>Ga0105046_10014391_pt1 | contig 12193 bp, 6 predicted proteins | sample MAT03_FD_78385 | JGI IMG/M metagenome (GOLD analysis project Ga0105046, IMG submission 78385) | Freshwater microbial communities from Lake Fryxell liftoff mats and glacier meltwater in Antarctica - MAT-03 (megahit assembly) | ecosystem: Environmental > Aquatic > Freshwater > Ice > Liftoff...
CTAACTGCTTGCGAGTTCGGATATGGAAAACGGACTACCTTTGGCCCCGGTGATGAACTGGCCGGGAAGGATCTTGAAATCAACGATGAAGAAGTCTCCGAAGACGGAACTGTCGTCGATGCAGTCGATGTCGAAACAGTAGAGGTCGAAGCAGTCGAAATTGAAGAACCAGACGATGCACCTGAAGTTGTAGCCGAAGAAGCCGATGACGTATCGTCCGCAAATCGATATCGCTCTCAACGTCGAGGCGGCAAAGGTGTAATCGACATTAAAACAACGAAGCGAAATGGCCGCGTTATCAGTATTACCTCGGTGACAGATGAAGACGAGCTACTGATGATGACCGTTCGCGGTAAGATTCAACGCGTCGCAGCGAAAGACGTAAGCGTTATCGGCCGCAATACCCAAGGTGTAAAGATTATGGGTATGGACGAAGGCGACACACTTACTGCAATTGTTCGAGTCCCAAAAGAATCAGTCGACGAGATTCCAACCGAGACCACTTAGGAACGTTAGGCAATTATACGCTGCGCGGGCAAAATTGCAGTCTTGTAGCTCGAGACCATTGTCCCGAGCGAACCGGACGGGACAATGGTCCCATCCTACATACATCCAATGAACCTATACTTTGTTACCGCTCTAATTGCATTCAATACCATGACATTATTTTGAACCGCGTGGAGTATAAGCGTCTGAATGGATACGTGGCGTATCAGTATAATTGTGGCTGACAGTGGGCTGATTAAAAGACACTTCTCACCCAACGCCACCTCAACAGATTGCAGTAACCCTCCCGAAACGTAGTTTGGGGATGGTCGGCGGGCGATAGCCACGCCGGGGAGGGGAGAAATTTGTGAGTTCAAACAAATTTGTTTAAACAAATTTTACGCCGTAAGATATTTTATGCGGGCAAATCTCGCCCTCCACGAAAAACTCGCTTCTGGCTCGTTTTTCGACCCTCCCAAGTTCGTTGGGAGGGTAACGGTGTCGGCTATTATTGAGATTTAGGGCCATCGCAGAATGATCCGCCATGCAAGCCAGCCAGCGGGATTGGTTTCGCTATGAGTTGATGCCCAGGAGGACCAATTGTGTAGATACCACCGGCGTAAAGCCGATGGTTTTTAAACCACAATACAACTCCCAAAGACTCCTTACTTGCTTCCGTCGTCATCATTCATGATTGTCAAATCGAACGAAATCAAGTAGTGATCCGAAAGCTGTCGACGATGGTCTTTCATTTTTTCAACATCGTCAGGTTTGTGAGTCTTGTGCACGCTGACTTTGAATTCGGGTTGATCCTTCGGTACAAAGCTTCGATCGAACGGAGCGCTCGGATATTTGCTTTTGCCCCATGCAACGGTCGTTCCGTCATCCGATGCATTCAAGTCAACGAATCCCGCTGCAACTAGCACTTCAGCCGTTTTCGTTTCGCCTGACATGATGTTGGTGTCACCTAGAACGACAATGTCGTCATCTTTAAAGTGGCTTTTGAGATAACTCAATTGCTCTACGAAGGCGGTTAGTTCGGCCTGGCGTTGCTTGGCGGTAAAGTTGGGATCCTTCTCTTTGTCATCTGCTCGGTTTGATTTCAAATGGACAGGAACGACGACCAGATCGGTCTTGCCGCTGCCGAGTGAAAATTTCACTGCGTTGGCGCGTCTTTCAAAAAACTTGATCCCGAATTTTTCGTTGGCCCCGACCGGGACCGCATAGACATCCCCTTCCTTAGTTACCTTATCCGTTCGCCAGGCGACACCACAGTGTTGTCCACGGGAAATCCATTCTTCGGTGTCGCTTTTGTATTCCGTTTTCGGAAAGAGGACATATTCCCAGCTTTGGTCGTATTCCTTCTTCATTGCATCCATCACGGCCTGAAGTTGGGTGCTCTTGTAAGGTGTTTCAAGAGAATCAACGCCGATCTCTTCCAAGGCGAGAATATCAACTTTGCATTCCTGGATGTACTCGGCAACCGTTGTTGGCTTCTGAGGCGTATTTTTCCCGAAGCTAGAACGCTTATCAGGGAAGCCTAGCCATTCAATATTCCAAGCCCCCACTCGAAGTGTTTCTTCTGCAAAGGACTTTGCATCGATGGCTGGCGTGATCGAGAAAGCAAAACAGAGTAAAAGTGTTGCAGCGAGACTGGTTTTTTGACGAGGCATGAACGAAATAACCTGGGTTGAGTTCGAGAGGAACAAAATACTCGGACTTTCGAGGACTCGCATATTTTAGCAGTGATAGGTGTCTTCACTCATCTCAATTCAAGAAATCGCTCAAAGTTTTGGCTCTTCAGTCGATTTTTGGTGAACTTGAGGTGCTTTATGCTCTTGCAGGACTCGACATTCCATTCGGTCAAGCAAGGTACACTGTTTAAAAGGGCAAGTTATTGATTCAACGTAGCCTAGAGCAAAACTGAAGTGGTTGTCGCTGCCGATGTTGCTCATATATAGAAGTTTCGGCCGAATGCCTTGACGGCTTCTCTTACATCCATTTGAGAATTGCTCTGGTACAACGACACTACATGAGTTTGCTTCTACGACTATAATGATATTTCTGTACCAATTCTTTTCCAGAGTATCCCGCTCGTGTCGTCGCCAGAAAACAATCCTGACTTGCCAGTTTCCGGAGTACAACCATCTCGGGATGGCGTTACGCGTCCGCTCAACCTTAGTGGCGAGCAGGGTTTTCCTCATTTAATCGACAGTAGCGACTTCGACATCGATCCACAAATGGATCCTCTATCAAACGAAGGGGAACTTGTTCTTGGTGACTATGTTCTCGAAAGCGTGATTGGTGCTGGCGGGATGGGCCAAGTATTTAAAGCCAGACACCGTACGATGGATCGATGGGTAGCGGTGAAAGTGCTCCCTAATAAATTTGTAAATCAAAGTGACTTGGTCGATCGTTTCCATTCGGAAATCCGAGCGGTTGGCAAGCTGATGCATCCGAACATCGTGACGGCCTTTGATGCAGGATGCCACGATGGTGTCCACTACTTGGTGATGGAGTTGATCGAAGGATCGTTGCTTTCGTCAATGGTCATCAACGAGGGGCCGATGTCTACGGAGCTCGTGGTCTCTATTCTAAGCCAAGCAGCATCTGCCTTGGATTACGCCCACTCGCTAGGTGTCATTCATCGCGACATTAAGCCTAGCAACATGATGCTAACGGATTCTGGAGTGCTCAAGATATTGGACTTTGGGCTTGCTCGTCTCAGTATGCAGGCGGCCGAACTTGAGAAGGATCGCCGTCGACAGCTGATGGGAACCGTCGAGTATATGTCGCCCGAACAAATCAATGCTCCTGAGACCGTAGACCATCGCAGTGATCTATACTCGCTCGGTGCGACGCTGTTCTTTTTGCTGACAGGGCGCCCCATGTTTCAAGGAGAGCCTGTACAAACCGCTTTGGCACAAGTAAAATCCAAGCCCTCCGCGCTGTATGAAGTTAGAGGCGATATTGACCTTCGATTGGACTCCGTCTTCCAGCGACTGGTCGCCAAGTCCCCGGCGGATCGATTCGCAACCGGCGGTATTATGTTGGAAGCGATGCAGAATCTGAATCTCATCAGTTCCTTGCCATCCAACCACTTGCGAGAACGGGCTCGATTGACCCGTAGCACAAAACTCTTTCGAGAGAATCCTACCGATGGCTTCCGAAGTGAGTCAACTTCTCAGAAAAAATACCAAGCGATCGGTATCGAGCTCGGAATGCTCCAATCTCGAGTTAGTTTAATTGACTCCAAGTACGTCTTGAAGGAAGTTGTCCTGGATGGGCTCAAGAAAACTCTAACTCACATGGTATGGAGCGATACGAGTAAGCTTCTGATTGGTAAGTCGGCGAGCGAAGCACGAGTGAAGTCGCCTCAGAATATCTTTTACGGTTTCCAGAGATGGTTTGGTTTACCAGTGCTCGAACGTCCCTTTGCCGGTAAGCAAGCACCTCCAGAAGTTCTCTTGGCGACTGTCATCAAATTTATGGTTAATGCTGCAGAAAAAGAGCAGCCTGGCGTAACACACGCAGTGGTGACAATTCCTGCCAGTTATGACCAACTCCAGCGCCGAAGCGTTATTCAGGCCTGTCAAATTGCCGGACTCGAGGTGCTCCAGCTACTCGAGAAACCCTTAGCAGCAACCTTGGCTCATATTGAGTTCCGCGTGGGAATAGAGGCCTCTCAAAGCCCCTCGGATATCGCAGCACCAACGCATATACTTGTCTGCACACTCAACGGCACGGCGTGTGAAGCAACCGTTGTTCGCGTCACGGGTAGACGAGTCGAGTCAATCAGTACTGCCGGGGACTGGAAGCGTGGCTTGCTGCGGTGGCACCATCGACTGGCCGAATATCTATCCGAATGGCTGGCCCGCGAACACCACGTGGACATTAAAGGTGACTTGGCCCTCTCATCGCGGCTCCAACGCTTCGTCGAATCTTGTTTTGAACAACTGATCTCACAAGGCCAAATCGAGATGGTCTTCGAGGCGAATTCCAAGAAATTTCCGGTGCGAATCAGTCCTCTCCAGTTGATGACAATCGCTGAAGACCTGCATAAAGATCTGGTTAAATTTGCAACCGCCGCATTGGAGCGAGCTAGTGTTCCTGTCGAGCAGATTAATGAAGTACTTTTGATCGGCGAACTTATGCAACTTCCGGTCATTCGAAATTCACTTAGCAGCCTCTTTCCGGCCGATGTTCCTTGCCAAATGATCAGCCAATCGCAGCTAGCCAAAGGGGCAGCCATTCAATCGCAATACTTACTTCCTCCAGGTAATCTGAAAAGTCCCTTTGCGGAAGCCACTTCCGTCTATGACTTTGGATTGATTGTCCAGCAACCCTCACAGCGACTCTCATCCCCAAAAGTCCTCATCGCCAAACATACCCTGCTTCCTTCGTCGATCTCGAAGACACTTCGTTTTGCTACTTCCAAGGATACCCAGCCGACAATTCAATTCGTCGAAGGAAGTCGACTGGGTGGTTTGAACTGGAATCGATTGGGAACCGCCGATTTGGCCACATGCTTCCCCGGGCGTTCTCCGTCCGACCCACTACAGTTACGCATCGATTTAGATAGCTCGGGAGTTTGGAATGCAAGTATCACTTGGCTCGGAAAGAACCAAACCCAAGCGATTCCTGCAATAGTTGAAAACTCCTTGGATGAACCAACGCGTCGCCAGTGGAAGGAGTGGCTGGAGTCACTGCTTCTCTGTAATTTAGGAGAATAGGTATTAGAGGAATAGCCACGATATTGGCACTTCTCGCTGATTGCCAGTGCTGTGAAACCGGTCCGTCATTGCGAATCCTGGTTTTTCCTTCTCGTACTCAGCCCTGCATGACAAAGGGGAATACCGTAGTTACAATTCTACCATCCTCTAAGTCGCTAAGGATCGTCAGCAAACGCGATCTTTTCCAGCCGCAGTCTTTTGCAATTAGAAATAATACATGTCGAACGCTACTCGCTTAACCGATCCCTTTGGAGCCCGAGACACACTTTCCCTTGCATCCGGGAATATTGGCATTTATCGATTGAGTCGCCTGGAGGAACAGGGAATCGCGGCCGTATCGAAGCTCCCGTATTCGATTCGCGTTTTGTTGGAGGCGGTCCTTCGGTCTTGCGACGGATACGAAGTGACGCAAGAAGATGTTACCAATCTCGCCAAATGGAAGGCAGCCAAGCCCGCTGAGCTAGAAATTCCCTTTAAACCAGCTCGAGTCGTGCTGCAAGATTTTACCGGTGTACCGTGCGTAGTCGATTTGGCCGCCATGCGAGACGGAATGCGATCGCTCGGGGGCGACCCAAAGAAGATCAACCCTCTCATTCCTGTAGACCTTGTCATTGACCACTCTGTCCAAGTCGATTTTTTTGGACAAGCCGATTCCTTAGCGAGAAATGTTGAAATTGAGTTTGAACGCAACAAGGAACGTTATGAGTTTCTTCGATGGGGACAACAAGCTCTCGATAACTTCCGAGTTGTTCCACCGAATACAGGTATCGTGCATCAAGTCAACCTAGAATTCCTTGCGAACGTAGTCTTCATAGGAAAAGATTTTAAAGGCGCCGTCGCTTTTCCTGACTCATTAGTCGGAACGGATAGCCATACAACGATGATTAATGGATTGGGTGTCTTGGGCTGGGGAGTAGGCGGAATCGAAGCCGAAGCGAACATGCTGGGCCAGCCTCTCTATATGCTGATGCCGGAAGTCGTTGGATTTGATCTTACAGGAGTTCTACCAGCCGGTTCAACAGCTACCGACATGGTTCTGCGAGTCACCGAAATCTTGCGTAAGGAAGGGGTCGTCAACAAGTTTGTTGAATTCTACGGCTCAGGCGTCTCTGGAATGTCACTTGCCGATCGTGCAACGATTGCAAACATGGCTCCAGAATATGGAGCAACCATGGGCTTCTTCCCGGTCGATAACGAAACACTTCATTACTTGCGGCGTACAGGCCGCAGCGAAGAAACGGTACAGCTGGTAGATCGGTATATGAAAGAGCAAGGGTTATTCCGAACTGATGCTCCTTCATCGATTGAATACTCGAAAATATTGAAGCTGGACCTTTCGACGATCGAACCCTCGTTGGCTGGCCCAAAACGCCCGCAAGACCGAGTTCCATTGAAGACCGCAAAAACATCGTTTGCTTCGGCACTCACAGCACCGATTGCGACCCGAGGCTTTGGACTTACCGCCGAGCAACTACCGTCAACTGCGACTGTCATTGATAATGGACACACGACCGACATCGGCCACGGAGCGGTTGTCATTGCTGCGATTACTTCGTGTACTAACACCAGCAATCCATCCGTCATGCTAGGTGCGGGACTCCTTGCCAAGAAAGCCGTGGCCCGCGGACTAAAAGTCAAGTCCTATGTCAAAACATCGCTTGCCCCTGGCTCTCGCGTAGTCACCGACTATTTATCTAAAGCCGGAGTCTTAGCGCCTCTGGCTGAACTTGGCTTCCATGTAGTGGGCTATGGATGCACGACATGTATTGGTAACTCGGGCCCACTACCTGAAGCGGTTTCGACGGCTATCACAGCGGGCAACCTCGTCGCGGCCGCAGTCCTGAGTGGCAACCGTAACTTCGAAGGACGTGTCAATCCATACACTAGAGCAAACTATCTCGCTAGCCCTGCTCTTTGCGTTGCTTATGCGATTGCTGGGACAATGGATATCGACTTTGAATCAGAGCCTATCGGGATGGATCAGGAAGGCAAACCTGTATTCTTCCGCGAGTTATGGCCGACTCAAGAAGAAGTTCAAGCAACTATCAACGCAGCCGTGCTGCCTGAGATGTTCGTCAAGCAATACAGCAGTGCTTTCACCGATAACGAGGCTTGGAACAGTATCCCAATTACACCCGGCGAACTGTACCAATGGAATGATTCGAGTACCTACATTCAGCGACCTCCATTCTTAGAAGGCATTACCTTAGAAGTCGGTTCGATCGCTCCAATTACCGGTGCTCGCGTTCTCGCGGTACTGGGCGATTCCGTTACCACAGACCACATATCTCCAGCGGGTGCCATTACCAAGGACGGACCTGCGGGCCGATTCCTTCAAGAAAAGAACGTCGGTGTCCGAGACTTTAACAGCTACGGGGCGCGTCGTGGTAATGATCGCGTGATGGTTCGAGGGACGTTCGCCAACATTCGTATTCGAAACCAAATGACTCCCGGGATCGAAGGCGGCGTTACCAAGCTACTTCCTGAGGGCGAGATAATGTCGATCTATGATGCGGCCATGAGCTACAAGATGAAAGGAACGCCCCTAGTAATTCTCGCTGGAGCCGAATACGGAACCGGCAGCAGTCGCGATTGGGCCGCCAAGGGAACTTTGCTGTTGGGTATCAAAGTGGTTATCGCTGTATCTTATGAACGCATTCACCGAAGTAACTTGGTTGGTATGGGTGTCCTACCGTTGCAGTTTGCAGCGGGCGAATCGGCTCAATCGCTAGAGCTTACGGGCGACGAGATCTTCGACTTCACCGATTTGAGTGACTCGCTCAAGCCACGCAGCACGATCGACGTAGTGGCTACCGCTCCAGATGGAACCAAGAAAACGTTTCAAGCAATGGTTCGCATCGATACACCCGTGGAGATCGATTACTATCGAAATGGCGGCATCTTGCCAACCGTACTTCGCAAGCTCGCAACAGAAAGCTAACGCTATCCCATAGTCGCCTTTCGTGGGTAAAGTATTAATCCATCACCGCGACTGTAAGTCGACGGTATTCACAGCAACGACACGATAGCGATGTTGCTTCCCTTCAATTGTCTTAGTATCCGTATACTTCATAGCGACCAATGGTTGCGAAGGAGTATCGCTGTATTGAAGATTCTGGAAGAGAGGACGACCAAAAGGATTCGTAGCCGATTCAGGAACGCGGGCCAAGAACTCACCATCTCGCTCGATGATAAAATAGGCAAGCCCACTTTCGAGGTCGGCATCCACGTTCCAGTTGAGCTCGTTGCCATTCACGACGACGTTTGTCGGAGCTGGCGGCGGTGTGGTATCGGTGACTGCCGTGTCTTTAACATACTGAACCCAAGCATTGGCGATCGATTCGTCCAATAGCCAAACTGATTTTTGTTTATAAGCTGTAAACTTCCCTGAAGGAACGGGAGCGACGACTTCAAGAGCATCAAGATGCAGTGGCGCCAACCAAGCATCTGTAGTCGGAGTCGGCTTAAGCGAAGAATCAGTGTTGTCTGTTAATCGAGCCGATAGGCATGCGTCAAGCCAGGGGATAGCGAAGTAACGTTGATTGCCGCATTCGTGAGAAGACAATGGATCCACTGCGACACAAATCAAGGCTCCTTTACTACGTAGTTCGCTGAAGAACTCCTCGTTTGCTGGCCAGACACCAGCGAAGTTTCCTTCTTTAATAGTTAGCCCTTCTTTCGTACCAAAGTTACACATGATGGGTACGCTCAGAACCGCATCATTCAAGGTATGAGACTTGATGCTCGATCGTCCTGGATTCGGCTGTAACAGCGGCACTCCCGAACGTAACCAAGCCGCAGCAACTCGCTCAGGGTGCAGCAGCGTCATTCCGCCTGCCCAGTGTCCGCCACCGCTATGGCCCCAAAGAGCCCAGGGGACTTTCGGTAGCTCGGGATGACCTGATTTTTCACCGAGATCAACTAAGCACTTTTGAAAGGCCACATCCGAGCCATTACGAGGATCACACCACATCTGACAGTCCGCTTTGTCAGGTTGCTCGTACGATGGAGACAGCAACGCGCAGTCATGCTTCTTTGCTAACGCTTGCCAATGCAAGTCGAAGGCTCCAGTGAGTCCCGATTTACAAGATCCTTCACCGCATCCATGTTGATGAACGATGACACCTCTTATATGTTTGGCATCAGGCGGAATCCAAATCGTGTAGTTCGCTCCAAATATCAACTCGCCCGTTACCGTCGAAGGTTCGTAGCGAACGCGATAGTAAGGAGGCTCCGCCTCCGGAAACAGATCGTATGGAGGTTGCTGTGCATAGAGTGAGTTCGAGCACAGAAAGATGAAGAAGTAAGCTAGGGTTCGCATGTTGAGATTCGGTAGGTTTCTAAAGTAACAACAAGAGGCAGATCATACTTAGTTTAACAACTTTGCGAATCGCGGCGACTACTCCTTCATCCCTTCGCCGATCGGGATGTTGTCGAACTCAGATTTAAGGCCGGCCTATAAACTGAGCCGCTGGCGCTAGCCACGGGTGACGCGCGGCGATTAACTGGATTAATGAGTGCATCGATTTGTTTTACTAGTTTGCTTTGTGTTGCTTTGAATACTGGATTCATAACAAGACTTTAAAGCTCGTTTCGATCAGACTTGAGGTCGTAGAGTTCGAGTAGATGTTTATCGAGTAAGCCGTCTCCCTTCTGATTTGCCGTTATAACCGGACCAACTGATGTAGCCGGTCGTAACAAGGCCGAACGACGAGGCCAAAAGACGCATTTCAAGCTTAGAACTCGGTCTTTACGCTGGAATTATCCCATGCTCGAATGGTCTAACCCCTGGACCAAATCGAGGTTTTTCGGGAAAATACCGCCAATGAGTTTGAGCACACAACCTACCATTTTTTTACATCAAGCAGCCAGAACGCTTGAATCTTTGCACGACGCGGATTGGGAAGCATGTGCTTTCTCGCAATGCGATCCTTTCAAATCTTCACTCAACGAAGATTCGGCTGCGGTCATTCCTTGTGGTGAAAAGTCGGTTGTGATCGCTGTTGCTGATGGATGCGGCGGAACGCGTGGCGGCGACCAAGCATCCAAGCTAGCAATCGCTCATTTGGCTGAGTCTATCGAAAAATCATCCGGCAATCCGGCATTAATTCGCGGTTCCATTCTCGACGGAATTGAATACGCGAACGATGCCATCCAATCTCTCAAGATCGGAGCCGCCTGCACAATCGCAGTCGTCGAGTTCCATGAAGGGGTGATTCGAAGTTATCATGCTGGCGACTCTATGGTATTAGTTACTACCAATCGAGGACGAGTTCGATACCAATCGATTTCCCATTCGCCGATTGGTTACGCAGTTGAATCCGGGATGCTAGCTGCCGACGCAGCCATGCACCACGAAGATCGTCACCTCATCTCCAATTGCGTTGGAAGCCCACAGATGCGTATTGAAGTCGGACCAGCCATAACGCTTGGTAAAAACGACCGCGTACTCGTCGCAAGCGATGGGCTTTTCGACAATCTTTCTATCGAAGAAGTTGTTCAACACCTACGACACGGCGATTTGTCTAAGAGCACTCAAAGACTAGCCGATCTGGCTTCAGCACGAATGCAAGATTTCGTTGAATCGACACCATCCAAGCCTGACGACCTGACACTGGTAACACTTCGAAGGTCGTGCTAGAGCGAAAAACTGATGTTGATGTAATCGCCGATGTTGATCAAGTAGCGAAACTTGTCAAGAGTTTCGTCTTGCTTGGCAATAACCGAAAGTCTTGACGACTTTCGCTACAAGGCCAACCATAATTCGTCGCTATGGCAAATCGCTATTTTCTGCAAATCGCTGCTTCCATGCTTCGATAAATCGAGGGACTTGCTCCGTGGCGCGGCCGAGGAAACTATCGTCGAACGCGTTGGAGTTGTCAGCCGTATCGAGGTTGATTTCGACTCGCCAGCATTTCTTCGGTGTCATTTGCACAAGTCCCGCTCCTGGATAGACTTTGCCAGAAGTTCCAATCGATACGAAGCAATCGCAGTCCATGACCGCCTCTTCAATTTGTTCCATTCCAAGCGGCATTTCTCCGAACCAAACAATGTGAGGGCGAAGTCGGCCGACTTTTTTGGGGTTCCGCGGATGTGGCGTTTGCAGCGTCATGTCATCAACCCATGGAAATATTTCTCCCGTGTCCAAGCAACGAGCCTTGAGTAGTTCTCCGTGCATGGGAAGAACGTTCTTGGATCCGGCTCGCACATGCAGGTCATCTACGTTTTGTGTAATAAGAAGCAACTGTCCCGAGGATAAGCTCGCCTCCCAGTTTGCTAAGACAACGTGCGCCAAATTGGGTTTTACGTCCGAAGAAAGAATCGTTCGACGTCGCTGGTTGTAAAACTCAAGGACTAAATTCGGATTGGCGTCGAATCCCTCCGGCGTCGCTACCTCTTCGATACGATGCCCTTCCCAAAGACCGTCAGATCCACGAAAAGTCCGAATTCCCGATTCAGCAGAAATGCCAGCGCCAGTCAGTACGACAATCTTGGTCACAAATTGTTATCCTTTAAGAGCGTGCATTAAACCACTATAATAAAAATATTCTGGTTCCAGGCTCTGCCTGGAATGAGTTGAATTTCGCCCTCCCCAAAAAACTCGCTTTAAGGCTCGTTTTTCGACCCTCCCAACTTCGATGGGAGGATAACGGTGGTGGCGATCATCGAGCTGTATCGAAAAACATTCAGCGGAATTTACAGAAACGTTTGCGAGCCATGTCACCAGTTTACCATACACAGATTGAAAGCCCGATAGGCCCCTTACTTCTGACGTTGCAAGAAGATCATCTCACTAATGTATGTATGCATCAGCAGAAACGCACTGTGGAGATTCAACCGGAGTGGATTTGCAACGCTTCTCCATTCCGAGCCATGGCGAAGCAGTTCAAAGAATATTTCCTTGGGAAACGTACTGTTTCTGACATTCCAATTCGGTTGATCGGGACTGATTTTCAACGCACGGTATGGAACGA
>Ga0105046_10014394_pt1 | contig 12191 bp, 13 predicted proteins | sample MAT03_FD_78385 | JGI IMG/M metagenome (GOLD analysis project Ga0105046, IMG submission 78385) | Freshwater microbial communities from Lake Fryxell liftoff mats and glacier meltwater in Antarctica - MAT-03 (megahit assembly) | ecosystem: Environmental > Aquatic > Freshwater > Ice > Liftoff...
AAGGCGAGAGAAACTCACAAACGCAATTGTTAGATACCTCACATTTACCACTGGCTACGAATGCATCGTCTGTCTCCATTCCGCCCCTAGTAGTTAGCACGGTTACTGTCGGTCTGCTTGGTGCCGCGACCACAGCCTTTGCGCAGGGAAATTACATTGCCTTCGTTGTGCTTTCAATGCTGTGCGTTTTTGCCTGCACCCACTTTTATAGTCGACACTTATCGACCCTTTGGGATTCCGACCAAAATGTTCCCCGGCCTTTGTAGTTCGCTTTCTGTTTTTTAATGATTAGGAGCTCTATCGTGAACTGGACTTGGATTAGGCAATATTTAGTACCAGACCCACGCAACTCAAATGCTGTCTGGACTACGGTCTCAGTAATGGCTGTTGGCTTAGTGATTGCGGGACTCTCGTACTTGGGAGCGAGTTCGCCCTCCATCCCCATCCCGCATTTTGCGACTCAGACAGCTTCCATTAGGTCGGACTCGGCTTCCGTTCCAATTCACGATCAATCGATTAGTAAATCGCGGGAAACAGTACCGGAGCAGTCGATACCATCTGCTGCAGACCTAGACGCGGAACTGCGGCGGAGCGAAAACTCGCACTTCGCTTCGCGATTAAAAAGACTTGTTGAAAACGCTTTTGAGCTATCCAACCAAAACGCCGAGAAATCGAAGTTCATCGAAGAGCTGGCAACTAATGACACCGGACGGAAAATTGCAGCGGACGCTGTTCTTACCGCAAGCATGATTGCCTTACTAGAAATACCTGACAATCGATTTCAAGAGATTTTGGCCATTGTCGAACGCGCTTCCGATCTCCAAAAGCTGTTCGATGAAGCGATCAAGAAATTGCCCACTATGGGTGTTTCAAAAGAGGCACCAAAACAAGCCGAAGAACTCGAAAAGTTGATTTCTGAAAAGAGGAAACAGCTGCAGGATTTCCAATCGGCAATCAATCGAATTGCGATAGAATCTTCAGGCCGAAGCCTTTCCACCAAAACCCTCGGCGCGGCAATGGACGATCATAAGTCAAGACAATCTGCGAGCTTGGCGGCTGCAATTCGAGCAGAGAGAGAGGCCACGCAGAAAGCAAAAGAGGAGCTAGCTCGAGAAAATGAAATCAAAATGAAGGAACTGGAATTGCAGGCCGATCGAGTAAAGGCAGAGGGAGATCGCAGATTGAAGGAAGCAGAAATTATCGCAGCTGAAATTACGGCGACCAAAGCGTCCGAGGACCGCCTCTTGCAAGCAGAATATGATCGAGACCGCGAACAAATCAAACACTACCTTCATCCGCTTTTCGTTCCTGGGGAGACACAGCCGAGTACCAATGGTTGGATTCGGACACTTGATTCGAAGCCAGTTTCACTGAATGGACTCAAAAGTTCTGGAGCACTTCATTCCTTACCCTTAGGCCCCATCGAATTGTTGCTCTTGTTCAACGACTCAGGCAACGATCGTAAAGTGCGAGGCCCGTATCCTGGATTTAATGGAGGTGGCCTGCAAGAAGTCCATGCAGAAGCGATCATGCCTGCATACAAACTGCTCGTAAAGTATCAGCATATACTCGTCAAGGAGAAGCTGCTGTCGCCATAGTATCGCCTAGATAGATACGGCACATTGGCTGGCAGAATTGCTGACGCGGCATCATGCCGCCTTTGATGCCAGTTCGGCATTTCAATGGAACGCCCGAATTCGATTCGATTGGCAATTGCTGATATGAATCAGTTAGCGCTCGGAAAGCTATACCACTTCCCTTGACTGTTCCACTCTCTCGAAAGCTTGCAATTTGATGCTACGTTCCCAAGAGCTCGCCAGATCCATTGTGATTCGGGGGCGCCGTTACAGGGTCATTGAACAACTTTCCTTGTCGAATCGAGGGCGATGGAAAGTCTGGGAGCCAGATCCAAAGCCGCAGGGAACATATCGTACTATCGTAGAACTACCCGAAGACTCAGCGTCGGTTCAGTTCAAGAACGCACTCTCTCGAATGCTTGAAAACCGTGCAGGATTTCCGAAACTCATAGCCTGGGATCGAGCTGACGGACGACTTCGATTGGTACTCCCGTGGTGTACAGGAATCGACCTCAAGTCGTATTTGGACCGAGCTCGCGCAAGCAAAGCCCAGCGGCCAAGTTTGTGGGAATCTGTTCGCCGGATTCGTAGCCTTGCTCATGCATTGAGTACTTTACATCGACACTGCCAAGTAGTTCACGGCGACATTAAGCCAGCGAACCTAGTGCTTCCAAGTGATCCTGGTACGATCTCGATGATTGACTTCGGAAACTGCTGGCCGATCGAGCGAACGTTTTACAGAGTAGAAGGTGACGGTTTGGACCAATTCTACTCAGCGCCTGAATTGCTTTCGAATGCTTCGATCGTTAGTCCGAGAGCGGATCAGTTTTCAGCGGCCATCGTTCTGTATGAAATGCTTACTTTGCAAAGGCCTTACGCTGGGCTTGGCGGAAAGGCAGGACTGGCTCAGTACCGAAATGAAGCGGAACGCTCTTATCGAAAACCCAGTCAGCTGCTCCAAGACAAAGATCGAATACCGCGATTGATCTTGGATGAACTCGATCTGCTGCTCGGCCGCGCTTTGCTCTTAGAGCCAGAGAGCAGGTTTGGCAATTGTCAGCAATTCGCGGAAGCCCTCGACGTATTATGGCTGCGACTACAGGCGACAAGAGTCAGTCATGAATTAACGGGCAAGACAACGATTGGCAGATTGACAAGAATGCTTGACTGGCTGAAACGGTATTTCGAACAAGCGGCCTAGACCGACCAGTACTCATGAGGCGGACGCCATTTATTCTCATCACCACAATCACTGTGCACTTCCTCACCCGTGGAATTGAGCGACAGTCGCGGTATCAGTTGCAAACCATGAACGATCGTCTCTGTAACCCCTGGAACATACCTGCGCGGCTTTCCACGATGGCACTTCCTACATTTCCATTCTGGCGGCTTCGCAACACTACCGCCGCTTCCCATCAAAGAATGCAATTCGACTAATTGACGATCCATTTCCTCCACTTGCTGATCGGAAATCGGGATCGCAAAGCCGCTTAGCGTCTCGGAATCAATTACAATTCCCCAATCAGCCTTTGCACCTTCATTCCGCTGGAGCAGATGTGAATAGGCCGCAAGTTTCACGAGGTGGGACTGACTCACTTTCAGCTCAGTCATAGCGGAATGGCGATGAACAATTACTGGCAGATGGCGAATTCCGTTGTCTTCTAGTACACGGTTGGGCCTGCCAACCAGCGCCGATTCTCGGTCTTCGAGTGGTTCTCGTCGAACCGTAGTGCGAAATCCAGATTTCACCAATCCCCACCAAGTTATCGGCTGAATTTTCTCGTTCGAAAAGTCGATCGCTTGCGGTAAGCAGTGTTCGTAAGACTCCAATTGGGCAAGTATGTTGACAAGCGACTGAACTCCACGAACAAGAGACACAACGAGTGGGAACGTGCCAAGTGAAAGCGAGACTCCAAGCATTGGAGAAATGAATTTTGCAATAAGAACAAGTGTGAGCATGACAACGAAAAGCGCAGAGAAATTAATCGCCAACGCGTGTTTTAGTCGATTCCTTTCTTCGATCAGCAGCGCATGTTCAAAAATTGGTTCGAATCCCAAATTTGGAATTCGAACCGGTTCGTCGTACTCACTTTGCCCTTGCTGCTTGTAGGCTAACAATCCTGCAAGTGGACGGTAGCTGAATTCTCCGAGGGTATGGACATTGACGATCGCGTTTTTTCTTTTCACAATTCTACTTTCTTAGCTGGGATCCCAGGTCATCCAGAGTTTCAGAATCTTGGAAACATCACGAGGCCTCTCATCGGCATCAAGTCTCGAACAGCTTTGAAAGCAGGAAGCCAAGTTGAGACTAAAACCCAGGGACTTCATGTCAGATGCTGACAATTCCGCACTACCTGCAAGCAATTCTTTCACGACCGTACTCCAACTGTAGACGTCGCATTGGACCTCTGGTTCCTCGTCGGCAATCTCGGGCGCACGATAGGGACTTTCACATTTCCATTTCCCTGAAACGGTAACATTCCCCTGAATCAATTTTGCCAGTTCGAAGTCAGTGAGCATGCACTCGAACGTTTGTTCATTTACTAGAATTCTCTCTGGAGCAAGTTCGCGAAGTATCACGCCGTGAGCATGTAAAATAGCCAACCCTTGAAGTATTTCGGATCCAATTGTTTTGATCGCACACATTGGCAATTGTTGATCCTGCGCCAGTTCGCTCAATGTGGGCCAGGGAACCCATTCGTCGAGAACCCACCAAGCGGTCTCGTCGGCGAGCGGTCGGACGTCGTAGTGAATGGGCGTCCAACGCGATCTTTCAACTAGCCGACATACAATGGAATGCCGGAGCAAATAGGCTCGCATTTCCTCTTTCTTCCGAGGTTGCACCGCGAGCAGGTCATAAAACTTCCCGCGGGCGACGCGGCCTTGGTCCAAGCTACTGCGCAGCGTTGCAATACGATAAGTAACGCCATTGGCAGCTTGAAAGAATGGAGATACTAGACCGTCCAATTCCCAATTATTTGGTGTTACGAGCCGATGGCTCGGCTCTGGGGCTTCTGAAAAGGCCGCGTCGCGGGCAATGGCGTCCAACGAAACGCCGAGTGCACAAGCCAAGAGCTGAAGCGTATCGATTCTTCCGGCTCCGCGTGCTTCGATGTCATAGATCGTCTTGCGATGGATTCCCGCGTTAATCGCGATTTCCTGAATCGTTGCCGCGTTGGCATCGAGAGCAGCTCGAAGTTTCCTTGGGTCGATAGGGAAGCTTCGCTTGCTATCGTAGGGAGGTGCAGGTTTCTTATTGCGTTTCGGCATCATTGGTGACTCGCGGTTTAAGAGGGATGTCACTTGATAACGAAGTACCGCGCCCAATGATGCGCGCGGTCGTAGAAAATGCACATGGATAGTTCCTATGATTGCTCTGTCGCTTCGATCAGAAAAAAATTGCAATTAAGTCAAGACTGCTATGAAATGGACCATGGGAAATACGCTGCTTTGTCGACGAGATCAGTTGCTCTTTCAGACGTTGGCTACAAAATTGCGGCTGATGTCACTGCAGCAAATCGCCAACACATTCTTCGGCGGACAGATCGCCAATGCTTCGCGGCGTTTAAAGACACTCGAACACAGGCAATACTTGCTTCTACATCGAGCAGTCGTCCGCCACTTGCCTCCCCCACAAGAACCGTTGGTCATTTGGACCCCAGGTCAGGACACACCGCAATTCACGCAGACGGTTTACAGGCTTGGGAGGCGATGGCTCGGGCGCCCAACGCGAGTCACTTCCCTGTACCTAGCTGGGCCGAGAGTCTCTGCCGCACTTGGCACGAAACAACATCGGCGACTTCCGCATGTACTGCAGGCATCCCACGACCTTGGCTTGGCGGCGACCTATCTGCACTTTTTGAAGAATCGACCAGAGCTGGCCATGCAGTGGGTGGGTGAAAACTCAATGCACATCAATCCACACGAAGGCCAGATTCCGGATGCCATCATCGCAGATGCCGACCAAGCGGAATTGATGGCCGTCGAGTTTGGAGGCCAGTACACCGCCAAACGATTGCATCGATTTCACAACCACTGCAAGAAGAGGAGACTGTCCTATGAACTCTGGTGATTCGAATCTTGGACGAGGTCGCAAGCAACTCGGTGCGCGTGATCGTCGCATCCTTGATGATGTGATCAGATTTCGCGTCCTAACAAATGACCTAATTCAACTCCTACATATGCCGGAGCACAAAGTAAATGCGGTAGTAAAGGTAACGGGACGGCTAGTGAAAACGGGTTGGTTGGCGAATCATCCTTTGATCGGTCGGCAGCAGTACTTCGTTGTTGGTAATCGAACCACAATGCAATTTGGATTGCCGAACTCGCGAGCGTTGCCCCTTGGTCCCCAAGCACTTTCGAGCTGGTTGAGCATCGCCAACTATTGCGCTAATTCCAGGCCCAGGCTTTCAGTTCTGGACCGCTCCGATTTCGAACGAGAGTACCGCTGGATGCCAGAAAAGTCACGTAGCGGTGTCTATGCGAGGGAAACTGCCGATGCCGACTTGGCACTTAGGCATATCCGAGTCGATCTTGGCGGAACACCTGAACACGTCGCAAGAAAATGCAACCGAGATAGTAGGGTCCATGTCAACATTTCAGGTTTCGTGGATCTAATCGCTCAGTGTCGGCTTGTTTCGGTTGTACTTACTTCAAGTAGTTCAAAGAAACGCTTGATTGAAGCCGCGCTCAAGAAGCTGGATTGGCCGGAGAAAACGAGATTTCAAGTGACAGTTACAAGCGACCTCTTCCAATTATTAGGCTCGTAGGAGAACAGACATGACAGTAAAACCCTTGACCGCAGACAACCCATTGCAAGCCTCAAGCCTGCCCGCGATGAAAGTTTCGCTCAACCTCCCGGCGATTCCAACTGAGGTTGTTCAGTCAGTGTTTTTCGCAGGCCCAATTCATTTCATAGTTACCGCCATATTTTCTGGCGCAATTGGCGCAGTTGCGTTTTTCTGGCCGGAACAACGCCAATATTTGCATTTGCTGCAAGCATTCTGCCTTGTCGCTATGGCTGTTCTCATCGCCATACGAGTCCAGTTTATCGACTCACAATTTGCAGTTCTTTTGATCCTACTCGCAAATGCAACTGCCGCATTGATCGGAACGAATATCGCCCTCAATGGTCAAGCAAGCATCAATGGCTTGAGCATATTCATTGCGGAGATGCTGGCGCTCGCAATGCTGGAGTTTGGCTGGCACTTTCGAGTGCTCACGTATGCATCGTATGGCGGCGTGGCAACGAAAGACGCAGAATTTGAGTCTCGATGTACCCAAGCGGTCATTAATGTATTTTTGATTGTCTTGTCGCTTGCCTTTGCGATTGTTGTAATGCACAGCCTGCTAGTCTGCTGGGTTGTGGCAATCGCAGCCTATTTTCGAGGTAGAAAGGTTTGTGCAGAACATGGCATAGGCTCCCACGTTCGTGGCGACAAGTTGATCAACTTCTTTACTTATCCGACTAAGGATCAATTAAAATTCGGACAAATCGCGAGTCCTTCTGGCCTTATGAGCAATCGGTATCTCGCACCGACACACGTTAAGTTACTCCTGCCCATTCTTGGATTGCTCGTTTGTGGTCTCCAACCTCGTCTTGAATTGCTCGGTTGGCTAGTTTTGCCGTTCGTTATTCTACATGCCGGATATGACATTGTGATCGGCTATGTGTCGCTCGGAATCGTGAATGACAAGCGTACTTTGTGGCAAAAGGTTGTCGACGCCAATCGCAACTCTGCAAATTCTCTCCAACGAGAATCATTGTTCCTTGGACAGGTTGCGGTGGATGGAACGCCAATTCTTTTTCATCGATCGAATTTCCAACACATGCATTTTCTTGGAGCACCTGGATCCGGTAAGACATCGATGGGCTTGATGCCACTATTGGAACAGCTTGTGGGTTTCGGTGACACGACAACAATCGTAATCGATTTAAAGGCTGATTCACATGAGCTACTATCAGCCGCCGTTCATGCGAATGCGGAATTGGCAAAGAGAGGCGGGGCATCACTGCCAGTTCGAGTTTTTTCCCTTGAGAATGGCGACTTTACACATGCATTCAATCCGTTCCTTACATCCGGCTGGGCAAGTCGAAGCATATACGAGCGAACAGACATTATCTGTGCGGCGACCGGATTGTACTACGGCACTGAGTATGGCAGAGCGTTTTTTACAGCTGCCAATTCCGCGGTAATCGCTTCGGCTAGCAACGCCAATCCCGGCAACATGTCGTTCGCCCAACTTCATGAAGATGTTGACAGAATTCTTCTAAACGATACTGGCGAATTGCATCCGGAGATTCGCAGAGCAGGCGTCCATGCAGGACAAGTTATCGCACGCTTGGCATCCTATCAGTCGTTGAACGTAACTCCCAGCGCAGATATTCCAAAGGAAGTGATGGACGAGCAAATTGACCTCATGGATTGTTTTCAAACTCCACAAATTTTGTACTTCAAGCTGCCAGCTACCATCAGTCCGATTGGGGCACCCGCACTGGCTCGCCTGATACTTTACTTTCTCCTTGTTGCTGGAAAGCCTGGCGGGCGGAAGGTTAAAGTGAACGTAGTTATCGACGAGTTCCAACGAATGGTGTCGGACAGCCTTGACTCGCTATTTGAATTGGCACGTGGGTTAGATGTTCGATTAATTCTTGCAAACCAAAACATGAGCGACCTTGGGAAAGTCGGAGAATCCATGCATCAAACCATTGAAGCGAATTGCGGAATGCGTCAATGGTTTTCAGTGAACGGGTCGGTTGATATGGCCTCTGTCGTTTCCCTGTTCGGTGTTAAGGAAGAGGTCGAAATCACTGAATCGATAGGCGAGCATGTCACACGCACCTATCGAAATGTTGAGAAACCTCGGTTGTCAACCACTGACCTCCACCAGATCTCGGATGACCCAACGCTGAGCGTGATGCGCATTGGTGGCACACGAGCAGGGTATTCCAAATTTGGTGGCGTGCCCTTTATAGCTCGCAGTAGTTTCCATATTTCCAGAGAAGAGTTTGTTCGACGAACCGAGTTGGCATGGCCAAATGGCTTGCACGGCATGATGCGTGCTGGAGAGGTAATCCCCAAGGTACAACCGCGTTTTAACTTCAGTCCAAAGAAGAACAGACCTCCGCGTACTTCACATCCCACAATACGGCCAGAAGTCAAGCAAGGGTTTCCAACATTCGAAGATGATGAAGGCACGCAATCATGACGGTTCAAAAACCTAAAACAGGCGAATTGCGAATCGCTTTACACGAAGTGGTCTTTCAAATTCCATGGCTGGCTAAATCAACATTTGGGCAATTGCTCGATGCTGAAACCACCCCACCAGAAATCGATCAGTTCATTCGTCGGCTTTGTAAGAAACATATCATCGAATGCAGGATTCAGAATGCTGTGATTTGCGAACAACTCAGACCGTTGATTAGGCCAGCGCAGATCAGCGAGGAGTTTCTCTCGCAAGTAAAGGATCGTTCAGAAATGCAATCGCGGTGCGTAGCTAAGCCGGTTGTTCTAGTAAGAGCGAGTCGTCTAACGGCGAGCTTGACTGGTCGCGAGTTTTCGCATGACCTGAGCTTTGACGAAATGAATGCCACACTCCGATTGGGCGAGGCCGTTCGATGCGACTCAAATGAGTACGGAAAAAACTGCGGGTGGAAGTTACACAAAAGAGGCTCACAAAACAAGTTTCCAGCCTTGATAGCTTCATTCACAGTCCCAAAAGCGTTGAGGAGACGTTACTGCGTCGTACCTTTGCCCCTCAGCTTTCGGACAGCTGAAAATCTGATTAGAAGTCTGCAACGCAGCGGAGTCGACTATGAAATATGGTAATGGTGAAATCGATAGTCCGGGACGGAGAATACTAGAGCACTTGGTTCGATACCGACTAGTTACCAAACCCATATGGGAGACGTGGCAGGAATTGGATCCGTCCGATCCCATCGACTATTCAAGGGCGATCAAGCGGCTGGTCAAGCATCGACTCGTCGATGGATTTTCATTGCATCACGGACGGTTCTATTTTGTTTTGACAGAAAAAGCGATTCGCGAGCTAAGCCTGAATGGGTGCGGTTGCGGCCCATTAAATGAGTACGAAAAAGTCAAGGCATATGCGCGGTTAGTTTACTGCTCGCAAACCAAAGCAGTTGAGCTTATGACGCCTTCGGAAGTTCGTGATCTTATTTCCGAGGAATGTGTCGGTTGGTCGAAGGGTTTTTATCGAATTGAAAGTTCACCTGAGCGAGTTGGGTTCATGCGAGTGGATGGAAACTTGCGGAGCAATCCAGCGCGAGCCGCTCAGCAGTTACGAACGGATGTGTTCCGCTTCGGCAAGGCTCCGTGCATTGTGAAACTCATAAAGAGCAATCGTTTCGAATTGACATGGCTTACCGCGACCGAGTTGCGAATGTCGACAGTGATTGACCATTTCCGAAGCTATGACAAGGTCGGCAATGCACCAATCAACTCAGTCGCTTTGCCTGAGTTACTTCCACTGCTTACTTCCATTCCTTTAGACGGAGGCATGAACACACCATTGTAGACCCCCAAATCTACAAACCCAAACCACTCTTGTCCCGAGAGTCGCAAAAAACAATGGGTAGCGTTCTTTTAACAACTGTAGAAGTGGGACTCAGCAATGGGCACACTTCGAATTTCTGTGGAGACAGAAAAATGGCAATAGCACAAAGGATGAAAGGCAAACGAAGATTGAATAGGTTCCTGAGATTCGTTTTTCCCCCAACTATCCGCGAGAAGGTATGCACAGAGTGTCTTCGACCGCGTGTCGAACACCCTGACCGCGTGCCTTCGGCCCGTTTCGCAAACGGCAGTGTGGAGGTCTTCTTGTATAGGAAGCATGGTTTGAGGAAAGAGTATGTTGCTCGGGTTGGAGCTTGGCGTCTTGGCGCTGACGACTTTCAACTCGGACAGCTGATACCGTCGCAGGATCTTCTAGATCTACTTCGGTCGCTAACCGAAGCTATTGAGTTCGTAGAAGGTTGTGAAAAGGTTGTCGAAATAGAGGCTGACGGAAAAATGAGTTTCCGACAGCAAGTAACAATGAAACAAATGGAGGATTATGGCAAAAGAAAATAAGCCAACCCACGAAATCCGGATCGATAATATCCGGGCAACTATATGGACCAACGTATCGTCGACAGGCGAGACTTGGTTCAGCGTAACGACATGTCGTTTATACAAGAACGATGCAGGGAAGTGGATAGATTCGCGATCTTACGGATCGCACGATCTGCTTTCGTTGGCCAACACAGTCCATGCGGCTCGCTTCTGGATCGAGGATCAACTCGCTCTGGCGCATGAGTTTGCAAGTGTTAGTCAACAACTTGTCGACTCATTGTCAAAAGGCGGAAGTACTACAAAGCGGAGGGAGGCATGATCAAAACATCATTTGCTATCCGACGTTTTGACGCCGGTCGGATCGCCATAACTCCCGGTGCGGAGAACGCGATCGACAACAGTGAGATCGTGACTGCGTTGTTACGACATACGTATGGCGATTGGGGACTCGTTCCTGATGAAGACAGACTCGAAAACGAGTTCTCTCTTGAAAATCAGCTCAGACTTTTGTCTGTGTACAAGGACTCAAACGGGAAACGCTTCTGGATCATTACAGAAGCTGATCGCTCAGTGACTACCGTTCTTCTACCGGAGGAATACTAGTAGGCACCAAGCGGCCGCGGTTGTTAACAAGGGTTGTCTGCAAGCGTGCTTCCTGTCACCCCACGCTTGCCTTGCGCATCGCAAATTGCGTTACGTTCATCTATGTCTGCCTGTGAAGGGTGACCACCAGGTGGATCGGCTAGAACGATACTACAGTTTGCTTGATCGCGCAAGAGAAGGTTTTGGGGAGTCCAGTGTTCGAACATTAGTGTTCTAACTGGGCTCCCCTTTTTTACCCATCAAATTAATACGGAATCTGCTTTAGCTTCAATCCCATCAAGAAGGCACCTGAAAGTAAACATATGAGTCGCCCACCCGTCCATACGATTCGCATGGGCTTCGTCAAAGCCTCCATCTGGAGAAACGAGACGCGAGCCGGATTGCGACATCAAGTAACCGTATGCCGATTGTTCAAAAACGGAGACATGTGGCAAGAGTCAACGCGATTTGGTCGTGATGACTTGCCGCTCGTTTCGAAAGTCATGGAGCTATCCCATGAATGGATTTTCTTTCATAGCCATGAATGCGAGGAGGATGAGTAGAAATGGAACATCTCAACATGAACCGAGCGCTTGACGGCGCCAATAGTAAGCCGAGGCTTGCAAACGAATTGATCTCCGCGTCACAGTTAGCTGATCTCTTGAGCGTCTCTGAACGGACCCTGTATCGGCTCAAAAGTATCGGACAACTGCCAGTTCCAATCGTGTTGGGTGGAAGCGTTCGATGGCGGTTGACCGAGATACGTGAGTGGATCGCTCTAGGTTGTCCGAAGCCAACGAGACGCGAATAATGTCGTTCGCCTTCAAACCGAAATCAAGGGACGCCGGCACAATGATTAGCTAGTCAATCTGTCGGTATTAAGTCTTGGTCGAGTGTCGGCTGCTATCGCACCGCTTAGATCGCTGCCTGCTTCGATAGCAACATGTTTCTCGCAAGC
>Ga0105046_10014395_pt1 | contig 12190 bp, 9 predicted proteins | sample MAT03_FD_78385 | JGI IMG/M metagenome (GOLD analysis project Ga0105046, IMG submission 78385) | Freshwater microbial communities from Lake Fryxell liftoff mats and glacier meltwater in Antarctica - MAT-03 (megahit assembly) | ecosystem: Environmental > Aquatic > Freshwater > Ice > Liftoff...
AGAAGGCACCCGCCAAGAAGGCACCCGCCAAGAAGGCACCCGCCAAGAAGGCACCCGCCAAGAAGGCACCCGCCAAGCGCAGGTGATCAACCTCTGATGAGCGAAGGCCCGGCTTCGGCCGGGCCTTCGTCGCGTCTGGGCGGTAGTGCCCGCCTACGATGCCCGCCGTGTCCGCTCAATTCATCTTCACCATGTACAAGGTCTCGCGCTACTACCCGCCGGACCGAGAGGTCCTCAAGGACATCACGTTGTCGTTCTACCCGGGAGCGAAGATCGGGGTGATCGGCCCGAACGGAGCCGGAAAGTCCTCGCTCTTCAAGATCATGGCCGGAACCGACGACGGCTTCACCGGCGAGGCGCGTTTGACCCCCGGGTACAGCGTCGGACAATTGGAGCAGGAACCGCACCTCGACGAGACCAGAGACGTCATGGGCAACGTGATGGACGGCGTCGCACCGGTGCGGGACCTCCTGGCTCGCTACGAGGCGGTCATGGCGAAGTGGGGCGAGCCGGATGCCGACTTCGACAAGATCGGGGCCGAGCAGGCAGAGCTCGAGGACAAGATGGCCGCGGCCGACGCCTGGAACCTGGAGCGCAACGTCGAGATCGCCATGGACGCGTTGCGGTGTCCGCCAAGCGACGCCGAGGTGACCCATCTCTCGGGCGGCGAACGCCGGCGGGTCGCGTTGTGTCGCCTGCTCCTGGCCCGACCGGACCTGCTGTTGCTGGACGAACCCACGAACCATCTCGATGCCGAATCAGTGGCGTGGCTCGAGCGTTTCCTGGGCGAGTACGCAGGCACCGTGGTCGCCATCACGCACGATCGCTACTTCCTCGACAACGTGGCTCAGTGGATCCTCGAGCTCGATCACGGAAAGGGCATGCCGTTCGAGGGCAACTACTCGGGTTGGCTTGAACAGAAGCAGGATCGGCTCGATCGTGACGAGAAATCTCACACTGCTCGTCGTCGCACGCTGGCCCGTGAGCTCGAGTGGGTCCGAATGGCCCCCAAGGCCCGCCAGGCCAAGGGCAAGGCGCGCCTTGCCGCCTACGAGCAACTGCAAGCCGAGGCCGAGTCCTCGGCCGGGGCGCAGGATCGACTGGAGATCGAGATTCCGGCGGGTGACCGGTTGGGCGATCAAGTCATCGAGGTCGCAGGGCTCCGCAAGGGCTTCGGTGACCAACTCCTGATCGATGGCCTCGACTTCTCCCTCCCCCGAGCGGGGATCGTCGGTGTGATCGGGCCGAACGGGGCCGGCAAGTCGACACTCTTTCGGATGTTGGTCGCCGCGTCGACCGGCGAGACCGAGCCGGCCGTTCTCCCCGACGCCGGATCCATCACCATCGGAGCGACCGTCCAGTTGGCCTACGTCGACCAGTCACGTGACTCGCTCGACGCCGACCGCACCGTGTACACCGAGATCACCGACGACCACGACATGCTGATGATCGGCAGGCGTGAGGTGAACGGTCGGGCCTACGTCGCCTCGTTCAACTTTCGGGGATCGGACCAACAGAAGCGCGTCGGTGATCTGTCCGGCGGCGAGCGGAACCGGGTCCACCTGGCCAAGATGCTGCGCCGTGGCGGGAACGTGATCCTCCTGGACGAACCGACCAACGACCTCGACGTCGACACGTTGCGAGCGTTGGAGAGCGCTCTCGAGGCCTACCCGGGCTGCGCGGTGGTGATCAGCCACGATCGTTGGTTCCTGGATCGGATAGCGACCCACATCCTGGCCTTCGAGGGGGAGAGTCAGGTCCGATGGTTCGAAGGGAACTTCAGCGAGTACGAGGCCGCCCGCCGCCGTGAGCTCGGAGCCGAGGCGGATACACCACACCGGATCCGCTACCGCCCGTTGACCACCTGAGGTCCGGATCGCGTCGGCGCTCTGTCAGAGGTGCAGTGAAAACTCAGGTCGGCTCGTGGTCTGCCGATGGATGTCCATGCCATCCCGAGCAAAGAAGTCTCCCAAGCCGACCAGCCGCGCCGTGCTTCGGGATGTCGAAGCCGGGAGCTCGGTGGACTGCGCGTCCTGCGGCGAGCGCGTGAAGTTCCAGGCCAAAATCCGCAATCGTCAGGCCATCTGCAACGTGTACATCAACGGCGTGTGGAATCGAGTCGAGCACTATCACGCCGAGTGCTACGAGACATCCGACTTCCCGCACGGTCCGATTCAGGGTCCGCTGGACACCCGGAAGAGCCCGAGCCCAGCACAGCTGCAGCGGATGGCAGAAGCCAACGCCAACCTCGCCACCTCCGCCTGACGTCGCCCGCGCTCGCCAGCTGGAGTTGTCGACGGCTCCGCCTGGAGTAGCGACCGGCGAGGGTGCCTCGGGAGTCGATCACACGTGATGGCAGACTGACCGAATGGCCGCTCCCCCACCCGACCTGACAATCGGCTCGTTCTCCGACGACGCACCATGGATCATCGAGCGATCTGCACTGGACTGGTCCCGAGGCCTCGACGTGCTCCGCAGCGCCACGCGCCGACAGGTTCCCGACCTGACCTCCCCGCGCCGCGTCCCACCGCTCGGCCGACTCCTCGTGGTGTCCTGGCACCTGGGACGGGCACTGGGTGGTTGGGCGCTGGTGGATCGTCGGGGAGGCGGAGCGACGTCGAGAGCCGGCATCTCCCGGAGACTGCGAGAGGCCGCCGAGATCCTCGGCCCCACCTACATCAAGCTCGGACAGATCATCTCGTCCGGCGAGGGACTCTTTCCCTCCGAGCTGGTGGACGAGTTCCGACGATGCCGTGATCAGGTGCCGGCAGAGCCGTTCGACGTGGTGCGGGTCACCGTGGAGGCCGAGCTCGGCGGCAGGATCGAATCCACGTTCTCATCGTTCGACCGCACACCGCTAGCGGCCGCCAGCATCGCGCAGGTCCATCGAGCCACCCTGCGCACTGGCGAGGAGGTCGTGGTCAAGGTCCAACGACCGACGATCCGCTCCCAGGTCCATCAGGACCTCCGCGTGATGGCCTGGATCGCTCCGTTCCTCGTCGGTCGTATTCCGATTGCTGCCCTGGCCAACCCACCCGCACTCGTGGAGCTCTTCGCCGAGACCATCTGCGAGGAACTCGACTTCCGGCTCGAAGCGGAGAACATGCTCGACGTGGCCGCCGTCTTTGCGGATCTGGACCAACGCGGGTTCGTGGTGCCACGCCCTCACCCCAGTTTGGTGACGCGTCGAATGTTGGTCATGGAACGGCTGGTGGGATTCGGGTTCGACGACGTCGAGCAGATGCGCGAGGCCGGGATCGACACCACCGAGGTCGTGAGAATCGGCCTCCGCGGCTTCACCGAGGGCTGCATGGTCCACGGCATCTTCCACGGGGACCTCCACGGAGGCAACCTCTTCGTGCTCCACGACGGCCGCATCGGCCTGCTCGACTTCGGGATCACGGCCCGCATGACCCCACTCGAGCGATCGGCTTTCCTCCGCTTGATGATGTCTGCGGCCTCCGGTGACGTGATGGGTCAACTGGTGGCGTTCCGGGATCTCGGCGCATTGCCGCCTGACACCGACCTGGCCGAGGTCATGGTCGATCTCGGGCTGGATCAGGCACCAGTCGACCCGACCACCATGAGCCAGGAGCAACTGGTCGGCGAGATCCAGCGGATCATCAAGGCACTCTTGGGCTACGGGGCTCGGCTGCCGAAGATCCTGATGCTCTACGTCAAGAACCTGGTGTTCCTGGACGGCGCCATCGCTCGGTTGGCACCATCGCTCGACATCCTCGGCGAGTTCGCCGACCTGTCCATCCACTTGGCGGCAACGCACGGAGACCGGATCGCGGCCGACATGGGAATCGACATCAGCGGCCTCGAGGTGGATTCCGAGGCCATCAAGGCCAGTTTCGGGATCGTGGATCCGGGCATCGAGACGCTGACCTACGCCGACCTACAGGCCCGACGAGACATCATCCGCAAGCGACTGACCGGCGCCTGAACGCCTCGAGAAGGCCGAAACGACAGGGCCGCTGCACCGTGACCGTTGGCACCATCGTCTGATGTGTTGGCCGTTCGGGCCTGCGACCAGCCACAATGGGAGTCCCCCACATCTGGAGCAGGCCGTGTCCGCCCCCCACATGATCGTCGACGAGTCCGGGATGACCCGCGTCGACTCCATCCGAAATGTCGCCATCATCGCCCACGTCGATCATGGCAAGACCACCCTGGTCGATGCCATGTTGCGCCAGGCCGGCGCATTCCGTGAAGGCGCCGAGCTCACCGACCGGATCATGGACTCCATGGACCTCGAGCGGGAGAAGGGCATCACGATCCAGGCCAAGAACACCGCCGTCCGGTTCACCCGAACCGATGGGTCCGTGGTCAAGATCAATGTGGTCGACACGCCGGGACACGCGGACTTCGGTGGTGAGGTCGAGCGCGGCCTCACCATGGTCGACGGCGTCATCCTCCTGGTCGACGCCTCCGAAGGCCCGTTGCCCCAGACCCGGTTCGTGCTGCGAAAGGCGATGGCCCTGGATCTTCCGGTGATCCTGATCATCAACAAGATCGACCGCGCCGATGCCCGGATCGCCGAGGTGATCGACGAGGTGTACGAGCTGTTCCTGGACCTGGATGCCCATGATCACCAGATCGAGTTCCCGATCGTCTACTGCGTCGCCCGCGACGGCACCGCAACCCTCGACCTCGATGAGCCGGGCACCAGCCTGGCTCCGTTGTTCGAGACCATCCTGACCACCATCCCGGCTCCTGCAACCGACCCGCTGCACCCGTTCCAGGCCCGAGTCACCAACTTGGACGCATCGAGCTACGTCGGTCGTCTGGCCCTCTGCCGGGTCATGCACGGTGAGGTCAAGCGTGGGCAGCAGGTCGCCTGGTGCCGCTTGGACGGCACGGTCGAGCGAGCGAAGATCGGCGTCATCTATTCCACGGAGAACCACGAACGGGTCGAGGTCGACTCCGTGGGAGCAGGCGAGATCGCCGCCATCTCGGGCATCGATGAGATCACGATCGGCGAGACGCTGGCCGATCTCGACGATCCGCGGCCGCTGGAGGTCATCCTCATCGACGAGCCGTCCCTGTCGATGACCATGGCGACCAACAGCTCGCCCGTGGCGGGAGTCGACGGGGACAAGCTGACCGCCCGGCAGGTGAAGACCCGGCTCGATGCAGAGCTGGTCGGCAACGTCAGCATCCGAGTCAACCCGACCGAACGCCCGGACACCTGGGAGGTCATGGCCCGAGGCGAGCTCCAGCTGGCCGTCCTCGTGGAGATGATGCGTCGCGAGGGTTTCGAGTTGACCATCGGGAAGCCACGAGTTGTGACCACCATGATCAACGACGTGAAACATGAACCGGTCGAACGCCTGAGCGTCGACGTCCCCGAGGAGCACATGGGCGCCGTCCAGGCCCTCCTGGCCCCCCGCCGTGGTCGCCTGGAGACCATGAGCAACCACGGGACGGGCTGGGTCCGTCTGGAGTTCCTGGTGCCGGCCCGGGGCCTTCTCGGCTTCCGTACCCAATTCCTGACCGAGACACGGGGCACCGGGATCATGAGCCACTCCTTCGAGACCATGGAGCCGTGGGCCGGCGAGGTGCGGCCTCGCGACCGGGGGTCGCTCGTGGCGGACCGCCGCGGAATGACCACTGCGTACGCCATCACCAGCATTCAAGAGCGTTCCACGCTGTTCCTGGCGCCGGGCACCGACGTGTACGAGGGAATGATCGTTGGCGAGAACTCCCGAGTCGAGGACATGGACGTCAACATCTGTCGTGAGAAGAAGCTCACGAACATGCGGACCTCCTCGTCGGACAACACCGTTCCGCTCACTCCGCCACGCTTGCTGTCGTTGGAGCAGGCACTCGAGTTCATCGCCGAAGACGAGTGTGTCGAGGTGACGCCCGCCACCGTGCGGCTGCGCAAGGTCGTCCTCGATCAGACCGAGCGGGCCAAGCTCACCAAGCAGGCCAAGCAGGCCAAGGCCTGAACCGACGAGGGTCACGTGCGTCTCGTCATCGCCCGGTGTCGCGTCGACTACGCGGGCCGACTCACCTCGCACCTGCCCGAGGCCGTCCGCCTGCTCATGGTCAAAGCGGACGGCTGTGTGGCAATCCATGCCGACGGCGGCGCGTACAAGCCGCTCAACTGGATGAACGCGCCGAACCATCTGGAGATCACCGACGAGGAGTGGGTGGTCTCGAACTCCAAGGGCGAGATCATCACGATCACCATCATCGCCATCCTGTCCGACTCCGAGCACGAACTGGGCGTTGACCCGGGTCTCCGCAAGGACGGCGTCGAGTCTCACCTCCAGGAGCTCCTCGCCGCCGACCCGACCTGCATTGCCGAGGGGCTGGTCCTGATCCGTCGCGAACACCAGACCGACATCGGCCCCGTGGATCTCTTGTGTCGGGACGCGAACGGCGCGCCGGTCGCCATCGAGATCAAGCGTCGAGGCGAGATCGACGGCGTCGAACAGCTCACCCGGTACCTGGGACGCATGGCGAACGACCCGACGTTGGCGGGCGTTCGAGGTGTCTTCGTGGCACAGCGGATCAGCCCTCAGGCCAAGGTCCTCGCCCAGAGTCGGGGGATCGGCTGCGTAGAGGTCGACTACGACGAGTTGCGAGGCCTGGCCACCGACGAGTTGCGCCTGTTCTGACTCAGGCCCGGTCGGCCCCGTTCATGTTCGCAGGCGGCCGGGCCTCGGCCAACAGATGGGCGACCACCTCACCGACCGCTCTCGGGTCGTCCACCGGAATGGCAGAAGGGCCACGATGCCAACCTTCGGCAATGGCCAGCACGCCGCCCGATGCCTCGAACACCCGACCGGTCACGTGCGCAGACTCCGTGGAGGCCAGCCAGCAGACGATGGGAGCGATCCAGCGGGGCGACATGCCATCAACCGACGCCGATGCCTGCCCCATACCCAGGTCCTCGGTCATACGGGTGAGGGCTGCTGGAGCGATGGCGTTGACGGTCACTCCGTAGCGCCCGAGCTCGAGGCTGGCAATGAAGCTGAACGAGGCGATACCAGCCTTCGCTGCGCCGTAGTTGGTCTGGCCCGGGTTGCCGTAAATCCCGGACACCGAGGTGGTGTTGATGATCCGTGCATCGTTCGCATGGCCGGACTTTGCCCGGTCCCGCCAGTAGACGGCCGCATGGTGACTTGGCGCAAAGGTTCCTTTCAGGTGGACGTTGATGACCGAGTCCCACTCGTCCTCGGTCATGTTGGCCAGCATCCGATCCCGAAGGATGCCGGCGTTGTTGATCACGACGTCGAGGCCCCCGTAGGTGTCGATCGCCTGGGCGATCAGTCGCTGGGCCCCGGCGAACTCCGCCACGTTGTCGGAGTTGGCCACCGCACTGCCACCCGCCTGGCGAATCTCGGCAACCACCGATTCTGCAGGCCCGAGGTCCACCCCGGAGCCGTCACGAGACCCTCCGAGATCGTTGACGACGACTCGCGCACCCTCCGCCGCCAGCATCAACGCGTACTCACGCCCGATGCCCCGTCCAGCGCCCGTCACCACACACACCCGACCGTCGCACAACCCGCTCATCTGGACCCTCCACTGGGTGTTTGCACCCGACGCCGACCGAATCCGAACCCATGACCCGGATTCGCCAATGACTGCGGTCAGAATAGCGAGGTGCCCAAACCTCGGATCGCCCTGCTTGTCGCGCTCGGCGCGCCACTGGTGCTGTTCGGCCTGCTGACGGCGGCGTGGGCCATCGACCGGGCGACTCACTCCGACGGGGCGCTCCGAGGGGTCAGCGTGGCCGGACGGGAGGTGGCCGGAAGCTCGCGTGAGCGCCTCGCTGCGATCGTGGCCGAGCAATCAGCGGAGTTCGCCGAGGCGCCCGTTCGGCTGACCGCCACTGACTTCGCCATCGACTCCACCGCGGCCGAACTGGGCATCGTCGTGGATCTCGACCGCACCGTCGACGACGTGCTCGCCGCTGGGCGCCGGGATCCCGGTCCCGCCGCGCCGATTCGATGGGTCCGGGCCATCGTGTCGGGTCGTGACATTCCGCTCCGGCTGGACGTGGACAGGCCGACCATGTTGGCCAGCCTGGTCCGACTGGAAGGCGACCGGCGCACGACTCCTGTCGAGCCCACGGTGACCGCTACGGCGGAGGCGATCACGCTCGTTCCCGGTCGACCGGGCGTCGCCATAGATCTGGACGCGGTGATCGATGCCGTGCCAAAGCGCTCCGACTCGCCGTCGGACGCCTTGTCCATCGACGCGCCCCAGACAACCACCGCTTCGTTGATCGCCGATGACACGGTCGCCGCCCTGGCTGCGACCGCTCAGGCCACCACCGCAGGTGACATCACGCTGAATTGGGGCGCTGGTACAGCCGTCATCCCAGGAACCCGGTTCCGGGCCGGGTTCCGAGTGGTCACCGGGGCGGACGGGGCCCGTCTCGATCTCGATGCGGAACTCGTCTCGAAAGTCTTCGACGACACCGAGACCACCCCGTTCAACCCCACGAAGACCACCGTCAGCATCCAGAACGGCGCCCCCGTGATCACACCGGGTGTCGACGCCACGATCTGTTGCGCCCCGGACACGCCCGGGCGCATCGCCGCGGGGCTGCTCTCGGGGTCGACCAAGATCTCCGTCGATCCCGTCACCATCACCGCCGCTGAGGGAGCAGCCGACGCGTCGTCGCTCGGCATCGCCACCGTGGTCGGCGAGTTCACCACCGAGCACCCAGCCGGACAGCCCAGGGTCACCAACATCCATCTGATCAGCGATCTGGTCCGAGGAGTCATCATCCCGCCCGGTCAGACCTTCAGCGTCAACGATTTCGTCGGTCGGCGAACTGCCGAAAAAGGCTTCGTCGTCGCACCGGTCATCGAGCAGGGGAAGATGTCGGAGGACTTCGGAGGAGGCGTCAGCCAGTTCGCCACGACATTGTTCAACGCAGCCTTCTTCGGAGGGCTGGACATCCCGGATCACAAGGCACACTCCGAGTACATCTCGCGCTACCCGTTCGGCCGAGAGGCCACGTTGGCCTTCCCATCCGTGGACTTGAAGATCAAGAACCCCACCCCCTACGGCGTGATGATCTGGCCCACCTACACCGACAGCTCCATCACCGTGCAGCTCTGGTCCACACCCTGGGCCGTCGGTCGCCAGGCATCGGTCATTCCTGCCTCCGGATGCGGGAAGGTGTCCGTGCTGCGTGATCGGGCCTACCTCGACGGGCGCACCGACAGCCAGACCTACCGAGCGAACTACGCCTGCAAGTGACGATCGACGACCGGACGTAGGCTCCCGTCAACCCGACCGGCTGCGGCAGGCGGAAACGTGACACCAGGGGGTCGCCGTGGGTGATGACATCCGTTTCGAGAACCGGATGAGCGACGCAGACGCGCTCATGTGGAACATCGAGAAGGACCCGGCCCTGCGGTCGACCATCACCACCGTGGTGGTGCTCGACAAAGCGGTCGCACACGACGTCCTGACACAGCGCTTCGAACGGCTCAGCCGCGTCGTTCCTCGGCTTCGCCAGCGGGTCCGGGCCAACCCATTCTCCGTCGCTCCGCCCCGTTGGGAGGTCGATCCGAACTTCGATCTGGGATTCCACCTCTGGTGGGTGAAGGCACCCGGAACCGGGACCATACGCGATCTCCTCGGTGTCGCCGAGCCGATCGCCATGAGCGGCTTCGACCGCGCACGGCCGCTCTGGCGGGCCGTGATCGTGGAGGGCCTGGCGCAACGCCGGTCGGCCATCATCATGAAGGTCCACCACGCCATCACCGACGGCGTCGGCGGAATGCGACTCCAGCTCGAGTTGCTCGACCTGGATGCCGCCGCACCGGAGCGCACGATGCCCGGCCCACCCCCGGTGTACGTCATGTCCCAAGCCGAGCGGGTCAGGGACGCCGTCTCCCACGAGCAGCGTCGGCAGTTCGGCATCGCCAAGCGCGTCGGCACCGGTGTGGCGTCAGGCGTAGCTTCGGTCCTGGGTCACCCCGCTGCCGCCGTCGGTTCGACCGCCGGGATGGCGGCGTCGATCGGCCGAGTGCTCCGCCCTGTCAGCCACCCGATGAGTCCGCTCATGACCGGTCGCTCACTGTCCAGCAGGTTCGACACTTTGACGCTGCCCATGGACCGGGCCAAAGCGGCCTCCAGAGCGGGCGGCGGCAAGCTGAACGACGCCTTCGTCACCGGCATCGCCCGTGGGCTGTTCCGCTACCACCTCGAGCACGGCGTGGACTGCGACATGCTCCGTATGGCCATCCCCATCAGCGTCCGATCACCGGAGCAGGAGAACGTAGCCGGCAACGCCTTCGTTCCGGCCCGCATCGAGATTCCCATCGACATCGAGGATCCGATCGAACACATGGCCGCACTTCGCCATCTGGTCGAGAACGCCCGGGACGAGCCGGCCAACGAACTGGTGGAGCCGCTCTCCAACATCTTGAACCGGCTGCCCGCCACCGCCGTCACGGCGCTGTTCGGCTCCATGGTGAAGAGCGTCGACTTCACCGCCTCGAACGTTCCTGGAGCACCGTTCCCGGTGTACCTGGCCGGCACGAAAATGGTCTCGCAGTTCCCGTTCGGGCCCATGGCCGGCGCCGGGATCAACATCACCCTGCTGAGCTACCAGAACGACCTCAACATCGGCATCAACAGCGATCCGGCAGCGGTACCCGACCCGGCGTTGCTCGTTCGCTGCCTCCAGGAGGGGTTCGACGAGATCCTGTCGGTCGCCGGCTGAGCCGTTGGTGGCACCCCGCCGTAGATTGAGCGACATGGTCGACCTCGCGGTCATCGGAGCCGGACCGGCCGGCGTTGCGGCTGCGGTCGCCGCGTCGCGAGCCGGGCTCGATGTCGAGCTGTTCGACCGCGCTCGGTTCCCACGGGACAAGATCTGTGGCGATGGGCTGACCACCTCGGCGTTGCGGCAGCTCGAGTGGTTGGGAGTCGACCCTCGCGGGCTCGGCGCTCGAGATGTCCGGGAGGTCGTGGTGGCCGGGCCCCGCGGCCACCGGGTGCGCTTCGAACTCCCCAGTGGTCCGGGACGCTACGCCGCCGTCCTGCCTCGTCTGACGCTCGACGCCGCGTTGGTCGACGCAGCAGCCTCCGAGGGCGTCAAGGTCAGCGACGGGTGCGCCGTGACGGGTGTGACCCAACGCTCGGACGTCGTGGTCGTCTCCCACGACCAGGGCACGACCGCTGCTCGGCACATCGTGGCGGCCGACGGCATGTGGTCTCCCACCAGGAAGTGGCTCGGGCTGAATCCGCCCGACTACCGAGGCGAGTGGCATGCCATCCGTCAATACGTCGACGGCGTCACCGGTCCGGCCGACAGCCAGCTCTTCGTGTCGTTCGAAGCGGACATCCTCCCTGGCTACTTCTGGTGCTTTCCCTTGGGCGACGGTCGAGCGAACATCGGCTTCGGAATCGCTCGCGGCGGTCGGCACACCACCGCCGACATGCGTTGGCTGTGGCCCGACCTGCTGGCGCGCCCGGCCATCGCCGAATGGCTCGGACCTGAGGTCTCTCCCGCCGGTCCGCATCGGGCGTGGCCCATCCCGGCCCGCATCGACACCATGACCGCCGCGCATGGGAGCGTGCTCTTCGTCGGCGACGCCGTCGCCGCTGGCGATGTGATGACCGGTGAGGGCATCGGCCAGGCGCTCGAAACCGGGCGGGCCGCCGGTGTGGCCATTGCGGCGAACCTCGGCCACCCGGCACAGGCTGCCGCGGCCTATCGGAGCGACATCGCCAACGGGCTCCTGGCCGATCACCGTATGGCGTCGTGGCTCAGCTCCGCTCTCTCGCACCGTAAGGGCGTCCGGGCGGCCCTTCGGATCGCCGACTCGACCGGATGGTCATCCGATCATTTCGTACGCTGGCTCTTCGAGGACTCGCCCCGTGGGCTGGCGTTGACGCCGCAACGCTGGCATCGTGGCGTCCTGTCCGGAGCCGGAGCCTGGCCCGAAGGCTGAGCCTGGCCCGAAGGCTGAGCATGGTCCGGCTGAGATCTGGATCAGATGTTGGGGAACAACGAGGTCCCGAAGAGTTGCTTCTCCGGATCGGAGTGAACGCCCTTGCGGGACATCGGCCCGAATCGTGGCATGTCCGAGAACGGGATCTTCCACTTCACCCGGTCGCCGATCTGCAGGTAGTTCATGGTCTGCACGATGTTGAAGCCGATCGAGTAGTGCCACATGATCGATGCGGCGTTCTCGTAGCT
>Ga0105046_10014396_pt1 | contig 12189 bp, 10 predicted proteins | sample MAT03_FD_78385 | JGI IMG/M metagenome (GOLD analysis project Ga0105046, IMG submission 78385) | Freshwater microbial communities from Lake Fryxell liftoff mats and glacier meltwater in Antarctica - MAT-03 (megahit assembly) | ecosystem: Environmental > Aquatic > Freshwater > Ice > Liftoff...
CAGAAAGTAGCCATCACACTCATTGTGATGTTGCCTCAAAAACCAAAGGTTTTTGAACTTCGGACATCACACGGAGTGTGATGGGTACTGTAAAATCACAGCCTCGGAGCGTCGTGCAACTAAGTTTGCCAACCATTGCTTTAATGGTTCAACGCTTCTAAGCTGAGGCTACCAAGGTTACTCCTTGTACACTTTGCATTGCAAAGCAATTGCAGTCTGACTATATTGACCTCATGAGTACCAGATCCATTGATCAAGCATTAGAAGATTTGGCTGAGATCCGTTCGAGCTTGAACCGAGCCGAAACGTTTCGCGGTTATAGGTCTGCGTCTATTTTGGCTACGAGCCTGGTGGCTTGGATGGGCTGCTTGCTTCAATCGCGTTGGGTCGATCCGAATTCGCCTGTGCTAAAGGATTTCCTGACGCTTTGGATACGTATCGCACTGTTTTGTGCGTTAGTGGGCTTTGGCGAAGTTGTTGTTCGCTATTGGCGTTCGGGTCCAATGTTCAGGCACATGACACGCAGCGCGGTTGGGCCGATGATCCCCGCCTTGTTGTCCGGCCTCGCGCTAACCGTCATCATTGCATGGAGCGCTCCTGCAGTCGGCTGGATGCTGCCTGGCCTTTGGTCGATTGTCTTTGGGCTGGGGGTTTCCGCCTCAGCAAGATTTTTGCCCAAGCTGGTTTCGTTGGTCGCAATGTATTTTATCGTGATTGGTTTGTTGTGTATTGTCTTGGCAACTCGAGGCTGGGCGTATTCACCATGGCTCATGGGTGTTTCGTTCGGCGGAGGGCAAATGCTGAGCGCAGCGGTACTCTACTGGTCATTGGAGCGAGGGGAATGAGTCGAAGCGAAGAAGTCAAAAACGCCAAAGCGGCACCCTATGCCTACGAAGGCTTGGAGCGGATTTTTCACGAGAAAGCGAGGCTAGGCATAGTCACTTGTCTCGTACGCCATCCGGATGGTCTTGTCTTTCCAGAGCTCAAGTTGCTTTGCGATTTAACAGACGGAAATCTGAACCGCCATCTGCATCACCTTGAGGAGGCGGGTATCGTGCAACTTGAGAAACGATTCGAGGGCAATCGCCCACAGACACTTTGCCGAATCACGAAGCCCGGCTTAAAGCGATTCACTACTTACCTAGATCAACTTCAAAAAGCATTAGAGGACGCAAGACCGAACGCAATTCCAGCCGCCACCAAAGCAACGTCGAGCAGAAGCCGATTGCGTCCGAGCGCGGAAGGGTTGTGAATGGTTAGTCGGTTACGTTTTAGTTCAAGGTGCATCGCTTGAGCTTTTTATTTGAACACACGCTTTGCGATACAGAGAACTTTGCGGAATTTAGCAAAATGGCACCTACTTTGGCGTACGTAAGCCGCTGGGCGCTAGCCGCGGGTGACGGAAATCAGAGCGCATATCGAGGCGGCAAACCGGCGGCTATCGCCTTGCCGCTCACTTTAGCGGAGCAGCGCGAGCTGCCTGCTGGCGAAGCGCAGAAATCGTTTACGAAAAAGATTTGTACGGAGGAGGATAGCGATGAAAGTGATTCGAGCGGAGCATATGGGGTTTTGTTTTGGTGTGCGAGATGCTTTGGCCATGGCCAGAACAACAAGCGATCCAGAGTCCGTTAGCATCTATGGCGAGCTAGTTCACAACCCAACGATTCAAGGAGAGTTGGCCTCGCGCGGCTTTCGCGTTGTCGTAGAACAGGATCGAGATACGATCCAGCTGACCGATCGGGTGATGATCACTGCGCACGGCATCAGCCAGAAACGGCTAACGATTCTTAGTTCGCATTCCAGCGAGATCATCGACACGACCTGTCCGCTTGTTCGTCGTGTTCACGATGCCACACAAACGCTTGACGGTGAAGATCGATTGGTTGTTCTGATCGGTCGCCGCAATCACGTCGAGGTTCAAGGGATCGTCGAGGACTTAAACCGCTTCGTCGTTATCGAGACTCCGGATCAAGTCATCGATTGGGCGGAGCCGCGATTGGGCGTTGTTTCTCAGTCGACCACGACACCCGATTTAGCAGACCAGTGTCTATCCCGCATTGTAGAGCTAAATCCACATGCGGATGTCCGATACGTGGACACGATTTGCCGACCGACTCGCCAACGGCAGCAGGCGTTAACGGAGCTTTGCAAACAAGTTCCGTTGGTGATAGTCGTTGGAGGCGTGCACTCCAACAACACGCGTCAACTTGCGCAGCGATGCATTGAATTAGGATGCCGAGCCATCCAAGTTGAGTCAGCAAGCGATTTGGATATTGACTGGTTTGTTGGTATCGAAGCGGTGGGGCTAACGGCCGGGACCAGTACCCCTGATTTCACAATCGAGGAGGTCGCAAAATGCTTGGAAAAACTTTCGGACAGCTAGCGGAGAACGGCGTGGCCCTCACCCTGAACTAACAGTTGGACCGACTCGTAATACTCACATTGTCCAATCTGTCGTCTAGCCAATGGCGATAGCCCACCACCTCCAATTATCGTTTTACAACGTTCAGGCAACAGTTTTGCCAATGCATGATGATCTCGGGACACTTGATCTAGATCATGGATGTGAGTGTGCGAGATGCAAACGGCTGAAGCGTTGTACAGGATCGCGGCTCTTGCAATGACTTCAGGGCTGACGCAGCAACCAAGATGTATGAATTCCACTCCCAACGACTGAAGTCCGATCGCGACGATTTTGAGTCCCGTTGTATCTAAACTAGGCGGGAAGGTCGCTCCAAGGTACACGCGAGCATCGGCCGCGGCGGGTGGCATGCGACCAAGTATTCCATCTAATACCACCGAAGCGGTGAATGTGCATACTCGTTCTTGAGCGATTTCGATTTCGTTTTTTTGCCACATGTCGCCAATTCGCCACAAGGCAGGAACGAATAGGTCCTCAAGTCTCGTTACCATCTCACCGATCGAGTGGGTTGCTGCCCAAATGAGCTCAGTCAGTTTGGTATGTTCTGCCGCAAGTAGCAACTGGACGATCGTCACGACGTCTGGGTACTCCGCGGCCGTTGAAGTGTTGCCTCGGTGACGCATCAGTCTAGACACTTGCGCAACATGGCTTCGGTCAATCCGTCGATGGCCACCGGGTGTGCGTGCTATGGGGATTTCGTTGGTGTCACAGAATCTCTTAAGAGTTGATGGGCTTACTCCTAATTCATCGGCGGCCTGTTGAGCCGTAATCCAGTTCTTCATGAGAACGAATCCCGCCAAGAATGGGGTTGAGTGCGTAGAGGGTTACCATCACCAAAATTCTTTCGGATTAAAGCCCAAGCGGCTGCAGCAAAATAGTTTCAAGTGATCAGATTGCACACTTTCAACGCGGCAAAACGCGAAATCTCTCCAAATACACAACGGAAATCAATCACTTGATTCAATTTGAATCGCCTGGATCGGTTTTCAGTCCAAGAAACTTGCCGTTTTCGTTTGCGCATGCAGACTTTCTTCATTGATTGGCAAAAACGATGCCACCCCTTACTTTCCTCCTTTCGTTTTGGAAGTAGTTCTATGTTTCTTGACGACCCAGAATTACTGCATGATTTCGTGGTCGAATCCATCGAGCATTTAGCTGAGGTCGAGGGCCAGCTCCTCACTTTGGAGGCATGCCAAGATTCAGTAGATATACCACTGGTCAACAAAGTGTTTCGCTCGGTACACTCGATCAAGGGTGCAGCTGGATTTCTTGGACTCGAGAAAATTGAATCCCTAGCCCATCGAGGTGAAGAGGTCCTCAATCGATTACGTAACAATGAAATCAAGCCAACTAGCGAAGTCGTCAATACACTGCTCAGGGCAACCGATCGCCTAATAGGACTCTTGGAGTCGATCGAAACATCCAACGATCAAGACATTTCCGAACATGTCTACGCACTGGAGCGGTTACTGGCTGCGTCCGAAACACCGTCCACAGCCACCGTCGAAGATACAAAGTCCAGCACTGATATACCGCCAACCACCTGCGGTCCGAACTCAGCAGGGGTCAGCGCCGAGGCGCTGCGCGAGTTCTTGATTGAAAGTCATGACAACCTCGAACAATTGGAACGCGATCTAATTGCTCTGGAGCGAGACCCGACTGATGGTCAACTTCTCGGCGGAATTTTCCGCTGTATTCATACCATTAAGGGGACTGCTGGCTTCCTGGCATTCCGTCAAATCGAAAAACTGACACACGCCGGTGAAAATTTACTTGGCAGCCTGCGCTCCGGCGAAATCGAATTGGATAACGGGATTGCGGCGCAGCTTTTTTCCATGATCGACTTGATCAGACGCCAGTTATCCTCGATTGAAACAACCGGCTTGGAAGGACGAGAAGATTGCGATGCCCAAGTTCAACGACTGAACCAAGTGCTATCGGATCGACTAGGTGGAGCTCAAACTCAAACCAGCAGCAACGACGTGAATCCTTGCGTAACCAAGATGACTGTACCACCAACGACCCCAACAGCGGCAACGGTTTCAAGCCAAAAAACGGCACCGACAACAGCCTCTTTTGCCCAGGCCAGTCCGATGACAGGGCCAATACCAGACGCGAAGAAGGCATTGCTCGCCCCGCCACCAGACCAAGCCAACAATTCGGCCGCAGAAAGCACCATTCGTGTCGACGTCGCCCTTCTCGACAAACTCATGACCCGAGTTGGTGAATTGGTTCTCGCTCGAAATCAAATCCTGCAGTACACCAACAAGCTCGGTGACAGCGAATTTTTGAGCACGTCGCAACGTCTCAATCTTATCACAACTGAACTGCAGGAGGGGGTAATGAAAACCCGCATGCAGCAGATTGGAAATGTATGGTCGAAGTTTCCTAGAATGGTTCGAGACTTGGCGGCGATCTGCGGCAAGGAAGTGCGAATCGAAATGGAGGGAAAAGAAACCGAGCTCGACAAAACGATTATCGAGGCAATCAAGGATCCGCTGACCCACTTAGTTCGCAACACGGTTGACCATGGCATCGAGAAACCAAGCGTCCGCGCTGAAAAGGGTAAGCCGATGGAAGGCTGCCTGTCGCTGAGAGCATTTCATGAAGGAGGTCAAGTCAACATCGAGATTTCCGATGATGGGGCTGGGCTCAATCTAAATCGAATCAAGGAAAAAGCATTCGAAAAGGGACTCATCAGTCAAGAGCAAGCGTCCCGACTCTCGGAGCGAGAAGCAGCCCAACTGATCTTTTTGCCAGGTTTCTCTACGGCGGAAACCGTGTCCAATGTTTCCGGACGAGGCGTGGGGATGGATGTCGTAAAAACCAACATCGAAAAAATCGGTGGCACTGTGGACATCCAAACGGAGCCAGGGCAGGGCACCACGATCAAAATCAAAATCCCCTTAACTCTTGCAATTATTCCAGCCCTTGTCGTTAGCTGCGAGGGCAACCGTTTTGCCATCCCTCAAGTGAACTTATTGGAACTGGTTCGGCTTGATGGTACTCAAGCAACGTCGAGTATCGAATGGATTCAGGGGGCCCCAGTATACAGGCTTCGAGGCCGACTGCTCCCATTGGCCTACCTTAGCAACGTCTTGAAGACCGCCAAAAAGGACACAGGCAACAAAGAGGTTATTAACATCGTCGTGTTGCGTGCGGACGATCGCCAGTTTGGCCTGGTCGTGGATCGTATCAACGATACCGAAGAAATTGTCGTCAAACCCTTGAGTACACAGCTCAAGGGCGTCTCGGTTTACTCAGGGGCGACGATTATGGGGGACGGAAAGGTTGCACTTATACTCGATGTTGTCGGGTTGGCTCATAGCGCGCACGTCGCTTCCAAGACCCGCGATCGTACAACGCTCGAGTCAGGTGTTCGATCCAAAGAGGACATCGGAACGGTTAAAAAGCTACTCGTCCTCGGCACGGGTTCAAACCGTCGTCTGGCTCTCCCCATTTCGCAGGTCGCACGCCTTGAGAAAATTCGGTTGGACACCATCGAGTACACCGACAATCGCGAGGTCGTACAATACCGCGGTGCTATTCTGCCACTTATTCGCTTGGCCAGTGTCCTCGGTATCGAAGACAAAATTGATTACATCGATGGGCTGATGAATGTGGTGGTCTATATCGAAAACGAATACAGCTATGGCTTAGTCGTTAACAAGATCCTCGACATCGTGGGGACGACGCTAGATGTAATCCACCCGTCCCAGCGCAGCGGGTTGCTAGGGTCCGCTGTTATTCAAGACTATGTAACTGATCTCGTGGATCTCCCGGCCATTATTCAACAGTTGAACTTCGGGGCCAAAGACACTTCAAGCACACAAAGTAGGGAATCCAACTAATGATTACTGCAACACGCGTTTGCACGTTTTACCTAGACCAACAAATGTTTGGCGTAGATGTGCAATCGGTTCAAGAAGTGATTCGATATCAATATATGACAGAGGTGCCGTTGGCACCGGATTCAGTCGTCGGTCTGATCAACTTGCGAGGACAGATCGTCACAGCAATCGATCTCCGCCGACGCCTCGGTCTTCCCAGAAGGGACGATGACATGCTACCGATGAACGTGGTTATCCGAAGCGAGGATGGCCCGATTAGCTTCCTTGTCGATAAGATCGGCGATGTTCAAGAAATTGACCTGGAAAATCTTGAGTCGCCGCCCGAAACACTTCAAAACGCGTCGGGCAAACTCATCCAGGGAGCCTACAAAATGAAAGATCGGCTGCTTCTCATACTCGATACGGAGCGTGCCATGAACGTCACAACCAATAGCGATTAACCGTTATGTCGGCGATACGCATTAATTTCTTCCCTGCAATCTACACAATCCAAAACGTTATCCCCCAAAAAATCTAAGTCAACTAAGGAACTATCCATGGCAACTGCAAACAAAACCACCAATACAACCGTTAAGAAAGCAGCTTCGAAAAGCAAGCCTGTCGCGGCGAAGTCCAAGTCAACGCAAACCAGCTCTGCTAACCTCATCAACAAACAGGAGCTCGCAAACTTCCGCAGTCAAATCTCTACGATTCACGAAACCCATTGTGTCGCGGAATTCGAGACGGACGGGACAATCGCCTATGTCAATAAGCGTTTCGTTAATACGTTCGGATACTCGGAAGCGGACTTGGTTGGATTCCCAATCGAAATACTTGTGAATTCCGGAAATCGCGACGCATCTGCGTTTAAGCAAATGATGCAGAAACTCTCGTCCGGAGAGACGTTAGCGGGAGAGTACAATTTTGTTGGCAAAGATGGCAACGCAATCTGGCTCGACGCATCCTTTATGCCAGTTCTCAATTCCAAAGAACAGGTAAGTAAGGTAACTGTCATTGCGACCGACATCTCCGAAAAGAAACTCTTGATGGCTGAGGTCGAGGAGCTTCGCGTTCGTGTTGATATCATGAACATGACCAGTATTATTTCCGAGGCCGACCTCAAGGGCGATATTCTCTCAGTAAACGACAAGTTCTGCGAGATCTCCAAGTACACCAAAGAAGAATTAATCGGTCGTCCCCAAAACACTACCCGCCACCCTGACGTGCCAAAGGAAGTTTTCAAGGAGATGTGGTCGACGATCGGACGCGGAAAGACTTTCCGAGGAATCATCAAGAATCGAGCCAAAGACGGAACCCCTTACTATGTCGACGCCGTGATCGCACCGATTATGGGTGAGAACGGAAAGCCTCGCAAATACATTGGAGTCCGGTACGACATCACAGCAGCAGAAATCGAACGACAAAATGCAAAGGGAATCCTTTCTGCACTCGATTCGTCCTCTGCGTGTATCGAGTTCGATCCGCAGGGCAACATTCAAACTGCGAACAATAACTTTTTAAAGGTTCTTGGCTATCGACTCGATGAGATCCAAGGAAAACATCACCGTATTTTCATCGAATCGACCTATGCAAACTCACCAGCTTATACTCAATTCTGGGACCACTTAAGGACCGGGCAGAGCCAGGTCGGTACCTTTAAACGATTGACGAAGGACGGCAAAGAGGTATGGATTCAGTCGATTTATGGCCCCGTCATGGACGAAACAGGACGTGTGGTCAAAGTCGTCATCATTGCGACCGATGTCACCGCTGAGAAGCTCCGAAACGCAGACTTCGAAGGACAGATGGCTGCGGTTTCCAAGTCGCAAGCTGTCATCGAGTTCAATCTGGATGGAACCATCATCAATGCTAACAGTAACTTCTTGATCGCGGTCGGATATACCGTGGACGAAATCAAGGGACGACACCACAGCATGTTCCTATCGGACAGCGAACGCAATAGTCCAGCCTACCGTGAGTTTTGGGCCAAGCTGAATCGTGGTGAATTCGATTCCGGAGAGTACAAGCGATTTGGCAAGGGAGGCAAGGAGATTTACCTTCAAGCATCCTACAATCCCATTCTCGATGTAAACGGCAAGCCGTTTAAAGTAGTCAAGTTCGCTGTCGATATCACCGAGGCTGTTAAGCGCCGTGAAGCGCTTCGCATTTGCTTTGATTCGATCGCCGAAAATGCATCGGCACTTGCTGGAGCATCGGAAGAATTATCGTCCGTTAGCGCCCAAATGCGAATGAATGCCGAAGAAACCTCAGCGCAAGCCAGTGTCGTTTCAGCTGCTTCCGAACAGGTTAGCCAAAATGTGAAAACCGTATCGACCGGAGTCGAAGAGATGAATTCAGCGATTCGCGAGATCGCTAAAAACGCGACGGACGCTGCCAAAGTTTCGACTCAGGCGGTGACCGTTGCAAACAAAACAAACGCAACGATCGCAAAACTCGGAGAGAGCAGTGCCGAGATCGGCAAAGTGGTCAAAGTGATCACCTCGATTGCAGAACAAACGAATTTGTTAGCTCTCAATGCCACCATCGAAGCAGCCCGTGCTGGAGAAGCCGGAAAGGGCTTTGCCGTCGTTGCAAACGAAGTCAAAGAGTTAGCTAAGGAAACGGCCAAGGCGACCGAAGACATCAGTCAAAAGATCGAAACGATCCAGTCTGACACAAGAGGTGCTGTAGAAGCCATTCGCCAAATTAGCGACGTAATCAATCAGATCAACGACATCTCAAACACAATTGCAAGCGCGGTAGAGGAGCAGACGGCAACCGCCCATGAAATGGGACGTAATGTCGCTGAAGCCTCCAAGGGATCCGGTGAGATTGCTCAGAATATTACCGCCGTTGCCTCGGCAGCAGAGAGCACGACGCAGGGTGCAAGCAATACTCAACAGGCCGCAGGTGAACTGTCAAGGATGGCAGCTGAACTACAGAGACTAGTAAGTGAGTTCAAGTCGTAACACTTACGTTGTTAGCGGAACGGCGCAAGCCGTCCGGTGAGTGTCGGACAACGCTTCGAAACCGGATGGCTCTCGCCCGATGCCACTCACTTTGCGTAAGTGAGCCGATGGGCGCTAGCCGCGGGTTACGGAAATCACAGCGAATATGCAGTGGGAATACCGGCGGCTAGCGCCTTGCCGCTCTCAAAGTGAGTGCCATTGGGCTCGCGCCCTTCCGCTACCATTCATTCAAAACCATTCGGGATGACGCTCGCGGCAACGTAAATGAACGCGAATGGGTTCTGACATTAAAAAAACAGTAGAAAAGGGTACAGTAATGAGAGCTCTCGTGATCGACGATTCAAGAGCAACCCGCCGATTGATTGGCGACATACTTCGTGAAATTGGATACGAAGTAACAGAGGCTGGTAACGGCCTAGAAGGTCTCGAACGCCTTGAGCAGTTGGGGAAACCGAACGTCGTTCTCGTCGATTGGAACATGCCTGAAATGAATGGACTTGAATTTATTAAAGCGGTGCGATCCACAAAGTCAAACCGCGACTTGCCTCTGATCATGGTCACGACCGAGACAGAGATGGAACGGATGGCGCTCGCATTCATGGCCGGCGTCAACGAGTATATCATGAAGCCTTTCGATCGCATAATGATTCAAGAAAAACTCGCGATGCTCGGCGTGGGTGTTTAACATGAGGAAAATCCGAGTACTCGTAGTGGATGATTCGACCGTCATTCGAAGAATGGTTTCCGATGTTCTCAGCCAAGACAGTGAGATTGAAGTTGCTGCAACCGCACCCAATGGAAAGATCGCGATGGAAAAATTAATACAAATTTCTCCAGACGTCGTAACACTTGATATCGAGATGCCGGAGATGAACGGCCTTGAAACTCTAGCAAACTTGCGGAAGTCATTTCCATCTTTGCCTGTGATCATGTTTAGTACATTGTGTGAACGCGGTGCGGAATCTACCCTCGACGCATTGTCGAAAGGGGCCAGCGATTACGTGACTAAACCAGCCAATATGGGCAGCGTCAAAGAGTCCATGCAAAAAATCAAAGACGATCTCGTCCCAAAAATCAAACACTTGTGCAAGTGGTACAGAGACTTAAAGAACCCAACCCTGCTCGCTCAAACCGGCAGATCTCTGTCCGCTAAGCATCCGAATTCCCTTCGACAACCCAAGCCATTCAACAGAAAGGACTGTCGCATCGATATCATCGCCATCGGTGTCTCGACCGGTGGTCCTAACGCGCTGATGGAGGTGCTGAGCCAGTTACCCAAGGAGTTCCCGGTTCCGATTCTCGTGGTCCAGCACATGCCACCCGTCTTCACCAAGCATCTCGCCAATCGACTCAACCAAAACTGTGCAATCGACGTTGTAGAAGCGGAATTGGGCGATTCGTTACGTGAGGGAACCGTATACATCGCTCCCGGTGATTGGCATATGCAGATAAGACGCATTGGGTTAGGTGTTCAACTCGAATTGAATCAGGCACCACAGGAAAACTCTTGTCGACCAGCCGTCGATGTACTCTTTCGAAGCGTTGCCGATGTCTACGGACCAAATGCATTGGCTGTCGTATTAACAGGGATGGGACAGGATGGCTTACGAGGCTCAGAAGCCATTCGCGACGCAGGCGGAGCCGTTTTTGCGCAAGACGAGGCGAGTTCAGTCGTATGGGGAATGCCGCGTGCAGTCATCCATGCTGGGATCGCTCATGAAACTCTAGCCTTGCACGAAGTCGCCGATAAGCTCTGTAACGCATGTGCTTGTGGAAGAACTAAGCGTCGCCCTGAAAGAATACAAATCTAACATGACAACCTTATCGCTTGACACGCAGACGTTTAATTACATTTCCGATCTTGTTCGAAGCAAGTCAGCCATTGTTTTGGACAAAGGCAAAGACTATCTCGTAGAATCGCGATTGGTTCCTGTTGCTTTGGAGTGCGGTTTCGACACTCTCGAGAAGTTGGTAGCTGAGCTAAGGAAATCAAATTCGCAATCTCTAGTCAAGAAGGTCGTTGAGGCCATGACGACCAATGAGACCAGTTTTTACCGTGACCTGCACCCATTCCAGGCATTGAAGGCAACCGTGCTGCCTGAGTTGATTGAAAGGCGTGGGAAGGAGCGGACATTGAGCATCTGGTCCAACGCTTGCTCAAGCGGACAGGAGCTCTATTCGATCGCCATGCTGATCAAGGAAAACTTCTCTGAATTGGCTAGCTGGAAACTCAAATTAATTGGAACCGATTTATCCAGCAAGATACTGGAACGCGCCAAATCCGGCGTGTTCAACCAAACGGAAATGAATCGCGGACTACCCATGCAATTGCTCCTGAAGTACTTCACCAAGGACGGAGTCCAATGGCGCATTGCTGAAGAAATCCGCAACATGATCGATGTTCAGGCGCTCAACCTCATTGAGCCGTTCCCGTCCAGCATGCAAAAGATGGACGTCGTCTTCTTGCGAAATGTGCTGATCTATTTCAGTCCCGAGATGAAGACGAGCATTCTAAACAAGGTACATGCATCATTGGCCAAGGATGGATATTTGTTCATGGGCAATGCTGAGACCATCGTGAACTTGAATGTCAAGTTCGAAAAACAACTTATCGGCAACGCAGTCTGCTTTCGACCGACGTGAGAAGTTTTTTTGCTGGCCCCCGACGAGCTTGTCTCGAGCTTGTCTCGTCGGATCCTAAGGTTCACAGCTAGGAAACGTCTCCGATGCGCGAGTGGTTCTGATTCCATTGGCGAAACATGGCTACGAGACTATAATCCGTTGAAAGGAATCCAATGAATGGCAAGTTTACCATTTGACTATCGTCGTGTTTTTTCGACCATGAACAGCCACTCCGTTTGTTACTTATTAGTGGGCGGCTTGAACTACTTTTTGCTGCACAAGCCAGTTACAACGCAAGACATTGACTTGCTGATCGAAGATACGTCGCAAAATCGCAGTCGATGCG
>Ga0105046_10014397_pt1 | contig 12189 bp, 10 predicted proteins | sample MAT03_FD_78385 | JGI IMG/M metagenome (GOLD analysis project Ga0105046, IMG submission 78385) | Freshwater microbial communities from Lake Fryxell liftoff mats and glacier meltwater in Antarctica - MAT-03 (megahit assembly) | ecosystem: Environmental > Aquatic > Freshwater > Ice > Liftoff...
CGCGTCGACGTCGATCCCGTCCGAGTCGAGGTCGACCGGAACGAACTCGACCCCGCACTGCTCCAGCAGCAGCAGGGTGCGGTCGTAGGAGGGCTGCTCGACGATCACCCGGTCACCCGGAGAGAGCATCTGCCTAAACAGCATCGCGCCGGCTTCCAGCGAGCCGTTGGTCACCATGACCTGCTTCGGGTTATCGATTCCGTGGCGCTGGGCGATCCAGGCGCAGAGGCCGGGGTGGCCGATGCCGACACCGTAGGAGAGCGCGGTTTTCCAGTCGTCTTCAAGCGCCTTCGAGGTGGCGCGGCGAACCGCCTCGACCGGGATCAGGTCGGGACTGGGGGCTCCTCGGGCAAAGCTGATCGTGTCTGGCATCAGGTCACCGATGTTACAGCTGACGCAATGTCTCGACCGCGATCTTCGCTGCCTCGGTCGGGCTCTCGCCGACCCGCACGCCCTTGGCCTCCAGTGCTTCCTGCTTGGCCTGGGCGGTGCCCGAGGAACCGGAGATGATCGCTCCGGCGTGGCCCATCTGCTTGCCGGGGGGCGCGGTGAAGCCGGCGATGTAAGCGACCACCGGCTTGCTGATCGACTCGGCGATGAAGTCCGCCGCGCGCTCTTCGGCGTCGCCACCGATCTCTCCGACCATCACGATCAGGTCGGTCTCCGGGTCGTTTTCGTAAAGAGTAAGGATGTCGATGAAGTCGGAGCCGACGATCGGGTCGCCGCCGATGCCGACGATCGAGGAGTTGCCCTCGCCGGCCTGCTTGAGCTCGTTGCCGATCTGGTAGGTCAGGGTGCCGGACTTCGAGACCACGCCGATCCGGCCCGGGTCGAAGAACTGCGCCGGGATGATGCCGACGTTGGCCTTGCCGGGCGAAAGCACGCCGGGGCAGTTGGGGCCGATCAGCCGCACGCCCTTTTCACGGGCCCGCCAGTAGGTCGGCATCATGTCCATGACCGGGATGCCTTCGGTGATCGCGATCACCGTGTCCACACCCGAGTCGATCGCTTCGTTGATCGAGGCGGCAGCGAACCGGGCCGGGACGAAGATCATCGAAGTGTTGGCGCCCTGTTCGGACACGCTCTCGGCGATCGAGTCGTAGACCGGGATGCCTTCGACCTCCTGGCCGCCTTTGCCGGGGGTCACTCCGGCGACGACCTGGGTGCCGTAATCGCGGTTGCGAAGTCCGTGGAAGGTGCCCTCGCGGCCGGTCAGGCCGGAGATGGACAGCTTTGTCTCTTTGTCGATGATGATGCTCATGCTGATTTCTCCGTCTCGGAAGCGGCCAGTTCAACTACGCGCTTTGCGGCGCCGAGCATGGTCGATTCGTGGTGAAGGTTGGTCATGCCGGCTCCGTCGAGCAGGGCGAGTCCCTCTTGTGAGTTGGTCCCGTCGAGCCGGACCACGATCGGCATGTCGAGCCCGATCTTCCGGGTCGCCTCGATGATGCCCTTGGCGACCTCGTCGCAGCGGGTGATCCCGCCGAAGATGTTGAACAGGATCGCCTTGACCTTGGTATCCGAGGTGATGACCTCGAGCGCGTCGATGATCGCCTGGGCCTTCGAGCCTCCGCCGGCGTCCAGGAAGTTCGCGGGAGAGCCACCGGCCTGGGCGACCACGTCGAGGGTTGACATGCAGAGCCCGGCGCCGTTGCCGAGCACGCCGATGTCACCGTCGAGCTTGACGTAGGTCAGGCCGCGTTCCTTGGCCATCGCCTCCTGTGGGTCCTCGGCGACGCCGTCGCTCAGTTCTTTGAGTTCGGGATGGCGATAAAGCGCGTTGCCGTCGATCGTTACCTTCGAGTCGAGCAGGATCACCTCGCCGGCCGAGTTGACGATCAGCGGGTTGACCTCGATCAGGGTCGCGTCTTCCTTGCGGGCGACCTCGACCAGCTTGACCAGGATCGAAGCGACCTGGTCAGCGAACCCGGTCGGGATGCCGGAGCGCTCGACTATGCCGTTGGCGGTCTCGATATCGAGGCCCTCGATCGGATCGACATGCTGCCTGACCAGGGCGTCGGGGTCGGACTCGGCAATCGCCTCTACGTCCATCCCGCCCATGCGCGAGAGCATGACCAGCAGCTTCTTGGCCGAGCGGTCGAGGATGACCGAGGCGTAGTACTCGGCCTCGATCTCTGAGCCGACTTCAACCCAGAGTTCGTGGACCTTGAACGGACCTTCACCATGCGGGCCGACGATGTCCATGCCGATGATGTTTCCGGCGTGCTCGTGTGCCTCCGAGCCGTCCTGGGCGATCTTGATTCCCCCGGCCTTGCCGCGGCCGCCAATCAGAACCTGGGCCTTGACAGCGACCGGATAACCGAGCTCGTCGGAGGCGGCAACCGCCTGATCAACGGTCGAAGCGTGACTTCCTGCGGGCACCGGAAGGCCGTGCCGCGCGAACAGTTCTTTTCCCTGATATTCGAGTAGATCCATGTCTTTTCGTGAGGTCTTGGAGGACGAGTAAGCCGACCAAGCACCCTATCCGACATAATGGCCGACGCGTATGCCCCTTCCCAGCCTCAAAAACATCAATTGGATCACCACCGACTGTTACGGAACCCTGATTGACTGGGAAAAAGGGATCGCCGAGGCCTGTGCCAAAGAGGCCGAGAAAGACGGCTTCAGCTTCGATTCCGACGCCTTTCTGGCCCGCTTCTTCGAGGTTCAGGCCGAGATCATGTCCGGCTCCTATGAGCTTTACGCCGAGATCCTGCGCCGCACGATCATCAAGGTCGCCGGGGAGATCGGCTGGGAGGTCGAACCCTCGCGCGCCCAGTTCCTGCCCGACAGCGTCGCCTACTGGCTGCCCTTCCGCGAGTCCAACGCGGCGATGGACCGGCTCGGCAAGAAGTACGAGATCGGGATCATCTCGAACATCGACGACAAAATACTCGGAATTTCGCGCCGCCACCTCCGGACCGAACTCGACCTCGTGGTCACCGCCCAGCAGGTCCGCAGCTACAAGCCTGATGAAACCCACTTCAAGGAGTGCGCCCGCCGGCTCGGCAGCAAGAAGGGCTGGCTCCACATCGGCTGCGACTACGACACCGACATCGCCCCCTGCCTGAAGATGAAGGTCCCGGTTATCTGGGTCAACCGTCACGGGGAGAAGCTGGCTGGCCGCAAGCGTCCGTCGCTTGAGGTCAAGTCCTTCCGCGACGCGGTCAAGAAGCTCGGCGCCGGCGGCTGAGCCGCCCGGCTTGGCGCAGTCCGCAGCCGAGTCATCGCTTTCACCCTCCAGCCGGGACTGGCTGGCCGCCTCCGATCCTCTCCGGCGCAAGCAGCACGGCCAGTACCTGACTCCCCGTCCGGTTGCGGAGGCGCTGCTCGATCGGGTCACCCTCCGGCCCGGCATGCCGGTGCTCGATCCCGGTTGCGGCACCGGTGAGTTGCTGGCCGCGGTCACCCGGCGGGAGCCCGGGGCCGGGCTGACCGGCTGGGATATCGACGAAAGTGCGCTGTTGGCCGCCCGCGAGCTGGTTCCGCATGCGAGGCTGGAGCTTCGCTCGGCTCTGGACCCGCCCAGTGAGGAAGACCCGAACGGTGGTGAAGGGATGGCCGACGGTCCCTTCGACCTGGTGATCGCCAACCCGCCTTACTTCCAGGTCCGGGTCACGCCGGAGCTGAAGGCCCACTTCGGCGAGGTCATCTCCGGCCGGGCGAACATCTTCGCCCTGTTCTTCAAGACCGGGTTGGACCTGCTGCGGCCGGGCGGCACTCTGGCCTACATCGTGCCCCCGTCGATGAACTCGGGCGCTTACTTCGAGGCGCTGCGCGAGCACATCGTCTCCCGGGCCCGGATCATCGACCTGACCGTACTCGAAGGCAGCGGCCTGTTCGAAGGAGCCAATACCGCCGCCCAGCTTCTGATCCTGGAAAAGCATGGCCCCGGCCAGGCCGTGCCGCCGGATCCCGGTTCGCCAACCGGCCGCAGCTTCGTCTTCGAGCGCAGCGAGCCGTCGGTCGGCTTTCGCCGGGTGATCTTCTCCCAGCACCCCGAGCGGTTGCGGGAAGGGTTCGAAGGCCGGCGGACGCTGTGGCAGCTCGGCTACGAAGCGGTAACCGGCACCGTGGTCTGGAATCAGCGCCGTGCGGATCTGCGGACCGTGCCCGGCCCGGGCACCGTGCCCCTGGTCTTCTCCCGGGATCTTCGGGGAGGGGCGCTGGACCATGATGGGATCGAAGGGGCGAGCGGGCCGCGCGAAACACAAACCGGGCGCGCCAGGAGCCGGGTGGATGTCGCCGGGACGGAGAAGGCCAGTCTTGCCAAGGCTGGTCACATCGCCAGCGAGCGACGCCTGACCGGTCCGGCTTTGCTGATCAACCGGGTGATTGGCGCGGTTGGCCGCGGGGAGCTCCGGACCGCCCTGGTGTCCGAAGGGGTCGAGTTCCTCGCCGAGAACCACGTCAACGTGATCCGGTTACGCACCGACCCCGACGCGCCCGGGCGCCCGGGCCTGGACTGGCAGCAGCTTCAGGCAGCGATCGAGCAAGCGGGCACAGCCGGCCGCGCCCGACTGCTGACGGGCAATACTCAGCTATCTGCCACCGAGCTGACCCACCTCGTCCCCGTCTGACCGGTCCCGGCGGCTGCGCCAGGGCGGACCGGACCACGGCGGTCCGCTCAGAGGGCCTTGGTAAAGCAGATGTCGGGGGCGTCTCCCCAGTACTCGGGCAGGTGGGAGGCGACGAAGCCGACCGACTCGTAGAGCCTGACCGCCGCCTCGTTGTTGCGATTGGTCTCCAGCTGGATCCGGCCGCAGCCCCGTGAATTCGCCCTCGAGATCGCCGCGTCGACCAGCGTCCGGCCGAAACCGCCGCCGCGCGCGTCCTCGCGCACAAAAACGTCCTCCAGCCAGGCGTCTTCACCCGGCTGCCAGACCGAAAGCCGGTACCGGATCTGGGCGAAGCCGGCCGCAGGATCACCGATCAGCAGGTACTCGGTACCGGGATCACTGATCAACCTGGAGACGACCACCTCGATCTCGGCGTTGCCGGGCGATTCGCCCTCGAGGAAGTCGCGAAAGTCCCCGATCAGACCGGTTACCGCAGCGATGTCGGCCGTTCCGGCGATCCGTAGAGGTGTCTCAGGTCCCAAGGTCGACCGATCCTATTTCAAGTTCCGCTGTTTTCCTGTTAACCTGACGCAGTGGGGTTTACGGATGAAACCGCAGGCGCAGGGCCTGCCGTGGCAGTCAAGCAGAGAAGGCACCTAGTTGAGGGGCCGGCCTGATGCTGCGCTGTTGCCCGCGAAAGGTCGGACTTCTGCTCGGCTCGGCCCTGGTCGCGTTCGCGCTGCTCACGCTTCCGGGCCTCGCCCAGGCAAACCCTCGCCCGAGCTTCGTGGTGATCCAGACCGACGATCAGACGGTCGATCAGTTCAACGGCACCTGGGTCGATTCGATCGGCCGCAAACGGCTGATCATGCCGAATGCAGTCCGGCTGCTGCGGCGGCAGGGCATCCATTTTTCGTCCTACGTGGCGCCGCTCCCGCTCTGCTCTCCGTCCCGCGCTTCGCTGCTCAGCGGAAATTATGCCCACAACCACGGCGTGATCAGGAACCAGGGTGATGCGGGTAGTTGGCGGGCGTACCGCTCCAACCCGATCTACAACGAAAACCTCGCTGTATGGCTGCAGCGGGCCGGATACAGGACGGCCCACATCGGCAAGTTTCTCAACGGATACCGCGCACCTGAAGATCCCGGTGAAAGCGGGGTGCCGCCGGGCTGGGATCGCTGGTCGACCAACTACTCCAACGACAGCGCGAGTCCGTATTACGGATACAGCATGAACGAGGACGGTGTGAGCACCGGTCCGTTCGGGGATCCGCTGTACGGACCGGGCGGTGGCAGGGACCCGATCGGCTGTCCGTGGCTTGGCCCGGCGCTCTGTAACTACAAGACGGACCGGTTCAGCCTGGCGACGGTGGATGAGATCCTGAATTCGGGAGCCGCGCCGCTCTACCTCCAGCTCGATCACAGCGCTCCGCACGGGGATGGCCGCAAGCCGGCCGGTCCGGAGCCGGCGACTCGCCACATCGACAGCGCCTCGGCAACCCCCCGCCCGAACCCACCCGGCTTCAACGAGCGCGACGTCTCCGACAAGCCCAAACACGTTCGGACGCTGAGGCCGCTTGACCGCGCGAAAGAGCGGCAGATCAGGAAGATGCACACCAAGTCGATCGAGGCCCTGCGCTCGGTTGACGAATCGGTCGGCTGGATCGTCGAAGCGCTGCGCAACACCGGCAGGCTGGACAGCACCTACATCATCTTCACTACCGACAACGGCTACTTCCAGGGACAACACAGGTACTCCAAGGGCAAGCTGCTGCCCTACGAGCCGGCGATCAAGGTGCCGATGGTGATCACGGGACCCGGCATCCGACCCGGTTCGACCAGCCGTGAGCTGGTCGCCAATCAGGACATCGCTCCGACCCTGCTTCGTCTGGCCGGCGCCCGGGCGGGCAGACGGGTTGACGGCCGCTCGATGGAGCCCTTCTGGCGCGACCCGTCGCGTCTCTCCCGGCGCGCCGTCCTGCTGTCGAGCTACTCGCTCGCGCCCCCGCCCACCTTCACGACCGGCTCAGGCGCGAGGACATCGAACGGCAACAGCGTGGTCGACTACACGGGAGTGCTCCTCGGGCCGTACAAGTACATCGAGTACGACAGCGGTGAGTGGGAGCTCTACGACCTGGCGAGCGACCCGGCCGAGCTGGAGAACAAAGCGCTGCTGCGTGCCTGGACTCCGGTGCGCCTGTACATGCGCTCGGTCCTCAGGGACATGCGGGGATGTCGAGCGGCCCAGTGCCGCGCCGTCCAGAAGCGGTGGCCCGAGGCCCCCTCCCGCGCTGACGAGCAGCGACTGGGCTAGCGCCCGGTCGGAGGAGGGGCGACTGGGCTAGCGCCCGGCCCGGCGGGGCCGACGAGAAGCTCGCCGACGGATCGCGTCCTTCTACTCGATCGTGACCAGCGTGTCGCCGTTGGCGACGGCGTCACCGACCGCGATGGCCAGCTTCGTGACTTTGCCCGGTCGATGGGCGGTGATCTCGTTCTCCATCTTCATCGCCTCGATCACGCAGATCAGATCGCCTTCGGCAACTTCAGCGCCGACCTCGACGTTGACCTTGAAGATCGAGCCCTGGAGGGGTGATTCAAGATCAGCCTTGTTCGACCCGCCGCCGCCGCCGGCTTTGCGCTCGCGCTTGGGCGGACCGCCCGGTCCGGCTGCTACTGCGCCGCCGGCGACCACGCCGACCGCATCACCGATCACCTTGACGTCGAAACGCTTGCCGGAAACCTCGACCAGGTAATCGCGGGCGACCTTGTCCGGCTCGTCGTCACCGCTCTCCAGCGACGGCTCCTCTTCAGGCGCGGTCGTCTTCAGCCACTGCTTGTCTTCGGTCAGGTCCTTGCAGGTCTCGCCACGGTCCCACTGCTCGGTCTGGAGGATCGTCTTGTGGAACGGGATCAGGGTCGAAAGTCCGCCGATCCGGTACTCGTCGAGGGCCCGCAGCATGCGCTTGGTCGCCATCTCGCGGTCGTTGTCCCAGACGATCAGCTTGGCGACCATCGGGTCATACATCGGGGTCACTTCGGACCCGGCGATCACGCCGGAGTCGACCCGGATGCCCGGTCCCGAAGGCTCGCGATAGGAGGTGATCTGGCCGGGTGCCGGGGAGAAGTTCTTATGCGCCTTTTCGGCGTTGATCCGGCACTCGATCGCCCAGCCGTTGATCTCGACGTCTTCCTGCTTCAGGCTGAGCTCCTGACCGGCGGCGATCTTGATCTGCTCGCGCACGATGTCGACTCCGGTGATCATCTCGGTCACGCAGTGCTCGACCTGGACCCGGGTGTTCATCTCGAGGAAGAAGTACTCGGAGCCGACCTGCATGCCTTCGATCGTGCCGGCCGAGTAGTAGCCGACCGCGCGGGCTGCGTCGGTCGCGATCTTGCCGATCCGCTCGCGCATCTCTTCGTCCACGTGGGGCCCGGGGGCTTCCTCGATCAGCTTCTGATGGCGCCGCTGGATCGAGCAGTCGCGCTCGGCCAGGTGGATCACGTTGCCGTGCTTGTCGGCCAGCACCTGGACCTCGACGTGGCGCGGGTCCTCGAGGTAGCGCTCGACGTAGACACGCGGGTCGGAGAAGAACTTGTCACCCTCGCGGGAGGCACCTTCGTAGGCCTCCTGGAGGTCCTCCGGGGTCATCGCGACGCGGAAGCCCTTGCCACCACCACCGCCGACCGCCTTGCAGGCGACCGGGTATCCGGCCGATTCGGCCTGGGCGCGGGCCTCTTCGACATCTGCCGCGGGCTCGGTTGCGCCGGGCACGATCGGCACGCCAGCCTTCTGCATGACCTCGCGGGCCATCGTCTTCGAACCCATTGCGTCAATCGCGCTGGCGGGCGGGCCGATGAAGGTGATACCGGCCTCGTCAAGGGCGCGGGCGAAGTCGGCGTTCTCGGCCAGGAAGCCGTAGCCGGGATGGATCGCGTCGGCCCCGGCCTCTTTGGCGGCACCGATGATCTTCTCGATCGAGAGGTAGCTCTCGGATGGCAGCGCCGGACCGATCAGGTAAGCCTCGTCGCATACCTGAACATGGGGGGCGTCGCGGTCGGCCTCGGAGTAGACGGCCACCGAAGTGATGTCCATCTCCTTCAGGGCACGGGCCACACGGATTGCGATCTCGCCACGGTTGGCGATCAGAACCTTCTCGAACATGGGAGGCAGTTTATTTGGACTGCGCCCCGGGCGGCTCCCGCCTCCCGCCTCCGCATCCGGCCTCCGCCTCCGACGTCCGCCTTATGCTTCGCCTCCGATGATCGAACTTCAGAGTCACTCCACGGTTTCCGACGGCCAGCTACCGCCCGCGGGCGTCGTCGAAAAGGCGGCCGAAGCCGGGGTAACGGTCCTGGCCCTGACCGACCACGACGGGGTCGCCGGGGTGCCCGAGGCGATCGAGGCCGGCGAGCGTCTCGGGGTTGAGATCGTCCCCGCGATCGAGATGTCCTCGGTCCACGAGTACGCCGAGGACCTCCACATCTGCGGCTACTGGATCGACCTCGAGAAGATGCAGCCCGTCTGCGAGCGGGCCCAGCAGGAGCGCCGCGACCGGGCCGGGCAGATCGTCGAGAACCTTCAGGGCTTCGGCTTCGACATTACGATCGAGGACGCGATCCGCGAGGCCGGCGACGCTGACGCGATCGGCCGTCCACACATCGCCCACGCGGCCGGCGCGGCCGACAACATGGGCCCGTTCTTCGAGGAGTACCTGGTGCCCGGGGCCAAGGCTTTCGTTTCCCGCACCTGGCCCGACGCCGACGAGGCCTGCGCGACGATCCGCGCGGCCGGCGGCGTGCCGGTGATCGCCCACCCGTACTGGGACATCAAGGAACCGGAGAAGGTCGAGCGTCTGATCCGGGCCCTCGACATCGGCGGGATCGAGGTCTACTACCCGCCGCACAGCAAGAAGCAGACCGCCCACCTTCTGGACCTGGCGAAGGAACTCGGCATCTCCGCCACCGCCTCCTCCGATTACCACGGCCCGACCCACAAGACCTTCAGTCGCTTCGGCGCTTACAACACCTACGGACTGGGCGAGCCGGAAGTTCCGCCCAGGCCCTGAGGCCCTGCCCTGCCCTTGAGGCTCCAGCACAGGCCCTGAGGCACCAGCTCAGCCCGGGCCCCTAGGCCCGGCGGAAAGCGAGCCTTCGCCGGTCCCACGTCTCGTCTGGTCCCGGTCACCTTCTCGGGGTGATCGTCCTGCTATCTGGATGACTATCGCCCCGGGAACCTGTAGATCACGGGTTCGAAACGGCCGGAGCCGCGCCCAGCTCCAGCTTGAGGAGCTGCAGTACCTCAGCCGGACGATATTCCACCATGTCGAAGGTGAAGCGAAGCACCCGGAAACGATCGAGTTTTAGGCAGACGTCGCGCTGCGCGTCCTCCTCGAATGCCATGCGTCCCCGGTGGAATCCGTAACTGTCGAGTTCGACGGCCAGGCGCTGCTCGCGCCACACGCAGTCAACGCGGTAGCCGCAGACGATCCGATTCGATTGCGGATCGGGGACTCCGTTTCGCCTGCACAAATGGAGGAACATCGTTTCGAGTTCCGACTTTGACCTCCGGGCCTCGGGGTGGCGGATTTCGACAAGCCGTTGGAGGGCTGGCGCACCTGGCCAGCCGCTGCCCCGCCAGGCACAGTCGAACAGCGCCTCCTTGTTCAGCAGACCCAGCCGGTCCGCCTGGTTGAAGGCGTACCTGAGTTGAAGGGAGTTTGAGACAGCGGCGAAGTCCAGCAGGGAACGGGCGACAGATGAAACCCGCAACCCGCGAACTACGGTCAGATCCCGATCTGGAATCCGGCTGCTTCGCCTCACATTGACAGTTCGGGCCCTGGTGACTCCGGGCTGGGTCAGCCGGAAGCGAGGGGGCCGCCGGGCCCAGGGGCGAATGACTTCAATCGGTCCCCTCGAATTCGCGATGCCCCAGACTGCGCAGGCCGAGCGTCCTGCGAGCAACGCTCCCGGCCCTGAACCGAGCAGGGCGGCCATCAGCACGGCGTCTTCATCGGCGGCCGGTCGAGCGACCGCGTAGATCCCACGACAGGCGGGCCGCAGCCAGAAGGAACGGAGACGAGCGTCGATCAGGGTTGCACCGAGTCCAGCGTCAAGAAGCATGCGGCGAGAAACGATTCCGTGGTGCTGGTAAGCGAGCCTGAGGATTCGCTCACTGATGACGTGACTGTGGGTCTTCGCCGGCATCGGTCCAACCTGACACCAGGGCGCTCACTAGTGGCACCCCGGAATCGACGAATTGGTGACGACTTGGTCACGAAAGGATGGTGTTCAAGTCCGATGCCGGTCACACAGGGCCCGAGAAGGCACCCCGTTAGTCAGTTCCGGCACCCCGTTAGTCCGTTTCGAGCGTTCGCGGGGTGATCGTCGGTCTATTTGAGTGACGATCGCTCCGAGAACTCGGTCGAAGGGGCCAAAACGACCCGACGGAACGAAAAAGGACGGACCTTTCGGCCCGCCCTTTCTGTGAATCTGTCTGCCGGCGGAAACCGCGTCGGATCGAGGCGATGACGCGATGCCGATGACGCCCCGAAGGGCGCCGTGCGGCCCGCTAGCTGGCGGCCGGGATCAGGTCGCGCTCTTCGAGGTAGGCGAGCAGGATCGCTGCCGACTCGGCCGGCTCTTCCTCTTCGGTCTTGATTACGACCTCCGGGTTGAGCGGCTCCTCGTACGGGTCGCTGACTCCGGTGAACTCCTTGATCTCACCCGAGAACGCCTTGGCGTAAAGGCCCTTGACGTCGCGCTCGGCGCAGGCGTCGACCGAAGCGTGGATGTAGACCTCGATGAACCGGTCGCCCATCATCTCGCGGGCCTCGTCGCGGATCTCACGGTATGGCGAGATCGCGGCAGTGATCACCGGGGTGCCGTTGCGGGAAAGCAGGTCGGCGACGAAGGCGATCCGGCGGATGTTCGTATCGCGGTCTTCTTTCGAAAAGCCGAGGCCCTTCGAGAGGTTCTCGCGAACGACGTCACCGTCGAGGATCTCGAACTTCTGGCCGCGGGCCTTGAGCTCGTCGGAGAGGATGTGAGAGATGGTGGTCTTGCCGGCTCCAGAGAGTCCGGTAAACCAGAGGGTGAAGCCTTTGTCTGACATGGGTTAGTTGTCCTCCTTGTAAGAGTCGATCAGGATCTTGGCGACCTCGGGGCGGGAGAACTCATGCGGCGGCTCTTCGCCGTTGCCGAGCATCTCGCGGACCTTGGTGCCGGAAAGGAACAGGTGGGAATCAGCATCGTGAGGGCAGGTCTTGCCGGAGGCGAGTCCTTCGCATTCGTGACACCAGAAGGTGTGCTCGAACATCAGCGGCTCGATGCCGAGCTCGTCGATGTCGATCGTCTCGAAGATCTGCTGCGCGTCATAGGTGCCGTAGTAGTCACCGGCACCGGCGTGATCGCGACCGACGATGAAGTGGGTCGCGCCGTAGTTGCGACGGACGATCGCGTGGAGGACAGCCTCGCGCGGGCCGGCGTAGTGCATCTTCGCCGGCTTGACGCCGAGTACGACCCGGTCATTCGGGTAGTAGTTGTCCATCAGGACCTCGTAGCAGCGCATGCGAACGTCGGCCGGGATGTCGCCGGCCTTGGTCTTGCCGATCAGCGGGTGGATGAACAGCCC
>Ga0105046_10014398_pt1 | contig 12188 bp, 12 predicted proteins | sample MAT03_FD_78385 | JGI IMG/M metagenome (GOLD analysis project Ga0105046, IMG submission 78385) | Freshwater microbial communities from Lake Fryxell liftoff mats and glacier meltwater in Antarctica - MAT-03 (megahit assembly) | ecosystem: Environmental > Aquatic > Freshwater > Ice > Liftoff...
CCCCGATTTACATAGAAAACCACGCAAGACTGGTGCTTGCGGGGCTTCGTGTTTTTGAACTTTGAGTTTTTCTGTGACGTCTGTCAGGATTCAATGGCGGAGGTTTCGGCATGGCCGTCAGGGATGCTTTCCCTCAGCGGATTTGGCCGCCATCAACAGTTTGTGCACCTGCACGCCGATGACGAAGCCGACCAGGCCAGTTGGCGTCGGGATCAGCCGGATTTTGTTCACGGCGTTGCCAAAGTCGGCCTTGGACCAAGTCGTTCCGCCGTCGGTCGTGGCGAAGCCGTGGGGCATGGCGCCCACCCAGCCTCGATTCTCGTCGGCGAAGGCGATGCCGAACTCGCGGACCTTCGGGGCATCGATGAGCGGCAGTTCGATCCAGGTCTTGCCGCCGTCAATGGTCTTGGCGACAAACCGCGCGCTGGCGGCGCTGTCGGGGGTCCGGATGGGCGGGCGGACTTGCCTTTGAGTCGGCGGTTGCTATCGTTTGGTCACGATGACGTTCCCCGTTGTCCATCATGTGCACCTCCATCACGCTCAGAGCGTGGCTGGCTGATGGTGCGCTGATTTGATTCAAGTGCTCTCATCGACGCCGGCCACGTGCCGGCGTCTTTCGCTTTTGGAGCGATGGACCCGGCCCGGGCTGGCAAAGGACCTCCTATGCCACTCACCGATTCGCCCCGCCTCGCCCCCCCACCCCCATCCCCCACCACCACCGGCACACCCGCCGAACCGTCCAGCCCCGGCACGCTCCTTCGCCTTGCGCTGCCCAAGGGCCGCATGCAGGAGGGCATTTTCTCACTCTTCGCCGAGGCGGGGATCGAGATGCGCGGCGGCAGTCGCGGGTATCGCCCGCAGGTGTCGCTGCCGGGGATTGATGCCAAGATCCTTAAGCCGCAGAACGTGGTGGAGATGCTGCATGCGGGATCGCGGGATGTGGGCTTCGCGGGGGCGGACTGGGTTCGTGAGCTTGATGCCGGGCTTGTCGAGGTGCTCGACACCGGGCTTGACCGGGTTCGGCTGGTGGCGGCGGCGCCCGCCGCGCTGGTGACTGACGGGCGCCTTCCGAAGCGGCCGCTGGTCATCGCGTCGGAATACGAACGCATCACGCGGTCGTGGATCAAGGCCCGCGAGCTTACGGCTACGTTTGTGCGGTCGTACGGCGCGACCGAGGTGTTCCCGCCGGAGGACGCCGACTGCATCGTCGACATCGCCGCCTCGGGCGACACGCTGCGGGCCCAGAACCTGACGGTCTTTGACGAACTGATGACCTCGTCAACACGGCTCTACGCCAACCCGGCGGCACTGGAGAACCCCGAACGCAGAGCCGCCATCGATCGGCTGGTGCTGCTGCTGCGCTCGGTGCTTGAGGCCCGGTTGCGGGTGATGGTGGAGGTGAACGTGTCATCGCAGGCGCTGAGCGCTGTTATCGCCGCGCTGCCGTGCATGCGTGAGCCGACGGTGTCGCAACTGCACGGCGGAACGGGGTATGCCGTGAAGGCGGCCGTGCCGCGGGCGACGCTCCCGCTCTTGATTTCGGAGATCAAAGCGCGGGGCGGGACGGACATTGTGGTCTCACAACTCTCGCAGATCATTCCATGAGCACCGAACCAACCCCAACTGCGCTTCCTGACGTGGAATCGAGCGTGCGCCTGAGTGATCTGGCGCGCGGGGCGAGGCGGTACGCGCCGCCGGGCCTTGGCGGGCCGATCGATTTGCACCTTGACGCGAATGAGGGCCGGCCGCCTGAACTGAGTGCTGACGAACTTGCATCGATCGCTGAGGGCGGTCGGCTGGGCCGATATCCGCGGACTGAAGAGTTGGAAGGGTCGCTGGCTGCTCGATTGGGTGTGCGGGCTGAACAGGTGATTGTGACGGCGGGCGGTGATGATGCCATTGACCGTGTGTGCCGGGTGGCACTTGAGCCGGGACGTGAGTTGATTCTGCCGGTGCCGACATTTGAGATGATCGGCAAGTATGCGCGGCAGGCGGGGGCAACCGTGATCACCACTCCGTGGCCGACAGGGCTATTCCCTCGCCGGGCGGTGATTGAAGCCGTCAACGAGAGAACCGGGATGATCGCGGTGGTGTCACCGAACAACCCGACGGGCGCGGTGGCGACGGTCGAGGATCTGGTGGCGGTGAGTGTGGCGGCACCGCGGGCGGTCATTCTCGCTGACTTGGCGTACGGCGAGTTCGCCGAGGAAGACCTGACGGCGCTGGCTACGCGCGAGCTTGCCAATGTGGTGGTGATTCGAACATTCTCCAAGGCACTGGGGCTGGCGGGGGCGCGGGTGGGATATGCCGTTGGCCCGGAGCCGATCATTGCGGCGATGCGGGCGGTTGGGGCCCCGTTTGCGGTGGCGGGGCCGAGCGTGCAGTTGGCGATGATCTCACTGGGCAAGGCGGATCGGACGCTGGCGACCGTGATTCCTGTGATTCGCAGCGAGCGGGCGCGGCTTACGGCTTTGCTCAGCGAGCTTGGAGCGACGGCGCGGGTCTCGCAAGCCAACTTCGTTCTGGCGGAGGTGCCGCATTGTGAATGGGTGTGGCGAGCGCTTGCGGGACTGGGCATTGCCGTGAGGCGTTTCGCGGCGGGGACAGAGCTTGACGGCATGCTGCGGATCTCGCTGCCGGGGAACGCCAAAGAGTTCGAGCGTTTGTGCGGCGGACTGCGCGCGGCCATGCGACCGGAGGCACTCCTGTTTGATATGGATGGGGTGCTGGCGGATGTCTCGCAGTCGTATCGACGGGCCATCTTGATGACCGCGGAGACGTTTGGCGTCAGGCTCTCGGCCCAGACAATCGGGGCGGCCAAGGCTGCGGGGGATGCGAACAACGATTGGGTGCTTACGACGCGGCTTGTGAATGACGCGGGAGTGAAGGCGTCGCTCTGGGCAGTTACGGAGCGTTTTGAGGCGTTGTATCACGGCACGGCGGAGAGCCCGGGGCTTGAACTGACGGAGCGGCTGATTGCCAGCCGCGCACTGCTTGAGCGGCTGGCCGAGCGATTGCCGCTGGCAGTTGTGACAGGCAGGCCGCGGGCCGACTGCGAGCGGTTCCTTGCGCGGTTTGAACTTGCCGGCATATTTAAGACGGCGGTCTGCATGGAGGACGGGCCAGCCAAGCCGGCGCCGGGTGTTGTGCAGCTAGCGCTCTCGCGGCTGGGTGTGCAGAGTGCGTGGATGATTGGTGACACGCCCGATGACGTGGTGGCGGCGCGGCGGGCGGGGGTGGTGCCGATTGGCATCGCGGCACCGGGCGACGAGGCGGCGAACGCCGCGCGCGTGCTGGGTGGCGCGGGAGCGGCGATGACTTTGAGTTCCTTAGAGCAACTGGAAGGACTTTTTCCATGAACGCACGAACGGCGACGATATCACGTACTACCCGCGAGACGAGCATCAGCGTCACTGCGTGCCTGGATGGGACGGGCGCGGCCACTGTTGCCACCGGCGTTGGCTTTCTTGATCACCTGCTGACGGCGCTTGCGCGTCACTCGGGGATGGACATCACGCTGGCGTGCACGGGCGATTTGCACATTGATGATCATCACTCGGCGGAGGACTGCGCGCTGGCGCTTGGACAGGCGATTGATGCGGCGCTGGGCGAACGGCGGGCCATCATGCGGTTTGGGAGCGCGTATGCCCCGCTGGACGAGGCGCTGGCACGGGCGGTGGTGGACCTTTCAGGCCGGCCGTTCTGTGTCGTGAACCTGCAACTGAAGCGCGAGATGATCGGGGCGATCGCGTGCGAGAACATTGGCCACTTTGTGGCATCGCTTGCAACGGCGATGCGGGCGGCGATTCACCTTGATGTGCTGCGGGGCGAGAACGACCACCACCGGGCGGAGGCGGCGTTCAAGGCGCTCGCGCTGGCGCTTGGCGCGGCGGTTGCGCGAACTGCCGGCAGCGAGATTCCGAGCACCAAGGGGGTGCTGTGATGGAGGTTGTGATCATCAAGACGGGGAGCGCAAACCTCGCTTCGGTCATGGCGGCGTTTGCGCGGCTTGGGATTGGGGCGCGCCTGACAGACCGCGCGGGCGAGGTTACCGATGCGCCGCTGGTGGTGCTGCCGGGGGTTGGCGCGTTTGGGCCGGCGATGGCGACGCTGCGCGGCAATGGGCTTGTGGACTCGATCGCTGATCGAGTGGAGCGCGGGCGGCCGTTGCTGGCGATTTGTCTGGGGATGCAACTGCTGTGCGAGGCGAGCGAGGAGAGCCCGGGGGAGCGGGGACTGGGGGTTGTTCCTGGTATCGTGAAGCGGTTTGCAGCTACGTTGCGGGTGCCGCAGATGGGGTGGAATGCGATTGAGCCCGATGAAGCGGCTGCGGTGCTTGAAGCAGCGACGGTGTACTTTGCCAACTCGTATCGGCTGGCGACGGTGCCCCCACTGTCTTCTGGCTGGGCGACGGCGATGTGCTGCTATGGTGAACAGTTTGTCGCGGCGGTCGAGCGGGGGCCGGTGCTGGCTTGCCAGTTTCATCCTGAACTTTCGGGGCCGGCGGGGCGGTCGCTTCTGCAGCGGTGGCTGGCGGCGTGCGGGGCCGGGAAGGTGGGTGTTGCATGCTGACTCAGCGCGTGATTGCGTGTCTTGATGTGTGTGACGGGCGGGTCGTGAAGGGCGTTCGGTTCCAAGGGCTGCGGGATGCGGGTGACCCGGTTGAACTGGCGGCGCGATATGAGCGCGAGGGGGCTGATGAACTGACGCTGCTGGATGTTTCAGCCACGACGCGGGGACGCGCGACGGCGGCGGACACGGTTGCGAGTGTGCGGAGGGTGCTGGGCATTCCGCTCACGGTGGGCGGGGGTATCGGGGCGATTGAGGATGCGGCCCGGCTGCTGGATGCCGGAGCCGACAAGGTGGCGATGAACACGGCAGCGACGGCGCGGCCGGAGTTGATTACGCAGGTTTCGGAGCGGTTTGGAAGGCAGTGCGTGGTGATCGCCATTGATGCTGCGCGGCGCGCGGGCGGGGATGGATGGGCGGTGGTGGTGCGGAGCGGGACGGAGGCGACAGCCCGTGATGCTGTGGCGTGGGCGCACGAGGCGGCGGAGCGGGGAGCGGGTGAGGTGCTGCTGACAAGCTGGGACCGGGACGGGACGGGCGACGGGTATGACCTGCCGCTGACGAGCGCGGTTGCGTGGGCGGTGTCGGTTCCCGTGATTGCCTCGGGCGGCGCGGCGGGGCCGGAGCATTTGCTGGAGGCGTTTGCGGCGGGCGCGAGCGCGGTGCTGGCGGCGTCGATTTTTCACGATTCGCGGTACTCGATTGGCGCGGTGAAGGCGTACTTGGCTGAGCGCGGGCTGGTGATGCGCGGTGTAGCGATGAACGAGGAGCGTGGGCGATGATTGTTCCCTCGATTGATTTGATGAATGGCTCGACGGTGCAACTTGTGGGCGGTCGGGAGCAGGCGCTTGACGCGGGCGACCCGCGTCCGATCGCGGAGCGATTCCGGCTTGCCGGCGAGATCGCGGTGATCGATCTGGACGCGGCGCTGGGCCGGGCGGGGGGCCGGGCGGGGAGCGGGACGGGGGGCGACAACGCGTCACTCATTGGTGACTTGCTACCGATCGCACGGTGTCGCGTGGGCGGAGGGATTCGCGGTGTGCAGAAGGCCGTGGAGTGGCTTGATGCTGGCGCGGCGAAGGTGATTTTGGGGACGGCGGCAACGCCGGAGGTGCTGCGCGAACTGCCGGCGAGCCGTGTGATCGCGGCGCTGGATGCCGACCGGGGCGAGGTGGTGGTGAAGGGGTGGCGGGAGGGCACGGGGGAAACGATTCTGGAGCGGATGAAGAGGCTGGCGGGGTTGGTGGGCGGGTTTCTCATCACGTTTGTGGAGCGCGAGGGGCGGATGGGCGGGACAAACCTGGAACTGGTGCCGGAACTGGTGGCGAGGGCGCGCGAGGGCGGAGCGCGGGTGACGATCGCCGGCGGCGTGACGACGGCGGCGGACGTTGGGCAACTGCACGCGATGGGCGCCGATGCGCAGGTGGGCATGGCGCTGTATACGGGCCGGATGGATCTGGGCGATGCGATTGCGGCGCCGCTGACATCGGACCGGGCGGATGGATTGTGGCCGACGGTGGTGGTGGACGAGTCGGGCATGGCGCTTGGGCTGGCGTACTCAAGCGCTGAGAGTCTGCGACAGGCAGTGGCGACGCGGCGGGGTGTGTATCAATCGCGGTCGCGGGGAGTGTGGGTGAAGGGGGCATCGTCGGGCGATGTGCAGGAACTGCTGCGGGTTGATCTTGACTGCGATAGTGATGCGCTGCGGTTTACGGTGCGGCAGACGGGGCGCGGGTTTTGTCACAACGGCACGCGGACGTGCTGGGGTGGGGCGACAGGGCTGGCGGCGCTGGCGGAGCGGGTGACGGCACAGGCACGCGGCGGCGCGGTGGGTTCGTATACGGCGCGGCTGATGAGCGATGATGCGCTGCTGCGATCCAAACTTGTTGAAGAGGCGGGAGAGCTGGCGGCGGCACGGACAGTTGATGAGGTGACGCACGAGGCGGCGGATGTGATGTACTTCACGCTGGTTTCGATGCTGAAGGCGGGTGTGCGGATGGAGGATCTGGAGCGGGAGCTTGATGGGCGGGCTTTGCGGGTGACGCGACGGCCGGGGAATGCCAAGACGCAAACGGAGGTGCGATGATGAATGCCAATGGAAACAAGCCATTGCTGCGGGTGGTGACCCCGAGTGAGGCTCGGCGGCGGCGGGTGCGGGCGGTGGATGAAGAGACACTCGCGGAGGCGAGGGTGATGTTGGCGGCGATCGAGGCGGGCGGCGATGAGGCCGCGCTGACGTATGCGCGGCGGTTTGCTGATTTGGCCCAGGGCCAATCGCCTTTGCTGACGCGGGCTGAACTTGAGGCGGCGCGGGATGTGCTGCCGGTTGAACAGCGGGAGTTGCTGGAGCGAACGGCCGAGCGGATTCGCGGGTTTGCACTGGCACAGCGGGCGGCACTGGCGGATGTGTCGGTGGCGATCGCGGGGGGAAGCGGGCGGGCGGGGCACAGGTTTGTGCCGGTGAGCGCGGCGGGGTGTTATGCGCCAGGGGGGCGATATCCGTTGCCATCGTCGGTGCTTATGACAGTGGTGACGGCGCGGGCAGCGGGTGTTGCGAGCGTGTGGGCGGCGTCGCCACGGCCCACGGCGGTGACGATGGCGGCGGCGGCGATTGCGGGAGCGGATGGGTTGCTTGCAATAGGCGGGGTGCAGGCGATTGCGGCGCTGGCGCGCGGGCTGCTTGGGGTGCCGGCGTGCGACATGATTGCGGGGCCGGGGAACCGGTGGGTGACGGCGGCCAAGCAGTTGGTGAGCGGCGAGGTGGGCATTGACATGCTGGCGGGGCCGTCGGAACTGGTGGTGCTGGCGGATGAGACGGCGGATGCGGGGATCATCGCGGCGGATTTGCTGGCGCAGGCGGAGCATGACGACGATGCGGCGGCGATGCTGGTGTGCACGAGCAAGGCGCTGGCGGCTGATGTGGAGGCGGAACTTTTGGCGCAGTTGGCGGGGCTGGCGACGCGGGCGACGGCGGAGCGGGCGCTGGCGAACGGGTTTGCGGTGGTGGCGGCGAGTGAGGACGAGGCGATCGGGCTGTGCGATTCGATCGCGCCTGAGCATCTGGAGATCATGACGCGCGATTCGGAGGGCACGGCGAAGCGGATCACGAATGCGGGGGCGATCTTCGTTGGCGCGCGGTCGGCCGAGGTGCTGGGTGACTATGGGGCGGGGCCGAATCATGTGTTGCCGACGGGCGGAACGGCGCGGTTCCGGGCGGGGCTATCGGTGCTGACGTTTTTGCGGGCGAGGACGTGGCTGGCGATTGATGATGCGAAGAGCGATGGCGCGCGCGGGCTTGCGGAGGATGCGGCGGCGCTGGCGCGGCTGGAGTCGCTGGAAGGGCATGCGCGCTCTGCGGAGCGGCGCATGGTCAGGGCTGCGGGTTCTTGATGGCGAAGATCTGGGCTTCAAGGTCGCGGATACGTTTGGCGAGGCGGTCGCGTTCAAGCGCGAGTTGGTTGCCTTTTTGCTGCATGGCTTGCAGCTGCGCTGCGGCGTCGGTGGCGTCGAGGAGGAGAACCCAGACTGCGTCTCCGTCTTGCATCAGGTGGACGTCGGCGATGGCGACGGGGCGGGCGGGATCGGTGGTGGCGGGGGCGACCTGCATCCAGCGGAGAGAGAGCGAACGGGCTGAGAGGGGGATGAGGCCGACGAGGAACGGTGCGCCATCTTCGTGGGTTTGGCCGGTGGGGTTCTCGGCGAGGCCATAGCGAGCGAGGTCGCCTCCGGCGTGGGTGATGCGGCCGGAGGCATCGATGCGCAGGTGCGCGGCGGCGCGGCTGTCGAGGGTGAGCGACTGGGCGAAGCTGGCGATCTGGCTGGGGAGATGGGGAGCGTCGTTTGACATTGTCACGCTCAGCGACCGGTGACCTTGCGGGCCATGAGTTCGAAGGTTTCCTGGACGCCTTGGCCGGACTTGGCGCTTCCCTTGAAGACGGGCCAGGCACGAGCCTCCAGCGTTTTGATGTCATCTTCTGTGACCTCCCACTGGGCGGAAAGGTCGAGCTTGTTGATGACGGCGATGATCGAGGTGGGTCCGGTGGGGACTTCGGTTTTGATGCGGTCGGCGATATGGAGGGCGGCTTCAAAGGTCGAGCGGCGGGTGCCGTCGATGACGATGATCATCCCGGCGGCGCCGCGGAGGTTGGCGGTTTGCAGGAAGGCGAACTCGTCTTCACCGGCCATGTCCCAGAGCATGAGGGTGACTTCGTCACCTTCGACGGGCACCGTTTTCTTCTTGATGGCGACGCCAATGGTGGTGATGTACTTGTCTGAGAAGGTGGCGAGGACGAAGCGCTGGACGAGTGAGCTTTTGCCCACGGCGAAGGCCCCAACCATGCAGACTTTCTTGGAGATCGCGCTCACTGGGACCCTCCCTGCCCCGCCTCATCGCGGGCGGGGTCGTCAAGGAACAGGGGCTGCTGGAGGAAGAGCACGCGGAGCGAGGCGCGGCGATTTTGCTCGCGTTCTTTGTCGGTACTTTCGGCCTTGGTGCGGGGCTGAGCGAAGCCGACGCCAACGGCGGCGAGTTCGCGGGTGCGGACGCCACGGGACACGAGGAGAGAAATGACGCGGTCGGCGCGATCGCGGGAGAGGCGGATGTTGCGTTCTTCCTGACCGGAGGAATCGGTGTGGCCGACGACCTGGATGGTGAACTCGATGCCGGCCGTGCGGGCGGCGTCGTAGAGCTTGAAGATCTGCTCGGTGGCGGCGTTAAGTGTGGCTTCCTGACCGGGGACGAGGTCGCTGGTGGCAAAGGTGAAGCGGATGCTCTTTTCTTCGATGCGTTCGCGGATGGATTTGAGGCTTTCGAGATCGGTGTTGATGAGCGCGGATTCGTCAAGGCTGCTGATGCCGACGACGTTCTGGACATTGCGGCGAGCGCGGAGGATCCACTGGTGGCTGGCGCGGCCGGCGACTTTGAGGACGCCACGGTCGGAGGTGAGGGTGAGGCCTGCCGGGAGCGGCGCGAGGACACGTGCGGCGCGAGCCTTGACGAAGGTGGGGTCGAGGGAGAGATACTGCTCCCAGCGCGATTCGATGAGAAGGCCCTTGGCCTCGCCGAGGAGGACATCATCGGTCGGGAGGGGGCGGACGTCGGGATCGACGCGGCCGATGATGGTCCATTTGTCGTCGCTGAGCGACCAACGGCTCCCGCCGTCAAACTTGGTGTAGGTGACGGCCATGCCGGGGGTGGAGTTGATGCGGTCAACGTAGGTGTTGAAGCGGAGCTGCTCATCGCGTGGGACCCACCACCAGAAGTAAGCCGCGAAGGCGATGGCGACGAGGAGGAGGAGCGCGATGAGGCCGGGGCCGAACCAGAAGCGAAGGCGCTCGGCGAAGGTGAGTTTGTGGCGCGGGGCCGTGTCGGAGGCGGCGGTGCCGGAGCCGGCCTCGAGCAGTTCGTCCAGGAGAATACGGGCCGGTGCGAGTGGGCCGGCATCGCCTGTGAAACTGTCAAGGTCAGGCGCGAAATCGGCGTGGATGCGTTCGACGACTTCTTCGACGCGGGCGCGGTAGGCGGTAGTGGGCGTGCCGCGGACGGCGACGGCGATGAACGCGCTGCGGCCCTGCTCAAGGACGATGTTGGTATCGCCCATGCGGATGTCGTTGAGGCCTTGCTCGTCGCCTTTGAAGGACTCTTTGACGAAGTCGCGGATGGCGGTGAACATGCCCGAGACGGTGTCGGCATCTTGTACGTCTTGCAGGCCCGCGGCGGCGGTGTGGAGGAGGAGGAGGCCGGTCTGGCGGTGGATGAGGAAGGCCTGCTTGGGAACAAAGTGGAGCGTTTCGAGCATCACCAGTTCGGCGTAGGGAATGTCGGTGCGCCAGGAACGGAGGCGGCGCTTGGCGCCGTTGACGGTGAAGGAATCGGAAACGGCGGAGTTGAAGCGGAGGAGGAAGCCCTGGAGCGTGTCGGCGATGGATTTGCGGATGGCGGGGCCCATCACTGGCGATATGGCATCGACGATGTGGCTGGGGTCTTTGCGGATGGAGTCGCGGAGGGACTGCTCGATGGTGGGCGCGAGGGCGCGGGCGAGCTGCTTGTCTTTGCTCATCCGCAGGGCGACGGCCTGGGGGATGACTTTGGCGACGAGGTTCATCTGCCAGCGCTGGTCTTCGGTTTTGCTTTCGAGGCCGGTGGTTTTGTCTTCTAAGCCCTCGATCTTCGCCTGCTCTGGCCCCACGAGAATGCGGCGGACCTCGGCCAGTTCGCTGCTTGGGTCGGGGGGGTTGGGGACGGGGGGGTTGGGGACGGGCGCGCGGGAACCCGCGGCAGGTGTGCCGCGGGATGGCGTGGAGTCATCGGAGATTGGCTCGCTCATGGGAGGCTAAGAAGAGCGAGCCGCCCGCGGGTTCGCGGGCGGCCGAAGGGGAGAGCAGGATCAGCCGCCTTTGGGCATCTTCCATTCGCCCTTGAGACGCAGGGCGACTTCGGTCAGGATGTCACCCAAGGCGAAGCGATCGACCTTGTCGGAGCGGAGTTCGCCGACGGACTTCTGCAGGGCGGCGGAGAGTTCCTGATGGCTCTTGAGCATCTCGTCGCGCAGGAGTTTGGACTGGTCGAGGATGAGTTTGCGGATATCGCGCATCGACTCGGTGGTGCGGCTGTCGAGGTCGTTGAACTTTTTCTCGAGCGACTTGCCGGTCTCTTCGAGGGATTTGGCGAGTTCGCGGTCGGCCTTGGTGCGTTCGCCCTGCTCGCCTTTGAGGCGGTCGGTGAGCGCATCGATCTCGGCTTTGGCGAAGGACTCGAGGGCGGCCATGCGTTTGGCGAGGTCGTCGCGGACATCGAGCAGTTCTTTGCTCAGACGATCCTCCAGCCGGGTGAATCGCTTCTCCTGATCGCGGACCTGTTGGCCAAAGAGCAGGTCTCGAACTTTGTCGAGACTCTCGGCGGTCGAGCCGTCGTTCTTACCGGTATCGCTCATCGCTCGTCCCTTTGCATTGAGTGCCACGGGTTTGCCGGGCGCTCGGGTTGGTGTGGTCGGGGTGGCTTTCTTGCCGGGCCCGGGATCTTTGGAGCCCTTGGCAGCCGAGGCGGGGGCGGGAATGAGCTTTCCGGTGGCCCGGATGGGGGTGGCGCGGAGCGGTTTGGCGGCTTTGGTCGACATGAGGCCCCTTTCAGGCAGGTGGATGATAACCAATCGGCGATTGGTGACGGGGTCTTGACGAGTTGTTCTATGGGACTTTGGGGCTTCTTCTGGCGACGAAGTGTGGCACGGATAGGGAGAAGAGGGGGAATTTTCGACGGACACGCCCAGACGAGCCCAGAAGAAACGAGGTTGCCGGGGGGTTGGGTGGCAACGGAAGCGGTGCCGACCCCGCCCATTCTCCCCGAATCTGGAACTGGGGCGGTCTGGCGTGCGTGGGACTGGGATTGGGACTGGGACTGGGACTGGGGTTTTCACTGAGTCGGACGGAAAAAGGTGAGCCGCCATATATATCGGCGCGGGCGACCCTCGTGCGTCAACAGGGGGCTCGCGCGCGCGGGCTGGACCTTGCTGGATTGTTGTAGTCCGACGGGCGGCTCCAAAGAAGCCGAAAGACATGTCTACAACCCGTTCATCGAGCTTTGGATCGCATTTCCCGATCGAGGGAAAGTGCTTGAAGTCTCC
>Ga0105046_10014399_pt1 | contig 12188 bp, 10 predicted proteins | sample MAT03_FD_78385 | JGI IMG/M metagenome (GOLD analysis project Ga0105046, IMG submission 78385) | Freshwater microbial communities from Lake Fryxell liftoff mats and glacier meltwater in Antarctica - MAT-03 (megahit assembly) | ecosystem: Environmental > Aquatic > Freshwater > Ice > Liftoff...
GATCGCGTTTCAGCTGATCGTGATTGCGATAGCCTGTGCTTTTTCCTCGCCTAATTTCGCAACGATCGCATTGGTGATCGGAGGCTTATCGGGCCTTGCATTATTCAGCTTTGCGACCGAGAACGCACTGTTCCTTGTTTTTCCGCATCGGTTGAAGCAAGAGGGTTTCGCGATGATGGTTCGAACGAAGCTGGTTTTTCTAGGCAAAGGCCTCGTGCTCGGTTTGTTTGCCGGTGCTTTTCTTGTCTGGGTAAATCTGTGCTCAAGACTTGATTGGAGCCTATCAATTCTGGTTTGCGGATGCATCGCCGCCTCGTGGGGCCTGGCAGCCATCGCGACCTCGGTCGCGGCAAGATCATGGCGCCGATTCGACATTAGGATTGACCTGCCGCTGGGACACTAAGGACCTATCCGAAAAGCAGACGCCCGATGTTTCGGTTGGTGCCGGTGAAGTAGTATAGGAATAATGGCTTATCGCAACTTGGCACCGATCGACTGATATGACAACGACGAAACGGTTCAGCGGCATTCTCACTCCCAATGTCACGCCCGTTGATCGACACGGCAACATCGACGAAGACAAGCTTCGTGGCTATGTCGACTGGTTGATCGATCATGGTGTCGATGGACTTTATCCGAACGGAAGTACCGGCGAATTTATTCGATTCACCGCGGAAGAAAGACGCCGAATCATGACGATCGTTGTCGATCAAACCCGTGGAAGAATTCCGGTGCTGGCAGGAGCCGCCGAAGCCAACGCCAAAGAAACGATTGATACCTGCAACGCCTACGGCGACCTGGGAGTTCAAGCGGTCGCGATCGTTGCACCGTTTTACTATCGTCTGGGCAATGAAGCAGTCTATCAGTATTTTCGCGAGATCGCCGAAGCCGTTCGCGTCGATGTGACAGTTTACAATATCCCAATGTTTGCGTCCCCGATTTCCGTCGATACAGTCGTTAGGCTGGCAAGCGATTGCCCACGCGTGGTCGGCATCAAAGACAGCAGCGGTGACGTGCCCAACATGATGCGAATGATCGCGGCCATTCGTCCAATGCGAGCGGACTTTTCGTTCTTGACTGGTTGGGATGCGTCGCTAGCGCTGATGTTGATCGCAGGTGCCGACGGTGGCACGAACGCGACTAGCGGCGTCGTGCCCGAGTTAACGCGAGCGATTCACCGCTGTGTCGTCGCTGGAAAGGTCGATGAGGCAATCCGCTTGCAGCACAAACTGATCCCTCTGTTCGACGCACTGATTTCATTGGGCGAGTTTCCCGAAGGATTCCGAGCCGGCGCACGGTCACGAGGTTGGGACCTTGGTCCAGGACGCATTCCTGTCTCCGAAGAGCAGCGTCAACAGATTCACGCGATGCAAGCTCAAATCGATGAGCTGGTCGCGTCATGTCAGAACGAGATGTAGCGCAGTGCATTGCGGAAAAATTGTCCCGGAACATAAGCGACCGGTTGACCGATGATTCCTTGTCCCACTTGAACAGGTTTGGATTCCTGGCCAAGCGTAAAGAGAGGTCGATAGCCAGAGCTTCCGGGAATCACCGGCGGAACGGTTCCGGCGATGCCACCAGGATTGAATGTCGCGCCAGGCGGTAACGCGACGGCAGGGGCGATCTGCGAAGGTGGTGGCACGAATGCGACGGGCGCGTAAACCGGCGAAGCGTAACCATTCGGAGCTCCGCATCCGAACGCGCCACTAGCTCGATAGGTGGACGGACCTGAAATGTTTCGGCAGTTGTCCATCGTCGCAAAAGCGTTGCTTAGTTGCGGCTGTGGAATCGCTGCATAATCGCTGGGACCCGACGACGGTCGGGGCGAGTTTCCTCCGATTCCAGGAATTGATTGGATAGTCTGACGCGAGCTTCCGGGGCCAACGTTTGATCGCGGCGTAAACGCCGGGTTTGTCGATAGGTTGGGGTTGTTTGGCAATCCCTGCCCCTGAGCTGGCGGGACTTGGGTTCGAGGTGGCCCAGCGGGACTCGGTTGCACTGGCTGAGGTGTCGTGGTTCGCGGCGGTGGAATCGGTCCTGCATTAAATCCGCCGGGCGCGGATTGAAGCTGGGGGGGCAATGTGCCTGTTGGAGGCACGGTGAATCCGCTTGGTGGCAATGATGGGGGTGGCAATGACGGGGGTGGCATCGCGAACGAATCACCTCCGCTTTGCATTCTCGCAATCTGTGGTCGGCTTGAGCTCTGAGTTGCAAATGCGTCGACGGCGGAAGGTGAGCCGATGGGCCTTAATTTTGGCGAAGTTTGAGCTTCTGATTCATTGGAGATGCTCGTAGCGACGATGGCCGCGGCGATCCAAAACAGTTTGCAAGTCACATTCATTTGAATCCTCTCCATGCGCTTGGGTCCGGTGGGAAGCTAGACAACTTGTGCCTGATGAAGCAAGATCACTCCAACGTCAAACCAAAAATCAAAGGAAACAACGGATGTCTAAGGGCCGATGGACGCTCGGACTGATGCGTCACGCGAAAAGCGACTGGGCTAATGAAGGCCTTTCGGATCATGATCGGCCTTTGAATCCACGCGGGCGACGTGATGCTCCGGAAATGGCGAAATGGATCGCTAACCACAATGCGATTCCTGACGTCATTCTGGCGTCAACGGCAAAACGAGTTGCCCAAACGGTTGAGTGTTTGGTCAAGCAGTGGAAGACGGAGCCCTATTTGATCCGGAGCGGCTCGCTTTACCTTGCGTCTCCTCAAACGATCCTTGAACACATTAGAAGTGAGGGCATCGATGCTGACGGTCGGCGACCGAGCCGATTGTTGGTTGTCGGTCACAATCCAGGAATGGAAGATCTTGTTTCTTCCCTTTCCCGAAACTATGCCGTCATGCCAACGGCGGCTGTTGCTTTGTTTGATTGCGAGCCGATGCAATTCGATGATGAGCAGGCTCCCCAGGTAACTCGGTTGATTGCGGTGGGCCGTCCGAAAGAGATTGATTGATTCCGCTTCAAAGAGCCTAGTTCAAAGCCTTCAAGGTGACTTTAGCGCCGATCGGTTCAAGGGTCACTTGGTAACCACTGTTACCTCTGATTTTCCATTCACCAAGGTAGCTCGCGTTGCCGGAATCATCAAAGCGAATAGGAATGACAGTGCCGTCAACCGTAGCGGCATTGTCGACAGGTAACTCCCATTTCGAAACAAGACCGTGGCTACCAGCGGCTGTAGTAAACACCCAACGAACGGGTTTGGCTTTTTTATCGAGTACGACGGTTACTGGGGTTTGCTTTTTGATCGAAAGCTCACGCGCGTCTCGAATGGCGGAAACAAAGCACTGAGCACATTCCCGAGCTGGATCTTTGTTTGGTTTTAATGAAGCTCGAAAGATGGCGAACGATGTTGCCACCGTCAGCATCATGATGACGACCAAAGTTTCGATCGTTGATATGCCGCAATTGATCCGACTTTGACGACGAGTAATGCGATTCATGGCATCTTTCCTATGGGAAAATGTTCAAGCTCTGCGGAGCCCGCAGCCCGCAACGCGGAACTCGCGAATCAGAATCCAGAGGTTATTTTCGAGTAAAAACGCCCGTTGCGGGGTTGTACGAGAAGTCGCGGCGCAACCGTGCGTTAAGCGACTGGGCTTCGGTATCTGTGTTGGCGAGGTAGCCTGCGGCGATCAAGGACGGGACGCCTTCAGGCGGAAACAATCCTTGCTCTAAGAAGTAGGTTTGAGACATGCTGCTGAGCGATGCTGCCTGCTGTTCGACGAGTCTTTGGTCTGATCGTGCTCGCATCGGTGCAACCGTCGCAACCGTCGCAGCGCTGACCACCGATAAAATGACGACGGCAGCGATGACCTCCAAAAATGAGAACGCATGATCATTGCGTAAACGCTTCATGATGGCAGATACCGGAAGATGAGTATTGGGTTCGACAAGGCGGGAGGTGCGATCAGCCACCGCAGTCCCAACTGAAACCTAGTTCACAAATCTTCTGGAGGCGCAAAAATGGTCGTGAAAAATCTGTACGAATCCCGTATCAAGAGTCGACGCGCGCAGGCTGCTAAACCACCGCATGAAAGAGCCAGTGACGGTTCTGCGGATTGAACCGGATCGACCGCCATTACGGCAACGGAGCTGGCGCAGCCGAGTCCAGAAGGTTAAGAATTAGCGGAAGAAGTTGCTTCTTTCGGCTGACAACGTCTTCCAATTGATAGAGATTTTCTTCCAACTCTGGGTAGTTGATTTCTTCCCATCCGGCAGGCTCGTGGCTCATCAGTAGCAAGCTTCCATTGCTTGTGATATCGGTCACGAGCAACGCGGCAAAGCCAAGCCTTTCATTTTTTGCCATCGTTTCGAGTGCCGCATGCAGCTCGTCTTTTCTTTGCCAGAACAGATCGAAGCCGATGTCCTCGATTTGCGAAATAGAAAATGCAATTCCGCTATCTTCGAAACGCTTGCAGTCTTCTCGGACGACTTCTTCGGCTGTCCGAGATCGCAGCGCTGAGCCGATCTCGAAGAAGTCTGAGGCGTATTTATCAAGATCCTCTTTGCAGAATTGCTTCAGCCATTGCAACGTATTGCGGTCCACTTCAGTCGTCGTCGGTGAACGCAGATAAAGCGTGTCGCTAATCATGCCTGATGCCATGCATAACGCGATACTCGGTGTCGGATTGATGCCAGCGGCTCGGAATTTACCTGCGACGAGCGTGCATGTAGATCCAACGGGTTCGTTAACAAAGCGAATCGGATGGCTGGTCTGCAGCGAACCACCGAGTCGGTGATGGTCGAGGACTTCAAGGATCTCTGCCTCGTCTGCACCCTGGACCGCTTGCGCCAATTCGTTGTGATCAACCAGGACAATCTTTGGTTGCGGAGGATTTATGAGGTCCGTCTTGCTCAGGATGCCGATCAATTGATCACCATCGAGGATTGGGAACGTGGTTTGGCTTGATCGGAAAATCTGACTTCTCGCTTGCGCGACCGGCATTCTCGCTGGTAACGCCAAGTAATCTCGTTGGATAACTGACCGAATCGATCGTGCTGCTTTGATTCGCATTGTCGTGGTGGCGGTATCAAACGGGCTATTGATCACCGTCACATCGCGAGACTTGGCGAGTTGCATCAGCCCGCTGGACAATCGATAACCGCCCGTAACAACGATCGCTCTCACTCCCATTTCAATCGCAGGCAGTTGAATGGTTGGGCGATCCCCGCTGACGACGATCAAGCGCGACGCGGCGAACTTTTGCATTCGCTTTACGAAGCCATCAGCGCTCATCGCACCCACCGTGACCACTAAGTCGTCGTCTCGATCAGGATCGACGGCATGTTCAAACTCACCTTCCAAAACAGAATTGATCTTGGTCAAGTTGCTGCAGACTTGACGCGAGTGAATCGGGTCGACGCCACCCTGAAAAACCAGTTCAAGTAGGTCGAGAAGAGATACCAAACCGACCAAATGGTTCTTATCGTCAAGGATCGGAATCGAACGCAACGAATGCTTGTCCATCAGTTGATAGACTTCGTAAAAAACGTCGGTCTCGCGAGCCGTCACAACGCTACGTTTGCAGACATCTTCGAGCTCCGGTCGGACGTCCATGATGATCCGTGGAGGCGTTAGCCCGGCCCGCTTTAGTGCAAACTCGGTTCGCAAGTTCGGCGGCCCACAACATGCCGCAACGGCGTCAGGCATAGTGGTTTGACGCAGATATTCGGCATAGGCGATTGCGGAACAAATCGCGTCGGTGTCGGGATTTCGATGGCCAAAAACAAAGACGGTCATGTATCTACTCTGCAAACTTCGATAAATTCGGCAATCAGTGAATCGCGAAACACTCGTTCGTCAATGGTCGATAGAGTATCGTCTCTTCGCAATCCCCAACCGACATGAAATTAGGACACTGATGGCCTATTGGAGTGATTAACCGATTTTCGCGTGACAACCGTCTGAGGATGCGTCGATTTACCGCTTCTATTGATACGTGGCTTTGCCAGCCTGCGGGGCTTCGAAAAGAAAGTTCCGGCAGATGGAGACCGTTGGAAGTCGTTTAACCCCTTCTTTTCTGGAATTACAGGCAGCAACGGGGCCTTTTTCGGCTGCATTGCTGATGACCCAGGAAAGAATCAAAGGGGGACGGTACCGCCAACTCGCTATGGTATCAAGCGAGCAGATTATCATTGTGCTGTAGAGGACAGGATATGTCTGATTGTGCCAGTTGGTTCATCGATATTTACTCGCTTCTCGTCTCGAAGGGAATTTTCCAATGTACCGCCGCGCGTCGAACGTTCCGGTTGCTTTTGCATCGATCTTTGCAGCATTTTTCGGATCAATCGCGTTTGCTGACCACAGTGTCGTCCTGCAGGGGAATGGAAAGCTGGTAATTCTTGCAGCCGGCGGGTCCGTCCAGTGGGAGAAGCCATGGAAGGGTATCCATGACATACACGTCTTGACCAACGGAAACATAATGGTGCAGCAAGGAAGCGATAAAGTCGTCGAGATCGATCGGAATTCGAAGCAGATCGTTTGGCAATACGATTCGTCCAAGCTGAACGGGAATGAGGGAAAGAAGATTGAAGTTCATTCCTTTCAACCACTTGAAAATGGAAACGTAATGATTGCTGAAACGACGGCAAAGCGAATCATTGAGGTGAATCGAGCAGGCGAGATTCAAAAAACGATTGATTTGAAAGTGAACAATCCGCATCCGCACACGGACACTCGCCTTGTTCGTAAGCTTGCGTCAGGAAACTATCTTGTCTGTCACGAAGGAGATGGTTGCATTCGAGAGTATGATGGCAAGAGCGGCGATATAGTCTGGGAGTATGAGGTTCCCATGTTCGGTCGTGAAGCTGCACCGGGTCACGGTCCAGAATCGTTCGGCAACAAAGCGTTTGCAGCCATTCGACTTTCAAATGGTAATACGCTTATCGCGACGGGTAACGGGCATAGCGTGATCGAAGTCACTTCGTCGAAGGAGATCGTCTGGAAAGTTGAACAAAATGACCTTCCCGACATCACGCTCGCTTGGGTGACGACACTTGAAGTCTTGGAAAACGGCAATTACGTTGTGGGGAATTGCCACGCGGGACCGGATAACCCGTTGCTGATTGAGATCAATCCGAAGACCAAGGCCGTCGTTTGGACTCTGGATCGTTTCGATGACTTTGGCAACGCGGTTTCGAACTCGCAAGTCTTGCCGGTGAACGAGAACGTGCTGCGTTAAGCATTAGTCGAGGCTGCTAAGTTTGTTTAGTCGCTTCTTTTCGGCGTCCCTTTTCGCTCCACTAATCCAGCAAAACCTTGGAATCTAACGTGCCACACATTCGACTCAATGTTCAATTCACCTCATTACTTGTTGCCGTGTTGCTGCTGGTCGTGACGGATACAGTAGTCGGTTACGCGGATGGACCCACGAAATCAAAAGCCGTGGTGATCGATAAGTTGCCAAGTTGGGTATGGCTTGGCAACGACGACAATATCGCGATCCGACGTGAGTTTGTGGTGAAAGGAACCGTGACTCGTGCAACGGTTGCTGCGTCGGCAGACAATCATTGCAGGGTCTTCATCAACGAGACTGAAGTGCTATCGTCGGATGAGTGGTCGCAGTTAAAAGCCGCTGACATCAGCAAGATGATCAAACCAGGTACTAACGTGATCTCTTTGACCGCAAAGAACGATGGGGGCCCTGCGGGAGCACTCGTCTACGCTCAAATCCATACAGACTCCCAGTTCGTCGAATTGACTTCGGATTCATCCTGGAAGGCAACGACGACTCCCCAAGGGAACTGGAAGTGGGTCGGATACGACACTCGAGACTGGAAAACACCGCGTATCATTGGCGAGTTGGGGGCGGACAAACTCCCATGGTCTGGCAGCATCAATCGCGATTCATTGGTGGAAGCGTTTGGTTCAGGAAACAACGGGGAATTTTTTCCACAAGTCGCCGCGAATGCGACGGTCCCCGAAGGTTTTAAGATCGAGAAGATTTTCCATGTCCCACGGTCGATGGGGTCATGGGTATCACTTACTACTGATAACAAAGGCCGCTTGATCGCAAGCGACCAGGATGGAGAAGGCCTGTTCCTGATCACTCCGGGAAGCGAAAATCAGCCGACCCGAGTCGAACGGTTGCCGGTGAAGCTGAGCGGGGCTCAAGGTCTGCTTTGGGCGTTCGATTCTTTGTATGCCGTCGTCAATGGCGGAACTGCCTCGGGCTTGCATCGCCTTACCGACACCAATGGCGATGGGCTGGTCGATTCCGACGAACACTGCATGTTTGTCCCCGGCGGTGGCGAGCACGGACCTCACGCGGTGATTCTCAGTCCTGATGGAAAGTCGTTGTTCGTCGCATCAGGCAATCACACCAAGCTTCCCGATGCAATCGTTGGCAGCAAGACTCCGATGAATTGGAATGAGGATCATCTTCTTCCACGGCGCTGGGATGCCAATGGACACGCGGCAGGCATTTTGGCACCCGGAGGATGGATCTGCAATGTTGATCCCAGCGGTAAGCGGTGGACGGTCTACAGCATGGGTTATCGCAATCAATACGATATCGCTTTTGATCCGCAGGGAGAGCTTTTTACGTACGACGCTGACATGGAATGGGACTTCGGTTCGCCTTGGTATCGTCCAACGCGAGTCTGTCATGCGACCAGCGGAAGCGAATTCGGTTGGCGGAGTGGAACAGGTAAATGGCCTGCCTATTATGAGGACTCTCTTCCCCCGGTCATTGATATCGGTCCTGGCTCACCCACCGGCATTGTCTTTGGTACAGGCACGAAGTTTCCCGCACGGTACCAAAAAGCACTCTTCATTTTGGATTGGACCTACAGCACGATCTACGCAATCGATTTGATGCCCAGCGGTGCAACGTTTCGGGGCGAGAAGTCAGACTTTGTGACTGGCACGCCTCTTCCTGTGACAGATGCAACCGTTGGGGAAGACGGTTCGCTTTACTTCGCGATCGGTGGTCGAGGCACTCAATCGGCACTTTATCGCGTGAGTTATGTCGGTTCAGAATCGACTGCGGCAGTGAAGTCGAGCGACGATATGAGTTCTCCCTCGAAACAGCTTCGCGCTCTCCGGCATCAGCTTGAAGCATTTCACGCAAAGCCGGATGGAGATATCGACTTCATTCTCAAGCACATCGGACATGAAGATCGATTCGTTCGCTATGCGGCGAGAATCGCTTTGGAAAGTCAGCCCGTCGAACGCTGGAAAGATCGCGTCTTTACGGTGAATCCGAGTTCGCCGCGAACGACGACGACCACCATGTTGGCGGTTGCTCGGCAGGGCTCGCCCACGGACGTTGATCGGGTCGTGGAAAAACTTTCGAGTCTAGAATTTGGTTCGCTTAGCGAACCAGAACAACTCACTTTACTTCGTACGTTGCAAGTGGCATTTTCGCGTCACGGAAGTCCGTCACCGGATTGGCGAACCAAGTTAGCGACTTCGTTCGATGCGATCTACCCTACCAAGTCCAATCCACTGAATGCGGAACTGGTGCAACTGTTGGTTTATCTTGAATCGCCGACGGTTGTCGCGAAGACGCTTGCTCTGATGAATAGCCTTGGCCCTGAACCAATTCCCGATTGGGGAAAAATCATCGCTCGCAATGAGGGCTACGGGGGCACCGTCGGAAAGATGTTGGCAGACATGCCGCCTGTCCGAGCCATTCATTTTGCCTTTGTGTTAAGGAATGTGAAGTCGGGATGGACACTCGAACAACGTAAACAGTACTTCGAGTTCTTTCTACAAGCGGTCAGACATCCCGGTGGCAACAGCTTTGGAAAGTTTCTAATGCAATTCCGCGATGATGCGTTAGCGAACTGTAGCCCAGAAGAAAAAGTAGCACTCGAGTCGATCGCCGGCCAATCGCTGCTTTCAGAGCCGTTCAAGTCGACTCCACCCAAAGGTCCCGGTCGCAAATGGACGAAGTCCGAAGCACTTGCTTTGCTTGACGCAGGGTTAAGCGAACGAAACTTTGAGTCAGGGCGAAACTTGTACCACGCCGTTTCCTGCGGCAAGTGCCATCGAATGAGTGGTGAAGGCGGCGCGATTGGCCCTGACCTCTCGACGGCCGGAAAGAAGTTTTCGGTCTCCGATATGCTGGATTCAATCCTTGAACCGAGCAAGGTGATTTCAGATCAATACGGTTCGATGCAGGTAGTCACAACCAGCGGACAGAGTTACAACGGTCGCGTGGTTGAAGTTGAAAAGACGTTCTATATCCACACTGCCGATGCAGACGCAAAACCGATCGTACTTACCCACGATGATATCGAGGATATTCAACCTTCGGCGGTCTCACAGATGCCATCGGGACTCATCGATTCTCTAAGCGACGAAGAGTTGAAGGATCTGATTGCATTCTTAATGGCTGCCGGTGATCCGAAAGCCGCCCAGTACAAATGATATCCTTGGGCCGATAGCTTACATTGCGACCCGCTGTTCGGCGCGGCGGGTGACCATGCTGAGCGTGGCGGCGATACCGATAAACAACGTCGCGGTCACACCGCTTAAAAACCCCAAGATAGCAAGACGCTCACTTACTTGATTCCTTCGCCAAAGACGCCGAATCATCTCTTGGTCTTCCTGATCGAAGACAAGTTCGGTAGCCGATTCGTAAAGCGTCTCGTTGCCCTTCAGGACGGTGCCCACGTAGTACTTGGCCTTGTCGCGGTGCTGTGAAATCCAGGCATCATCTAGCGTAATCAACCTACTGCTTTCTTCGGCTCCGGTGAGTGTTTCGATGTAATTCTCAACCGCTCCTCGCAAGTTTGCGTTGAGCGCATCCTCGCATAGCGATTCGGTACGGCAGGGTATCGAGGTCACTGGCAAGCGATGAACGCTACCTTCCAAACTTGGGCTGACATCAACCCAGCTCGGGCGACTTGATGCAAACTCTTGATGACTCGATGGCGCGACCGAAAGTTCGGTTAGTTTTTTGGTTTTGACTTCTGTGTTCTCGTCAGCGGCACTACTGAGTCGAAGATTCATCGCCAGGAATCCGATAAAAACTGCCGTCATGATCGGATAGCAATGACAGGAGGAATTATGGGTCATTAAAATAATCTCCCTTTTGCCCCAGCCATCTCAGCGGCTGGCTGCGCGGATTGCATCAATTCTCGTTGTCGAGGATTTTCCCATGGCGCACCGATCTGAGTTGCGATCACAGTGCCAGCGGAGACTAGCATTCCGAATGGTTGTCCGATCGGAACAACCTGTTGGATAAGCCAATCAACGGCGACGACAGAGCATACGGACCAAATGCTCAATCGCGTTCTTCGAAGCGGATCCGTCGTGCGCCACCAGCGAACGACGGACAGCAAAAGCGCAAAATGAACCATGTAAGCCGAAAGCCGTGGTATCCCGTCGGACAGATAAAGTGCTTGCGGTAACTCCGTTTCGGTAATCGATCGGACGAGACCTGTGTTCATGTCAAGCATCAGGAAGTTCGCAACAACATAAGCGAGTGCGCCAATGCCGCCGCCGATGCCCAGCATGACCATACGTCTGCGAATGGGATCTCCATCGTGAGCTTCCCACAGTTTTCCCATCGCCAGAGTTGCGGTCGACGTCACAAGGATCATGACACCAGCCCAAGCGAACGGAGCCAAGGTATCCGCGTTTGCGGTTCCGTTACGAACTCCGATCACACCTGCGGCGACTGCGCAGAGAACCGATGCCGCCGTTGCCGCAGTCCAGGACCCAGCCAGTTCGGCAAGTTGTGTCGATGCACGTTTCGAAGACAGTTCGATGCGTTTGATCTGAGTCCAGCGTTTTTTGGAGATCGGTCTTGGACGAGTTTGTGCGGCGACCGCGAGCCGATGGGCATCTTGGTAGGAGACACCCGGAGATGCACCGATAAGCATTTGCCGGATGATGTAATAGGGAACGTAGACCATACCGAGTATGGAAAGCAACGGAAGTAACCAACGCGTGTTAATGACAAGGCCGAAGACTAGCAGCATGACAATGACCGCACGCTGTGCACCGTTGAGCTGAATGCCAGACCACCACGACTTGACATCCTGAATCCCCGTTGACACCGCGAGGGCGAAGGGCTCAGGAGCCTTGGGCGGATGAGTCGCAGGGGATGGATTTGTTGGAATCGCGGTCGGGGCTGTCCCCACCAACGTGGCTGTCACCAGGGGTGCGAACGTATCCGGTGCGTGTGGAGCCAAGCCGACTGCGGCACCCATCTCACGAACCGA
>Ga0105046_10014400_pt1 | contig 12188 bp, 10 predicted proteins | sample MAT03_FD_78385 | JGI IMG/M metagenome (GOLD analysis project Ga0105046, IMG submission 78385) | Freshwater microbial communities from Lake Fryxell liftoff mats and glacier meltwater in Antarctica - MAT-03 (megahit assembly) | ecosystem: Environmental > Aquatic > Freshwater > Ice > Liftoff...
CAGAACACCTAAGCGGCTCGGCGACGACGGCTGATGGCCAGCAACGCTAGACCCGCAGCAACCAACCATCCCCCTGCCGCCACAAGAGAGACCGGAAAAGTGCTGCCGGTGATCCCCAGTGCAGTAACGGTTGCATTCGCTGGATCGCTATCGGTGACATCCGCCCCATCAACTGACGCTCCAGTAACGTCGAACGTGCCGGGGCCGCTGCCCGTCGCCGTGCCGATGTTGGTGTAGGTGCCCGATTGCGGTGCTTCTGCCGTGCCCGTGCAGGTCATCGACTCGTTCACCGCAAGCACGGTTGTTGGGCAGGTAACAACCACTGCCCTGTCATCGACAACGGCCACGTTGGTGAGAGTGACATTGCCCGTATTGGTAACCCGATAGGCGAAGTTCATCATCGATCCAGCCGTCACAGACACGCCGGGAGCGGAGTTCGCATCTGCGCCGTTGACCGTCTTCACGATTACGATTGCAGGCTCGGCACCAAAATAATTGGCCGGGTCATCATCGGTCGGCGCAGTCACAAAAGCAATCGGCACGCCCGCTCCGTCAACCGGGGACCCGGTCGCCGATCCGATATTGGTGTATTGACCCGCAACGGCGAATCCGGTCGCGCTGCAGGTGACCGCGTCGGTCGGCGAGAGCAGGGCGATCACGTTCGTGCCGCCCCCACAGTCGACAGCCACGCCCTCATCATCCACCACAGTCACATCGGCCAGATCAACGTTGCCGGTGTTGGTGACCGTGTACTCCCATTTCACCGCACCACCGACTGCGATGCGCGGCCCCGGCGGGGTGTTGGCGCCAAAAATGCTCTGGACCGTCTTGACGATCTCGATTCCGGCGGTCACCCCGAACGCGTTCGCCGGATCATCCGCTTGAACCTCGGCCCCTCCCGTGACCGGGGTGCCCACTGCCGTACCGATGTTCGTGTATTGACCGGCGGGAGCCGCAATCGGACCACCGTCGCAGGAGAACGAATCTCCCGCGAGCAGTGAGTTCAGGAGGCAGGTCACCACCACGCCCTGATCATCGGTGACCGTGATATCGATCAACGGCACGTTGCCCGTGTTAGTCACCAGATACGTAAACGCGAGGGCATCACCCGGGGCGACAAGCACACCAGGGGCCGTATTCGCATTTTGCCCGTTGACACTCTTCACAAGTTCGATCTCGGGCGCGGGGTCCGAAAGCAAAGCTGACGCCGTATCGTCGTCGCCCACGTCACCATCGCGGCCGGTCGCCACGACCGTCGCGGTGTTCGGATCGACCGCTGCGGTCAATCCTGCGCCCACGCATACGATCGTGAGGGTTACGCCGACGGCGAGACTCGCGGCGCCGCCCGCGCAGGCGAGTTCGAGCGGGTCGGTGATGAGGATGTTGGTCAGGGGCAGCTCGCCGGAGTTGGTGACGGTCAGCCGCCATACCGGGGTTTCGAGGTAGTCGAAGGTATGCGACTCGACCCAACCGCCCGACCCGACTGCTGCGGCCGAGTTGCACGACGAAACGAGGGTGCCAAGCGAGCACACCTCTTTGACGATCGTGATCCCGGCCTGCAATAGATTCACCTCGGTCGGCTGTGTTTGTGCGCCGAACTCTGAGGTGGCGCTGCCGAGTGTCGCCGTTCCAGCTACGAGGTCGGCGACCGTCCAGGTGTTCGCCGCCGCTACCGCTGGCAGAACGATGACGCATCCGGCGAAGGTGCCGGCGGCCGAAACGGTGCAGGTTCCCAAGAATGTTCGGCCTTCGGGGTGGGCAACGCTAAGCCCGTCACCGAGATAGATCTCCCCGTTCTGGTCGGCCGGCGCGTTATCTCCGCGGAACACTTCCACGATGGCTCCAGCGAACAACGGCGTGCCGCCAGACAACCCCACGTGGCCAGACACGGTGATTGTGCCCGTCGCTTCGCTGACAACGGCCGAATTGAACACCGGATAGTTCACGCCGCGGTTTCCGAAGGTGCCAGCGTTGGTCGGCGGAGCCGGGGAGAGAACCCCGTCGTTCGGCGTCACACTCTGGGTCCACGCGTAGGGGAACGTGATCGTGTTACCGGCGGCGCCCCAGGGAGAGTTCACGCTGTTGAGGTCGATGCCGACTCCGGTATTGCCGTAAATCGAGTTGCGGGTAATGGTGTTGTTGGTCGCAGTAGCCGGTACCGGAATATAGGCGCCGAACGCGGTACCGATCGCCGCGTTGGTGTTGCGCACCACTGAGACCCCAGGGCCTAGATTGGTCGCGATGACATTCGCCTCAACGATGTTGTTGTCTGTCAAGAGGGTCACGCCACCGGCCTGATTGGGGAAAGACGCTCCCGCTGGCGTGACGCCTACGTGGTTGTTTCGGATGGTTGTGCCGCCCGAACCACCGATAGCGAAAACACCGGACCTCGCGTTGGCACCGATGATGTTGCCATCGATGACCAGGTTAGCGACGTCACGGTTCGGAATTGATGCCCCGAACGCTCCAACCGAGATGCCATGGCCGTAGCCCGCGTTGGCGTTGGTCGTCGCGGGGCCCATGCCGAAATTCGGGTTTCCCGCGGCGAAGGCGATCGAATACCATCCGTTTCCGCTTGCGGCAAGGCTCGCGGTGAGGCCGATGATGTTGTTGCGAATCACGGTATTGCTGCTGAGGCTGCCGACGGTGATTCCGTTGCCCCCGTTGCCAGAGATGACGTTGCCTTGAATATCAGCCGCTTGCTCGCCTTCGAGCTGGATGCCGTCGCGGGCGTTTCCGTAGACAATTCCCGTCGAGTCGACTGTCGCGTTTCCGTCGGGGCCGGTGCCGATCAGGTTTCCATACATTCTGATTCCAGACGCCGATCCAAAACCGGCGTCCGAGTCGATACCATCTCGAAACCTTGTTCCCGAAATCACGTTACTTGCCAGCGGGTCGCGCTCACCGGACCCGTCTAGTCCGCCGATGAGGTAGCTGCCAGACGAGGGAATCGGTTGGGGTACCGCTGGGGGCGCAGCAGCGGCGGCGTCTGTGGAGTAGATAACGATATTTCTGGCGGTCTTCAGTGCTGGTGGCACGTTCTGCCCGGATTGGGCAATGCCGATAAAGTTGCCCTGCATCGTGCCGCCGGTGGCTATCGAGGTGGCGGGGTTTGCGTATCCGTTGAAGTTGACCGAGCCTAGTCGTCCGAATCGAAGCAGAACCCCTATCTGGTTGTTGTTGCGTGACTCCCCGAGCACAACGTTACAGTCGCCGTCACACACGCCGGGGGTGCGCGCTGTTCCCCCTATGCGGGTCGTTGGCGAGCTAATATCCAGGGATGCCGTCACGACCGGGTTGCCGCTCAGTGCGGCGCCGATGGTGTCGATGTTGCCCACTGGGTTCGCACCAATGTGGTTGCATCGAATGATGTCGCCGCCGGTCGCGCCAGTCGAAATGACATTCCCGGCTCGGAAATACGAGACAGCCACACCCTGCAGCGTGGAGCCACCGCCGGTGAAACGCAGGCCTGACATCACCGGGGCGTTGCCGAGACCGCGGATATGCACGATGAGGTTGCGCGGGGTGCCGGCAGAGCCACACGTTGAACCGGGCTGGCTCAGCCCATCAACGACGGTCGGACGCGCAAGTGCCGGTAGCGCGGTGAGCACATTGATCGTCGTGGATCCGATGGGAAGGTTGAATGTGATCACGTGGGGCGACCCAACCGCAGCCCCCGCGTCGGCGTTGGCGAAAGTAATCGCCTCGCGCAGCGAGCCCGCCCCGCTGTCGGCGTTGGTTGTTACGACAAAGGAAGCGCCTGCCGCGAAGACGGGCTGTACGGGTGCGATGGCGCCGATCGATGCTGCCATCACGATGGCACCCAGAAGCGCCCACACCCGACTCGGTACACCGCGATTGCCGCTTGCCATAGGGGCCTCCCCGCGGGCAAGTGTATAGGACAGCCGCGCGTCCGTTTAGAACCCGGTGGCAAGCTCCGCCCGGATCGCGGCCACGAACGCGTCGATGTCGCTCTCGGTGGTGTCGAACGCGGTCATCCAGCGCACCTCTCGGGTTGCCGGATTCCAGTCGTAGAAGCGGAAATTCTCACGCAGCCGATCGGCCACGCCGGGCGGCAGAATCACGAACACGGCGTTGGCCTGGGTGGCCTGAGTGAACGCGAGACCGTCGACGCCGTCCAGTGCGCTGCGCAGCCGAGCGGCCATATTGTTGGCGTGCGACGCCGACCGCAGCCAGAGGTCATCCGTGAGCAGAGCGATGAGCTGGGCCGACACGAAACGCATCTTCGAGGCGAGCTGCATGTTGAGTTTGCGCAGGAAGATCAGGCCGTCCGACACCTCGGGGTTGAGCACTACCACTGCCTCGCCGTACAGCAGGCCATTTTTGGTGCCACCGAAGCTCAGGATGTCGACGCCGGCATCCGTGGTGAACTCTCGAAACCCGACACCCAGGGCTGCAGCCGCGTTAGAGACCCGCGCGCCGTCCATGTGCAGTGCCATCCCGCGTTCGTGCGCATGGTCGGCAATGGCCCGCACCTCGTCCACCGTGTACAGGGTTCCGAGTTCCGTGGTTTGGGTGATGCTAACGGCGAGCGGCTGCGCGCGGTGCTCGTCACCCCAGCCCCAGGCCTCTTCATCGATGAGGTCGGGGGTGAGTTTGCCGTCGGGTGTGGGAACGGTCAGCAGCTTGAGTCCGCTGATGCGCTCGGGTGCGCCGTTTTCGTCGGTGTGGATGTGCGCTGTCGAGGTTGCGACCACAGCACCCCAGCGAGGCAGCACACTCGTGAGAGCCGTGACGTTGGCTCCGGTTCCGTTGAACACGGGAAAGGCCTCAGCGCTCTCGCCGAAGTGCTGCTTCACGACCTGCTGCAGGCGGGCCGTGTAGACATCTTCACCGTAGGCGATCTGGTGCCCACCGTTGGCTTCGCTGATCGCGGTGAGCACCTCGGGATGCACCCCCGCGTAGTTATCGCTGGCGAAGCCGCGGTATCCGGGGTCATGAAGCTGGGTCATCGGTGAGTCTTTCTGGGCTGGGAGGGTCAGGCGGCAAGCGAGATGCGCGCGCCGTTGATCTTGTGGGCCGGGGCGTTCCACAGGGCGGCGAGCTGTTCGGCCAACAGGTACGGGCTCGTTGAGCCCTCGAAGTCGCCGATCGCACGCACCGCGAAGCTCACCGCGGCCGCGGTGTGACCGCGACTCCACCGCTCTGCAACCGCGCGCACCCACACTTCGGATGCCGCCTTGAGTGTCGAGTAATTGGCGCTGTTCCATGACGGGGTATCCACCGCGGTCGAACTCACGATGGCGAGCCGACCGGCCGTGGAGGAGGCCAGTTCGTCGGCGAACGCGAGCGTGCACACGCGAAGGGTCGTGAGGATGCGCGCCTCGAGCCACGCGAACTCATCGGTGGAGCTACCCGGGCGCCAGCCTCCAACAAGGTGCAGGAGACCATCGACGCGCCCATACTGCCCGTGCACGATCGAGGCGAGCTCGCGCACGGCGGATTCATCGGAGAGATCGCACGCGAAGTGCGACGTGCCTGCGACCGACTCGAGGCCCGGGGCATCCGTCGACACTGCAACAACGATCGCGCCGCGTTCGTCAAGCAACTCGCACACGAGGCGACCGAGCGCGCCAGTCGCTCCCGTCACGATGATGATGCGTCCCTCTGGCTCGGCCATCCTTCTATTGTGACGCGCACAGGCGTTCCGTGCCGGTCACGCGGCGGAATTCGCAGTGATGCCCGCCGTCGACTCGATGACCGCGCCCATCTTCTTGGCCAGTGCCTCGTAGAACATCGACAGCGGAAACTCGTCGTCGAGCACCGCGTCGGTGTAGCCCTTGGGCGGACCATCGAGCGGCAGGTCGCGCACGGCCCACTTCGACGCCGGGTGGGGGGTGAGCGTGCTCGCGACCAGATCGTACGCCGCAAGCCAGTGCGAGACCTTCGGGCGGTCGATCGAGTGCCAGTACAGGTCGTTGATCGCGTCACTGAGGGCCACGACGACGTCGGGAACTTCGGCCCAGTCGATCGTGAGCTGAGTGTCTGTCCAGTGCAGCACGTGGTGTTGGTGCATCCACGCGAAGAGCAGTTGGCCGCCGAGCCCGTCGTAGTTGCGCACGCGGGTTCCCGTGATCGCGAACCGGAAGATCCGGTCGAAGATCACCGCGTACTGCACGAGTTGAGCATGCTGGCGGGTGACGTCGTCAGTGTTTTCAGCACGGGTCAACCGCACGGCCTCGCGGAAGGCGGTGAGGTCGCAGCGCAGCTCTTCGAGCGAATACAGGAAGAAGGGCATCCGCTGTTTGATCATAAAAGGATCGAATGGCAGATCGCCGCGCATATGGGTGCGGTCGTGAATCAGGTCCCACATCACGAAGGTCTCTTCGGTCAGGGTCTGGTCGTCAAGCATTCGCGCGGCGTCGGCGGGCAGTTCGAGCCTGGTGATTTCGGATGCCGCCCGCACGACCTGTCGAAACCGTGCGGCTTCGCGGTCGGCAAAGATGGCACCCCACGTGAACGTCGGGATCTGCCGCATCGCCACCGTCTCGGGAAACAGCACCGCGGAGTTGGTGTCGTAGCCGGCGGTGAAGTCGATGAATCGAATCGGAACGAAGAGCGCGTTGGAGTACTCGCCCGACTCCAGCTCGTTGATGAACTCCGGCCAGATCACCTCGATGAGCACGGCTTCAACGAGCCGGTTGCTGCTGCCGTTTTGGGTGTACATCGGGAAGAGCACCAGGTGACGAAGCCCATCGACCCGGTCGAGTTGCGGCTGGAATGCGGAGAGCGAATCGAGGAAGTCGGGTTCAGCGAAACCGCCGTCAGCCCAGCTCGCGAAGTCAGCATCGAGCGCGCGAAGGTACCCGGCGTCGTGGGGGAAGAGTTCGGCGAACACGGGAAGTTCGGCGCGCAGGTCATCGACGAGCGCTGCGGCTGTGGCGTGGCTGGCACGGTCTTCGATGCTGCCGTTCTGCGACTGCATCGGCTGCAGCGCGGCAGCAGCGCTCTTGAGTCGCAGCCATGAGGGAAGGGTTGCCAGCTGCTCCAGAACCTCGGGCTCTCCTATGATCGCGTCATTCGTGCGGGACATGGTCACCTCCGTTCTGAAGAAAAAATGCGTCAGAACGAGGCTATCCGCCGGACTACGGCGTTTGGTTGCGATCTACGAGCAAAACGTGCGTGGAGCATCCGTCAAACGCAACGAATGGTCAGGACTGCGGAATTCGGAAGGTGCGCAACTCATTCAAAGCCTCTCGGGCAGCCGCGGGGTCTCGCGCCCTGGCCGCGGCGAGCAGCTGCTGCTGGGTGCGCGCGAGACTGGCGAAATCGATGTGGTCCGGCAGGTGCAGGCTGCCGAGCCGGATCACGTGCACCACCGAGTTGATCGCTCGCTGCAGCGCGCCGTTCGTCGATTCGCCCTGCAACCGACTGAAGAAAGAGAAGTTGGTGGTCGCCATCTCGCGTGGATCCCAGGGGTCGAGACTGGCGAGAAAGTCTCCGGCGTCCGCCTCCATCTGGTCAACGGTGTCGGATGCCACGGTCGCAATCACCTCGTCGACGAGAGCCTCGTACAGCGCAATCCACACCACGAACGCCTCGGCGGTCTGGGCGGGAGTAACCACGGCCACGCGGGTGAACCTGCTCGCGGAGGCCTCGATGATGCCGATCTCCCGCAGCCGCTGCAGGGCCTCACGCACGGGAGTGCGAGAGACGCCGTACTCTTTCGCGAGCTCGGCGTCGTTGATTCGCTGACCGGGTTCCAGCTCACCGCGGTGAACGGCGGCCAGCAACTGGTCGAAGACGGTGGTGACAACAGAGCTGCGAGACAGCCTGTCGGGGTCGTCGAAAGAAGGGTTGAGGCCTGCGGGGGTCACCGTCTGATCATACGCACGAGCCCACCGAATGACGGGTACGCCAGACCGGTCGGGTGCTGGGTGTCCTCACGGGTTCGGTGCCATCGCCGCCGTTGTGCTCGTCGGATACCTTGCCGGTCGCACTGGGGTTCTCGGCGAGCGCGTACGTGCTGGGCAGCGCCGCGACGGCGGCCCCGGTGATCCTGTGGCAGACGCTGGTGATGGCACCGATTGGGCTCACGATCCCGGATGTAACGGGCAAGGTCACCACCTCGTTCACCGACGTCTGGTTACATCCGGATGGTGCCACCACCGTGGCGCCGTGTAGGTAGTGGCCCATCAACTCAACGAACTGGTCCGTTGCGGGTGAGTGATCGCGGTAAGAATCCCGCCTATCGTGCACTCGGCCGTTCAAATTTCACGAGAGCCTTACGGCGCACGGCGAACATGGTCATGACCAGACCGGCGATGAGAGCGATGGTCAGCAGAACGATCGACCCCTCGAGTCCCATCTCGCCACCCGTGAGTAGAGGCGGGCCGCTAATGTTTGCGACGATAAGCGAGCTCCCTGTCGAGTTGCCCGAGACGTTGAACCCGAAGATTGCTCCCTGGGCCGCGTTGAACGCCAGGTGAAGCGCAATAGGCAGCCAGAGCCGACGAGTGAGCAGGTAGGCCATGTTGAGCATGAGGCTGGCAGACACGAACACGAAAATCGCCGCCGTCGGACCTGCCGGGGAGCTGAAACCGTGCACGAGCGCGAACACAATGCTGACGATAATGACGGCCGCCCATGATCCGAACCAATTGTCGAAGAGCCGAAGAAGAAAACCGCGGAAGAACACTTCCTCGACGACCGCCGGACCGACTCCGAACATCAGACCAGCGAGAATCGCGGTGGATAGCTGTGCGCCCGCGATTTGGTATACCCCGGCGATGCTTAGCACGGCAACGCTGAGGGCAACGATCCCGACACCGATGAGGAGCCCCCACGCAACCTCGGGAAAAATTGCCGGCCCCATCAACTCGCGCGGTTTACGGCCAGACACGAATCTGACGATGACGATGAAACCGATGACGGCGACCACAGCACCAACACCGAACCCCACTGCGGGTGCAGCTCCACCGCTGGAGAGAATGTCGCCGACGTTCGCAGTAGTAGAGCCAGTGGCCGTCGCCGCGAATGCCGCGATCGCACCGAGCGTGATGGCGATCTGGCAGACGGCGTAGAGCACGACTCCGAGGATGAGCTGGAGTGCCTTTCGGCGCTCGGGGAACCTCGTAGTAGAGGGAACTGTCGCAGTGTCTGTATCCACGATTATCCTCATCCACTTCTTTCGCAACTCACCCGGAAGCAGCCCGAGCGGTGCGAACATCATGGCACACACGCGTATAGATTCGCGCAAGCATCGAGTGGACCGTGGCGCGCTATTCGTGCCTTACTGGATCGGGGACAACCACGTCCGCCCGCACGAGGCCATCGCCTGGAACCGGCCCGGGATGGTGTGCTTGCTGGGGCCAGTTAGTGATGGTGCCGGTGGCGGCCTGCCGCCACGCGCGATTGGTTTTTTAGACCATCTCGGCTCGATGCGTTACTGGTGGTCGGGGTGGGGGACGGGTGCAACTTCCAGTTCGGGGATGCCACTGAAGTCAGCCGGGTTACATGTGTAGAGGGGGAGGTTTTTGCTGATCGCAGTCGCGGCGATCAGCGCGTCATATGCCCGGGCGGCCGGTTTTCGTCCGGAGGCCCGTAACGCCGCGGCCACCCTGCCGAAAGCTCGAGCTGCAGCCGCGTCAAAGGGCAGCGGCTCAAAATCCGCTTCCGCTTGCTGCAGATGCGACTGCCGGGCTGCCCGCTCCTGGTCGTCGGTAGCCACCAATGGCCCTACGGATAACTCGGCCAAAGTGATGGAGCTGATCAGAGCCTCATCCGGCAATAGCGCGTCTGCAGGAAGACGCCCCAGCAGGATCAGAGTCGAGGTGTCCAGAAGGCCCCGTGACGGATCCGGCATCTATAGGTCTGCGTTCATCAGCAGATCGATGTCATGACGCATCGCACCGACATCCACCGATGGCAGCGACCGACGTCGGGCGATCAGATCAGATGTCAGCAACGGGCGGCGTGGCAGCGGACGCAACTCGGCCACTTCGGTTCCATCGCGCGTTACCACCAGCGTTTCGCCGCCCACCACACGCGACAGCACATCGGCACCCTGATTGCGCAGCTGACGTACCGTGACGATCTCCATACCACTCAATGTATCACGGGTGATACGCCCACGAATGGAGCGGTCAGGGGCCAGGCGGCATAGAGCGGATGTCACGCGTGAGACAGCAGTCGTCCGCCACGGTGGAGAGGGTGAAATCGCGGCAACGCGATTCTTCTTCGGTCGCGTTAGGGTCGGACGAACACCCATCAACTGCGCAGATCGGGACGGCACTCATGGCAACGATCTACGAGGTCGCAGCGCTCGCCGGGGTTTCGCCTGCCACCGTGAGCCGTGTGGTCAACGGTCAGCGCGTTTCGGAGGAGAAGGCGACCCTTGTTCGTGCTGCAGCTGCCGAGCTGAAATTCACCCCGAACCGCACTGCCCGCACGCTTCGTCGGCAGCATTCGGAGGTCATTGCCCTCATTCTGCCCGACATCGAGAACCCCTACTTCACATCGATGGCACGCGGAGTCGAAGACATTGCACGGGCCGCGGGCTACTCGGTCGTACTGTGCAACACCGACGAGGATCCGGTAAGGGAGGCCAGGTACCTCGACATCGCGATCTCGGAGAACATGGCGGGTGTCATTCTCGCCCCGGCCTCCGATCACCCAGACCTGCAGCACCTGATCGCGCGAAGGCGGCCCATTGTGGCGGTCGATCGCGGCACGAATTTCACTATCGACGGCGTCATGATGGACAACCGCCAAGGGGGCCGCTCCGCCGCACAGACTCTCGTCGAGACGGGGTACCAGCGGATTGCGTGCATCACCGGGCCGAGTGGTATCGAGACGGCCGCCGAGCGCAGTAAGGGATGGCGTGAAATCGTCACGAACGCCGGGGTGTTTGAGCGGGCAGATGACTACCTGCGCTACTCCACGTTCCGCGTCGATGGCGGCCGCTCGGCGATGCAGGAACTCCTCGCGTTGGATCGTCCGCCCGATGCCATCGTTGCCGCGAACAACCTCATGGGGGTGGGGGCACTGCAGGTGCTCACGGAGTCCGGGCGTACCCCGCCGGCGTTCGGGGTCGCGGTTGTTGGCGACCTCCCGTTTACGACACTGCCACCCGCATCGGTTTCGATCGTGCGCCTACCCGTGCGCCAGATGGGTATCACGGCAGCGCGGATGCTGCTCGAGCGCATCGATGGCGACATTCAGCCAGCACGAACCGTCGTGCTGCGCAACGAGGTTGTGCCGGCGGAGAGTGCTCCTTCCCTGACCGCCTGATCTTGTCTGTTGAGCGCGACGGCTCATCTGCCGCAAGAAGGGCGATGAGCGTCTTGTTTATGAAATCGATTTCTGAAACGATGATGCCGGAAGAGCCGAGGATTACCGAAGGAGCATCGGAATGACCAGCTACACCCTCCCTGCCGTTCGCACCGCGACGGCGGTCGCCCCCACAACCGCATGGCTCATCTCCAGTGGCGACCTGCGACCGTCGGCGAACGAGGCAGGCTGGGCCACCCAGCAACAACTCGAGAGTGACATCACCACGGCGCTCGGCACGCTCGGCTGGTCGGTGGTGCGGGCCAATCAGGCCGACCCAGCCACGGGCCACGGATTCATCAGCAGCCAGCGAATGGGGCTCGAGGTCTTCAAGGGCATCCCCGCCGATGCTCCGCTCATCGTGGCGGAGGCGGTGTGGCAGTACAGCCACCACGTGCTGGCGGGGCTGCGCACTCACATCGGCCCAATCCTGACCGTGGCGAACTTCGCTCCCAACTGGCCCGGGCTGGTCGGACTGCTCGGTCTCAACGCCGGTCTCACCAAGATGGGCAAGCCTTTCTCGACGATCTGGAGCGTGGACTTCACCGACGAATGGTTCATGCAAGGCCTGCGTGAGTGGGTCGAGACGCGCCACATCACCCACGACGCGTCGCACGTGCACGAACTACCCGAGCTTGTCGAGAGCGCCGAGAAGACGCTGGGCGAGGCGCTCGCGAACCAGTTGCTGCAGGAGAAGGCCATCATCGGTGTCTTCGACGAGGGCTGCATGGGAATGTACAACGCGATCTTCGACGATGAGTTGCTGAACCCCATCGGCATTTACAAGGAGCGCCTGTCACAGAGCGCGCTCTACGCCGAGATGCTGACAGTGAGTGACGTGGATGCCGCGGCCGTCGGCACCTGGCTGCGGGAAGCCGGCATGGTCTTCCGCACCG
>Ga0105046_10014402_pt1 | contig 12186 bp, 11 predicted proteins | sample MAT03_FD_78385 | JGI IMG/M metagenome (GOLD analysis project Ga0105046, IMG submission 78385) | Freshwater microbial communities from Lake Fryxell liftoff mats and glacier meltwater in Antarctica - MAT-03 (megahit assembly) | ecosystem: Environmental > Aquatic > Freshwater > Ice > Liftoff...
AGGCGGGACTTCGCTTGGTTCGACAAGTGCTCACCACAAGTCGCTCCGCAAGGTTCAAAGGTTCAAAGGTTCAATGCTTCGCGTTCAAGGCTTGCCTGCCTTTGGCAGGGTTCAGTTGGCAAAAGACAAAAAGCAGTTGGCAAAGAAAGAAAAGCTCAAAGTTAAAAGTTCAAAGCTTCAAGTCAATAGTTGGCAGTTGGCAAAAAAAGTGAGAAATGAGTAGTGCCCTTCGACTCCGCTCAGGGTGACAAGTAGTGAGTTGATGGCTGAAAGAGAGTTGGTAAAAGACAGTTGGACCCGTCATTTCTGACGAGAGCAGTTGGCAATAAAACATGCTACTACCAATTCTTACTTGCCGATTCGAATTTAAACTGTCTCAAAGTACCGTAAATCTGCTAATCAGCTAATTACTCACTTTTCACTTTCTTTACTCTATGGTGAAATTTAGACGCAAGCATTGCGTCTCTACTACACTTTTCACTCTCTTCACTCTTTCACTTTCTTCACTTTTCACTTTTCACTCTTCACTCTTCACTTTCTTTTCACTTTTCACTCTTCACTCTTTCACTTTCTTCACTCTCTTCACTTTTCACTAAACTTGTCCATCCAAAAAACTCAACCCTCTCAAAACGTCGACCGCATCGCTTCCACCGGGTCTAACCTTGAAGCCGACCATGCGGGCAGAAAGCCCGAAACCAGTCCGATGATGCCTGAAACGCCGATTCCGAGGGCAATGTTTTCAAAAGTCAATATCAGGTTCATATCCAGTGCCATCGAAATCAATAGGGTGATGATAAAGATGATCAGCAAGCCGACAATTCCACCGAAAATGGAGAGGAAGACTGCTTCAAACAAGAATTGCTGAAGAATGAAGTAGTTCTTGGCACCCATAGATTTCTGAATACCAATCTGTGCCGTTCGTTCCTTTACGGAAACAAACATTATGTTGGCAATCCCAAAACCACCCACCAACAGCGAAAAGCCTCCGATAATCCATCCTACAATGGCGACTACGTTAAACAGTTGGTCGAACCCCTGCGAAATGACACTGGTTTCGTTGATCGAAAAGTCGTCTTCAACACCGGGTTTCAGCTTGCGTACTGAACGCAAAATACCGGTCAGTTCATCGGTCAGTTCCTCGTTTGAAACCATCGGCTTAGCCCTGACCATAATGGCAGCACCAATATTTTCTCCCCTCAGGTCAATGAAATTCCGTCCGAAATTCACCGGAATCAGCACCTGATTATCGTTTGAATTACCGAAACTTTTCTCGCCTTCCTTTTTCAACAGGCCGATCACTTCAATCTGCTGACCGAAGACTTTTATGCGCTTCCCAATTGGTTCTGTATTCTGGAAAAGCGTTTGGGAAATTTCATCACCAATAATGGCAACCGGCCTTCCCCCGGCCGATTCCTCAGGCGTAAAATACCGGCCATCGGCAAACTCGATGGAGTTGACCACATTATAATCGTGGGAAACGGCAACCACAGAGGCATTCTCGACTGCTAACCCTGCAAACTTAATCGTACGGTTCATCTGCACCATATAGGTACTGGCTTCCGCAGCCTGGCTTCTGCGCTGAATCTCCTGTAGATCGGCCATGTTTGGTTCCGGCCGTTTCATATATTTCCACCATGGATAATCACCACCAAAAGACCAGGGCCACTTCTGCACAAACAACACATTGCTTCCCAACGAGTTAATGCTATCACGAAGTGTACGTTCGATGGAATCGAAAACAGTGAAAACTGAAATGATTGAAAAAATACCAATCGTAATTCCAAGCAATGAAAGCACTGTCCGAACCTTGTTCACTACGATGGCACTGAGTGCAAATAAATAACTTTCGCGCAGTAAGCGTATAAATATAATCGACTGTTTCATCGGCTTCGTTTAATCCCGATGTAAAAATAATAATTTAAGGCCTTCATTGAGAAACTAATTATTGTTCGGTGCCCCGATTTTTAATAAACTTGCAAAGGATTCCAAAGGTCGGAATTGGAAATCAGCAATTTTTCTAATCCTATGACAATCAATTGGAAGAAATGCCGTTAATGATATCCGACCGGCTCTTTTGTAATTTTTTCAGCCATCGATAAATCATAAAATGAACGAAATCGTAAAAGTCAGGTCTGCCCTTATCTCCGTATTTTACAAAGACGGACTTGAACCATTGGTCAGAATGCTCGACAATGCTGGTGTTTCGATATATTCAACCGGCGGAACCTATCGTTTTATTGAATCGCTGGGGATAAAAGCGCAAACGGTGGAATCGTTGACCGACTATCCTTCTATTCTGGGCGGGCGGGTAAAAACCCTTCATCCAAAGGTTTTCGGCGGCATTCTTGGGAGGCGCTCACTGGCTTCTGATATAGCAGAAATGAACCAATACCAGATCCCACCATTCGATCTCGTTATTGTTGATCTTTACCCTTTTGAATCTACCCTGGCCTCAGGAGCCCGGCATGAAGACATCATTGAGAAAATCGATATTGGCGGCATTTCACTGATCAGGGCTGCTGCAAAGAATTACCACGATGTAATGGTTGTTCCATCTTCAAAACACTACAATGAATTAACTGAAATCCTGACTTCGGATAACTGCAGCACCACCCTTGAAGACCGCCTTCGTTTTGCTGCTTATGCATTTGCAGAATCATCGCGTTACGATTCTGCCATATTCGGCTATATGGGCGAAAAGGCCGGATACCTTGAATTCCGCGGCACCGCCGGGCAGGCGAAAGCATTGCGATACGGCGAAAATCCACACCAGAAAGGGGAATTTTTTGGCAACCTGAACAAAGTTTTTGATCAATTGCATGGAAAAGAGTTGTCGTACAACAATCTGCTGGACCTGGATGCGGCTGTTTCGCTGATCCGTGAATTTTCAGAAACCACCTTTGCCATCCTCAAACACAACAATGCCTGTGGTGTTGCCAGCAGGCCAAAACTGACCGATGCCTGGAAAGCGGCCCTTGCCGGAGACCCTGTTTCCGCTTATGGTGGCGTGCTGATTACCAATGTTATGATAGACGATGAAGCTGCGGCTGAGATCAACCTGTTGTTCTTTGAAATCATTGTTGCACCAGGTTTTGAAAAAAATGCTTTGGAACTGCTCAAAAGCAAAAAAAATAGAATAATTTTGCAGGCTAAACCGTTTGATTTTCAGCCAAAACAATTCCGGACTATTTTAAACGGCATTTTGCAGCAGGACAGGGATTTGAAATCGGAAACAACTGCTGATTTCAGGGTAGTTACCCAAACCGGGCCTGACAACACTGCCGCAAAAGACCTCGTGTTTGCCAATATTATTGTCAAACACAGTAAATCAAACGCGATTGTGCTGGCAAAGGGAGAGCAGTTGCTTGGAAGCGGAGTAGGACAAACTTCGAGGGTGGATGCCGTAAAACAAGCCATCGGAAAAGCCATCGCCTTCGGGCTTGATCTGAACGGGGCGGTTATGGCATCCGATGCATTCTTCCCGTTTGCCGATTCCGTTGAAATTGCCCACAAGGCAGGAATCAGGGCTGTGATTCAACCCGGTGGCTCTGTCAGGGACGAAGACACGATTGATTATTGCGATACTCATAACCTGGGAATGGTATTTACCGGAACCCGGCATTTTAAACACTAACATCAGCCTGCTGATAACTGATTTTAATCACGTATTCTAAGAAACCAACATAAAATGGGACTTTTCTCCTTCATGACCAAAGAGATTGCGATGGATCTCGGAACTGCCAACACAATTATCATTTATAATGATAAGGTGGTGGTGGACGAGCCCTCGATTATAGCCATAGAACGCAATACCGGGAAAATTATCGCAGTTGGAAAGCGCGCCATGATGATGCACGGCAAAACCCATGAAAATATAAAAACGATCAGGCCTTTGCGCGATGGTGTAATAGCCGATTTCCAGTCGGCTGAATACATGATCAGGGAGCTGATAAAAATGACCGGCCCCACCCGGAGCCTGTTTCCCCCGGCGCTCAAGATGGTTATCTGCATCCCCTCAGGGATAACCGAGGTTGAGGAGCGTGCTGTAAAAGATTCGGCTGAACAGGCCGGCGCTAAAGAAGTCAGGCTGATACATGAACCCATGGCTGCGGCCATCGGAATCGGTATCGATGTGCTCGAACCAACCGGCAACATGATCATCGATATCGGCGGTGGTACCAGCGAAATCGCTGTCATTGCTCTTGGCGGGATTGTCAATAATAAATCGATCCGCATTGCCGGTGATGATTTCAACAACGATATTGAAGAATACATGCGCAAGCAGCACAACATCAACATTGGCGAGCGCACTGCGGAAGCAATTAAAATAAATGTCGGGGCTGCCATGACCGAAATTGACAATCCTCCACCCGATTATCCCGTACACGGCCGCGATATGCTCACAGGTATTCCCAAGGAAATCTATGTAAACTATTCGGAAATTGCGCATTGTCTCGATAAGTCTATTTCGAAGATTGAAGCTGCAGTGCTGAACGCCCTCGAGATGACCCCGCCGGAACTTTCAGCCGACATCTACCGCACGGGTATTTATCTGGCCGGAGGCGGTTCAATGCTGCGTGGCCTCGATAAGCGTATTCACCTGAAAACCAAGCTCCCGGTGCATGTTGCGGAAGATCCGTTAAGGGCAGTAGCAAGAGGGACCGGCATTGCCCTCAAGAACTTCAATAAATTTACATTCCTTATCAAGTAAAGCCGGGGTTTCCAGGGGCTGGTCAATCATTTGTAATGAACGCCTATGCGATATATTCTGGCATTCATCTGGAGGTATAGGTTCTTTTTCCTTTTCCTCGTGCTTGAAGTGGCTTCTATTGTTCTTATTGTCAATAAGAGCTATTACCAACGGTCTGTTATAACCAATGCAACGGATGGATTCACCGGGGGCATTTACAGTACCTGGTCCGATGTTTCTTCATACTTCAGACTTAAAAAGGAAAATGAACGCCTGGCCAATGAAAATGCCAGGCTCTGGCAAAAGCTCACCGAAAGCCAGTTAACCACCGATTCAACCAGCATACGGATTAAGGATACGCTTTACGGGCAACAATATACCTACACCGTAGCAAAGGTCATCAGCAATTCGACTACTTTAAGGAACAACTACATTATGCTAAATAAGGGCAAACGGCATGGTATTGTCCGCGATATGGCTGTGTTCAATCCCCAGGGCATTGTTGGGACTGTGGTGAGCGTTTCAGATAATTTCAGTTGGGTGATGTCGATGCTAAACCAACACACAAAACTGAGCGCCCGAATCAACAGGCTCAACCAAATGGGCACCATTGTATGGAACGGCGGTAGCCCGGCCATAGGAACCCTGCTCGATATTCCGGCGCATGTTAAAATTCTGAAAGGCGATACCATATCAACCAGCGGTTTCAGCCACATCTTTCCGGAAGGCATCATGGCAGGCACTGTCGAAAAAATTTATGTGGAAGGCGGGGATCATTTCTATACCATCGATTTCAGGTTTTCGGCCGACCTGAATAGCCTGCAATATGTTTACATTGTTAAAAACCTGCTCAGGGAAGAAGAAGTTGAACTAAGTAAAAACATCGTCAATGAATAGCACATACTGGAAAGATGTCGTCCGCTTTTTTGTGCTGATAGCCATTCAGGTGCTGCTACTCGACCATGTGAACATGGGTGGATACATCAATCCCAACCTTTATGTATTTTTCATCCTGCTGTTGCCTTTCGAAGTTTCGGGGTGGCTGTTGCTGATTTCTGCCTTCCTCCTCGGGCTGGGGGTCGATCTGTTCAGTAACTCAACCGGATTGAATGCCGCTGCATCTGTTTTTATGGCCTATTTACGACCCTGGGTTATCCGCAGGGCCGGTGCACCGGCCGATTATGAAGGAAACCTGAAACCGGGCATCGCTGACATGGGGTTCCGCTGGTTTTTCATGTATTCATTAATCCTGATCACCGCCCATCATCTTGTACTCTCCTTGCTTGATGCATTCAGGTTTGCCGAAATTGGCATGATCTCCATCCGCCTTATCCTGAGTACAGCATTTACCCTAACATTGGTTATTATTGCGGAATACCTGTTTATGCACCGCAGAAAATAAACCCCCGGCTTTTACGTTTTCTCTCCTCTGATTGTGGAATTGACTACTTTTGGCTTTTAAACAAAAATCCCTATACGATGAAAAAAATCCTGTATTACGTTTTGGCTGTGATGGTTATAAGCGCCTGCACCGGCCGTAAAAGCAATGAGTTTATTATTAAAGGTGAAATCCTTGGTGATTTTACCGGTAATGTTTACCTGCAGAAAAGCAAGGACGGACAGTTCGAAATTCTGGATACCGCTAAAGTTGAAAACGGAAAATTCATCTTTAAGGGAACAGTCGAATCGCCGGATATGTACTACATCGGCCTTGATGAGTCAAGATTTGTCGGATTTTTCAACGAGCCTTCCGATATAAAGATCAGTTTCCACATTGACAGTCTGATGTCACCTAAGATTTTGGGCTCTGAATCTGATAAAGCCTACCGGGTTTACCTTACTAAACAGGAGGAGCAACGCTCGGAAGAAATCAGTATATATTCTGAATACAATGAAGCCAGCCGAACGGGCGATACTATCAAAATGAAAGAGATTGAAAATTCTATTGAAGCTTTTGAGTCGAAGCAAAAACAGGAAATCATGGACTATGTTAAGGTAAATGCTTCTTCTTATGTTGCCCCTTATGTAGCTATGCGTCATTCCTACCAGTTCAATCTTCAGGAGCTTGAAGAAGTTATGGCCGCCTTTGATGGGAAAGTAAAGGAATCCTCGTTTGCCAAAATGCTTGCCGATCGTGTAAATGTGCTCCAAAGTGTAGAACCGGGTAAAGTAGCCCCTGATTTCACCATGAATGACCAAAACGGTAACCCGATAACCTTGTCTCAACTTCGCGGGAAAGTAGTGCTGGTCGATTTCTGGGCTTCATGGTGCGGGCCATGCCGCAAAGAGAATCCAAATGTTGTCGCTGCTTACAATGAATTTAAAGACAAGGGGTTCGATATCCTCGGCGTTTCGTTCGATAAGGATAAGGTTTCATGGGAGAAAGCAATCGAAACCGATAAACTCACCTGGAGCCATGTATCTGATCTGCAATACTGGAACAATGCAGCCGGTAAGTTATACGGCATCATGTCAATCCCCGCCAATGTGCTGCTGGATAAAGACGGCAAAATAATTGCCAAAGACCTGCGTGGTGAAGACCTGCGCAAAAAACTGACAGAGTTGCTGGGAGCTGTATAGCCAATTTGTTCAAAATCTGACTTAAGGGACATGGCATGCTGTGTCCCTTTCTTTATTGAAATTCTTAGCTCTGGAATCCTTTTAGTCAGGTGCTATCTTTTTTTCCTGAAAAATTCCGACATCAGTAATCCGCACTCATAGGCCAATACCCCGCTCCTGACTATCGTCCTGGGATGCAGCAGGCTTGCGCCAATGGTCGAATAGCCGCGTTTAGGGTCAGAAGCCCCAAAAACGATTTCACCAAGATGCACCCAGAGAGATGCTGCAGCGCACATCGGGCAGGGCTCAATGGTTACATAAAGCGTGCATCCGTTCAGGTATTTACCTCCGATGTGGTTAGCAGCCGCGGTAAAAGCCTGCATTTCGGCATGGGCGGTGGCATCGTTGAGGGTTTCGGAGAGATTATGACCACGAGCAATGATCTGCCCATTGCCAACAATCACCGCTCCAACCGGCACTTCATCGCGGTCGGCAGCTTTTCGGGCTTCGAGCAGGGCCTGCTTCATGAAATATTCATCGGTCCGGCCGGTTTTGCTTATTTCCATTTTAGTTAAATTTCCGGGGCTTTGTCAGGTGTAAAGATCAGAAAAATCCTTTCTTAACCCCGACAAAGAAAAACTAAAATTTTGGTGTACTTCATTTCCAAAATTTAAATTTTCTTTGTCGTCAGAATAATTAGCTCAGTTGAGCCCTTCGGGGTTCACACTATAGGCTAAAGATTTGTGAATTATTCGGGCTGAGGCACTAAAATTTAAAATCAGGATCAAATTTTAAGATTGTTAAACAAAACATTCAAAAGCTTGTTTACAGGGTTAAGCCAGAATTGTGGCAGTACAGGTAAGTCTTTTGCTGTGAATACATTTATTCTGCCGGGGTGGTTTAATGGTTAAATTTTGGTAATATTGCATCCTTCAACAGCATATTAAATATAAAAGTATCGGATAACGAAGCATGAGGACTTTCTTACTTTCTATTACATTCCTGCTAAGCAGTTTATGGGCAGTTTCATCTACTACCCCTGAAACCGAACAGCCAAAGCACGAAACCACCTCACACAGCGAAGAATTCAATGCGGGCCACATGATTATTGATCATATTGTGGATAGTCATGAATGGCATGTCGCCTCTTTCGGACACACCCATTTCACCATTCCTTTGCCTATCATCCTGATTGATGAAGGCAAACTGCTGGTTTTCAGTTCTGCGAAGTTTCATCATGGCGAAGAATCCTACCAGGGATATAAAATTGAAAGCGACCGCAAAGCCGGGAGAGGCAAGATTGTGAAGGTGATACCCGAAACCATGGAAACCGATAAAACCGCTTCCAGGCCTCTTGATCTTTCCATCACCAAAACAGTGGTCGGAATCTTTATCACATTCATTTTATTACTCATCGTTTTCTTCCAGGTAGCAGGAGCCTACAAACGCAACGCTGGCCGTGCCCCTAAAGGACTGCAATCTCTGCTTGAGCCGGTTATTCTGTTTGTCCGCGACGATATAGCCGAACCATCCATCGGAAAACACTACAAGCGCTTTATGCCATTTTTGCTTACCCTTTTCTTTTTTATATTTTTCAGCAACCTGATTGGCCTCTTCCCGTTTTTTCCGGGGGGCGCCAATGTTACAGGCAATATAGCAGTAACTTTGGTTCTTGCGGCTTTCACTTTTGCCATCACCACATTTATTGGTAACCGCTCTTACTGGCTGCATATTTTCAATCCTCCGGGAGTGCCCTGGTGGCTAAAATTCCCATTCCCATTGATCCCGATAATCGAGCTAACCGGTGTATTTATAAAACCATTTGTATTGATGGTCCGTCTTTTTGCCAACATGACAGCAGGACACATCATCGTACTTGGCTTTATGAGCCTGATCTTTATTTTCGCCAATATGAATCCGGCCCTTGGATACGGAGTATCACCGGTTTCGGTGTTGTTCTCGGTATTTATCAGTCTGCTTGAACTGCTTGTTGCCTTCATTCAGGCTTACGTATTTACCATGCTATCGGCATTGTATTTTGGGATGGCAACCGAAGAACATGTACATTCTTCCGAATCATCACATTAGCAATTTTTTTATTTACTGATAACCCTTTAAATCAATCAATTATGTCACTATTAACAACACTATTACAGGTAGCTGCTGATCTGGCCCCAATTGCAAAAATGGGCGCCGCACTGGGTGCAGGTATTGCTTCAATCGGAGCCGGAATCGGTATCGGCAACATTGGCCGCGGTGCGCTCGAATCAATGGCACGTCAGCCTGAATCTACCGGCGACATCAGATCAAACATGATTGTGGCAGCCGCCCTTATCGAAGGGGTTGCTTTCTTCGCAATCGTGGTTTGTCTGCTTGTTGTATTTATTTAGTGGTAAAATATCCCGGCAGGGTAACGGTTGGTTGCCTTGGCGGGATAATTTCATTGAAAAATCATTAAACAAAACAATATGGAATTAGTAAGTCCCGGAATTGGGCTCATATTTTGGATGACATTGGCCTTTGGCCTTCTGTTGTTCATACTTGGCAAGTTTGTATGGCCACCGGTTATGAGGGCCCTCAACGACAGGGAACAGGCGATTGAACAGGCTCTGCACGAAGCCGACAAAGCCCGCAAAGAGATGGAAGGGCTGCGTTTCAGCAATGAACAACTGTTGCGCGAAGCAAAAGATGAACGTGATGCCTTGCTTCGGGATGCCCGAAAAGTGCGCGAAACGATTATAGAAGGAGCACGCGTTAAAGCCAACGAGGAAGCGAACCGCATCATTGAAAACGCAACAGAGCGCATCCATTTTGAAAAGATGGCAGCCATTACTGAACTTAAAAACCAGATCGCCAACCTTTCGATAGAAATTGCCGAAAAGGTGCTTGGACAGGAACTTTCAAATCCTGAAAAAGACAAAGCCATTGTCCAGAAATCAATCAGTGGGATTACCCTTAATTAGAATTTATGGACAATCCCAGGATTAATATTCGTTATGCCCGGGCCTTGTTTGAGCTTGCAAAAGAGAACAATGCCCTTGAAGAAGCCAATGCCGACATGGCTTTATTGGCCAATACGTACAGGCAGAATCGTGAATTACAGTTGCTCCTGAAAAGTCCGGTGATCAATGCAAAGAAGAAAATCAACATCATTCGTGAGATTTTCAGCAAGTCGATGAGTAAAGTTTCGATGAGTTTCATTGAGATCATTATCCGTAAACGACGCGAAGAACACCTTTTTCAAATTGCACAGAAGTTTGGCGATCTGTATCGCGAACACAACCATATAAAGAAAGCCGTTGTTACCACCATTTCGCCGCTTACCGATGAAATGCGCAAACAACTGCTTGAGGTTCTTTCGAAGCAAACCGGCTCAACAATTGAACTGGAGGAGGAAATTGACCCGGCCATTATCGGTGGGATGATTGTAAAACTCGAAGGCATTCAGTTTGATGACAGCATCCGTAAGAAACTTCAGAACCTCCGCAGTGAATTTAATGTAAATACCTTTATCAGAGAATTTTAAACTTAGTTAACAGATGGCAGAAATTAAACCCGCAGAAGTATCGGCAATTTTACGGCAGCAGCTTGCCGGCTTCACCACAGAAGCCGAGTTGGAGGAGACCGGATCAGTATTACAGGTCGGCGATGGAATTGCCAGGGTATATGGACTCAACAGTGTTCAATCCGGCGAACTGATAGAATTTACCACAACCGGAGTTATGGGAATCGTTCTCAACCTTGAAGAAGACAATGTCGGCGTGGTAATGCTTGGCGAAGGATCAGGCATTAATGAAGGCGACCTGGTGCGCCGTACCCGGCGCATTGCTTCCATTCCGGTTAGCGAAGGCATGTTAGGCAGGGTAATTAATACCATTGGTGTACCGATTGACGGTAAAGGTCCGATTACAGGCGAAATTTTTGAACTGCCGTTAGAGCGCAAAGCCCCCGGAGTAATTTTCAGGCAGCCTGTAAACGAACCGCTGCAGACCGGTATTAAGGCCATTGACTCAATGATCCCCATCGGCCGCGGACAGCGGGAATTGATTATTGGTGACCGGCAGACCGGTAAAACGGCCATAGCCATTGATACGATTATCAACCAGAAGGAATTTTACGATAAGGGTGAACCCGTTTATTGCATTTATGTAGCCATCGGCCAAAAGGGAAGCACCGTCGCCAACATTGTTCAGACCCTCGAAGAAAAAGGCGCCATGAGCTATACGGTGATCGTTGCTGCCACTGCCGGCGACCCTGCTGCCATGCAGTTTTATGCGCCATTTGCAGGCGCTACCATCGGCGAATACTTCCGCGATACCGGACGTCCGGCCCTTATTATCTACGATGACCTTTCGAAACAGGCTGTTGCTTACCGCGAAGTATCGCTTCTGCTGAGGCGCCCGCCAGGACGCGAAGCTTACCCTGGCGATGTTTTCTACCTGCACTCAAGGTTGCTTGAAAGAGCCGCCAAGATCATTGCATCCGACGAAATTGCTGCCCGTATGAACGACCTGCCTGAATCACTGAAATCTAAAGTTAAAGGCGGCGGTTCACTCACGGCCCTTCCGATCATTGAAACACAGGCCGGCGATGTTTCAGCTTACATTCCGACCAATGTTATCTCCATCACGGATGGTCAGATATTCCTGGAAACCAACCTTTTCAACTCCGGGATAAAGCCTGCCATCAATGTAGGTATCTCTGTTTCGAGGGTGGGCGGCAACGCCCAGATTAAATCGATGAAGAAAGTAGCCGGAACCCTGAAACTTGATCAGGCACAGTACCGCGAACTGGAAGCATTTTCGAAATTCGGTTCCGACCTGGATGTTGTCACCAAATCAATTCTTGACAAAGGTGCCCGTAATGTTGAAATCCTGAAACAGCCACAGTATTCGCCAATGAGCGTTGAGCAGCAGGTAGCCATTATTTACTGTGGA
>Ga0105046_10014403_pt1 | contig 12186 bp, 12 predicted proteins | sample MAT03_FD_78385 | JGI IMG/M metagenome (GOLD analysis project Ga0105046, IMG submission 78385) | Freshwater microbial communities from Lake Fryxell liftoff mats and glacier meltwater in Antarctica - MAT-03 (megahit assembly) | ecosystem: Environmental > Aquatic > Freshwater > Ice > Liftoff...
AAATCCAGCAAACGCTCGCCAAAGTGACCGACGTTGAGCGACTTCAACGAATGATCGGCAAGCTGTTTGATGCGGAATCCTGGCCGGATGTACTCGCAACCAAGTGAACCCCAATCCCCGCCGCTATTTGTTGCTGGCTTTCATCGGCTCAATGCTCTTCGCATTGCTGGCCTTGCTGCTCGTTGCCGATTCCTTTCTCGTTCGCATGGACAACCGGCTGGCCGATCGTTGCTACCGCTACTCAATCGATCATCCGAGTGTCCACAACTTCTTTCTCTCGGTCACGGACCTTGGCTGGGGCCGATTCCTAAACTGGGTTGGGGCTGCCACCATCCTCCTTCTGCTTGTTCGGCGCGATTGGATCCGGGGACTGATTTGGACCGCGGGATCGATCTCGACACATGAGATTGTGCCATTCCTGAAAGACCAGTTTCAACGTCCCCGGCCTGAATTCGCGGATATTGGCGGCCTGAGTTTTCCGAGTGGCCATGCCTTTGGCTCCGCCGTCGTCTACGGGTTGCTGAGCATCCTGGTGCTGCGAATCTGGCAAGGCTCTCGCTGGCGGCTCTGGTTCGCCTGCCCGATCTGGGCGATCATTCCGCTCGTGGCCCTGAGCCGAATGATGCTCGGCGTGCATTATTTCAGCGATGTATTGGCGGGAATGAGTGCGGGCCTCGCCTGGGTGTTTCTGATAGGCGCTGCGGCGGATGTTTGGGAAAAGCGGCATAGTTCAGAGAGGTAGATCTTCAACATTCAGCGGGCGCCGACTCGCATGGCGGACTGTCACCACTCGGACGGTATCATTCGTTACTGTAAAGAGGATGCGATACTTGTTCCGTCCACGCCCAAACGGCAACTCCCGCACTCCGAGTCTTTCGAGGTCTTCATCGGAAGACATTGGAAATCGATCAGGCTGAGTGCGAAGTGACAAGATGGCAGCCGTTAGTTCTGTGTGCCAGCGCAACGCGTACTCGACATCGCGGGAGGCAAGCCACTTCACCGCAGCGTCGATGTCCTCATCGGCCATGACCTAGAGAATGACGCGAAAGTTCACGTCGTCACTCCAAAGTGCTTGTGCCGAATTCGCTCCAAAACTTCCTCCGCAGGGCGGCCAAGCCCCGCATCGACCTCGCGGATGCCTTTCAATACTCCACTCAGGGTCGACAATCGATCGGCACCATCGAGCAACCGCTCGTAGGTGGCGGCATCCAATACAACCCAGTCGCCATTCACTGTAAGCGGTTGCCGCGACTCTTTTACTTGATTTAGAAGGTCAGCAGTCGAGGCCGATAGTTCCTCTATCGTCACTGCCAGCGGTTCGTTCGTTACGGCTGTCATCGGTTGCCCTCCATTTTTCTGAATTCTAGATCATGGACCGGTTAAGCTCAATCCCCTCTTGAACGCCCCAGTACTCCGGCAGCGCCGCTTCAACTTCCACCGCCGCCCCTCGAAACGGATGTTCGAGCTTGAGCGTTCTGGCGTGCAGCCCGATCACTCGGTCGCGTGACAACTCGCCATTCGGGCCAAATGTTCGAGTACTTCCGTAGAGTTCATCTCCCATCACCGGATGTCCTCGTTTTGCTGCCTGCACACGCAGTTGATGCATGCGGCCCGTTTTTGGGGACAACTCCAACAACGTCGTGTCCGCATCTCGACGCAGCACCCGAAATAACGTGACCGACTCTTTCGCTCCCTCGGTCTCCGCCGTAACGATCTCGGACCGTGCTTCGTTTGCGACTTTCAGAAGATGGTCCCGCCATTCGCCTACCTCGTCGGCAACTACTCCTTCAAGGAGTGCCCAGTACACCTTCGTGACCTTGTGCATCTGAAACTGCTCGGCCACACGCGAGGCTGCCTTGGTGTTGCGGCAGAAGACAACCGCTCCGGAAACGGGCCGATCTAATCGATGCGGAATGCCCAGGTAGACGCCGGCGGGTTTGGCGTACTTCTCCTTGATGTACGCCTTCACCATCGCTTCGAGCGACGGAACGCCTTCCGGAGCCTGCGTCATCAAAGGGGCTGGCTTGTTGACGGCAATGAGATGATGATCTTCAAAGAGAATGTCCATCGTGACATTATAAGACCGAAAGGCGCACCACAGTCGTCATCATCCGATCGTCAGTTAGTAATTCCCCACTTCATCCACAATGCCGGCGGCGGGGTCGCTCAAGCTCTACACTTTCGCGCCGTTCGCAAATCGCGTGTAGCGAAGGACCGTGTCCGCCGTGACCCCGTAGTCCGTGTATGGATTCAGGTCGACGTCATTGAGTATGACTGTCCCTATCACGGACGCCTTGCCATTCAAGTTGCTGAATCAATCACAGTCAGGCCCATGAGACGCCGCTCTTCGTGTGTCACGAGTTTTGTGACCTCAGTCATGGAGGTATGTTCCGCCAGTCGTCGGTCGGAACGAAGCGCGATAAGTGCGCTGGATTTCCCGTGGCGACGATAATGGGCACGCCTAGCGACAATGCCTGCGCCGCGAGGATCACGTCCCCATCCAAGGCATGATCGGCTGCGGTCGGCTTGCCCACCCGGCGAACCTGCGCCCAAAGCTCGGCCGCGTGCTGCATGGTTGCCGTGGTCAATGGTAGATACTCGAGTTGGCTGGAGTAGGCATTAAGGTTCGCCTGTGCAAGCATCGCATTTCTCAGGATGAAGTCGCGCCGGATTTCGTAATCCGCTATCTCGGGAAGAATCACCCGCCTGCCAGCTCGCAACAGATCGGCAACCCACTGGCGACAAGCCAAGACATGTGGCGGGTTGCGCGGATGACACAGGATGCCGAGTGGCGTCGAGTCCAGAACTACGGTGGCACTCACGGAGATTGCTCCTCGTGGGGCTCTGGATCTGGAACTCGGAAGCCGGTGAGCCGACGACTCTCGTTGATCATCCTGACAATATCGTAATCGTCCTCGGGGCGCGCCGGAGCCGTCTGCATCACCTCGAACATGTCCGTCAGCGACTTGGCAGCCTTGAGCCGGCGAACATAGGCTTCCTCTTCCGGAGTGGGCAGTCTGGCCGAGGGCAACTCTCGTTGGGGATAAACGGCGAGTTGAACCTTCTCGCCTTCGCCGAGTTCAAGTGGTTCAGCCGGCCGAAAAACGCCGTTCTCGTACACGGCCAAAACGTTAATCATGATAGCCCCTCCTTCGAGTCCATTCTCTCATTGTAATAGACATGAACCCTTATCTCCTCGCAGAGATTCGGATTCAATGGCTTCGCCGTGGAGAGTAAAGACTCGCGCAACAATCACTTGCCGAAGTCGGCGACAGGGAACGGCGGAGCCTGAAGCGTGAGCGAAGGGACGCCGTTCCCTCTCGCCGAATTTACGAGGCGTCGCTTTGCTGACGCTTCAGGCTCCGCCTCGCATCGCCACTTCTTGATCGCTGAAAATCGGCAACTTATTCTTACGGGATTCTTAACTTCACCCCCGCTGCACATGGCTCGTCAAGTCGAACTCGGCCACGAGGGCATCCAACTTCGGACCGAGCTTGCCGAAGATCGCCTCGTTCGTTTCCAGCGTGATGGTCACGAGGTCGGCCGTTTCCAATGGTGCCAGGCCTTCGAGTTTTTCCAGTCGTAGCGGCGGCAGATTGTCCGGGTCGAAGCCGGTCATTTCCAGTTCGGGTAGATCGTCGAGTTCATCGAGCAGGTCGGCCAATCGCGTCGGGTCGTAGCGGCTCTGGGCTTCCTGATTGTTGAGCACGACGTTGAGCGCTTTTTCTCGCGTATCGCTGAGGTTCACGACCGAGACGGGGACTTCGCTCACGCCCATCGACCGCAGAATCGCAAGCCGGGCGTGACCGCCGACCACGTGGCCCGTTCGTTCATTCCAGATCAGTGGTTCCACGAGGCCGAATTCACGCAAGGACTTTTCCAGCTTCTTGTAAGCCTTGTCGGTCTTCTTGAGAACCTTGCGTGGGTTGTACTTGGCAGGGAACAGTAGCTCGATGGGGAGCGTTCGGACTTCAAAAACACCGGTGCTGAGAGGTGAAGTTTTCATAGGACACTCTTTCGTTGAGAAATGGGGGCTGAACAATGTGCTTTGGGGCGCTGCCGTTACAAGTGCCGCTTTGGGCGGCGGGACCGTTCGTTCTGCTGCTGTTGGGCATTGCCTTGTTGCCTCTCGTGGCCGGGCACTGGTGGCACTCGAATCGCAACAAGGCTATCTTCGTCGTGGCACTCTCCTTTCCGACCGCCGGCTATCTGCTCGCATTAGGTGAGGCCGGGCAGTCTGCTCTGGTTCACGAATGTGTGGAATATTTTTCGTTCATCTCGCTTCTCCTGGCTCTCTATGTGATCTCGGGGGGCATTGTGCTCCGAGGGGATCTTGCGGGAAGGCCGCGAACCAATCTCCTTTTTCTGGCGGCCGGGGCTGTTTTGGCGAATCTGGTCGGAACGACCGGCGCGAGCATGATTCTCATAAGACCTGTATTGCGGATCAACGCAAAACGTAAGAGCACTTTGCACATTCCGGTGTTTTTTATTTTCAGCGTCAGCAACCTCGGCGGGCTGCTCACACCCCTTGGTGATCCCCCTTTGTTCCTCGGCTTCCTCAAAGGCGTCGATTTTTTCTGGACCATGAGCCTGTGGAAAGAATGGCTGGTCGCCAATGCCTTGGTTTTGGGCATCTTCTACGTGTGGGACTCGATCGCCTATCGGCGGGAATCGCCCGAGGACATTCGCATCGATCAAATTCGTGTCCACCGCCTAAGGCTCAGCGGCTTGGCCGTGAATGCCCCCTTGCTAGTCGTCGTATTGCTAGGCGTGGTGTTTCAGTCGCAGCAGGTGGGGCAAGGCGCGGGGCAGGTCATTGCAGTCGGCGATCTCACCTTGCATCGGCCCTGGGGTGAAATCCTGATGCTTCTCGCGGCCGTGCTTTCGCTGCTGCTTTCGCCGAAGCACTTGCACAAGGAGAATCGATTTGCCTGGGGGCCGATCGTTGAGGTAGCCGTGCTGTTCATTGGCATCTTCGTGACGATGGCCCCGGCCCTTGCTTACTTGAAGGAGCATGGCGGCAAGCTTGGAATCACCGAAGCGTGGCAATATTTTTGGCTGACTGGCGGCCTCTCGGCCCTGCTAGACAATGCCCCAACTTATGTGACTTTCTGCACGCTCGCCGGTGGAGGCGACGATTTCGGAGTGCTGGCAGATGGCAAGCCGTTGATACTCACGGCCATCAGTTGTGGTGCCGTGTTCATGGGAGCCTGCTCGTACATCGGCAACGGCCCGAACTTCATGGTGAAGGCCATCGCCGAGGAGGCGGGGTACAAGATGCCCTCCTTTTTCGGCTACATTTTGAGATTTAGCCTGCCGGTGTTGATGCCGGTATTTGTGGTGATTACGGTTTTGTTTTTCGCGGGTGGCTAGCTTGCTAGATCTAGCCAGTCGAATTGACTCTGATCTTGAATAGCTGCCCGATTTGTAAGAACTCGCGCAACAATAACTTGCCGAATTCGGGGAGAGGGAACGGCGGAGCCTGAAGCGTCAGCGAAGGGACGCCGTTCCTCTCCCCGAATTTACGAGGCGTCGCTTCGCTGACGCTTCAGGCTCCGCTCGCACCGCCACTTCTTGATCGGTGAAAGTTGGTGACTTATTCTTGCGTGATTCTTAAACTTACAAACGGGTTCGTTAAGCCGTCATTCTTTCCGCCTTCAATAACGCGATCGCCGCGGCGATCGCGTTAACGGTAAGATCGATCGTTTTGGGAGTATGTGCCGCTGTCAACCAACCGCCCAGGCCAGGCATGTCGATGCCGTTCAACAACACAGCTTGACGGAAGGCGTGTCTAAAGTTTGGGTTGGCCGGCACGCCGTCGAGCTGATTCAGATCGCCGCCGTAGGGGATCAGCCCATCGTTGTCGTCCGCAGCCTGAGTTGCTTGTGGTCCTTCGTAATTCGGGATGAGGCGGAACATCGAGAAATCGACATAGGCGAACCACGGCCAGTTTCTCTCGGCGAATAATGCGTTCAATCGATTGCGCAAACTCCGTCCCGCTTCATTTGCCAGTCGGCCCGGTTCGCCGGTTGCCACAAGTTTCAGTGCCGCCACCCCTGCTGCCGCGGAGAGGGGGTTCGCGTTATAAGTGCCGGGATGTCTCATCTTCGGCTTGCCCGGCCTGAACTCGATGGCCGAAAGCACGTCTTCCCTTCCCACCAACGCACCGCCAGGCAGGCCTCCGGCAAGAATTTTGGCGAGCGTCGTTAAGTCGGGTTTGATCCCATAGCGTTCCTGCGCCCCGCCGGGTGCCACGCGGAAGCCGGTGATCACTTCGTCGAAGATCAACAACTGTCCGTATTTGGTCGTGAGTTCTCGAACGGCTTTCAAGAAAGGCCCACGGATCGGCACGGCTCCCCAGTGGCCGCCCGTTGGTTCGAGAATCACGGCACCAATTTGGTTGTCGCTCTTAAGGGTTTGCTCCAGCAAATCCAGATCATTGGCTGGAACCACGACGGTATTCGCGGCCATACCTTCGGGCACGCCAGGCACGGTCAGCGAATCGTAAGGCGGGTCGGAAGCGATCGAGACGGCGTCATGCCAGCCGTGAAAATGGCCGGCAAACTTGAGAAACTTTGGGCGGCCAGTAAACATGCGGGACAGGCGAAGGGCCATCAGCGTGGCCTCGGTTCCCGAACCGGTGAAGCGGACTCGCTCCGCGCAAGGCACCAACTTCTTCACCAACTCGCCCCACTCGATTTCGAGGTCGTGACAGCCGCCGGCGTGTGTGGATTTTTCGACTTGCTCCTGCACGGCACGCACCACACAGGGATTCGAATGACCGAGCAGCATCGATCCATGTCCCGACCAGTAGTCGATGAATTCGTTCCCATCGACGTCCCATTTGGAACAGCCCGATTGCTTGTCGATGTAGATCGGGAACGGCTCCATGTAGCGCAAGTCGTGGGTAACGCCGCTGGGGAAGATCTGCTTGGCCCGCTCGTATTGTCGTTGTGAAGTGGGAAACTTGGAGAGGTAGCGGTCTCGAATCGTCATGATGGAAGTCGGGGTCCGGAGGGTGGCGTCGATAAAAAGGATATGCGGGAAGTGCCCTAAGTTGGAGTGCCGGCTTTAGCCGGCTAAAGCCGGAACTCCAACTTAGGCGATCGGCAGATTCGAATTTACCCGTTTAGGGCGTCATGGACCAGGCGAGCGTCGAGGCGTAAGCCCGACGTGGATTCGCGTACTCCCAAGTTCGGGCGCTACCACGTCGGGCTTACACCTCGACGCTCGCCTGGCCGCTGTCTGGATAAATTTGTTCCTGCCGCTCGCCTTAGGACACCATTGATGAGCGAGGCCGGCTCCATCGCCATGCGATCAAGCCCCAAAGCGCAAGCGCCGCGAGAAGCTGGATGAGCGCGAGTGAGGCAGTCGTGGCGGTGGCTCCATAGTGCATCTGGTTGAACAGTTCCTGGACGAAAGTCGTTCGCCCGGGAATTTGGACGATTTTGCTTGCCGCGATTTCGCCCATGGCCAAAGCGGACACGGCAAGTGCTGCCGTCCAAAATGCGCCTCGAACCGCAGGCCAAACCACCGACCAAAATTCGCGCCAGTGAGTTGCACCATCCATTCGAGCGGATTCGCGGAGATCGCGTGGAACATCGCGAACGGCCGGCCAGAGGATCGCGACGGCATACGGAAACAGGCGAACGACATGAGCCCACAGGACCGGCGTCAAGTTCGGCTCGTAGTACAGAAAATCAGCAAGCGGGCGTAACTTCGTCCACGCTAACAGGACATCTTCCACCCTCATCAAAAGAGCAATACTCTCCTTCAGCCCAAAGCCGAGCACAGGGCCAGGCACGGCCCAAAGGGTGACGACCAACACGAAGAGGCACGTTCGAACTGTTGGCGAATCGATTGCGAACAGCGTTGCAACCAACGCCAGCGCGGAACACAAAAACCCCGCGAGCAGGGCACAACCCAGACTGTCCAGGATCATCGTTCCATTCAGATTCACGGATCGATGAAGTTCCAGCAGCAGCCGAGCAGGACTACCCCCATCGCCTCCCGAAGCCTGACGCAGCAACGAGACGAGCGGCACGCCCACATAACTGAAAACGATGATGGCGACCAGCATGCCTGCGGTCCAACGATGGCGCCCTAGCGACCAGGTGAAGGCCAGTCGAGAGGTGGCTGCGAACGTCAACCCGGAGGAAAACCGCCCGACAATCATGCCGATTGCGAGCAAGGACACAAGCGTGCCGGGCAACGAAACAACCACGGCCCTCCCCAGGCTATCCGGTCCACCAAGAACAAACTGCGTGTAGACTTCTTCAGCGAACGTTCGTGCCACGACCAAATCGGTCACGGCAATTTCACCCGCCGCTTGCAGCACGACCCACATTGCCGCTAAGGCGATTCCAGGCGAGCATTGACGCAAAGTCACGTTCCACAACACTTGCATGGGACTCGCGGACGAACGAGCATCATCTTCCAGCTCCGGTTGGACCCGCAAGAGAGAGAGACCCGTCAGCCAGACAACCCAGGGCAATGCGGCCAGGGCGTGAATGATCGCGGCAGGCAGAAGCCCTTGCGACCAGGGCCGCCAACCTCCCCCGCCGAGCGATTGCCAGGCTAACGCGAACAACGGCAAGGGAACAAAAAGTGCAATGCCGAGAATCGAGCGCATAAGGCTATGGCCCGGCAAGTCTGTCCGGAAGAGCAAGATGGCCAACACAATTCCGATCGGAAAGGAAAACAGACACGTCAGCGAACACAGGACAAGCGTGTTACCGGCTAGCTCCAACATCCTGTCGAGTTCGGCCAGTGCCGACCACGACGAACTGGAGAAGAGATGTGCGAGAACGAGTACCAACGGCAAGACGAGTGGAGAAAGAAGTGTTCCCAGGAGAAGCAATCGGCGAGACATGGCTTGATTTCGTCAAACGACAAGGCCCGGAGCGGATTCTCGCTCCGGGCCGATATTGGGAAGAGTGGAAGTGCTCACTTCTTTTCGGGCTCTTTCTTTTCCAGCTGCTTCTTTTCAGGTTCCTTCATCGGCGGCATCTCTTTCTTGGGTTCGCCGATTACAGGATTCTCTTTCTTGGGGGCGGCCACCGGCGGCTTTCGCAGGAACTCAGGCTTCAAGCGTGACGTATCGTGCATGCAGAGCAGCAATCCGCTACCGGCAGCAAGATACACGCGATCCGTGGCATCATTGGTCAAAGGCAGGGTGAATGCGGAGACATCGAAGGACGACAGTGTCGAGCCGCGGATCGCATCGATCACGAGCAACCGGCCCCCCCGATCGATACCGTAGGCATAACTGCTGTTCACGCTCAACAACTGAACTACATCGCTGTTGGGACGCGCACGAATCCGGCCATCGCTCAGGCGCTCCGTCCACATGGGTTCGAGCGTACCGTGCTTTAAGCGAATCAGGCCCCAGCGAGCAGCGACGACGTAGAGTGCATTTTCCGTCACGAGCGGTTTTTGTTGAATCGGTCCGCCCGTCGTGAATTTTCCACGCGGCAGTGTGCTCGATACCATCGAAGGTTCACGCAAATCCGCCACGCTCAGTGCGACCAGATTCGAGTCCGCCGTCGCGACGTAGATGTTATCGCCGTAATTGCTTAACGGAGCCGTGATCGCGGCTTGAGTGAAATACTGAGTCTGAATGCCATTGGTTCGTGCGGCCTCGCGGCGAGAAGTAAACACATTTCGCCCCGTGTATGTGGTCAGACGCTGGCTCTCGGGATCGTTGGGATCTGCAGTCAAAATTGGAGTGTCCCATAGTTGCCCGCCGGCTTGCAACTCCCACAAATGCTTGACACGCGTGATCGATTCCTTCTCGCTCAATTCGTAAATGTTGCGCAGGTTACGAAGGCCAACAACCGAAGGACTTCGCGACGAGTCGACCTCCCGGTAGGGAGGACGAACGTTTTTGAGCATCCCGATCGATGTCACGCTATCGATTGAGTCCATTCCCCGCTTAAACGGAGGGCGAAGGATCTCCAACCGGGCAATCGATGGCGACCGGTTTTGTGGAGTGGACAAGGCATCGCCAGGTTCCGGTATCAATGAAACTCTGCGCACCGGGTCGGGTGCTTCGTACGGCTTGGGCGGACGATGGCCCGGAATCTTTTCGACATGAGAGTATGCCGTGATCCGTCGGTTCCCCAGTGGAATGTAGATGGATGTTTCATCGATGGCCGGTGCATTATTCGCACTGAATGGGAGTTCCTCGGTGTACTTCACCTTCCCGTCGGCACGATCGAGAATGAGCAGGCGTTGCCCGAGTGTTAAGTACACTTCTTTCGGACCGATTGCCACTGGCCGTGCAACACCCGGGGCCTGGGCCGGCCGCATGGTCCAAAGCACATCGCCCGCGCGTTTAAACGTCTTCGGGTTTTCATGGGCCTGAATGGCCAAGAGCGTTCCAGATTGAAGCTGAACGAAGACTTGGTCTTCGAACGGCTGCACGGTCGCGATCGAGTCGCCTTGACTCCCAACCGGGGCATAGATTCGCCAGGCCACGACCAAGTTGAGCCGAGCGAGATCCTCGGCCGAGGGCTCCAGTGCCCGAGTGATGAGCTTTTGCGGAGGGGCCTGGGCAACGGCTGCGCCAACCAGAACAACGAAAACAAATGCGCTAAGCCGGTTCGTCATGATGCGAATCCTCCCCAGATGAAGGGGAATGAAGGGCAGGTTATGGAATAATTCTACCACGGTTGGTCAAACAGTTACAGGCATACCTTGGAAACCGTTGCGAGCAGCTGCGCATGTAGGTCCGGTTGTAGGGGAAAGCCGAATCAGGCGACCCGAATTTTCACTTTGCGTCCGGGATCCAGTCTTTTGTGTTCTGTCCGGGCTGGACGTCCAGTTCCAATTCCGTTTTCGAGTTGTATTTCGCGGGAAGGTCGCGGCTCGGACGGACTGTTGCCTCAAGCGTCAGCGAAGCCGAACTTGAGCCGGTGCAAAATTCATTTCGTCGCCGATCTGTAGATCATCCACATGCGAATCGCGATACTTTCCGGAGGCGACGGCTGGCACGTTCGCGACCTTCTCCGCGCTGCCTTGGAGTTGGGCCATGTAGCCGAGGTCGTTGACTTTCGCAAAGTCCAAGCATGTGTCGGGCGTGTATCTCTCCCGCCTCTCCTAATAGGAGCGGGGAAGCCCGATCTCGCCGACTTCGATGCCATCATTGTCCGAACCATGCCGCCTGGCTCTCTCGAGCAAGTCGTCTTTCGTATGGATGTACTCCAAGCACTTGCTAATCGTGGCGTGAAGATACTGAATCCACCACGAGCCTTGGAAGTTTGCGTCGACAAATACCTGGCCCTCGAACGGCTTCAGCAAGCCGGCCTGCTTGTGCCGGAAACGATCGTCTGCCAACGGGCCGATGCGGCACTGGATGCATTCGAGCAACTTGGCCGCGATGTGGTTGTGAAACCAATCTTTGGCTCCGAAGGTCGCGGCATGATGCGGATCACCGATCCGGAACTTGCCTGGCGAACTTTTCGTGCGATCGAGCGGACGCAGGCCGTGCTTTACCTGCAACGATTCATTCGACACCCCGGTTGGGATCTGCGGGCCTTCGTCCTCAACGGCAAAGTTATCGCCTCGGTTCGCAGGGTTTCCGCCGGGGATTGGCGAACGAACGTCGCCCAGGGAGCCCGTGCCGAATTGTTCAAGCTCACGTCCTCCCAGGAAGAACTCGCCCTTCTCGCGTCGGCGGCAGTCGGAACGATTGCCGCGGGAGTCGATTTGCTACCAGGTCCGAATGGCGAAATCTATCTGATCGAAGTCAACGCGGTCCCTGGCTGGCGGGCCCTTTCACCGGCCACCGGCGTCGATGTCGCTCGGGCGATTGTCAATGCTTGCGAGGCCGCAACATGAATTCTCTCGAAGTGACGGGCCCGAGCGACATCAGACTGCACACTTGCCTGTTACATGCCTGTGTGTTTGAGGCCAGCGCCCGCAAAGCCGGCAATGTGCATCCGGAGGCGAGTTTCGACGATCTCACATTTCGAGACTTCGTTCTCAGTGCCGCAGAAGCAAGCACTTCGCTAGTCGATAGTCGGAAGAAACGCCTGGGCGAATCGATTCTTCAAGCGATTCGTGCCACTCGCGAAGTCGTACCGTCGAATACGAACTTAGGAATCGTGCTCCTGCTGGCACCATTGTCCAAAGTGAAGCATGACGATTTGCGTGTGGGGCCAGGCGAGATGCTTTCCAAAACCA
>Ga0105046_10014409_pt1 | contig 12185 bp, 14 predicted proteins | sample MAT03_FD_78385 | JGI IMG/M metagenome (GOLD analysis project Ga0105046, IMG submission 78385) | Freshwater microbial communities from Lake Fryxell liftoff mats and glacier meltwater in Antarctica - MAT-03 (megahit assembly) | ecosystem: Environmental > Aquatic > Freshwater > Ice > Liftoff...
ACGGGTCGGCATTTTTTTGATGGGCAGGGCGCCTTCTGCCGTGACCTGGCGCGACTCCAGCACCACGTCGCTGCTGGCGGTGGCGCAACAGGTCAGGATGAAACCCTGCGCTTCTTCCTCGTCACTCAAGGCTTTGCTCTGGTGCGGGCCGAGGGTGACGTTGCCACTGATTTTTTTGCATTTGCATGAGCCGCAGGCACCGTCTTTGCAGCCGTAGGGCAGGTTAACGCCTTGCGCAATGCCGCCGGCGAGCAAGGTGTCGGTGGGCGCCACGGTGAAGCTGCGGCCACTGGGCTCGATGGTGATCTGAAACGCCGTTGCGCTGCTTGCTGTCATATTCTGGTTATCCTCAAGGCGCTTGTTTTGATCATGAAAGGTCTCAATTTTGCCTGCATTAAGAAGCCCCCATCCGCTCCTGTATGCCACCCGCCCCGGTGCGCTGCCAGCCCGTTTCCGGCGCGAGCGTGTATTGCTGGTGGGTTGTGGCGATGTCGGCTTGCGCGTTGCTCGTGACATGGCGGGACGGGTGCGGCTGCTGGCACTGACCTCTAGCGCCGATCGCCTGCCCGAATTTCGCGCACGCGCCATTACCCCTTTGCTGGGCAACCTGGACCAGCCTGCCAGCATCCGGCGCCTGAGCGGCCTGGCCACACGTGTGGTGCACCTGGCACCGCCACCCGGTCATGGCTGGCAGGACACGCGCACCAAAACGCTGCTGAGCGTGCTGCGCAGGCGTACCCCGGTGCAGTCGCTGGTGTATGGCTCGACCAGCGGCGTGTATGGAGACTGCCAGGGCGGAATCGCTATTGAAACAAGAGCTACTAACGCAGAAACAGCAAGGGCTCAGAGGCGAATTGATGCAGAAAACAGAATCCGCCACTTTGGCCGAGCGGGCGGCGTGCGTGTCAGCACCCTGCGTATTCCTGGCATTTATGCGCCTGACCGTGTGGGCGGCACGCCGCGTGAGCGCCTGCTGAAAGGCACGCCAGTGTTGCAGGCCAGTGACGACGTGTACACCAACCACATCCACGCCGATGACCTGGCGCGGGCCTGTGTGGCGGCGCTCTGGCGCGCCAAGCCGGGGCGGGTTTACAACGTCAATGACGACACGTGCCTGAAGATGGGTGATTATTTTGACTTTGCCGCCGACCTGTATGGCTTGCCACGACCGCCGCGTGTGTCACGCGAAGTTGCCAAAGAAAAACTGCCGGTGATGCTGCTGAGCTTCATGGGTGAATCGCGCCGTATGGACAACACCCGGCTGAAAAAAGAGCTGGGCATGCGCCTGTTTTACCCTACGGTGGCAGACGGTCTGAAAGACTGACCGGCCGGGGGGCGCTCAGCCGCGCCGATACACATTAATCGTCGCGGTCGCCGCCCCGGCCATGGCCTTTTCCGTGCTTCTCTTTTTTTTCTTTCTTTTCTTTCTTTTCTTTCTTTTCTTTCTTGTACTTTTCCGGTTTCATGAGAACGTATCCCTCGTCGCGCTGCCAGCGTCCCACGTGGCGGACATAGGTGTTTCCACGCTGTTCCCAACGATCGGCATCCCACCGGTAGCCGTCACGCTGCATGATGTTGCGACCGCGCACCCAGACGTGCCGGTCCCCGTTGAAGGCCCAGTATCCGGGCGCCCACACATAGCCGGGTGCCGTATAGGGCTGGGCTTCGTACAAGGGCGCAGGCGGCGCAATGACAATGTTGATGCTGACCTGTGCGTAAACAGGTGCCGCTGCCGAGGCAGCAGCCACCAGAAGCGACAGCAAAAGGGAGCGGCCAGCAATATGAGGTTTCATGGGAATCACCGCCTGAATGAAAGATTGAATCCTCTCATGCAGTACCCCTGCTGTATGTGCCTTGGCCCACATAGGAGAAAGTGAATTGGCGAGGTCCGGTGCAGGCACAAAATGGGGGAATTTTGTAAAGTACCCCCTGACAGGGGAGTTTGGGCAAGTTGGCCCCACGCTGGCTATGCGGTACAAAACCATGCACGGATGGCCATATGCACAAAGAGAAAAACCTCACTACCGATTTGATAGTGAGGTTTATATGTGAGGTGCTGGTGCCCGGGGCCGGAATCGAACCGGCACTCCTTTCGGAGGGGGATTTTGAGTCCCCTGCGTCTACCAATTTCACCACCCGGGCAACGCTTTGAGGCCCGAATTATGGCACAGTGCAGGGTATGAAATATTCGACTATTGAAGATTTGATCGGCAAAACTCCTTTGGTGCGTTTGCAGCGCATCGGGGCTGATCAAAACAAGACGCAGGGCAATGTGGTTTTGGGCAAGCTGGAGGGCAACAACCCGGCCGGCTCGGTCAAAGACCGCGCGGCCATGTCGATGATCCAGCGGGCGCAGGAGCGTGGTGACATCAAACCTGGTGACACCTTGATTGAGGCCACCTCCGGCAACACCGGCATTGCGCTGGCAATGGCGGCCGCCATCAAGGGCTACCGCATGGTCTTGATCATGCCCGAGGATCTTTCGATTGAGCGGGCGCAAACCATGAAGGCGTTTGGTGCCGAACTGATTTTGACGCCCAAGAGTGGTGGCATGGAATATTCACGTGACTTGGCTGATCAGATGGGGCGTGAGGGCAAAGGCCATGTGCTGGACCAGTTCTCGAATCAGGACAACCCGCGTATCCACGTGGAGACCACCGGGCCCGAAATCTGGGCCGACACCAAGGGCAAGATCACCCATTTTGTCAGCGCCATGGGTACCACCGGCACCATCACCGGTGTCTCGCAGTACCTCAAGAAGAAGAACCCGGCCATCAAAATTATCGGTGTGCAGCCCACCGACGGCTCACGCATACCGGGCATTCGCAAGTGGCCACAAGCCTATCTGCCGAAAATTTACGACCCGACCCATGTGGACGAACTGCTGTATGTCAGCCAGGAAGACGCTGAAGACATGTGCCGCCGAATGGCGCGCGACGAAGGTATTTTTGCTGGCATTTCGGCGGCTGGCGCGTGCTGGGTGGCCAACGAAATGTCACGTACTGTCCAGCATGCCACCATTGTATTCATCGTCTGTGACCGGGGTGACCGGTATTTGTCAACCGGTGTTTTTCCGGCCTGATGCGCAGCCCCCCATTTTCAGGACTCAACCATGCACATCGACAAAGAAATTGACACCAGCGGACTGAACTGCCCGCTGCCGATCTTGAAAGCCAAAAAGGCCTTGGCTGAATTGAACAGCGGCCAGACCCTCAAGGTGGTGGCCACCGACAAGGGGTCTCTGCGTGATTTTCAGGCGTTTGCAAAACAGACCGGCAACGAGCTGCTGGAACAACACAGCGTGGGTGAGTCATTCATCCACGTGCTGCGTCGCCGATAACGCGACATCCCTTTCGCCTTTGGGCTTGCAGGCCCAAGCGGTTTGCCGGCCATCTCCCCACTTCGCCTCTTGAGGGCCATCGTTGCGGGCTGCTGATTTCCCCCTATTTAAAACGATGGTTTTGCAAGCCGCCTTTGTTTTTTTATAAGGTGTATTTAAAATATACCTAAAGGAGAAATTCATGGCCTCAATTATCCTGACAGAAGCGGCTGCCAAGCAGATCAGCGCGCAGATTGCCAAGCATGGCAGTGGCATTGGTTTGCGCGTAGGTCTCAAGCCGGTGGGCTGCTCGGGCTACGCCTATACCTATGAGCTGGCTGACAGCGTGCGCGACGACGAGCGGCGCATTGAAGCTCATGGGGCCACATTGCTGATTGCCAACCAAAACCTGGCGCGAATGGACGGTGCCTGCCTCGATTTCATCAGCGACGGACTCAAACAAAGTTTTCAGTTTGACAACCCCAATGTTGGCAACACCTGCGGCTGCGGTGAGAGCTTCAGTCTCAAGGTGGGCGCTGGCAAAGGAGGCGCAGCATGAGTGCCGTTCTGCAAAACCTGGTCAACCAGCCTTACAAGCATGGTTTTGTCACCGACATCGAATCGGAGGTCGCGGACAAGGGCCTGAGTGAAGACACCATCCGTCTCATCTCCGCCAAGAAGAACGAGCCCGGCTGGCTGCTTGAATTCCGCCTGAAGGCATTTCGTCACTGGCTGACCATGACCGAACCCGAGTGGGCTAATGTCAAGTATCCCAAGATCGATTTCCAGGCGATCAGTTACTACGCTGCGCCCAGGCCCAAGGCCAAACTTAAGAGCATGGAGGAGGTCGATCCTGAGTTGCTGCGCACCTTTGAGAAACTCGGCGTGCCGATGCACGAGCGCGCAGCACTGGCCGGTGTGGCGGTCGACGTGATTTTCGACAGCGTCTCGGTCACCACCACCTACAAGGCCAAACTGGCCGAAGTCGGCATCATTTTCGGGTCGATCTCCGAGGCGGTGCAAACCCACCCGGATCTGGTCAGGCAATACCTTGGCAGCGTGGTGCCATCGGCTGACAACTACTACGCCGCGCTCAACTCGGCGGTGTTCACCGATGGCTCGTTTTGCTTCATCCCCAAGGGCGTCAAGTGCCCGATGGACCTGTCGACCTACTTTCGCATCAACACCCAGGACACAGGTCAGTTTGAGCGCACGCTGATCGTGGCCGAAGAGGGCGCCTCGGTGTCTTACCTGGAAGGCTGCACCGCCCCGCAGTTCGACACCAACCAGCTGCACGCGGCCGTGGTGGAGCTGGTGGCGCTGGACAACGCCGACATCAAATACTCGACCGTGCAAAACTGGTACGCAGGCGACGAAAACGGCATCGGTGGCATTTACAACTTTGTCACCAAACGTGGACTGTGCCGCGGCGTCAATTCGCGCATTTCATGGACCCAGGTGGAGACTGGCTCTGCCATCACCTGGAAGTACCCGTCGTGTATTCTGCTGGGTGACAACTCTGTGGGTGAGTTTTACTCGGTGGCGGTGACCAATCACCACCAGCAGGCCGATACCGGCACCAAGATGATCCACATCGGCAAGAACACCCGCAGCACCATCGTCAGCAAAGGCATTTCAGCCGGTCAGTCGAGCAACAGCTACCGCGGGCTGGTCAAGGTGATGCCCGGCGCGCTGGGCGCGCGCAACTATTCGCAATGTGACTCGATGTTGGTCGGGGTCAAGTGCAGCGCCAACACCTTTCCGTACATCCAGGTGCGCAACCCGACCGCCCAGGTGGAGCATGAAGCGTCGACCTCAAAAATCGGCGAAGACCAGATGTTTTATTTTGCGCAGCGCGGCATTGGGGCCGAAGAAGCGGTCTCGATGATCATCAATGGTTTTTGCAAGGATGTGTTTCAACAGTTGCCAATGGAATTCGCCGTTGAAGCGACCAAATTACTCGGATTCAAATTGGAAGGGAGCGTCGGATGATTATTCCAAATAGCCCAGCATTGCTGGAGGTGCGCGGTCTGTGCGCCAGCGTCAACGCGGTCGACATTCTCAAAGACCTCAACTTCAGCGTCAAGCGCGGTGAAGTGCACGCCATCATGGGCCCCAACGGCTCGGGCAAGAGCACTTTTGCCAAGGTGTTGGCGGGCCACACGGCCTACCAGGTGACAGGCGGTGAGGTGCTGTTTGACGGTAAGAACCTGCTGGCGCTGGCACCTGAGCAGCGTGCCCGCGCTGGCGTCTTTCTGGCCTTTCAGTACCCGATCGAAATCCCTGGTGTCGGCAACAGCCAATTTTTACGGCTGGCCTACAACACCGTTCAGGCAGAGCGCGGCCAGGAGGAACTGGACCCGCTGGAGTTTGATGACCTGGTGCGCGAGAAGATGAAGCTGCTGGAGATGAGCCCTGAGTTCCTGCAGCGCAGTGTCAACGAAGGCTTTTCCGGCGGCGAGAAAAAGCGCAACGAGATTCTGCAAATGGCGCTGCTCGAGCCCAGCCTGGCCATTCTGGATGAAACCGATTCTGGCCTGGACATCGATGCGTTGCGCGTGGTGTCGCAAGGTGTCAATCACCTGGCCAACAAGGACAACGCGATTGTGCTGGTCACGCACTACCAGCGCCTGCTGAACTACATCGTGCCCGACTACGTGCATGTGATGAGCGCCGGACGCATCATCCGCACCGGCGGCAAAGAGCTGGCGCTCGAACTTGAAGAACGCGGCTACGACTGGATCGAGAACGAAGCCGAAGCCGCAGGAGCCGTGGCATGAGAAGCGGCACCGCGATGGTCTCGGAGCGAGGTGTGCTGGACAACCTGCTGACTGCTCTGGCGCTGCCACCCGGCAGCTCAGCGCCCAAGCAGCCAGCCTGGCTTAATGGCCTGCGCAACCAGGCCTTGGAGCGTGTGGGCGCACTCACGCTGCCCAGCACACACGATGAGGCTTGGCGCTTCACCCCTTTGGCCGCCTTTGCGCGCCATACCTTTCATCCGCTGCACACGCCCACCGACTTGGAGCCGGTCGATATCAAGCACCTGCACATTGCAGAAGCAACGACCCGGCTGGTATTTTCGGATGGCGTGCATGCGCCGCAGTTGTCCAGCGTCAACCCAGATGCTGCGCTGGCGGTCGGCACCCTTGCCGCTTTGCTGGCCACGCAGTCGGCCAGCATCCAGGCGCATCTGGGTCAGCATGTTGCGTTTCATGACGTATTGTTTGCGGCACTCAACACTGCTTTTCTGCAGGACGCGGCCGTGCTCGTCGTGCCGGGTGACACCGCGCTGGCCGCACCCGTGCATCTGCTCTTCATTTCAACGCAGCCCGACGTTGCCAGCCATCCACGCCTGTTGCTGGTGGCCGGAGCCGGCAGCAAGGTGACGGTGATTGAGGACTACGTCACGTTGCACGACGGCACGTATTTCACCAATGTGGTGGCTGAAGTTGTGCTTGAGGCCAACGCGCAGGTCGAACATATCCGCCTGCAGCGCGAAAGCAGTCAGGCCTTTCACGTGGCCAGTTGCGCTGTGTCGCTAGGCTCGGCCAGCCGTTACCACTCGGCCAGCATGGCCCTGGGTGGACAGACGTCAAGGCTTGACCTGAGAGTGATACAAACCGCCGAAGGCTCGGAGTGCACACTTGACGGCCTGGCTCTGATTGGCGGCGAGCAACTGGCCGACACTCACACCTTCATTGACCACGCCAAGCCGCACGGAACCAGCCGCCAATTGCACAAATGCATTGTGGGTGGCACGGCGCATGCGGTGTTCAGCGGTCAGGTGATGGTGCGCCCTGGCGCGCAAAAGACCGATTCGGCGCAGTCCAGCTGCAACCTGCTGCTCTCAGGCAAAGCGGTGGTTGATACCCAGCCGCAACTCGAGATTTTTGCCGACGACGTGAAGTGCACACACGGCGCCACCGTCGGCCAACTGGACAGCGATGAGGTGTTCTACCTGCAAAGCCGCGGCTTGTCCGAGCGGGTGGCGCGCAATCTGCTCACCTACGCCTTTGGTGCTGAAGTCATCAACCGCATTCCGGTCGCCTCCCTGCGGCGCCAGCTTGAGCAGACGGTGCTTGAACAGACAACCGGCCAGCCATGAGCACCCTGCACACATCGCCCACAAGCAGCGTGCCACCCGCGTTTGACGTGGCGCGTATCCGCGCCGACTTTCCGATCCTCCAACTTACGGTGGCAGGCAAGCCGCTGGTCTATCTGGACAACGCGGCATCCAGTCAGATGCCGCAACCGGTGATTGACCGCTTGGTGCGCTACCAGACCACAGAACACGCCAACATTCACCGCGCGGTTCATTACCTGTCAGAGACCGCCACCGCCGCGTATGAGGCGGCACGCGTCACACTGCAGCGCTTTATCAATGCACGTGAAGCACGCGAAGTGATCTTCACCAGCGGAACCACCGAAGGCATCAATCTGGTGGCGCAGGGCTGGGGCCGCCAGAACATCCGGGCGGGTGACGAGATTATTTTGACGGTGCTGGAGCACCACTCAAACATCGTTCCCTGGCAAATGCTGGCGTTAGAAAAAGGCGCCACGATCCGCGTGGTGCCGATAAACGATGCAGGCGAGCTCTTGTTGGATCAGTACGAGGCGCTTTTCAATGAACGCACCCGCTTGGTGAGTGTCGGACATGTCTCGAACGCGCTGGGCAGCATCAACCCGGTGAAAAAAATGATCACTTTCGCGCACGCGCGTGGCGTGCCGGTGCTGGTCGATGGCGCACAGGCGGCGCCGCACCTGGCAGTCGATGTGCAAGATCTCGATTGTGATTTTTATGCTTTCTCGGGCCACAAGCTGTGCGGCCCGACCGGCATCGGCATCCTGTATGGCCGCGCCGCGCTGCTGGAGGTGATGCAACCATTCAAGGGTGGCGGCGACATGATCCATACCGTCACCTTCGAGAAGACCACGTACGCCCCGATTCCGAATAAGTTTGAGGCCGGCACACCACCAATTGCCGCTGCCGTTGGGCTGGGCGCCGCTGTCGATTACCTCTCAAGCATTGGCATGGCAGCCATTGCCGCGCACGAGCATGCGTTGCTGCGATATGCCACCGAGCAGCTGGGTGCGCTGCCCGGCTTGCGCCTGCTGGGCACCGCGCATGACAAGACGGCAGTGTTGTCGTTTGCCGTGCAGGGCATCCACCCGCACGACATGGGCACTTTGCTCAACAGCGAAGGTGTGGCAGTGCGCACCGGTCACCACTGCGCGCAACCGCTGATGGCGCGCCTGGGCGTGGTTGCCACCTCGCGTGCCTCGTTTGCGTTTTACAACACACATGCTGAGGTGGACACACTCGTGGCCAGCATTTTCAGTGTTCAAAAGGTATTTGCATGAGCTTGGACTCCAAAGCCCTTTACCAGGAAGTGATCCTGGACCACAACCGCAAGCCGCGCAACTACGGCGAGCTGGCGCACCCCAGTCACCATGCTGAAGGGGTGAATCCGCTGTGTGGCGACCACATACACATCGCGCTCGACCTCAAAGGGGACACCGTGGAGCGCATTGCCTTTCATGGCGAGTCGTGCGCCATTTGCAAGGCCTCGGCCTCCATGATGACCGCCGCAGTCAAAGGTAAGAGCGCGCTTGAGGCCAAAACGCTGATCCATGAGTTTGTGGACATGGCGACCGGTCGCGTCGCTGCCCAAGACAGCCCGCACATCGGCCGCTTGGCGGTTTTTTCGGGTGTCAGCGCGCTGCCCATGCGTGTGAAGTGCGCCATTTTGCCGTGGCACACCTTGCAGGCGGCGTTCAACGCCGAGCCCAGCGCGTCCACTGAGGCCGATGCCGACCCGATGCACACGCCGATGGGTGATGCCTGAGACGCCCGACCAAACCAACAGAACCACACCATCATGCCCAAAATCGTTGACATAGATGAAACCCCCAATCCGAATGCGCGCAAATTCCTGCTGCGCGAACCCCTGAGCTGGGGCATTGCGCATTCGTATGAAAACGCCGAGCAGGCCCAGGGCGATGCACTTGCCAGCGCGCTGTTTGCAATACCGCACGTCAGCAACGTTTTTTACATTGACAGCTGGCTCACCGTCACCCAGGACGGTCAGGCCGACTGGGACAAACTGGCGCGCGAAATTGCCGTGCCGGTGCGGGCCGCCCCCGCCGCCGCAGCGAAGTCGGCGGCCGCAGTTTTTGAAGCGCGCACCAGCGTGGCAGAGTTGAGTCCGCAAGACCGCCAGCGTCTGGAAGAGATCGAACTGGTGCTGGATCAGGAGATCAGGCCCTATCTGCAAAGCGACGGCGGCGACCTGCATGTCCTGGGCCTGGCCGGCAACCAACTCATCGTGCATTACCAAGGCGCGTGCGGCACTTGCCCGAGCTCGATTTCCGGTACTTTGCAAGGCATTCAGAGTCGGCTGCGTACCCTGGAGCCTGACATCGACGTGATCGCCGCATGATGCACCGATACCCCGCAAGCTTGAACGAAAGCCCCCTATGCGCCTGACCATCATGAGTGATTACGCCATGCGCCTGCTGATGTATGTCGGCCAGCGTCCGCAGCGCCTGTGCACCATCGCCGAGGTAGCCCGTGCCTATGACATTTCGGAAGCGCACCTGACCAAAATCACGCACCAGCTGGCGTTGGCGGGCTGGCTGGAAACCGTGCGCGGCAAAGGCGGCGGCATGCGGCTGGCGGCTGGCCCGCAGGAGATTGGCCTGGGGGCCGTGGTTCGCAGCATGGAACCAGATTTCACATTGGTTGAATGCCTTGCGAGCGACAGCACCTGCCAGTTGGCCAGCAGTTGTCACTTGACTGGCATCGTCAGTGGCGCCTTGAACAGCTTCATGCAATACCTGGATCGCTACACATTGGCTGACTTGCTGGCGCCGGGCACGCAAGCCAGCGCGAACGGGCAACCGCTGACCTTTCACCAACGACCAAGCACCGAGATCGCGTGAGTCGCTGCGTTTCAGCCTCGCCACATCATTCCCATCAACTGTTCCTGTGTAGTTGCCATGATCCAGAAATTCATTGATTCATCCGTTGCAAAAAGTGAACGCCAAGCCGTGCTGCTGGAGGGCATTCACCCGTCCGCCGTGGAATCACTGCAGCAAGCCGGCTACACGCGCATCGTGACCCATGCCAAAGCCTTGTCTGGCGACGCGTTGCTGGCGGCGATTGCCGATGCGCATTTCGTCGGGGTGCGCTCACGCACCCAGCTCACCGCCGAAGTCCTCCAGCACGCGCAACAGTTGGTGGCCATAGGCTGTTTTTGCATCGGCACCAACCAGGTCGACCTCAAAGAGGCGATGCGCTTGGGCATTCCGGTCTTCAATGCACCGTTTTCCAACACCCGCAGCGTGGCCGAGTTGGTGCTGGCGCAGATCATCATGCTGATGCGCGGGATTCCCGAAAAGAACGCCATCCTGCACCGGGGTGGCTGGGTCAAGAGCGCCGCCGATTCTTTTGAGGTGCGCGGCAAGACGCTGGGCATCATCGGCTACGGCCACATTGGCACGCAAATTGGCGTGCTGGCCGAGCAGCTTGGCATGCGCGTGTTATTCACCGACATTGAGGCCAAGTTACCGCTGGGCAATGCACAGGCCATGAGCAGTCTTGAAGCGCTGCTGGGTGCGGCTGACGTGGTGACCCTGCACGTGCCGGAAACGCCCGAGACCGCCGGCATGATCGGCGCGGCGCAACTTGCGGCCATGAAGCCGGGCAGTCATCTGATCAATGCCTCGCGCGGCAGCGTGGTCGACATCGACGCCTTGGCCGACGCACTGGAGCGACGGCACCTGCACGGCGCAGCCATTGATGTCTTTCCGATTGAGCCGCATGGCAATGATTCAGCTTTTATCTCGCCCTTGAGCCGCTTTGACAACGTCATTTTGACGCCGCACATTGGCGGATCGACGCTGGAGGCACAGGTCAACATCGGTACAGAAGTGGCCGCCAAGCTGATTTGCTACAGCAGCAACGGTTCTACCACCTCAGCCGTCAACTTTCCTGAAGTAGCTCTGCCCGGGCACGCTGGGCGAAGCCGCTTGCTGCACATTCACCGCAACGTGCCTGGGGTCATGGCGCAGGTCAACGAGCGTTTGTCCGCGGCGGGCATCAACATTGCGGCGCAGTACCTCAGCACCAATGAGGACGTCGGCTACGTGGTGATTGACGTGGACAGTGCGGCCAGCCAGATGGCGCTGGATCAGCTATGTGCTGTGCCCACCACCATACGCTGCCGCATTTTGTATTGACGCGAGTGGTTTTAGCCCAGCCGTGCCAACTGGTCTTTGACCTTGGCCACGGTGGCGGCAAAGTCGGTCAGGCGTTTGCGTTCCTGATCAATCACGGCGGCAGGCGCGCGGGCCACAAATGATTCGTTGCCCAGCTTGCCGTTCACCTTGACGATTTCACCTTCCAGGCGCGCCAGTTCCTTGCCCAGGCGGGCTTTCTCGGCGGCCACGTCAATTTCCATGAACAGGCAAAAGCGCACCTCGCCCAGCACGGCCACCGGTGCGGCCTGCGCGGCGGCGGCCCAGGCGGCGTCGTCTTCAAACACGCGCACTTCGCTGAGTTTGGCCAGGGCCTGCAGCACGGGTGCGGTATCCGTGACAAAAGCCGCCTCTGACGCTGAACTGGCAATGGCAAACAGCGGCAAGCGGGTGGCGGGTGACACGCTCATTTCGCCACGCAAATTGCGGCAGGCGTCCACCAGTTGTTTCAGTTTGGCGACATGGGCAATTGACGCTTCGTCAATGCGCTCGGGCTGGCTCACCGGGTAAGCGGCAATCGCCACCGAGGCACCGGCACGTCCCGCCACAGGCGCCACCTTTTGCCACAGTTCTTCGGTCACAAATGGGATGACGGGGTGGGCCAGCC
>Ga0105046_10014412_pt1 | contig 12183 bp, 10 predicted proteins | sample MAT03_FD_78385 | JGI IMG/M metagenome (GOLD analysis project Ga0105046, IMG submission 78385) | Freshwater microbial communities from Lake Fryxell liftoff mats and glacier meltwater in Antarctica - MAT-03 (megahit assembly) | ecosystem: Environmental > Aquatic > Freshwater > Ice > Liftoff...
GGTGCCAGCGGGCGGCCTTTGCAGTAAGCGACGGTCTTGTCGTCCACGGCCACCAGCCCGGCCCGGGCACCGGCTTCGATGGCCATGTTGCACACCGTCATGCGGCCTTCCATGCTCAAGCTGCGGATGGCGCTGCCGGCAAACTCGATCGTGTAGCCGGTGCCGCCGGCGGTGCCGATTCGACCGATGATGGCCAGCACGACGTCTTTGCCCGTCACGCCTGTGCCGAGCGCACCTTCGACCCGCACCAGCATGTTCCTGGCCTTCTTGGCCAGCAGCGTCTGGGTGGCCAGCACATGTTCCACCTCGCTGGTGCCGATGCCATGCGCCAGTGCGCCAAACGCACCATGGGTGGAAGTATGGCTGTCGCCGCAGACCACGGTCATGCCCGGCAGGGTGGCACCGTTTTCCGGGCCGATGACGTGCACGATGCCTTGGCGCTTGTGCAAGAACGGGAAGTACGCCGCCGCGCCGTGGGCCTGGATGTTGTCGTCCAGCGTCGTGATCTGCAGCTTGCTGATCGGGTCGCTGATGCCGTCGTAGCCCTGCTCCCAACCGGTGGTCGGCGTGTTGTGATCGGCCGTAGCGACGATGCTGCTCACCCGCCACACCTTGCGCCCGGCCAGGCGCAAGCCTTCAAAGGCCTGCGGACTGGTCACTTCGTGCACCAGGTGGCGGTCGATGTAAAGCACGGCCGTACCGTCTTCTTCGGTGTGGACGACGTGGTCGTCCCAGAGCTTGTCGTAGAGGGTTCTGGCTGTCATGGGGTTACCTTCCGAACCATAGATTGTCTCGGATTGAAAGTGGGCCGGTTCGAGCCTTGGCGCCCCCGCTTTCCACGGCCCACTGCGCTCAGGCGAACAGGTTGCGAAAAGCGCGTCGGTTGGCGGTTCGGTACACCGCGAAATCAGCCCGGTCCACGGTAATGTCGGTGATGTTCAGGCTGTTGGCCAGCCAGGAAAGCGAGGCGTCGGTCAGGTCCATCGGTCGGTCGGCGTATTTGCGCATGAGCTTGGCCAAACCCAGCAGTTCGCTGGCTTTCGCGCCATCAGCGCTGCTTGGCTTGCAGGCGCTCGCGCACGACCCGCTTGACGTTGGCAGATTGGCGCGTCGCATCGCCTTGGCGGCCGAAGCTGGACTCGCCCAACGTGAACAAGCCTGCTGAGGCAGGCACCAACTGCGCAACAGCCAGTTGGCGCAGGGCCCGTTTGACGATGTCTGACTTGCTCACGCCCGTCTGTGTTTGCAGCTGAGCCACCAGAGATGCGTCGTCGGCTGACAGCCTCACGGTCAGGAACTCTTGCGTCATGCCGACAGTGAAGTACATGCTGTACGCAGCGTGTCACACGGCCACCTGTGCCTGTGCCTGTGCCTGTGCCTGTGCCGCGGCAGTTGCCACATCCCGCGCGGCCTCGGCATCAAGTCGGCTCAACCCCCGCCTTCTTCACCAGCGCCGCGTACTTGGCCCGTTCGCTCCTGAACAGCGACGCCGCCTGCTCGGGCGGTGAGATGTTGATGGTGTTGCCCTGCTTGTCCATCAGCGCCTTGACCTCGGGGTCGGCGAAGGCCGCGCTGACGGCGGCGTGGATGCGCCGGACCTCGGCTGCTGGCAAACCTTTGGGCCCCAGCACCGCAAACCAGGCTTCCACCTGGTAGCCCGGCAGGCCTTGTTCGACGAAGGTGGCGATCTCTGGCGCCGCCGCCAACCGCGTGGGCGCGGCCACGCCGATGGCGCGCAGCGTGCCGGCTTTCAGGTGCTGCTGCACGCTGGGCAAGGCCACGGTGCCGAAGTCGACCTGGCCGCCGATCAGGTCGGTCACCATCGGCCCCACGCCCTTGTAGGGAATGTGGCTGGCCTTGGTGCCCGTTTCGTCCAGGTACATCTCGCTGGCCAGGTGCAGGATGGTGCCGTTGCCGCCGCTGGCGAAGTTCAACTGCCCGGGTCTGGACTTGAGCAGCGCGACAAATTCCTTGTGGTCCTTGGCCGGCAATTTCGGGTTGACGACCAGCACGATGGGCGTGCTGCCCAGCATGGCTATCGGCGTGAAGTCGCCTGGCATGTCAAAGGGCACCGACTTCAACACGCTGGGCAGGATGACGACGTTGTTGGACACCACTGACAGCGTCAGGCCGTCTGCGGCGGACCGCGCCAACGCCTGCAAGCCCACCACGCCGCCGGCACCGGGCTGGTTGTCGACCACCACCGAAGCGCCCAAGGCCTTGGCCAAAGCCGCCTGCGCGCCGCGGGTGATGGCGTCCACGCCCGAGCCGGTGGCGTTGGGCAGGATGAAACGCACGGTCTTGTCGCCGGGCTGTTGGGCCCAGGCTGGCGCGCCAATGGTGGCTGCGGCCAGCGCGAGGTTGAAGTGGCGGCGGGTGGGATGAGCGTGTCGCATGGGTTTGTCTCCGTGGGTGGGTTGGGATTGCGTGCAAAGTTTGGCCCGGTATGAGCTGCGGAGCTTGCGGGGTAAACGCTGTGATTGCCGCACACCCTGGGCGGGGAGACCCTGCCTTTGAGCAGCCACAGAAGGTGCTCAGGCCGGACAGAATGCCTGACCAACGGCGCACCCGATGCGCCATGCCGCGCAAGGACGTCATGACCCAACTCCCGCTACCGCTACCGCTACCGCTACCGCTGCCGCGCCGCGCCAACGACCCCCGTGAAAGGCTCAACGCGCTTGAAAAAGTCCTGAACGAACGGCTTGCGCAAATCGAGCCTGGCCGTGCCGAGGACACAGCGCACGAGATGCTGGCGCTGGCCGAACGCAGCCGCTCAGCTGCCCACCGCGCGCAGGCCCTGAGCGCGCTGGCCCATGTGCAGACGCGCCAGGAAGCCTTTGCAGAAGCGGTGCAGACGGCCACCGCCGCGCTGCTGGCCGCACGCAAGGCTCGCCGCCGCGACCTGGTGGCGCTGGCCCTGCTGCGCCAGGCCTTGGCCGGCTTGCCGCTGGAAGCGGCTGCCGCCATCCGGCAGGCACAGGAAGCAGCGCAGCACTTCCAGGTGCTGGGCGACGCCGCGATGGAAGGCCAGGCGCTGCACGTGCTGGGCGGTCTGCTCATGGAGCGCGAAGACAGTCCCGAGCACAGCGCCATCGTCGAACGGGCCATCGCGCTGGCGCGTCGTGCCGGTGACCGTGCTGGCGAAGGCCGGGCCATCAGCACGCTGACGCAGAGCGACAAGGACCTCGCTGCCCGCCTGCGCGGCCTGCAGCAGGCTCTGCAGTTGTACGTGGCCGCCGGCGATCGTTACTTCGAAGCCTCGGCCTTGCACAACCTGAGCCTGGCTTACGGGCGTCTGGGCCTGTTCCGCCGCGCCGCCCGCTCTATCCGCCAGACGATTGCGATGCACGAAGCCACGGCACGGCCGGCAGCGATGGTCAACCGTTGGGTCATCGCCTCTGTGCTTGAGGCCTGCGCTGGGCATGGCGGCGTTGCTCAAGAGTCGTGTCAGCGGGCGCAGGCCGCGCAGACGGCCGACCCGCAGCTCAAGGGCAGTTCGGGCGGTGGGCTGGCGTCCGACGCCGTGCCATGGTGGCAGTTGCACCGCGCAGCCCTTGCCACCGGTCACCCGGCCGAAGCCAATCAGGCGCTGGACGCGGCCTACGCTGAACTCGTCAAGAGCGTCGCCCACCTCAGCGACGAAGGCCTGCGCCGCAGCTTCCTGCACGCGCCCTGGGACCACGCCGACATCCTGCGCGCCTGGGCACAGCAGCAAAGCGCGGCGCTCTGCGGCAACGTGCCCGCCCACCTGTGGTGCAACCACGACCTGCAGCAACCCATGCAGCGCCTGGTGGATACCGGTCTGCGGCTGAACGCAATCGAGTCCGCAGCCGCGCTGCACGAGTTCCTGATCGAAGAGCTGGCCGAGTTGCTGGGCGCGCAGCGTGTGCTGCTGCTGCTGGAACCCAAGCAAGCCGGCGACGACCTGCAACGCGCCGGCGCCTTGCTGCCGCGCGGCCAAAATGATGACGCCAGCGCCGACCTGCTGCAAGCCGCCATCACGCCATGGCTGATCGAGGCTGGCAACACCCGCGACACACGGCTGCGCTGCGGGCCCGACGGCGCGCATGAACTCGACCAGCGCAGCTGCCTGGTGGCGCCGCTGGTGGCCACTGTGCTTGGGCAACCGACGGTGCTCGGCTACCTGTACGCCGACCTCGAAGGCCTGTTCGGCCGCTTCCGTGAAGCCGACCGCAACCTGTTGGCGACGCTGGCCGCGCAGGCGGCGGTGGCGCTGGCCAACCTGCGCAACACCGAAGGCCTGGAGCGCACGGTGGCCGAACGCACGGCGGCGCTGGCGCAGCGCGCCGGGGAGCTGGCGGTGATCAACAGCATCCAGCAGGGGATGGCTGGCTCGCTCGACTTTCAAGGCATCGTCGACCTGGTGGGCGACCGGCTGCGCAAAGTGATGAACAGCCAGGACATCTGCATCTGGTGGTACGACCGCGACACGCTGACCGCGCGCGCCCTGTACGAGATCGAGCATGGCCAGCCACTGAACATGCCGCCGATGCAGTTGCAGACCCAACACTTCAATCGCCGTGAGCCGCGAGTGTTCGGCAGCATCGCCGAAAAAGTCGCTGCGGGGATTGCCAGCATCGCCGACACCGACCAAGCCGAATCGACCGTGAGCGTGCAGATCCTGGCCAACAGCCGGGTGCTTGGCACCTTGGTGCTGGACAACCACGAACGCCAACAGGCCTTCAGCCAGGCCGAGGTGCGGCTGCTGCAGACCGTGGCCGCATCGATGGGCGTGGCGCTGGAGAACGCCAGGCTGTTCGACGAGACGCAGCGGCTGCTGAAGGAGATGGAAGCGCGCAATGCCGAACTGGCGGCACTGAACAGCGTGCAGCAGGGCATGGCCACCAAGCTCGATTTTCAGGGAGTGATCGACCTGGTGGGCGACAAACTGCGCGAGGTCTTCGCCACCGACACGCTGGAAATCAAGTGGATCGACGCCGAGGCCGACCTCGTGCTGACCCTGTACGCGGTCGAATGCGGCCAAACGATCCAGCAACCACCGCGCAGGCCCGCGCCGGGGGGCGGCTATCGCACGATCATCAAAACCCGCAAGCCGTGGATCGTGAACACGCTGCGCGAGATGCAGGAACAGGCGGTGACGCCCCTTGGCGCCGAGGTCGCGCGCTCGGGCATCGCGATGCCGATCATCGGCAGCGACCGCGTGCTGGGCACCATCGAGCTCTACGACCACGCGCGTGAGAACGCCTACGGGCCGGACCAGGTTCGCCTGCTCGAAACAGTGGCCTCCAGCATGGCCGTGGCGCTGCTGAATGCCAAGAGCTTCGAGGCCGAACGCCAGCGCGCGGCCGAGCTGGCGACCATCAACACCTTGAGCCAGGCCTTGTCGTCGCAGATCGATCTCGACGGGTTGCTCCGGACCGTGGGCGAAAAGATGCGCGAGACCTTCAGCGCCGACATCGTCTACGTGGCATTGCTCGACGAAGGCGCTGGGCTGATCCGCTTCCCCTATGCACATGGCGACAGTTTCGAGCCGCTGCAGCCGGGCCAGGGCCTCACCGGCAAGATCATCGAGACCGGGCAAGCGCTGCTGATCAACAGGGACCTGGACATCACGGTCGACGCGATTGGCGCGCAGCAGCTGGGCGTCGGCGCCGCCAGCTACCTGGGCGTGCCAATCGTCTTGCGCGGCCGGGCGATCGGCGTCATCAGCGTGCAGAGTGCGCGCGCGGAAGGCCGCTTCTGCGCCGACGACCAGAGGGTCCTGGAAACACTGGCCGCGGGCATGGGCGTGGCCATCCGCAACGCGCAGCTGTACGCTGAGGCGCGCGATGCCCGGGCCGCCGCCGAAGCCGCCAACCAGGCCAAGAGCAGCTTCCTGGCGACCATGAGCCACGAGATCCGCACGCCGATGAACGCTGTCATCGGCATGAGCGGCCTGCTGCTCGACACGCCGCTCAACGACGAGCAGCGCGACTTCGCTGGCACCATCCGCGACAGCGGCGACGCGCTGCTGACCATCATCAACGACATCCTCGACTTCTCGAAGATCGAGGCGGGCAAGATGGACGTGGAGACACAGCCCTTCGACCTGCGCGAGTGTGTTGAATCGGCGCTGGATCTGATCAGCGCGCGGGCGGCGGAGAAGGGTCTGGACATCGCGTACGTCTTCGAAGGCGAGGTGCCCGAGGTCATCCTTGGCGACGTGACGCGGCTGCGGCAGGTGTTGCTCAACCTGTTCAGCAACGCCGTGAAATTCACTGAGGCCGGCGAGGTGGTGCTGACCGTCACGCAGCACGGCGACGAGCAAACCGAAGGCGGCAGCCAACTGCAGTTCGCGCTGAAGGACACCGGCATCGGCCTGAACGAGGCCGGCAAGGCCAAGCTGTTCCAGAGCTTCAGTCAGGCCGATTCATCGACCACGCGCAAGTACGGCGGCACGGGCCTGGGATTGGCCATCAGCAAGCGGCTGGCTGAACTGATGGGCGGCACGATGTGGGTGGACAGCGCCGGGCCGGGCCTGGGCAGCACCTTCCGCTTCAGTATCGCCGCCACGCGTGCCGAGCTGCCGGCATCCAGCCCAGCCCGCCGCAGCCTGGTCGGTAGGCAGCCGTCCCTCGTCGGCAAGCGGCTGTTGATCGTCGACGACAACGCCACCAACCGGCGCATCCTGCTGCTGCAAAGTCAGCGCTGGGGCCTGTTGCCGCGCGACACCGCGAGCCCGGCGCAAGCACTGGGCTGGGTCAAGTCCGGCGAGGTCTTTGACCTGGCCATCGTCGACATGCACATGCCAGAGATGGACGGCGTGCAGTTGGCTCGGCAGCTGGCGGTGCTGCGCCCTGCCCTGCCGCTGGTGCTGTTCAGCAGCCTGGGCCGGCGCGAAGCCCTGGCCGAGGCGCAAGGCCTGTTCAAGGCCACGCTGTCCAAGCCGCTGCGCCAAAGCAGCCTGTTTGACATGCTGATGACGCAACTGGCGCAGGAGGACAAGCCCAGCCCGGCCGCCCCGGCCAAACCCGTGATGGACAAGGAGATGGCCACGCGCCACCCGCTGCGCATCCTGCTGGCCGAGGACAACGTGGTAAACCAGAAGCTGGCCATGCGACTGCTCAGCCAGATGGGGTACCGCGCCGATCTGGCGGCCAACGGCATAGAGGCCATCGAAGCCATCGAACGCCAGACGTACGACGTGGTGCTGATGGACGTGCAGATGCCAGAGATGGATGGGCTGGAAGCCTCACGCCGCATAACGTCCAGATGGGAAGCCTGTAAACGCCCGAAGATCATCGCCATGACCGCCAACGCCATGCAGGGCGACCGCGAGGCATGCCTGGCTGCGGGCATGGACGACTACGTGACCAAGCCGATTCGCGTTGATGCTTTGGTGCAGGCGCTGTTGGTGGCCCATTCTGAAGCAGCTTCAGGAGCAGATTCGGTAGCCCATTCGCAGGCCCCAGGGCTCGAGGGCGCCTGAATGCGCCAGGCGGCCTGAGCGCTTAAGCGGGTAACGCTGAACAGCCGGCTGCGCTCTGCCTCGGTGGCCAACAAGTGGCGCACTCCAGCGTCAAAGGTCAACAGCTTCATGCCAGCGCGGTGCGCCGCTGTGAGCAGGTAGGCGTCTGTCACCTGGCGGTGACCGATGATGCCAGCACTGCACACGCTCAGCACCTCGTCGAAGCCGAAGTCCAGCGGCACCAGGCGGTGCGCCGCGTGCGCCATGTTGAGTCTCAGCACTTCGGCAATTTCTGCAACAGCCAGTGCCCGGCCCGAGAACGCGGGCTGGCTGATGATGCGCACAAATGCCGCCTGCGTGAGCGCACATGTTGCCCAACCCTGCCGGGCATGGCGCGAGAACCAACTGAGCATGCGCTGATGGTATTCATGCGCTGGCCAGCTTAAGGCGATCAGTGCGTTGGCGTCGAGAAGGTGCATGGGCAATGTTCAGGGTCCTTCGTCAACCCAGTCCTTGACCTGGCGCGCTGTCACCTTGGGGGCATCGGCCGGTAGGTCGAACACCCAGACCTGACCGCGCTTGGCGGTGCCCATGGGCTCGGTGCTGGCACGGCGGATCAACTCCGACACCGCCTGGCCCATGCGTAGCGAACGGGCGCGGGCGTAGGCCTGCGCCAGCTGCGCGGCGTCGTCGTCCAAAGTAAAAGTGGTGCGCATGCTGCTGAAAGATGCGGTAGTGAAGAATTGATGCATGTTGGTGCGAGCGGTGCGAGCTGTGCAGGCTGCGCAAGTCTCGGCGCGAGAAGGACCCAGCCCTGCACCGAACCCCCAAACTTCGATGTGAACTTGCCACAGACTTGCTGCGAACTGCGTCAACGCCACGGTCGGACGCCATCGGCACAGTTCCCCTCATGGCACGAGCGCCGCAATCTCTGCGGCGCGCCATTCGGGAGAATGTCATGACCAAGACAACAACGCGTTTCCTTTTCCTGGCCGTTGCTGCTGCGGCAGCCCTGGCCGCGCTGGGTCCGGTCCAGGCTGCTGAGCCGGCGTCGGTTGAGATCACCGCCAGTCCGCTGCGCGGCTTGAACCCCAGCGAAGGCGAGGCCATCACCGGCGAGTACAAGATGAGCGACGGCCGCAGCATGAAGCTGCGCCAACGCGGCCGCGTGATCGTGGCCGACCTGGACGGCGAGCCGCTGACACGCTTGTTGGCGCAGACCAGCGCCTCGGGTGTGCAACTGCAGGCGGCTGACGGCAGCATGCTGATGAAGTTCAGCGACAACGACGCCGACACGGCGCGCAACGTGACCGTGACGCTGGTGCGTGGCGCTGAGTCGCCATCGTTGGCCTTGCTGGCGCAGCCCGCCCGGCGCTGATCCCAGCCTGGCGCTGGCGTGCTGCCCGTCGGTGGCACGCCCGTCTTTCGTGAGGGGACGAGCGGTTTATCGTCCAGGGCGAGCACACCTGCTCTGGAGCCAGCCTTGAACGATGCCCGCGTGATCGACCGATACGTCTTCTCGGAACTACAGGTCGCCGCTGGCCACGACTTTGTGGCCGAGCTGGTACAGACCTTCAGCGAAGAAGCGCCGGCCCTGTTGACGGAGTTGCGCCAGGCGCAGGCCGCGGGCGCGCCCGAACGCTTTCGCCGCGCCGCGCACTCGCTCAAGAGCAACAGCAGCACCTTTGGCGCCACCCGCCTGGCCGAACTCTCGCGCACACTGGAACTGGACGGCGTGCCGGCCAGCACAGAACCGCTGGTGGCCCTGCAGACCGAGTACGAGCGCAGCCTGTTGGCGCTCACACAACTGGCCAGCGCGGCCCCGGGTGCTTGACCATGGCTGAGCGCGGGGCGCGGCTGCTGATTGCCGACGACAACAAGGTCAATCGGCTGCTGCTGGGCCGCACGCTGGAGCTGCAAGGCCACCGCGTCAGCAGCGCCGAAAATGGCCGCCGCGCGCTGGAGATGCTGCGTGCCGAATCGTTTGACCTGCTGCTGCTGGACCTGGAAATGCCCGAGCTCGACGGCTTTGGCGTGCTCGAACAGCTGGCCGCCGACCCCGCCTTGCGCGAGGTACCGGCCATCGTGACCAGTTCGCTTGAAGGCGTGGCCCATGTGGCGCGCTGCATCGAGCTGGGGGCTGACGATTACTTGCACAAGCCCGTCAACCCGGTGCTGCTGAAGGCTCGCGTCAACAGCAGTCTGGAGAAAAAGCGCTTGCGCGACCAACAGCAGGATTTGGTCAGGCGCTTTGCGACCAGCGCTGTGGCGCAAGACCTGCAAACCAGCGGCTTTTCGCTCGGTGGCCGGCGCGTTCAGGCCACGGTCATGTTCAGCGACATTCGTGGCTTCACCAGCCTGGTGGAAAGCCAGCCGCCGGAGGAGACCATTGAACTGCTGAACACCTACTACACGCTGATGTTCGACGCCATCAGCGGCCAGGGCGGGGTTGTCAACCAGATGATCGGCGACGGACTGATGGCCATCTTCGGCGCGCCCTTGCCGCTGGCTGAACCCGAACTGGCTGCGGCGCGTGCGGCGCTGGACATGGTGGAGCTGGTGCAGCTGTTCAACGTCGAGCGCACAGCCGCTGGCAAGGCGCCGATTGCCATTGGTGTGGGCATGGCCAGCGGCGAGGTCATTGCCGGCTACACCGGCACCCAGCAGCGTGCAACCTACACCTGTGTTGGCGACACCGTGAACCTGGCCGCGCGCCTGGAAGCGCACACCAAAGAAGCCGGGCACGGCGTGTTGATGGACGGTGCCACGCAGGCCGCGATCGGCCTGCGGCTGCGCAGCATGGCCCTGGGTGAAATGGTCTTCAAAGGCAAGAGCGTGGGCACCCCGCTGTTCGCCTTGACGACGACGCCAGCCGAACGCTGACAGGCTTGGCGCTGCCGATGACAACGCCCGTTCAGCCCGGTACAGCCGGCCCAGTTCGCACGGTGCGAACCATGTGCCCCATGAACTGCCACCCCACTTTGTGCGGCATGTTGGCCGACGTGGAGGGTGACCGTCTTGTCACGGTGCGCGGCGACCCCGCCAACCCGGACAGCCAGGGCTTCTTGTGCATTCGCGGCCAGGCCAGCCGCGAAATCATCGGCAACCCTGCCCGCTTGTTGCACCCGCTGTTGCGCGACCGGCGCGGTGGCGAGTTGCGCGCGGCCACCTGGGACGAAGCGCTGGACCGCATCGTGCGGGCCGTGCAGGCCGCGCCCCCCGCGGCCACGGACATCTGGCCAGGCCACGGCAGCTTCGCGACCAATTACGGCACCCGTATCCACGCGCAATTGATGGCGCGGTTTGCAAACTTCCACGGCAGCCACTTTCTCAACCCCACCATGGTGTGCTGGGGCTTGGGCGCCTTTGGATTGGCCTTGACCGGCCTGCTGGAAACCCACACCAAAGAGGACATGGGGCAGCACTCACAACTGGTGTTGATGTGGGGCGCCAACCTGGCCAGCCAACCCAACACCGCGCGCCACCTGTTGGCCGCCAAGGCCCGCGGCGCGCGGGTGGTGAGCATCGACGTGCGCCAAACCGAAGCCGCAGCCAAGTCGGACGAGGTGCTGCTCATCAAACCCGGCAGCGACACCGCGCTGGCGCTGGCGCTGCTGCACGTCATCTGTGGCGAAGCGCTGCACAACGCCCAGTTTGTTGAACAGCACACGCTGGGTTTTGCTGAGCTGGCCGCGCATGTCCAGGCGTATCCCCCGGCCTGGGCTGAACCCATCACCGGCATCGCAGCCGAGCGCATCGTGGCCCTGGCGCGGCAGTACGCGGGCACGCGGCCTGCGATGATCGTGCTGGGTGGCAGCAGCATGCACAAAGGCGGTAACGGCTGGATGGCGGCGCGTGCCGTCAGTTGCTTGCCGGCAGTCACCGGCAACGTGGGCATGCCCGGCGCCGGCCTGGGCCCGCGCCATGGCAGCGGCGCGCATGGCCGCGGGCTGGGCAACATCAGCGCGCCGCACCGCCGCGTCCCGGGCAGCGCCCTGCCCAACCAGATGCCCGCGTTCACCGCAGCGCTGAGCGACGGCCGCATCCAGAACCTGCTGCTGATCGGCACCAACATGCTGTCCAGTTTTGCCGACGCCCACGCGGTCGCCAAGGGGCTTGAGAAGACGGCGCTGGTGGTCACTTCCACGGCTTCTACAACAACGGCCGGGAGCTGCCGACTCTGGCGCGCAAGGAAGGCGAGCCCACGCTGTGGCTGTCACCGGCCGACGCCGCGCTGCGGCAGCTGGCAGACGGTGCGGCCATCCGCATCACCAGCGCGCGCGGTGAGTTGACCGGCCGCGCGCATGTCACCGCGCGTATCCCCCCCGGCACGGTGTGGATGCGCGACGGTTGGCCTGGCCTGAATGCGCTGACGGACGGCCGTGCGGTGTTGCCGGACGCGGCTGTTGACCACTTCGCCTTTTCGGCCGGCCAGGCGCGTTACGACGCGGCCGTGGAAGTGTCAGCCGTGTCGCCAGGCTGACGGGCCCCGGGCACGCTGCAACGCTGAAACGCTGAAACGCTGAAACATCAACAACCATCAACGAATCATGCGAATCATCATCATGGGCAGCGGCGGCGTGGGCGGCTATGTGGGCGCGCGTTTGCAAGCCGCGGGTGCGGACGTGGCGTTTGTGGCGCGCGGCGCCCACCTGGCGGCTTTGCAACGCGACGGTCTGCACCTGGAAAGCCCCGTTGGCCCGCTGCACCTGCCGCAGGTGCAAGCCAGCGACGACCCGGCCAGCCTGGGCCCA
>Ga0105046_10014413_pt1 | contig 12183 bp, 6 predicted proteins | sample MAT03_FD_78385 | JGI IMG/M metagenome (GOLD analysis project Ga0105046, IMG submission 78385) | Freshwater microbial communities from Lake Fryxell liftoff mats and glacier meltwater in Antarctica - MAT-03 (megahit assembly) | ecosystem: Environmental > Aquatic > Freshwater > Ice > Liftoff...
ATGTCTGCGTTACAGAACGAAACGTTTTGTTCAATAGTTTTTCCTATAGTTGGTAATCAGCTTGGACGTTGCAATTGGTTACAGCCCGAGCCATAATACCCAGACTTCGAATTCTTCTAGAAACCATTGGAATTCTCCCGCCCATTTACTCTTGCCCAGTTCGAGTCATTCTATGTCGAAATCGCTTTCGGTGGTGCCGTTATTTGCGGTAACCTTTTGTATCTTCTCGATAGCATTGGTCCTTGGGGACGAACCCGCTCCTCGTAATGCTCGCCTTTTGATGGTGTCGCAAAGCGCCGGGTTCAAGCATGGTAGTGTTACGAGGCCAGACAAGAAACTATCGCCAGCAGAAGAAGCGGTTACGGAACTCGGTATTGTTCGTGCTTTGTATCGAGCGGATTGCATTCAGGATTGTTCGGTGATCACCAAGGAGCAACTGGACGGTTATGACATCGTTTTCTTTTATACCACTGGCGATCTACCGCTGAAGGAGGACGTTCGAGACTATCTATTCAACGAGTGGGTTAAAAAGAAAGGGCATGGTTTTATGGGAGCCCATAGCGCGGCTGATACATTCCATAATTATCAACCGTATTGGGAGATGTTGGGTGGTACGTTCGATGGGCATCCATGGAATAGCGGAGATACGGTTACGATTGCTATTCATGACAAGAACCATCCCGCGAGCAAGGTGCTTGGCGACGAGCTTGTTATCCAAGATGAAATTTATCAGTTCAAGAATTGGCAGCCAGAGAAAGTTCGTGTTCTCGCAAGCTTGGATTTCACTAAGACAAATCCCAAAAAGCCATACCATGTGCCCGTTTTGTGGGTCAAGAACTATGGCGAAGGACGAGTGATGCATATGAGCTTGGGGCACAACGAAGCCATTTGGAAGAATCCAAAATTCCTCGAATCTTTGACTGGTGGAGTTCAGTGGATGCTTGGCCAAGTTGATGGTGATGCGTCACCTAACCCAGAGGTATCTGCGGCTGAAAATCAAAAAGCGAAAGCTGCTTTTGAGAGTAAGTAGCGATGATTGCTACGGATGGATCGATCAAGGTGACCGAACCATCAAAGCGACCCAAAATTGAAGTTACCCTCCTCTTGGGAGGGTCGAGCGAAGCGAGGGGGGGAACTGACGAAAAAGGCTATTTTCATGCGCCATGAGCGATAGCTCTGGGTTCCCCCCGTTAAACATTCAATCGAGATAAACGCCGCGCGGAACCCGTGGCTAGCGCCATCGGCTCAGTGTCTATCAGACGTCCCAGGGGACATGTTGTGTTAACAAAGCGCGATTGGCTTGTACTTACTACCTAGGACGGGTTCACTCTTCGTCTTGAACCATTGCTCGATAACGGCAGCGTAGACACTTCGGAAGTCTGTTTGGAACTTTAGATCGCCATCCACCAGATCCGTAAGGCTTGGAATGGAGCCGATGAAATGCTTTGGGAGTTTTGGGCCGCAGAAAAACATCGGGGCTGCAGCACCGTGGTCCGTGCCTTCGCTGGCGTTCTCTGCTACGCGCCGCCCAAACTCACTGAAGGTCATGACAAGGACTCGTTCGGATTCGCCAGCTTCCTTGAGGCGTTTCAGTAGTGCGTTTACCGCTTCTGACCATTGTCGCATCAATCCTGAGTGCGCTAATGGTTGCTGGGAATGTGTGTCAAATCCATCTAGCGAAACGTAGTAAACGCGTGTTTCCAGGCCTGCCAAAATGAGCCGCGAAATGATTTTGAGTTTCTCTCCCAAGTCGGTCTTCGGAAAGTCTCCTTCATCTTTTGAATTGCTAAGAGCTTTACCCAATCGTTCACTCGCTGCCAATGCGACTTGAGTCGTCGATTGCACGAAGTTTAGGAGGTCGTCGGAATCGTTCGCCGGATTCGATTCGATGGAATCGAGCATTGCCGGTTGTGAGCCACTCGCGTTTTCCGACGGCTGCACCTTGAGCCGAAACTGATCAACCGAAGCAATCGAAGGGACTTGAACACCTCGCGCTGAAAACGCGAGTGGCTGTTGTTCGCTCCCCAAGTGAAGCCCCAACGAATCAGACCTAATGTTGGTTTTTGCTCCAGAGGTTTGTGCTTCAGATATCCATTGCCCCAGCCAACCTTCTCGATGTCGGACGCTCTTGTCCTGGCAACTGTGCCAGATATCCATCGATTCAAAATGAGAACGGTTTGGAGAAGGATAACCAACTCCGTGAACCACCGACATACGTCCATCGCTAAAGAAAGACTCGAAGTTTCTTAGTTGAGGGTGAAGTCCGATATCGGCGTTGATCTTTACGATTTCGTCTGCCTTCAAGCCCAGTTTCGGACGAGCCTTGTGGTACGCGTCGTTTCGATACGGAACAACAGTATTCAACCCGTCATTGCCCCCCGTCAATTGTAAGACAATCAAAATCCGCTCGCCCCCTACGGTATTGGCAGCGAGTTGTTTAAGCCAAGTGGCCGGCAGTCCCGTACCGATCGCTAAACCAGTCGTTGCCGATGCATTCAAAAAATCGCGACGTGAAGGCCAAGGTTTTGCCATTGGATTAATACCTGATAAATGATTTGGTAGTTTATGAATTGGAAGTAACTTTTGTAAATTAGGAGTAGTCCCGAAATTGATTCCCCTGTTAGCGGAACGGTGCGAGCCGTCTGGTGTTGCGAGACCGGACGGCTTGGGCCCTGCCGCTAAAATTAAAATGCGGAAATCAATTCGGGATAGTTCCTATCCAAGATGAAATTGTGGTAAAGCTGCAGCTAGTGCGAGTACGGCTCGCGCTTTGAGTTTGTCGGTCTGCTGACTTAATTGTGACGTGAGGCCCGTGACTTGGGGAATTGTTAGTTGTTTAACGAAGTAGCTTTTTTCAAACCAATGAAAGAACTGCGAAGCATCCTCGCCTCGACTACCTGAAAACGTGATCAGATCCTTACCGCCAAACCTAGTATTTTCGTCGTGAAGTAAGTTAAAAATCAAATTCGCTCGTCCAACCAGAGTCGATGAATTGATCCAAGCTCGCCCACCGTCCCAGCCCTTTACGTTCGGGGGATAGAATAAATCGTGACCGACGTCTTTCAATCGTTGTCCGAGTTGGCTTAGGTTTGTTGAAGCATCGAGGGTCTTCAAAAAGCCAACCGCCATCTCGACAGGCGATCGAACTTTGCGTCCGAAGCTCCAATCCGACAGCAGCAAACGACTACTAAGTATCTTTCTTGTGACTTCGGAAACATTGAGTGAGTCTTTGGATAATTGGTCGGTCAAAGGTTGCAAGAACTTCCGACTTGGTGAGGGTTCATCACAAACAAAGTATCGGACCATCTTGCTAACAACGAATTCAGGAAGGGTCCGTTGGCTCAGCACTTGATCGATGGCTTGTTCGCCAGATTCGATCCCTTCCTTGCCAAGTAGCGTTTTGAGTCCATCATCATGCTGATAGCTATTGAATCGGAATTGTTTTCGACGAATTTCCCAACCAGTAAAGCATCGCGCCAATTGCTGGACATCCTCTTCGGAGTAGTTTCCTTCACCCAAACAAAAGAGCTCCATCAGCTCGCGAGCAAAATTCTCATTTGCATGAGCTTTGCGATTCGTTGCACTATCGAGGTAGATGAGCATCGCAGGATCTTTGGCGATACGATGCACGAGTATTCGAAAATCGCCCAAAGCGTGCTCACGTAGTAATTGATTTTGGTTGAACATGAGTTCAACATCCAAGACCTTTTCCGCGCCAGTGGCAAAATGGCCATGCCAGAACATCGTCATTTTTTCGAGTAGTGGTTCTGGCGAGTGCAGCATTCGGTGAAGCCACCAAGAGGACAATCGCTGCGGTTCACGAGCCGCCAAAATCGCGTCTGCTAAGGTTTTGGACTCGGCTTCAAATTCTGATGAATCGGCTGAGCTTACTAAGAGCGAGTCGATCAATGCTTCGTGTGACATTGCGACAGCTCTCTTAATCTCCTTGTCATTGGCGCCGAAACCGGCTCGGCGAAAGAGATGGGCGGCACGACGTTCATTCCATGGTTCGGCTTCCGACGGTTTCCAGGGAGCCCACGCGACTTCCGGATCTATCGATTCGAGTGTAGCTGTCCGCTCTAAAGATGTTGCCATGATGATGTCTTTACTAAACGAAAATCGAATTCACTGCCATGTAGCTTGGGACCATTGTCCCGAGCGAGAGTGCCGGACGGGACAATGGTCCCATCCTACCAACAGGATTGTTTACTACTGCTCCAATCGCTACCGATGTTATTACCTTGTTTCGAGCCGCATGGAGTATAAAGTTAGAGAACCTTTATTCGTCGACAATATCGAGTGTAACCTTCAAATCTGCTTGGTCGCTAAAATCGAGGTCAAGATTAGCTGATTGAATGACGCTGATAAGGCTAAGCAGAATACCTATTTCTTGTTCAGCTTGCTTTTTCGAATGGCCTTTCTCAAGCATGTTCTGAGCTACAAGTTGGCCGCGGTTCGATTCGAGGATGCTCTTTAATGCCTTACCATCAATCGTCAGAAACGTGTTGTGATAAGCCTTGGTGTTTCGTTCGACACCGGATTCTTGCGCCTTGGGACGCGACAGTATCGATTCGGCCAAGTGAGTCGTACTAGACAGGATCACCGTATCACCTCGAAAAGCCAGGCAAGGGCTAAAGTTAAACTGAATTGGAGCATCCACAAGTTTTTTGCGATCGACGTCTGGAACATAGGTCGCGCTGATTGTCTGAACATCACCCATCGTTTGTGTGTTCTGATCCAGCTGTGGTCCCCCCTCCATCGCACCCACAACATTCAAAAAACCGATCAGACTTTGAAAGATGCGTTTTAATTGTGGTCGCATTGTTTCTGCGTCACGGAGAGTTGCAATTAAAGCGAAGCTAGGCAGTCGAATCGATGGATTAGGGTAGCCTTCTACGAAAACGTTTTCTTCCGATATCATTTGCAGCCGCGGATAGATTGCCCCTAAAATATCCTGTCCAAAATCCCTTCCCGAGAAGAGTGTTGTCAGCGTGTTATCAGCTTGAGCTAGCTGGTCATTGACTCCTTGATCAAAGAGGTCGCCAGCTCGAAGCCACATTTGGGAGATATCGCGATAGGCGGAAAGGGATGCGAGTGAATTGGTACTATCGATCAATTCGACCTTTGGAGAATCAGTCGAGGGCTCAAAGTGGAAGGCCCGCGACTTTTCGGCTGACGAAGTGTCATGAGGTGACGACAAGGCTAATTCAAGTTGCCGGTCGCTGGCCATTAGATCTCCAGTCACATAGCTGGTCGAGTGGAGTGTGCTTAGCAAACCCCCAATGAGAAGTTCTGCACCAAAATCCTTCGCTCGGCCACCTAGCAATTCTTTCGCAATACCTGCATCACGAAGTGTGGCGACATCAATGTACATCCAACCCAGGGATGATATCGCTTGCCCTGAAGAAGTCGATTTCCGTTCAGCTATTGCCTTTTGAAACGTCTCGCTAGTAGCTAAGCCATCCTTAGCATTATCGACAAGCCTATCGACCGTTGCCTTGGCGAGAGCAGGCTTGTTCGTGACGATAAAGTGCTTTCCAAAAGAGCCGAAAATAGTTTTGTTGTTCTCGTATGCCACTGCTCCACGATAGTCTTTCTTCTTAATCGCATCGCTATCCCCATTTTTAGTAGCCTCACCTCGCATCAGTTCAACGACTCGTTCGAGATATTCCTTAAGCCACTCTTCGCTGACTGCCGTTCCAACTACGACAATGCCTTGCGTTTCACTATCGACGGCGATCGAAACACCACCGCTAGCAAGGTTGCTAATGATGTTTTCAAGTTTGTCACCCAGTGCGAATTCCGCCATCGCAATCCCGCCCCGTGCCTTGACAATTTCAGGCGACTTCCAAATCGATTGGAAGGCCTCGGAAGCGACCAATTTTGTCCGAAGTGGGTGATTTATCCATTGGTCTGAAGGTTCGATCTCGGCATAGATCACAGTCGACTTCGGTGCGACGTTACGAAACGCATCATCAGAATGGGCTTGCGAGTCACACTGAACCACAGCACAAACGGAAAAGAAAGCAATCGTTGAGACTCGATACATCAGGGGACCTCTCGGATATAGCGGTGGGGTTGGGTTTTGCTTCAGTAATTCAGCTTGGGCACTGCAGGAGCCGTATTGTAACCATAAATGCAATACAACAGCCATAAATCGCAAAGTGGGGTAAGCTTCCAACTTGCAATATTTATTATTTCTCGTAGATCGCAAGATGGAAGCATACGCCACTTAACCAAATGACCACGCCTAGCAAGACTGCACTTGCCACTCGATCTATTCGCCGCAGTCCGTACGAATCTTGGAATAAATTTGACGCTACGGAGCCAAATAGCTCATAAACCACGCATGTCACACCCAAAACCGCTATTCGCTTTTACTGTGCAGACTCTGAAACGTCGGCATCTGATTTTGCGGCATCGAGCTTTGCGGAAAGCATTCTCTTTCGATCGTCGAAACTACTGACTGTAACATAACCGAGATATTGTCTCGCGTCGTGAATTTGCTTGAGTCGTTCGGAGGCTTCGGCGGCAATCATCATTGCCATCATGTCTGTTTTGGGTGCTCGTTTTACCATTTCGGAAAGGAGGTTATTGATGATCGCATCCGGGATCTCCTTGTCGTTAACCATGACAGACAACGGCACTCGGTACATTCGGGCATCTTGTTTTCGAAATTCGATCGCTTTTCGAAAGTACGAAATTCCATCCGGCCGTCCTTTTGTATCCATTCCGATTATTCCACGGACTAGAAGGATTTCCGGAGACGCATGATCTATCTTTAAAGCAAACTTAAGACTTTGTACCGCTTCGTTGTGTTGACTCTGACGGTGTTGACTTAACCCGTTCAGCGCAAGTGCCAAGGCTTCGAAATGCTGCAATGCTTTTGAGCGAGCATTCCGTTCAAACTTTGATAGGAGATTGGATTGCGTCCGCATAGTTGCAAGATTTGCCGAAGGAGCAGCAAATTCGTTTAAGCGAATGGATGCGGCGGAGTGCATCAGATAGCCAAGAAAAAAATCGGGTTCTGATGCAACCAATTGCAACGCTTGGCTGTGGATGCGTCGATGTACTGCTAGGGGACGTTCATCAAAAAAGTCGACCAAATCAACAATGCGTTTCGTCGCTTCTTCTTCTTTTTGGCAGACATCAACTAGCGATCTTTCAGCAAGGTTGATGTTTTGAGTCTCTCGTTGAATTTCGCGATTTTTGTTCTGAATATCAAGAACCAGTCGTTGCATGGAACTATTGATTTTATTGCCTTCGACATTCAGAAGTCGTATCTGTTCGTTGATAAATATCAAGGATTGACGGGTAGCGCTTTCTGATCCTCTTGATTGGTTTAAGCTCCCAAGTGAATCCTTAGACAAATAAGCGCTAGCAAGTTCGTTTTGAATTTGTTGTATCCGAGAGGCACCTTGCTGGCCCAGCAATTCGTTCTGACCGATTTTGGTTTTTAACTTTTCGATAGTATCGAATGCCGTTTGCCAATTGGATCGAGACTTCTGAAGATCTCCACTAGTGTTCTTGTAAAAAGTGACATTGGCCATAATCTGATCGAAGATCTTGTCTTCCTCCGACTTTTGATCCAAGGTTTGCGCCAAAGATGTTTTGGATTCAACTTTAATGGTCGAATCATTCAGTAGTAAATCGTCTCCTTTAGGATCTTTCATCTCCGTACGAACGGCATCATTTTCAGAATTCGATGAGACCGCGGGTAGAGACTGTTCAGAAATCGAATTATCCAAAACAGATGCACTGATCTGTTCGGCTTGATCTAGCTCCGGCAGTTTGGAAGTATCAGTGGCTACTGCTTGTTGAGTTGATGTTTCTTTGAGTCCTGAGGGCTTCTCTGCAAGTTGCGTCTCTGCAAAACTTGGATCTGTATCTGAGCCTTCGTTGTTGCTTGCTTGCAAAGAGGTTGGAGATTTGGGCACAGAACTCGACTCGGCGATCGAATCGGCATTGCTGTTTGGAGAAGGAACTTCGGATCTGAAAACGGAATTAGGATTTTGACCAGTCGATGAAGCGACGACATTAGAATCTAACATCATCTGTGAAGGTACATCGACAAAGAACAAATGCTTCGTAAGGAGCAGCACACTGCAAGCCATAATTAAGCAGATGCTTGCGGAAACCCACTTCCAGTTCGCAGATAGAAACACGGACCGATTTGAACCATTTTGCTCGCTGCTCTCGTTCCACCAGCTGTTTTGAGAAACCGTTGGATTTTCGGTCTTTTTTGTTTTCGAAGAAGCTGTAGGAATTAACACCGTTTGTTTCGCTTGCGGGAGCGGGGATTCAAGTCCAGTCCAATCAACAGCTTCCATTAATATCCATTGGCCAGTAGGCGACTCCTGGATTTTGTCGCTCGGCGAGAGACGACCTTCGTGATAAATTGCCAGAAGCAATTTCGTACTCTTAACGGCAAATTGCTTTTCACCTCGCTGAATAAGCCATGACTTCCCTACGCCTGTCGGCTTTACTTCCAGTGACATGCTAAAACGCCCCTAGCAAAACAATTGAATACGATTCAAAGTGCAAACTCGTGTAACCTACCATCTGGCATGTAAGCATACACAACCCAGCGTGAACAATCGACCTCTATACAGAGTGGTTTCCCAGGAAAACGAACAAGTTCTAGTACACCGACCGAGAACTCGAGGTCGAGCAGATCGACCCCTGGTGTGCTTGCTTTTACCAATCGCTTTCCGTCGTCTGACGTGTTGCACCACAACACGTCGCTTTCGATGGATTGGAACGATGCGACTCTTCGCATGGAGGGGAGCTGGTGAACGGTGATGGAGTTGTCGATTCCGACAATCGTCAGCATGTTGGACTTTTGATTCATTCGCACCTGTTTGCTCGGAGTGTCCGTAAGGAGCATCCCAATTTGTTTTTCATTCCTCAAATCCCAAACAACGACTCGCCGATCTTCTCCAACTGAGACTAATAAATCGTCTTTCTCGGAAACAGCCAATCGACTACGTCCGTTTCGGTTGACTTGGAAGCTGCGCAAAACTTCGCCATCGCTCTCGGAAACGATCCTTAATTCTCCATTGCAGTCACTGCAGGCCAAGCGGCCCCCAGGAATCCCACACATCGCAGAAACCTGCTTTGTGGCAAAAGACTTTACAACGGATCGAGAACCAAGATCGACGAGTCCTATCCGACTCTTTTGGCTAACCGCAACCCCTCCACCCGATTGGCTAAATGTCATGTCCAGCAGACCCCCCCCTCCCTCCAGGCTAATATTGGAATGAAGTTTTAGCTTACTTCGTTCCTCAGATTTAAAGGTTACCAAACGGTCGATAAAGCCTAAGAATAGTGTTGAAGCTTCGCTATCATATTTCATTAGTACCGGTGGTTTGTCTGAAGGTCCCTTCCAAATCTCTGAGTCACTGATAGATAAACTTTCAGTATTTTCCTTGAAGAAATAATGTTGGCCATTCTTAAGGCGAAAGCTAACCCAGCGACTAAGCCTATCGTCAACAAAATCGTCAAAAATAAAGTCCGCTAGATAGACCTGCTTGTCTGCTGCGGCGGCGCGAAAATCGCGATTTGCATTTTGTTCCGATAAATTGAAGGCTGACGTCATCATTGAGCCAGTCACGTTACAGCTATTCCATTCCTTCCTTTCGAAGTTATAAACATGAAATTGAAGCACTTCATCCTGAGGTTTGGTACCCGCTCGGGATACAATTAGCCCAAGTGAAGTTCCATTTCGAGAAAACATTGCTCCCCCTTTACGCGGCGTGCGTGGCCATTTCAACTTGATCGAGCGGATAGTTTTTAGGGTTGTTGGTTCGAGCTGCAATACTTCACCATCGGTGGCCAATATGCAGTCGCCATTTTTCGCAAAACAAAGAGCTGTTTCTTTGTCCTGATCAACGCCCAACTTGGACGCATCTTTTTGAATAGACTGGTCATTGATCGAGTAGCTCGATAGGTTTCCAGAGTGATTTAAAAGGATCAGTTGTGAGGAATCCTCCGAGAAGATAACTCTCATCTCTGGCCATCGAAGTGGTTCGTATTTAGGAACGTATAAACCGCTTCCTACTGGATTCTCTGTTATCGAAATACTTACTTTAGCAAGTTGATCGACAGGGATAACTCGCCTTGGGTATTCACTGCTCGCAAGATTTAACAAGACCATTTCAAGATCGATATCAATCAACAATACGTCGTCGAGTGGATTGTCATTGCTCTCGTTCTTCATCGAAACGGTTACTTTTGGGCAAACACAAGCAACGTAGTTTCCATTGGGACTAATCCAGGCCTGTGTTACTACTTCATCGATACTAGTAACTGATTTTCCATAAGATGCGACTCGAATCTTTTTTGCGGTAAACTCTTGAGCAATCTTTGATAATGCTACATTTTTGTTATTTGCTGATCTAGGTAAGTATTCCGCGATTAGGCTTTCCTCGGGATCTTGTGTTATCCAAGTGTCGGCGGCCTGATTTACAGCAAGAACCCGCTCCCCACTTGCGAGGTCTTTAATCTGGACTCGATCAACGGGTCGGTCGGGAAAATGTACTGACCGTATGAATTGAACCGTCTCGATATCGAGACGGTCAAAGTCATCAACAAGCTTGTAAGGTAGATCGCGTTGCTTAGCTTTTGTTGAAAGATACGTCCATTCAAGCGATCTAGCAGCAGGGACCGTGTCCTGCAGAATCTTTGTGGCAGAATCAAATCTTGCAGAAGCGATCTCCATTTTGACAGTCTGAATTTCACCAAAGTATTTGAGTGTCTTATTCTTGGATTGCTCGGTTTGACGAAGTTGCTTTTCATCTTCGGATTGGGCTTTTGCTTGATCGGCTTCTTGTTCTGCGATCGCTTTTTGTTCAGCGGTGGATAAGATCAATTTCTCCTTTTCCTGGATCTCACGAAGTTTCGCTACGATGGTTGCATTGGCTCCTTCCAAAGCGATATTATTCTGATTGAGTGTTTGGTTCTGTTGGTCTAACTCATCAGATCGTTGCTCTAGCTCTTGCGACTGAGTTTCAAGTTTTCGTTTTTGATTTTCGACCTGAAATAGGGTCTGGCTTATTCGAACGGCGTTGACTTCTGCTCGAATCCACTGCGTTAGAACGGCAACACTTAGGATTGTTACCACGACGAGAAATGCGGCCGTTAGCTTTGATATACCAGGATTACGGCGACTCCATCGTTGAAGCTTCTCAATAATCGACTGGCGGCGAGATAGGATTGGGGCGTCAGTTAACCAGCGGTCAAGGTCTCGCGCTAATTCAAAACAGTCTTGAAAGCGATCCTTCGGAGTCTTTTGTAAGGCTTTCAAACAGATGGTTTCTAAATCCACCGGGATTTGAGGATTCAACTTCCTGAGCGAAGGCACCTCTGAATGCTGAATCGCATACATCAATTGCAACTGTGCCCCCTCAAACGGTCGTTTCCCCGTTAGTAACTCGAAAAGCATGATCCCAAGCGACCACTGATCGGTCTGACCATCGGCAACTGAACTCTTTCCAGAAGCTTGCTCTGGACTCATATAGGCTGGCGTACCAAGGACCGCCCCCTCTTGCGTATGTAGTACATCAATAATGTCGCGTTTTGCTAAACCAAAATCGACTAGATACGGTGTACCTTCCTTATCCAATAAAATATTTTCGGGCTTAACATCCCTATGCACGACACCCTGAAGATGGGCGTAGCCAAGCGCATTTGCGAGCTTTAAAATCAGTTTCACTGCCGCAGTTGCTGTCGGTTTTCCATGAAGCTGGATCATCTCCCGCAAATTGGTGCCATCGACGTATGCAGACGCAATGTAATAGTGTTCATCAAGCCTTCCTGCATCGTGAACTGCAACAATGTTGGGATGGTGAAGTCCGGCTGCGGCCTTGGCCTCGCGAAGGAATCTCGAAATCTGCTTAGTGTTTTCTCCACCTGAAAAATGAGGAATCTTCAGGGCGACTGTACGATCCAGCTGAGGGTCAAGCGCAAGGTAAACGGTACCAAAAGCTCCGCTGCCAAGCTTGCGCTGGATTTCAAATCGGCCAAGATTTTTATTCGAGAACTTCATGGTCAACCATAACACGTTTGCATTAACAATAAAGGAAGCTAGAGGCTAATCTTCAACAATTGCTTGCAACTGCAATACATACGTAAGTAATTTAGCATAGACACCTTCATCACCTGGTCGTGCCGGCGCGACCTTGC
>Ga0105046_10014416_pt1 | contig 12182 bp, 7 predicted proteins | sample MAT03_FD_78385 | JGI IMG/M metagenome (GOLD analysis project Ga0105046, IMG submission 78385) | Freshwater microbial communities from Lake Fryxell liftoff mats and glacier meltwater in Antarctica - MAT-03 (megahit assembly) | ecosystem: Environmental > Aquatic > Freshwater > Ice > Liftoff...
CCTGATTTTACGTGCGACACGTCTGTGTCGCACAACCTCTATCAGTCCTGTTAAGGGGCTGACAAACGTTTAACAAATCACCAGAAAAGCGCAACCCTTACGCCTTATATCCCCATGTCTAAAGCCAGGGGTCTTACGGCGTTTCTCTGATAAGGCCAGGACTCATCCTCATCTCAAAACGCCATTCGCAAGAAATAATATCTTAAATCCTATTTTCTATCTATAATTACTGCACATAGGAAATATAACAATATTCATATCATTTTGTGGAAAAGATGCGCCATTTGCCTCATAGCATGTTTGTCCGATAGGACTATAGTCAGGAGAATAATAGTCGCGATGTCATGAGATGTTATCGTATGATACAAAATTTAGTTGGCTCACGGTATGAACTGTTAGACCTTATTGGGCAAGGTGGTATGGGCAGCGTCTATCGCGCCCTGGATCGTTTGACAGGCACGACAGTCGCTCTTAAACGTGTGCGTCTAGACCCCGAATCGGTCCTGGCCGCAACCAATACGGATACGCAGCCGCGTCTTGTCCTGGCGCGTGAATTTCAGACGCTTGCCGTCCTGCACCACCCCTATATTATCAGTGTGCTGGATTACGGTTTTGATGATGCTGGACGTCCCTTTCTGACAATGCCGCTTCTGGAAGAGACATCCACCATCTGTGAGGCTGCCACGTCGGTCCCGCGCGATCAGCAGATTCGCTATATTCTTCAGATGCTGCAAGCCCTTGCGTATTTGCATCGCCACAACATCATTCACCGCGACATCAAACCGGGTAATATCCTGATCGATTCGCAGACCAATGAAGTGCGTGTGGTTGATTTTGGGCTGGCCTCCGGAGGTGGGGCATCTGAGACGCTGGACGGAACACCTGCTTATATCGCGCCAGAAATCTTTAACGGCCAGGATGCGTCACGCGCCAGCGACCTGTATGCAGTCGGCCTGATTATGTATGAGATTTTTACGGGCCGCTTTCCCTATCGCGCACAGCATTTTCATCATCTCGTCGATGATGTGACCCATCTGACCCCTCCAATGGACGATATTCCACCAGAGTTTGTCTATCTGGTGGGACGCCTGCTGGAAAAGAAGCCCATCTATCGCTATACCGATGCAGAAGTCGTCATTGAGGAATTGTGTGCCGCCGCAAAAATCCCCCTGCCTGAAGAGAATGTGGCTATCCGCGAAAGTTTTCTGCAATCGGCAGTATTTGTGGGGCGCGAGAATGAATTGACCCAACTCCAGTCTGCCCTGGATGCCATTGTAGGAGGGGCAGGCAGCGGGTGGCTCATCGGGGGAGAGAGCGGCGTTGGCAAAAGTCGTCTGCTGAATGAGCTGCGCACGTATGCGATGGTAAAAGGCATGCCAGTGCTGCGGGCCTCCGCCCATGAGAGTGATGGCCTGACTGTATCATTCTGGCGCGATTTGCTGCGGCAGTTTGTGCTGGCTTTCCCGCTGGATGAAACAGAGGCCAGTATTTTTTACGATTTTGTGCCCGATCTGGAAACGATTTTAGGGCGCATGATCAAACAGGCCCCCCGTATGGCGATACGCGATATGCAGCAGCGGGCCCTGTTGACGATGATCGGCGTCATGATGCGCCACAACCGCCCCACCCTGCTCGTCCTTGAAGATTTGCATTGGACGGATGATCTCAGCCTCCTGGAACAATTTAGCCCTTTTCTGGATATGCTGCCGCTGCTGATGGTGGGCACCTATCGCAACGACGAGCAGCCTGATATGCCACTGCGCCTGCCTGGGATGCGCCAGCTTAATCTGGAGCGCCTGAGCCAGGAAAACATGATGGAATTGAGCATATTTATGCTTGGAGAGGCCGGACGAGACCCCGATTTGTTATCGCTTTTGCAGCGTGAGACAGAGGGGAACGTCTTCTTTCTCATTGAGGTGTTGCGGGCCCTGGCACAGGATACCGGGTACTTAGAGAATATCGGGCGCAAGCATCTGCCGAAGACCATCTTTACAGAGGGTATTCGCTCGATTGTGCGACGTCGATTGGCCCGTCTGTCTATCGATCATCACCCCATGCTGCGAGTCGCGGCACTCTACGGGCGGCAAATTGATCTCAAGCTGCTGCAATGTATTGATGATGAGTTGGATTATGACGATTGGTTGATGCACTGTGCCAATGTTGCCCTGCTGGAAAACGACTCCAGCAATGTGTGGCAGTTTGCGCATGATAAATTACGCGATGGCATTCTCCTTGACTTGGCCCATAGCGAAGTCCTAAAACTTCATCGCATGATTGCTGAGGCTATCGAAGATGCCTATCCCGATAACATCGCGTTTAGCCCCAATCTGGCTGTTCACTGGCGCATGAGCGGCAATTTAGACCGAGAACGACCCTATGCGCTGCAAGCAACTGATTATCTGGCCGACCTGGGACGTATTAACCCCGCGATTCAGATGGGGGAACGCGCCTTAGAGATCGTGGATAACACCGATATTGGCACTTTAGCAGCACTGCGTGTCCAACTGGGGGCGTTATATCAACAGGTGGGCAACCTGCAAAATGCCGCCGAATATTTGCTCATTGGCCTGCGCGATTCGCAAATTGCCTCTAACGATGTTTTGCAAGAGCGGGCCTTGCGCCTGCTGGGGCAAACTGAGATCACACGCGGCAATTGGCCGCTCGGCGCACAGCTTCTCGAACGGAGTTATACCCTCTCGCAGACATTGGGTGATTCCCTACACATGGCCGATAACATGGTTCTCCTGGCAACTGTGGCAGGTTGGCGGCATGATCTGGATCGGCAGAAGACCTTCTACGAAGAAGCCTATGTGATCTATGAAGCCCATCAATCGGCGCTCGGTCTCGCGGACTGTCTGTGGGGGCTGGGCATGATTGCTGTGGTTCAGGGCGATTTGGCGGCGGCGAGCGGCTTTCTTGAAGAAGCGGTGCGAACGGTACGCGCGGTCAGCCATACCGCGCGTCTGCCTGTCATCCTGGATACAGCCTCACTCGTGGCCTATTTACGGGGCGATTTGCTGCGGGCCAAAATCTTTGCCCTCGAAGCAATGAATCTCTCAGATCGTCTGGGTCTGGTCACCACCCGCATCGACAGTCGCATTTGTCTCGCCCGCATTTATATGGCCGAAGGCCATCTCTCTGATGCCAATGGAGCGCTGCGGTTGGCCCTCAAAAATGCCTCTGATTATGGCCATCAAGCACGCATACTAACAATTGTGGTCGAGTGTGCGCGTCTGCGTTTTTGCCAGGGCCAGAATACAGCAGCAGCAGAAATGGTCGGTGCGGCCATAGTCCATCCGCGCTTGCTCAGTGATATACGCCTGCTCATTGCAGAGCCGCTGCGCAATCAGATTCGGGCTCAGTTGAACGATGACGATTGGTCCACAGCGGAGCGCTTCAGTCGGGGATGGGGGATCAAAGAGATTGTGTCGCTCATTGCCTCGGAGATGGGGGTGGCAGTGTAAGGGAGAGGACAGGCTCGATCCTCTGGTTCATTTGAACCCTATCCGATTACGAGGCAGAGCCGTCTATTAAGGAGGATTTCTTATACACAATCAATATATCATACACGAGCAAGTTAAGTCGATCTTTGGAGCCTGAAGCATCTTGTCAGGGCCCCATAAAGGGGCCCTGACAAGATGCTGTCATGACTGAAATGCAATTGCAGAATGAACAAGGCGAGGAGAAAAAATGATGAGAGGAGTCTAGTGTTATGCCAAACTCCTCTCGACCGTACCTGTACCCTATTATTGGGCTTCGATGCTTTGTACGGCCTCAAGCGGTGTCACGCCGCCGTAGAGAATTTTCATGATGCCGGGTAGATAACGATCCATCGTCATCACGTTGGCGTAAACAAGATGTTTGGCAAGCGGAAATGACAACTCATCGCCCTCAACATCGATGCTTGTCTTGTAGCGGACTTCGCCATCGCTGTAATCCAGCTCGAAATTACCAATCACCATGCCATAATTCGCGCGTGTGACAAACTCAGCCATATCGATGCGTTTTTCTTCGGGCGCATTCACGGGCGCAACGGAATAGAAAAGAAGCTGCTGCTGCTGTTCGCGGGCGCGGGCATAGCATTGAAAGCTGCCATGTTTGCCGGAATAATTCAGCGAGATCACCGCATCATCATCGCGCAAATGATAATTCCAATTGTCCTGATCGAAAAACCGTTGAATCGCATCCAAAATCGTTAATTCATTCACGCGTCACCCCTTATCGGTGCAGTAGTGAGGAATCTATAGTGTGGGAGGCCTCACCACGCCAATAGGCTGTTTCCATTATAAGTCATTTGCGTATTTGCAGAAACGTACCGCGACTCAAAAAATTCTCACAAATCCCTGAAAAGAGAGCCGCGATCAGGGCCATCCAACGCGGATACGTGTCAATGACAGCATAATCTTTTGTGCTTGCCATTCGTATGAGGCCGCGTTACAATCCACTTATATTATATACGTGGCACGCGATCTCATCTTCCTTCATCTTGCTTAGATAATCACGCTGCAACCCGCTCATGGGTTATGGCCTTGCGACAGTTGGAGACGAGATGACATCCCCTTATTACATCGAACGTGAAATTCAGGAGCAGCCCGCAGTTCTACGCGGCTTGCTGACCACCGAGACCGAACCCGTTAAACAGGTCGCAGACGCTATTCGCGCCTTTAATCCGGCCTTTGTACAGATTGCTGCCCGCGGCACATCGGATAATGCGGCCCGCTACGCCCAGTATTTGATGGGGATTGAGCTGCGTTGGCCGGTGTCGCTGGCCGCCCCCTCGATCAATACGCTCTATCATGCGCCGCTCAATGTGTCGCGGGCACTGGTGATTGGTATCTCGCAAAGTGGGCGTGCCGCCGATGTACGACAGGTGATTGATGATGCCCGTGCCAGCGGTGCGCTCACGCTGACCATCACCAACGATCCTGAGTCGCCCCTCGCCCTCGCCTCAGAGTATCATCTGGCGCTGCGCTGCGGCGAAGAAATCAGCATTGCGGCGACCAAAACCTACACCGCCCAACTGACCGCGATTGCCCTTCTTGTGGCGGAACTCAAAGGCGATGCGGCCTTCAGTGCTGCCCTGCAAGAGCTGCCCGAATTTGTGGCGCAAGCGCTCGAACTGGGAACGCACATCCCCCAGATTGCCCAGCGCTATCGCTATGCCGAGCGTCTGTTGACTCTGGGACGCGGCTACAACTACTCTACCGCCTTTGAATTAGCCCAAAAAATTCGTGAATTGTGCTACATGCCCGTTGAAGATTACAGCGAAGCCGATTTCCGGCATGGCCCGATTGCGATGGTGAACCCCGGTTTCCCGGCGCTTGTCATTGCGCCGAGCGGCGTCACACAGCCGTTGATGATTGATCTGCTGCACAAGCTGCACAAGCTGCGGGCTGAATGCATCGTCATCTCAGATACTCAAGAGGCGCTTGATCTGGGTCACATTGCTCTGCCTCTCCCAGCGGACATTCCGGAATGGCTCAGCCCGATTTGCGCGGTCATCCCCGGCCAGCAGTTGGCGATGAATATGGCGCTGGTCAAAGGCCATCCCGTTGATCGCCCTGAAGGATTGAACAAGGTGACGATTACACAGTAGGCGCTCTACGCTGTAGGATGTCGAATAAGCCAGAATTCCAAATAACGATGGTAGGGGCACGATGCGTCGTGCCCTCCCTAAAGCGTCATACGCAACGATGTTATCTTGGTTGATAGGGTTTTTGGGCACGATGCATCGTGCCCCTACATCTCCCATCATTTAACAAATCGCTGTCGATTATTGTGCCTCCACCCCCTCCCGCGTCACAGTCATTCGCGCGCGTCTCTCCAGCGCATCAATCATCGATACAGCCCCATCCGGCCACACAATCTCCAACTCTAACAGCTTCGCCTCGGCGGGAAATCCAAAATGAATGCGCGACGGATCACCTGACAGATAGCCGCTGGCCGCTTTGACATCGCGAATATACGTACCTTGATGCGTGCGCAGAACGAGATGCGCACCGATAGCGCGTGTGTTGAGACTCCGGGGCCAACGCAAATCGACTTGGAGACTGCTCCCTTCACACAACTGATTCTCAAACATCTGTGACGGACTGTTGAGATTGTTGACGACAATATCCAGGTCGCCATCACCGTCCAGATCGCCCATGCTCATGCCGCGTCCGCTGCGCAGCGAGCCTAAGCCCCACTCTGGCATAGGCGTAAGCTGCTCCGTGCCGAGGTTGCGGAAGACCTGATTCTCCTCAACAAGTTCGTGATTGGGCAGCGCCCCAAACGTCGTTGACTCCATAAAGCCGTTGACAACGTAGAGATCCAACCAACCATCTTGATTCAAATCGCCAAATTTGCCTGACCAACTCCAGCCCGTCGCATCAACCCCGGCAGCGGTGGCTGTGTCGCTCAAAGAGTCTACCGATTGCAGCACATTGGCCGTGATCTGAGGATCAGTTGTAAGATCGCGCTCGGCATCAATACCCTCCGTGATCGTGCGCAGAATCTGTTCACCCTCCGAGTCGCCGTCCTGCGATTTCATATCCGTTGAAAACACTTCGTATTGCCCATCATTATCGATGTCGCCAAAATCGAGGCTCATTGTGCTGTAGCTCATGCGTGTGAGCGGATTGGCAATCTGCCAACCTGTGGGCGACCAATACCAGATGGTATCGGGCACGGCAAAGTCATTGCCCACCCAGATGTCAAGATGCCCGTCCCCATTGAGGTCCAGCAGCATGAGCGCCAACGCCTGGGCACTGGTCGCGAGGCTGTTGAGCGCGAACTTACCCTCGCGATTCTCATAGACGTAGACGCCGCCCTTGCTATCAGTCAGAAACTCTTGCCCGTAATCAGTCAGCAGACTGGCATCATAGGTGGCCCCCACCAGATCAAGATCGCCATCGTTATCGACATCGCCGCAGTTAATGGCATACAGGGGTTTGCCCACGCCTGAGATGTACTCGCGTATAAAGTGACCGTCGCCCACATTGCGCCAGTAGGCCGGGGGGCGCTTGTTATGTGAGAAGACAAGATCAAGCCAATCATCCCCGTCCACATCAATGATTGTGACTGCCCGCGAATCGCTCTGCGACAGACGTGCCGTCAAAAATTTGAGGCCGCCCTCATTGCGCAAAATCGTGTTCATGCCTGCGTGATTGGCAAGAACAATATCAAGATCGCCATCATTATCTAGATCATTGATGCCCACACCGCCGCCATTCGCCTCAAACATGCGGATCGTATTGCCCCCCGGAACCTTCGTCACATGATCAAGATCATGGGCAACAAAACGCCCTGAACAGATCGCCTGATTGGTGAGCGGTAGGATTTCGATGATAACAGGCACATCAGATTCTGACGCCTGTCCTACAACAGTGACAGCTATCATTGATGTGAGAGCCCAAAATAGCAGAGAGCGGATCATAGCCGGACGATTCTTTCAGGGCATGGCGAAGTGGATGAATAGGCAATATCTGGAGGGGCCATCATAGCAAATACTGCTAAAATAGACTCTATATACTCTAAAAGGTCATAAATTGCGCCTTTTCAAAGGGCTGAAACCGCACTTTATCCCCATTTTGAGTATAGCTCAGTTTAGATAATCCCCTGGTGATCATAATGACAAACGAATCTCTGCGCCACGAAGCGCACGACAAAGCCATTGAGGTTTTACGTCGATGTGCGACATCATCCGGCTTTCGGGCATCGGGCCTCTCAGCGGGCTACCCACAAATTTGGGCCCGCGATAATGCCATTGTCGCGTTAGGCGCTCTGGCATCCGGGGATGACAAACTGATCGCCACAACACGCGCCTGCCTGTATACCCTGGGCCATCATCAATCATCGCGCGGCTTGATTCCTCTCAATGTCAATCCAGACACGGGCTACAGCAGCACCGAAAATGCAGGCGCTGTCGATGCCAATCTCTGGTATATCCTGCTGCACTATCTGTATTTTCAGACGACAGGTGATATCGCGTTCTTGCGTGAGTCGTGGGGCATCATTACGAAGGCCCTCGTCTGGTTGGAATTCCAGGATATGAACGAATGCGGGCTTCTGGAAATCCCGGAGGCAGGCAACTGGATGGATCTGATGGCCGTCCGCTATAACTCGCTGTACGACAATGTGCTCTATTATGCCGCAGCCCTGGCCTACGATCTCATGTGCCAGCAGCTCCCTGACCTGCCCACACATCAACTGCATGTGAATACAGGCCAGATCCACGAACGGATCAACCTGCTCATGTGGATTGATCGCTGCTGGGTCGGGGAGCACTTTGCCCAACATCTGGAACGCCTGAAAGCCATTCGCCTGGAATGGTTCATGCTGTATCACAACATCGGTACCATTTCGAGCCGCCCGTATTACCTGCCCTGGGTGGCCTTCCGCGAGTTTGGCGACTGGTTTGATACGCTTGGCAACTGTCTGGCGATTCTCACGGGCATCGCGGATTATCATCGCAGTGAGCATATCGTGCGCTATATGTATCAGGTGGGCATCGCGGAACCCTTTCCGAGCAAGGCGATCTATCCGCCGATTTACCCTGGTGAGAGTGATTGGCGTGACTATTATCGCAGCCGCAATTTGAACATGCCGCATCAATATCATAACGGCGGCATCTGGCCGATGGTCGGCGGGTTTCACATTGCGGCCCTCGTGCGCCACAAATGGCAAAATCAAGCCGAGCAGATGCTGGATTCGCTGGCGAGTGTGAATTATGCGGCCGCCAATGGTCAGTGGGGCTTCAATGAGTGGATGCATGGGATGACTGCCCATCCGATGGGCTTTGATCAGCAGGCATGGTCAGCCTCGATGTACCTCTATGCTGAACATGCTGTGCAAACGGGCAAACTTCTCTTGTTTGATGACCTGACCGCTGCAAAACCTGCTTCGGCGCGTGCGACGGAAATCAACGATTTTGAAGTGCGGGCAGGTGGTGGGCCTGTGGCCCGCGCTGGTGGGCAGGATCAGGATACGATCTAAACGCAGTTCGATCCATTGATGAAAAATCTCCTTCTGATCATGTGCCGCTGCTCATTCCCATGTGAGGCAGCGGCACATGATTTTAACTATCCCATCGCGTCTTGAATGTTTGTAAAGTATTGGAGATTTCAGACGCCATCTCTATTTAATGTGCGCTTATTTTGTGAAATTAAGGCGTATAATTTATTGTAATGATTTAATATCGACAGATAAATCTCAGCCAAAAGGTTAGCGTTATGAACCCCACCCATACGCCGCAAAAAATAAGGCGCTTGATATAACATCTCCTCAAAAAGGCAGTTCTGAGACTCAAACCGAGCAACCACTGAGTTCCTACGCCGATATTCTTCAATTACAGCGTACTATCGGCAATCGGGCGACCATTCAGCGCCTGAAGCCGCAAACGACTGCTTCACAGGCGCAGCCAACCGATCCTCACAAACAGGCTTTGAGTCGCCCTCCATTAGACACGCCTGACCACAACCACGACCATGAACGTAATTTTGACTCTCTTAATTCTCATGACTATGCAGTACAGCGTGCCATAGCAGTTATACCGGGAAAAAGTTCGGGGTGGTTCAGAAAGGGACGCCGCGACAAGATTAATGCTCTCGTGGTGGCTTACAACACCTTAGAAGTTGAAACCGCAAAAGCCAAAAGCACATCTGTCGGTGTTCAAAAATTGCTCACCGCTATTCAAAAAATCTTGACTGACGCAAAACTCTGGCTGGGGGCTGTGATAAAAGCCACGCCTGAAAAAGCGGCCTCTATTGCCGATTGGATCGTTGAAGAAGTTGAGCGAGAAGAAACCGCGAAAAGAGGACAGCTTGGCGAGGTTCAAGCATCGGAGGCTTTAGACGCGGCCTGGAATGGAGCGAGCTATAACGTCTTGTATACAAGCCCTCAATTCACCAGCTCAATCAGTGCGGGCACAAACTGGCTGGCAACTCCGGCCTTAGCCCCCATTTACGAATATCATATTATAAAGAATCAACTTGAAGCATCAACGCTTAATGCTTATAAAGACATAAAGAAATATTGTCTGAATCCGAGCCGAGACGAGGCCTTAAGAATCTATCATAAATACCAAATGCAGCGTGCAGACGTGCTTAATATCACCGGAGAGGGAGCCGGTGGAACGACGGCCATAAATCTCGTCAGGAATGCCATAAACACACTCGAAGTAGACCCAACTGGCGCACCTCCTCTTGATTTTGGGGCTATCGGCACATCGGTTGAGAATGTCATCAATGAACTATTTGTTTCTTTTAGATCGACTGAAGCCTACCAGAAAGTGACAACGGCACCAGCATCCTAATAATCTGTGGTGCAGGTGTTATATGGTGAGGTATGCTTGGACGCATACGCATTAAGCTAAGAGAGAACGTCGCATTTAAGCCTGTTTTGCCCTGTCGTTGGAGGCTAAAAGCCTCCGACAAGAACGAAAACCGCTGCTAAAGCGCTGTGACCAATCAAGACTCTTGATGTCACCATCACCAACCTCACATTACAATGAGTAAATTCTCATCATATGACTACAGTGAAGCTCACCTTTGTTATAGTCCATCAAGGCAACCTCGCCAGGGTTGGCTATTTTGTTTTGCAAAACATGAGGATGAGAGCCATAATAAGAGTCAGGCAGGTGCGTCAAATGTTGAAAGGCACGCCGCGTGCTATCCTACAAACTGTTGGGTTCGTATAAAATTTCTGAGGAGCCTATTCATGAAGAAAAAACTTTCTCTCGCCGCGTTAGCAGCAGCAGCAGTCGCCATGCTGACAAGCAGCGCTGTCGCACAAGACAAGACGACATTGCTTTGGGGCATGTGGGGCAGCCCGGAAGAAATCGTCGTTCATCAGCAGGTGGCGGATGCCTATGTGGTCGCAAATCCTGATGTCGCGATTGAAATCTGGTCACAGCCCTGGGGCGATTACTTCACAAAGTTAGACACTCTGTTCGCAGCAGGCGATGGATCAGTCATCCCTGATGTGTTCTTCATGTCTCCTATTCAGAAATATGCTTCCAGTGGGCTGATCGAAAATCTCGATCCTTTCATTGAAAACGCCTCTTTGGATCGAGAAGATTACTGGCCCGGTGCGCTTGAGAGCGTGTCGCTGGATGGCTCAGTCTACGGCTTCCCGCGTGATGTTGGCGTGAACGTGCTGTATTACGACAAAGACGATTTTGATGCCGCTGGTATCGCCTATCCCACCGATGAGTGGACATGGGATAACTTACGGGCGGCGGCGGAAGCGCTGACCGTGAAGGATGACGCCGGACGTATCTCCCGTTATGGTTTCGCCGCAGAAGGTGGCAAATACTTTGACTTTGTAGGCGCGAACGGCGGCCTGATCCTGGATGATGTGTTTACACCTTCCGAATGCCGCTTAAGCACACCAGAGTCGATTGCGGGTGTCGAATTTTTTGCAGGCATGATGAATGATGAGATTGCATGGCGCGATGCGAATCTGGGTCAGGCCGGTGGCGATCAGTCCGTGTTCCTGGCGGATCAAGCGTCGATGTTCATTCAAAATGCCAGCCGTGTCCCGGCGTTGAATGCAGCGGGGATTAACTACGATGTCGCGCCCGTGCCCATGGCCCCCAGTGGTGGTCGTCAGGCAGGCATTACGAACGGTGCTGCCTGGGTCATGAGTGCGCTCTCGGAAAAAGACGAAGCTGCATGGGAGTTCATCCAGTTCCTACAATCGCCTGAAGGTGGCGCAGCGATCTATTTTGCGGCTGGCGATGCCTTCCCGCCCACCCGCTCCAGCGCCGAGTCGGATGTCTTTCTCAAAGCTGAACGCGGCCCTGTGAACAAGCAGGCCTGGCTCACAGGCGCAGCAACATCGAACGTCAATGGTTCTGGTTGGTTCCCTGACTGGAACGAAATGAACAGCACCCTGATCAGCCCGGTGTTGAGCTCGATCTGGGCCGGTGAAGCGCAAGCTGCCGATGTGCTGCCGCCCCTGTGCGACAGTGTCAACACCTATCTTGCAGAACACGGTTACGGCGCTGATGCCGCCGCCGAAGCGACCACAGCCCCATAGGGTTATGGGTGTCTTCGCCGCAGCGATTGTAAGATAAGTGAGGGTGGGGCATAAATCATTATGATCCATTATGGACCGTTTTGGTATTCATGGCGCTGCAAATCTTGAGGTGAGATTGTCGTAGGGGCACGATGCATCGTGCCCTTACAAAGACGCTGTGC
>Ga0105046_10014417_pt1 | contig 12182 bp, 9 predicted proteins | sample MAT03_FD_78385 | JGI IMG/M metagenome (GOLD analysis project Ga0105046, IMG submission 78385) | Freshwater microbial communities from Lake Fryxell liftoff mats and glacier meltwater in Antarctica - MAT-03 (megahit assembly) | ecosystem: Environmental > Aquatic > Freshwater > Ice > Liftoff...
ACCGCTTGCGGGCCGGGATACGGCGGCTTGCGCCGCATGCGGCGCGCCGGTTCGAACGCACGCAAGCACCGCTTGCGGGCCGGGATACGGCGGCTTGCGCCGCATGCGGCGCGCCGGTTCGAACGCACGCAAGCACCGCTTGCGGGCCGGGATACGGCGGCTTGCGCCGCGTGCGGCGCAAGCTTGCCGGCTTTCACCCTCATTGCGCCTTGCCCTGCCCCAGCATTCACATCTGCACCGGCTGTGCGTGCTCCTTGGTCGCTGAGAAGCGCAGTTTCGGGTAGCGCTCCACGGTGAGTTGCAGATTGACGCGCGTCGGTGCTAGGTAGACCAGCGCGCCAGACGCGTCGCGGGCCATGTTTTGCATCGCTTTGATTTCCATGTCTTCTAGCGATTTGGCGTCGTCGCCATTGATCCAGCGCGCGGTGTGGATTTGCACGTTTTCAAACACGCAATCGACGCTGTATTCATCCTTGAGCCGATAGGCGACCACTTCAAACTGCAAAGTCCCAACCGCGCCGAGGATCAAATCGTGGCCTAACAAGGGCTTGAAAAACTGCGTTGCGCCTTCTTCTGATAACTGCGTCAGACCTTTCTGCAACTGCTTGAGTTTCAAAGGATCACGCAGCCGCGCGCGGCGGAATAATTCTGGCGCAAAGTTAGGGATGCCGGTGTACTTGAGCGACTCGCCCTGAGTGAAAGTGTCCCCAATCGACAAGGTGCCGTGGTTGTGGATACCCAGAATGTCGCCTGGGTAAGCGCGTTCGACGATTTCTCGATCACTGGCCATGAAGGTCAGCGCGTTGGCCAGCTTGAAATCCTTGCCCGCGCGGGCGTGCCAAGCCTTCATGCCCGACTCATACACGCCTGAACACACGCGAAAAAATGCCACGCGATCGCGATGCTGTGGATCCATATTGGCTTGGATTTTGAACACAAAACCGCTGAACTGCTCTTCCAGCGGCTCGACTTTGCGCGTTTCGGTGGCGCGTGCGCGCGGTGACGGCGCCTGTGCTACAAAAAAGTCGAGCAGCAGCTGCACGCCGAAGTTATTGATTCCAGAACCAAAAAATACCGGCGCCTGCTTGCCGGCCAGATAACGCTCAACATCAAAGGCGTGCGAGGCGCCCTGCACCAACTCCAACTCGTCTTTTAGCTCGGCGAGCACGTCGGCCCCTAAGCGCTCGGCTAAGCCCGGCGCATTTAAACCAGAAAAAATGGTCGAATCCTGCCGCGAAAAATTGCGCCCCGATTCGAAGATATGCACCTCGTCCAGCAATAAGTGGTAGACGCCTTTGAGGCGCGAGCCCATACCAATCGGCCACGTCACCGGCGCACACTCGATGCGCAGCACGCTTTCGATCTCATCCAGTAATTCGATAGGCGAACGGCCTTCGCGGTCGAGTTTATTGATGAACGTCATGATCGGCGTATCGCGCAGCCGACAAACATCCATCAATTTGATCGTGCGCTCTTCCACGCCCTTGGCGCAGTCGATGACCATCAGCGCCGAATCAACCGCGGTCAACACCCGATAGGTGTCTTCGGAAAAATCCGCGTGGCCCGGCGTATCGAGCAAATTGATGATGCAATCGGCATACGGAAACTGCATGACCGACGAGGTCACCGAAATTCCACGCTCTTTTTCCAGCGCCATCCAATCGGACGTCGCGTGGCGTGTAGCTTTGCGTGATTTGACCGAACCGGCCATTTGAATAGCACCACCGAACAGCAACAATTTTTCGGTGAGCGTGGTTTTCCCGGCGTCAGGATGCGAAATGATCGCAAAGGTGCGCCGCCGCTCGGTTTCGCGTTGTTGTTCGGACATAAGCATCTACCCAGCAAAGTTGCGCGGATTCTCGGTAGCTAAGCCGTCAATGTCCATGACTGAGAGCCGGCTGCTTGCGCGCAGCCGCGGGGCTATCCCTTCGTCCTACAGCCAAGCCCCATGCTGCACTGCCATAATCACCTTCCCGCCGCCGTCGTGCGGAGCGCTTTGCAGAGGGTGCCATGAGTTCGTCTAATGTCGTCATTGTCGGTGCCAAGCGCACCCCGATCGGATCGTTCAACGGCGCTTTTGCCGCAGTGCCCGCGCCCAGCTTGGGCGCTACGGCTATCCGCGCAGCGCTCAGTGCGGCTGGGGTCACGCCTGCCGATGTGTCAGAGGTGCTCATGGGTTGCGTGCTGCCGGCCGGTCTAGGGCAGGCGCCGGCCCGGCAAGCAGCGCTGCAAGCCGGCATACCGGTGAGCACCGGCTGCACTACGCTGAACAAGGTGTGTGGTTCGGGCATGAAGGCCTTGATGATCGGCTTTGACGCGATCAAAGCAGGTTCGGCGGACATCGTGGTCGCCGGCGGCATGGAATCGATGACCAACGCGCCCTATCTGCTGCAAAAAGCGCGTTTTGGCTATCGTTTTGGCCATTCCGAAGTGCTCGATCACATGGCTTTGGATGGGCTGCAAAACGCCGCCGATCGCAAAGCCATGGGTGAGTTCGCCGAATTGTGCGCCGGCAAATACACCTTCACACGCGAAGAACAAGACGCGTTTTCGGCCGAATCGGTGCGCCGCGCGCTGGCGGCGCAAGCAAACGGCGACTTTGCCGATGAGATCGTCGCGGTCACGGTGGCCGGTCGCAAGGGCGATGTTCTGGTCAGCAGCGACGAAGAACCACCGGCGTGCGATTTATCCAAAATTGCCAGCCTGCGTCCCGCGTTCAAAAAGGATGGCACGGTCACCGCTGCCAGTTCATCGAAAATCTCCGACGGCGCTGCCGCACTGGTGCTGACCAGCGCGCAAAACGCCGCCGAGCGCGGATTAACGCCCCTTGCTCTGGTGGTGGCTCACGCCACCCATGCACAAGAGCCGGAATGGTTCACCACGGCACCCGTGCAGGCCATCACCAAAGTGCTGGCCAAAGCCGGCTGGGGACTGGACGATGTCGACCTCTTCGAAATCAACGAGGCATTCGCGGTGGTCGCGATGGCGCCGATCCGCGAATTGGGCATTGATCACGCCAAGGTCAACGTCAATGGCGGTGCGTGCGCACTCGGCCATCCGATTGGCAGCAGCGGCGCGCGGCTGGTTGTCACCCTGATCCACGCGCTCAAACGTCGCGGCGGCAAACGCGGCGTGGCGGCGCTGTGCATTGGCGGCGGCGAAGCAACGGCGGTGGCGATCGAGTTGCTCTGAAGGCTGGGAGAGGCGTTCGATCACTGTGGGTCGGCGCTGCGCGCTTTTCCCGCACGGTGCGGGAGCAGCGTTCGATCACAGATCGAACCCACCAAAGGCTTAGGCTCTGGGCCGGCGCGGTGCAGCTCGGCTGCGAAAGCCAGCGACGTTGTCTGGCTTAGCAGCGTCGATTAGTCAGCAATGACGATCGGCACTGGTGCCCTTGGACCTAGCACCTTTCGCACGGTTAGAATGTGCGCAGCCGAACATAACTCGGTATTCCGGTCCGCCGGATCGTCTGTCCAGCCCAACAAGGATTTATCCATGAAAATCGTCAAATTCGCAGCATTGTCCGCGACTCTCGCGCTGTTAGCCGCTTGCGGTGACCAAGGCAGCAACACCACTGAGCCACCAAAAGCGGCTCCGCAAGTACAACAAGCGCCGGCCACCCCGGCTCCGGACGCCGCTGCGGCCGTCACCGACGCCGCTGCCGTCACCTCCGATGCTGCCACCGATGCCGCTACCGCTAGCGACGCTGCTGCCGCCGCCTCGGATGCCGCCGTTGTCGCCACCGATGCTGCTGCTGCTGCAACCGACGCCGCTGGCGCCGCTGCTAGCGCCGCAACCGACGCTGCTGCCGCCGCTGCCAATGCCGCGAAGGCGACTATGGATGCCGCCGCTGCTGCCGTAGAAGAAGCCAAGAAAGTAGAAGAAAAGCCAGCCGGCCAGTAATTTCCGGATCGGCGTGCAGACGATGCCCGGCTTCGCGCCGGGCATCGTCGTTTATGGACTATGCTCAAACCCATAACGCGCCAGAGGTTTCCAGATTGAAAACCATTCCGCTGCTCCTGCTCCCGACGATCCTGGTCCATGTGTTGCTACTTGGCGGTTCAGGGCTAAGCAGTGCGTGGTTCAGTACCACTTTGCCATCGGGCGCCATTTTCGAACTCACTGGCGGTACCGCAGTTCTTATCGTTGCCCTGCTGGCGCTGACCGCTGAAGTCTTCAAATCGACCTTCAGCAGCCGTGCCTCGCTGCTGGACCACATGCTGTCATTGTTCTTATTTGTGGTCTTGTTACTGGAGTTTCTGCTATGGCCCGCTGCCGCGTCAGGTGTGTTTGCGCTATTAGTGGTGATGACTCTGGTCGACGTGATCACCGGTTTTGCCGTGGGAATGGCGGTTGCAAGGCGCGATGTCGGCATCTTGCGCGAATAATTCGGCGGATTTCGTCATTGCGAGGTTCCGAAAAACTAATCATGCATTGACCGCCAAAAGGGGAACGGCCTGTGCCGGTGATTGAATCGCAAATTGATATTCGTTCGGCCGATTACGCAGCTAATGAGCAAACGATGCGCGCCCAAGTTGCCGATTTGCACGCGCAATTACAACGCGTCGCATTGGGCGGTGGCGATAAAGCACGGCTCAAACACACCGAACGCGGCAAACTGCTGCCACGCGAGCGCATTCGCGCGCTGCTCGATTCGGGTTCGCCGTTTCTGGAACTATCCCCCCTCGCCGCGCACGGCATGTATGAAGAGCAAGCGCCTTGCGCCGGCGTCATTACCGGCATTGGCCGGGTTTCTGGCAGTGAAGTGGTGATCGTTGCCAACGACGCCACGGTCAAGGGTGGCACCTATTTCCCGATGACCGTTAAAAAGCACCTGCGTGCGCAGGAAGTTGCGCTGGAAAACCATCTGCCTTGCGTTTATCTGGTTGATTCAGGCGGCGCATTTTTGCCGCTGCAAGATGAAGTCTTTCCAGATCGCGAACATTTCGGTCGCATTTTTTATAACCAAGCCAGACTCTCCGCGCTGAATATTCCGCAGATCGCCGTGGTAATGGGCTCCTGCACCGCCGGCGGCGCTTATGTGCCGGCGATGAGTGATGAAACCGTTATCGTACGCGAACAAGGCACGATTTTTCTGGGTGGACCGCCTTTGGTGAAAGCCGCCACGGGTGAAGTTGTCGATGCGGAATCACTCGGTGGCGCCGAGGTGCATACCAGCATATCCGGTGTTGCCGATCATTTTGCCGAAAACGACGCGCATGCGCTGACTATTGCCCGCGATATCGTTTCCCATCTTAATCGACGCAAACCCATACCTCTGGCCTTAGCTGAGCCCATCGCGCCGCGCTACGCCAGCGAGGAAATTTATGGCATCGTGCCGCGCGATACGCGTATCCCATTTGATATTCGCGAGATTATCGCGCGCATTGTCGATGGCAGCGAATTACAAGAGTTCAAAGCGCGCTACGGCAAAACCCTGGTGACCGGATTTGCACACATCTACGGTTATCCTGTCGGCATTATCGCCAATAACGGCATCTTGTTTGCTGAAAGTGCGCTCAAAGGCGCGCATTTCATTGAACTATGCAACCAGCGCAATATTCCATTGGTGTTCTTACAAAACATCACTGGTTTTATGGTCGGCAAAAAGTATGAAAATGCCGGCATTGCCAAAGATGGCGCAAAAATGGTCACCGCAGTAGCCTGTTCACATGTGCCAAAGTTCACTGTCATTATCGGCGGCAGTTTTGGAGCCGGCAATTACGCGATGTGTGGGCGCGGTTATCAACCGCGTTTCCTGTGGATGTGGCCCAATTCGCGGATTAGCGTCATGGGTGGCGAACAAGCCGCCAGCGTTTTGGCCAGCGTGCGTCGCGATGGCATTGAATCCGGTGGCGGGGAGTGGTCGCGCGCCGACGAAGATGCGTTTAAGGCGCCGATTCGCGCCCAATATGAGCGCCAGGGCCATCCTTATTACGCCAGCGCGAGGCTGTGGGACGATGGCATCATCGACCCTATCGACACACGCCGAGTGTTAGGTTTGGCGATCTCAGCAAGCCTAAACGCGCCGATCGAAGCTTCGCGCTTCGGCGTATTCCGTATGTAAATAAGTAGGAGATTCGAACGATGTCTTGGCCATGGACCACGATAGGCTTACCCGAAGATGCCACGCCGACCGAGATCCGCACCGCCTTTGACGCCTGGAAACAGCTGCTGGCGGAAGGCAAAGTCGCTGGTTCAGCGCGTGACTCTTTTGAAATAGAGCGCGCTTTTGAAGTGGCGCTGGAAATGGCCGAACAACGTGACCCCTCGCACCTGCATCACAGCCAATTTCCCGACGCTTGGCGCAAGCCCGATGCAACACCGAGCAACGCGCCGATTGCGCTCAATCCCGAACATCCGCCATTGCCGTCGGCCGATGTGCTCGCGACATCTTTGTTAGGCCTGATCAAGCAATCGGCCGACTTTAGCGATTTGACTGCCGCACTTGCTCGCATTCGCGGTTGGCAAGACAGCGACGCGCGCAACGGCGCCGATCGTTTTTTGCGTGAATGGTTAGTGGATGGCGGTGAGCTGACGCCGATCCAAGTGGTGCGCCTAGCACGGATCTTCGACTGGCAGCCCAGCTCGCCAACACTGCAAAGTCCAGAACGCGACCTCGATTGGCGACGCGTTGTCAAAGCCGCCTACGACATCATTGCACCACCCGACCCCGCTTACACCGGCGCAATCGGCCGCGGCTTCTTGATGGTCGCGGCGGTCGCCGGCATCGGTCTGGCCGCGCTTTTATTGCCACGCATCATGGGCGGCGGCGGACTACGCATCCTGATACCGGTCGTTTTTGCCGCCGCGTGTGTTTGGCTGCTGATTCGCTGGCGGCGCTAGCGATAGCGTCGCCCTTCCAGTTTGCCATGGGTGACGTAATGGTGGGCAGCGTCAGCGCCGGCGTTGGCCACGTCTTGATTGAGCTGCAGGTACAGCGCCGGCTCAAAATCAGCCGGTAGTTTGGTGGATAGTGTTTGCGCGCGTAACTCCGCGCGCTGTTGGTTCTGCCGCACAAAGGCCTCGTCGAGGGGCTCACCGGCAAACTGGGCGACAGTTTGCGTACCCAGGCTTAAGTTAAGCGGTGTGATGAAGGCCATTTCCCCGGGCAATAAATGCGAGGCCATTGGTCGGTAGTACGCGCAGTTATCGAAAAAATAATGAGTCACCTGCGACCAGCGCGTGGCGTGTGGATCGATAATCGGCGCTCCGCCATGCAACAAGTTGGCAGTCCAGATGAGCGCTTGCCCCGCGCGCGGCAGGAAAGTGGCCAGCGTTGCCTGACGCTGCGCGATCAACGCATTCCAAAGCTCGTGAAAAGCGGCCTGCGACGCGGGCCGATCGCGATCTGCTGCGCTCGCCGTGGTTTGTTCATTGTCGTAAATTGCCCAGCGGTGGCTGCCTGGGTAATACATCAACGGACCATTGTCGGCGGTCACGTCTTCAAGTGCGACCCAGACACCGCACATGAAAGCTGGTGGGTAGGAGTTAAAATGCACGGCATCGGTATGCACATGCTGCTGCGAGCCGCGTTCGAAATTGAGAGTCTGAAATGGGAAAGCGGCGCGGCCATAGAGTTTGGATAGCAGCGCAAGCAGCGCCGCTTGGTTGGCAATGGCGGCGACATCCTCGTTAACTTCCCAGGCATCCTGAAATCTGGGTGGCATCAGGCGGCCACCATGGCGATCTCCCGAGTTTCGCGCATCAGCAAAAAGCGGCGCCAGCGCCTGACGAATCCGCTGGGCGCGCGCCCAAATGTCCGTATTGGGGAAATCAAGAATCGCGTAACCGTGTTGATTCAGGTCCCGGGCGATGCGTTCTTCGTCAGCGATGAAATAGCCAGACGCGCAAATTGCGTCAAAAAACGGCGAGTCCACCAGCGGTATGCCGGGCAATAGGCGTAAGTGCAGGTCAACGGAGGTAGTCATCGGCGGCGTGTCAAACCTGGGTCTGCGAGTCGCCGTTGACGATAGCCGATCAGCCCGCAAGCAACCCTGTCAAAACGGCAGCCGCCGCGTCCAAATGTCTTTGTACATCACCCAGTCGCCGAGAAAACTCCATAGCGGATAGCTGAATGTCGCTGGCTTATTGTTCTCAAAGAAAAAATGGCCGACCCACGCAAAGCCATAACCCACCAGCGGTAGCGCCAGCAGCCACCACGGATTGCCGGAGTACATCGCCCAACCGAGCAGCAACAGCACGCCGGTGCTGCCAATGAAATGCAAACGCCTACACACGATATTGCGATGTTCGCCCAAATAAAATGGATAAAACTCCGCAAAACTGGCGAAGCGCGCGGTGGGTGCGGCGCTGCTCATGGGTGACTCCGGAGGCTTCAAGGTCGCTCATCTTGCGACGCAGGCGGGTTGAAGGCAAGAGTTTCGGGCAGGCGGGAGTCAAACTGTTGTGGTGATCCGGCCGCGGGTTAGGGCTCCCACAGGCTGGCGGCGAGGCTGTCAGTAGGCTCTTGTGGGAGCGAGCTTGCGCGCGGCGCTGTTGAGAACTCCGAGGCCCTGATCGGAAGCAAGCTCGCTCCCACCGGCCGCTCCTCTCCGTGGATATCGTAAGTCGTTGATTCGTTATTGCGATTGCGTGCCTCTCAGTTCTGCAATCCGGCGACCGCTGCTGCATCCAAGCGCAAGATCGGGTAGCGATTAAAGTTTTGGTCGAAATACGGCGTGCGTTGGTAGAAGAAGCGCAAGCGGGCGGCCGCGTCTGCAGCGAAACTAGCGTCGGTTAGGCGTTTGTTAAACTCAGCCTTCAGTTTGGCGTCCTTAGCGAGCATTTCGCGAGCCATTTTTTCCATTACGCGGGGCTCTGCGTATTCTTTTTCTTCGAAAATCGTATCGAAAAAACCCCAACGAAGAAAACTATCCGTCGACGCAGGTTCCATCAACAGGGCAATTAGACGGGCGCGTGATTGGTCCATGCTGACCAACCAACTCCCCTCGGATATCGGCATGTCCATCTGTTCCAGCTGAGAATCCAATGCGCTGATTACATGCCGACCTTCAAATGGACGCGCTGCCCACTCGACCGTATTAAAGCGATATACACCGACGCGCACTTTGGGCTGCGCGCCCACACGCTGCATGGATATCCCATGTAAGCGCAGCCGTTCGACCACTGCTGTCCATTGCGGTGGTATTAGGTATGCGGACGGCGCTGCGGCGCTGGCGGTTACCTGAACCTCACGCTGCACTGGCAATGTGTACGTTTGTGGCTTTTTCGAGTCGTATTGCACCCACGTCTTGCCGGATAAATCACTCTGCGTGCGGGTATATTGATAACCCAGAAATTCGGTTTCTTCGATGCGTTCAGTTAAACCGAAGGCCAATGGCATCGCTTGATCGGCTGCAAAGCGTTCGCGATCGGCGCTGGCATTAGCTGCTTTGAGTGACTGCGGATCGCGCGCAATTTCGGTCAACAATTCCCGCAATAATGCCTCGTTCACTCGGGCGCGGGTGCGGAAATCTTTCACCATGTGGGTTTCCAACAACAAACCCGGACGCCCGCTCGCCGCCGCGTAACCCACCGAAAAACGCGCAGCGGAGGCACCTTCAACAAGACCTGCGCGCAAATCGCTGCCGTCTTTCAGGCTGACATAAAAAGCGATTGGCCAGCCTTGTTTTTTTAAACTGGGCTTAACCTTGCCATCGAAAATCTGTCGTTGCCAATTGGCTAAAGCTGGCGAGATATTCTGCGCGGTCTCGTATGCCCAGGTCATCGCATATTGATAATCGGCGCCATTGGTATTATGTAAATCAATCAACAAATCTGGCTGCCAAGTTTGCCAAAGGCGCAACCAAGCTTGCATTTCAGGCGTATCGGCCTTCGCATAATCGCGATTCAGATTAAGGTTCTGCGCGGTTGCGCGCCAGCCCATCGCCTCGGGGCCATTTTGGTTAATGCGGTTGTAGGGTGAAAATCGTTCGTGGCCGTCGACATTAAAAATCGGTACCAGCACCAATACCAAGTTTTCCAAAAGATTGGCGTTCGCACCAATGCTGAGATCGCGCGCCAAAGCCATCAGCGCATCTTTGCCTTCGTTTTCACCAGGATGAATCGCGGCTTGAATGAAAATAACCGGTTTACCCGACGCCTGCGCAGCTTGCGGTGTGTGCTCACCATTGGCTAGCACCACCACTTTCATTGCCCTACCCTGCGGGCTGCGGCCGAAATCGGTCATCGATACCTGCGTGCTGGCCGCATCCAGTCGCTCGAACCAAGCCATGGTCTGCGCATAGCGCGGCGTGCGGGTGTATTCGCTGACTTCGGCTGGCGTACGCCAATCGGCGCCATCTGCCGATTGATCGGCAAACGGCAGATTCGCAGCGGCCAATAACAAGATTGAGGCAAACATCAGGTCTTCAAAGCAAGCAGGACTTCGTCCAGCATTTTCTTGGCATCGCCGAACAGCATGCGGTTATTTTCCTTGTAGAACAGCGGATTGTCGACGCCGGCATAACCCGACGCCATGCTGCGTTTCATCACAATCGACGTCTTGGCGTTCCAGACTTCGAGTACCGGCATGCCGGCGATCGGGCTGGTCGGGTCGTCCTGCGCTGCCGGATTGACGATGTCGTTGGCGCCGATCACCATAGCCACGTCGGTTTTTGGGAAGTCGTCGTTGAGTTCGTCCATTTCCAACACGATGTCGTAGGGCACCTTGGCCTCGGCCAGCAGTACATTCATATGGCCGGGCATGCGCCCCGCCACTGGATGAATGCCGAAGCGAACCGTGACGCCCTTGGCGCGCAGGTGCTTGGTGATCTCGTAGACGGTGTGTTGGGCCTGCGCCACCGCCATGCCGTAACCGGGAACGATGATCACGTTCTTGGCCTCGCGCAACAACTCGGCCGTGTCGGCGCTGCTGATCGGCACCGCCTCACCCGCTGGCTGCGCCGCCGCCCCCTTCGTGGCTCCGCTGGTGGTGCCAAAGCCGCCGGCAATCACGCTGATGAAGTTGCGATTCATCGCTTTGCACATGATGTACGACAAGATGGCGCCGCTTGATCCGACCAGCGCGCCGACGACGATCAACAGATCGTTGCTCAACATGAAGCCGGTTGCTGCCGCAGCCCAGCCGGAGTAGCTGTTGAGCATCGAGACCACCACCGGCATGTCCGCACCACCAATGGCCATCACCATGTGGATGCCGAACAGCAGCGCTATCGTCGTCATCACGATCAGCGGCATCATGCCGTCACTGATGGAATGCGCGTTGATGAACTCATACCCGAACCAAATTACCACCAGCAGGCCGGCCAGATTGAGCCAGTGGCGCCCGGGCAGCAGCAAGGGGTTGCCGCCAATCTTGCCGGACAGCTTGCCGAAGGCGATGATGGAACCGGAGAAGGTGACGGCACCGATGAGGATGCCGATGTAGATTTCCATATGGTGAATGCTGACCTCGACGGGGCTGAAAGCCGCCGATGCCGCCGGATCAATGAAGCTGGCAAAACCGACCAGACAAGCCGCCAGACCGACCAGGCTGTGCATCAGCGCAACCAGCTCAGGCATCTGGGTCATTTTCACGGTGCGGGCGGCATACAGGCCAACTGCACCGCCAACGACCATGGCAGCGACGACCCAGGGAATGCCGGCCATGGTGACGCGCGGCCCGAAGACCGTTGCCAGCACAGCAATAGCCATGCCGGTCATGCCGTAGAGATTGCCGCGACGGGAGGTCTCGGGATTTGACAGCCCGCCAAGGCTGAGAATGAAGAGAATGATCGCCCCGATATAGGCGACAGTGACCATACCTGCAGACATTCGTGTATCCCCTACTTGTGGAACATCTGCAGCATGCGCTGCGTAACGGCGAATCCGCCGAACATATTCACCGCGGTCAGCGCAATTGCCGCCACCGCCAGCCAGCGCACCAAGCCCTCCGGTCCAACCTGGACCAGCGCGCCAATCGCGATGATGCTGCTGATGGCGTTGGTGACGCTCATCAGTGGTGTATGCAGCGCCGGGGTCACGTTCCACACCACCATGTAGCCGACAAAACAAGCCAGCACGAAAACCGTGAAGTGTGCGAGGAAGGCCGGAGGAGCGCCGGAGCCGATGAACCAGAAGACCAGCGCGGCGACCCCAAACATGATGGCAGTGCGGCTCGCTGATGCCGGGGCGCTGGCCTTGCCGTGACCGCCACTCTTCTTCTGCACCGGAGCCGC
>Ga0105046_10014419_pt1 | contig 12181 bp, 9 predicted proteins | sample MAT03_FD_78385 | JGI IMG/M metagenome (GOLD analysis project Ga0105046, IMG submission 78385) | Freshwater microbial communities from Lake Fryxell liftoff mats and glacier meltwater in Antarctica - MAT-03 (megahit assembly) | ecosystem: Environmental > Aquatic > Freshwater > Ice > Liftoff...
CGTGGTGTCGGCCTGTTCGTGCGCTCGCTGCCCAACCGCAAGTTGACCTTGCTGGTCGGCAGCACCAAAGAGCTGCCCGGTGATGACTTCAACGGCCAGGTCGAGAAGCGCATCGCCGAACGCTGCCAAGCCGAAGGCATCGAGATTGAACGCTTCCACATCACACCACAGGATCCGCCTTACGGTCCCGACGTCGACCGCATCCGCCGGCCAGGACGCCTGCTTCTGTGCCTCGGCCTGACCCACGAGCCGCACCTCAAACAGTTGGCCGACCTGCGCCGTCCGATGCTGGTCATCGGCTGTGCTCCCAACCGCAGTAACGCCAGTTCGATCGTCGCCAACAGCTTCCGGGCCGGCTATCTTGCCGGACGCTATCTGGTGAAGAAGGGCTGTCGCCGCATCGCCTTCATTGGCCGCCAGCGCGAAGTGCGCGGTGTCAACCTGCCCGAGGCCGAAAGTCTCAAGGAACTGGCCGGCATGCAGTGCGCCTGCATGGAAGACGGTCTGCGCATCCACCCCGAGCTGATCTTCAGCGACATCGCCCAGGTTGCTGGCCGGGCGGGACAGATTGGCGAGCCAGCTGACGGCATCGTCATGCCCGACGCCGAAGGTGTCGAGGTGATCCAGGCACTGAAGACCCTTGGTGCCAAGGCCGAGCGCGTCTCGATTGGCGACGATCGCATCCTTGAACGTAGCCGCCGGCCGACCGCTGTGGTGGTCAAGCGCGAAGACGTGGTCGAGCTGGTCCTCTCGGAAATGAACCGCCTGCTCGACGAGCAGACCAAGAGCTACCGCTCGCTGGTCGTCGACTGCGAACTGCACGAAGCGCCCTCGGCGTAGCAGGGGATGAACGTCCTCGTCACCGGCGGCGCTGGCTTCATCGGTTACCGCCCAGCCCCCTGCGCGGTGGAATGCATGATACCGCTACGTGGGCCGGGCTCGCTGCTGCTGCAGGGGCTGCGCCCCCGCACCCCCGTGCGAACCGCTGCAGCCAGCGCCGGCAGGAGCGGCTCGTGAACGTCCTCGTCACCGGCGGCGCTGGCTTCATCGGTTCGCACCTCGTCGACGCGCTGCTGGCGCGCGGCGACCAAGTGGCGGTGATCGATGACTGCTCGACGGGTTCGCTCGACAATTTGAAGGCTGTCACAGGGCACGAGCGCCTGCGCATCGTGCATGGTTCGGTCTGCGATGAACTCGCAGTCGACGAATGCTGCGCCCAGTTGCGCCCTGACCTGATCATTCACCTTGCCGCCGCGGTCGGGGTGAAACGAATCCTGGAACGCCAGGTCGGATCGATCGTCACCAACATCCGCGGTACCGAAGTGGTGTTGCGCGCTGCGGCCCAGCACGGCGCCAGCCGCGTCCTCATCGCCTCGACCTCGGAAGTCTACGGCAAACAGGATAAAGTGCCGTTCCGCGAGGACGATGACGCCGTACTCGGCTCGACCAGCCTGCACCGCTGGAGCTACGCCTGCGCCAAGATGCTCGACGAGTTCCTCGCCCTCGCCTGGCACCGCGAGCGTGGCCTCGGCGTCACGGTGATGCGCTTCTTCAATATCACCGGCCCACGCCAGTCGCCCGCCTACGGCATGGTTCTGCCGCGCTTCTGCCAGGCCGCTGTGCATGGCGGAACCATCGAAGTGCACGGCGATGGCGAACAGACCCGCACCTTCCTGCACGTCGCTGATGCGATCAGCGGCATCCTTGCCCTGGCTGGCTGCGCCGAAGCCGTTGGCCGAGTGGTCAATGTCGGTGGCACCGAAGAGGTGTCGATGCACGCCCTAGCCAACGCCGTACGTGCTGCCGCAGGTGGCGGCAGCATCACCCTGGTACCGTATGCCAGCGCCTATCCGACCGGCTTCGAGGACATGCGTCGGCGCGTCCCCGACACCACCAGGCTGCGCCAGATGACCGGCTGGGCGCCGACCCGCGAACTGCGCCAGATTATTGCAGATGCCTTGCTGGACGCCCGACGCACGGCCTGATGACTTGAGCGGCGGCCGACCGCCCTACCGTGCCCGCCACATGGACGCCACCTCCCGATTCGCTGCCGCCGCCACCGAGGCCGAGGCCGTCTTCGCCGCCACCAGTACACCCGGCGAGGTCGAAACCGCGCGCGTGCGCTTTCTCGGCCGCAGTGGTGTCGAGAGCGAACTGCTGGCACTGTTCACGGCCGCCCCTGGCCCGGACAAACGCATCCTCGGTCCGGCCTTCAACGCCGCCAAGACGGCGATGCGCGCGGCGTGGGAAGCCGCCAAGGTCCGGGTTGCCGCCGTCGAATGCGACGAGCCGATCGACGTCACGCTGCCGCCGCGAGCCCGCCGGCCTGGCAGCATCCACCCGCTTTCTCGTCTGGCGCGCGAGGTTGAATCGGTGTTCAGCTCGATGGGCTACGAGGTCGCCGACGGCCCGCACGTCGAACTCGACGAGCACAACTTCGGCCGCCTGAACATCCCGGCCGACCATCCCGCCCGCGACCACCAGGACACCTTCTGGGTCACAGCAGGCACAGAGAGAAAGCTCCTCCGTACCCAAACCAGCAGCGTGCAGTCGCGCACCTACGCCGAAGTCGGTGCTGGAATACTCACGCCGCCCTTCCGCCGAGTCGCCGTTGGCCGGGTCTTCCGCAATGATGCAATCGACGCCACCCACGACGTCACCTTCACCCAGGTCGAGGGCTTCGTCGTCGATCGCGACATCACCGTCGCCCACCTGGTTGGCGCGATCCGCACCATGCTTGGCGCGCTGCTCAAGCGCGACGACGTGGAAGTGCGCATGCGCCCGAGCTATTTCCCGTTCGTCGAGCCTGGTTTTGAGGTCGACATCCGGCTGGCAAACGAGCCGTCCGGCAGCCGTCTGGCGCGCTGGATGGAACTGCTCGGCTGCGGCATGATCCACCCCAAGGTGCTTGAGGCCGGTTCACCGTCGCTCGCCGGTTGGAGCGGCTTCGCTTTCGGTATGGGTCTAGAGCGCCTGGCGATGGTCCGCCACCAGATCACCGACATCCGGGTGTTCAACGGAGCCGACCTTAGGGCGCTGAGGCAGTTTGCATAAGGCGACCGACCCCAGCATCGCCGCAGCAGCAATGGCCATCCGCCGCGGCGAGTTGGTCGGGATGCCAACCGAGACGGTCTACGGGCTGGCCGCAAACGCGTTCGATGCCCAGGCCGTCCTGCGCGTGTTCGCAGCCAAAGGCAGGCCGCGATTCGATCCGCTGATTGTCCACTGCGCCGACCTCGCGATGGTGCGGACGGTCGCCGTGTTGTCGCCGCGCGCCGAACGGCTGGCCTCGCTCTGGCCTGGCCCGCTGACCCTGATCCTCCCGCGTCTCGCCTGTATTCCGGATGCGGTCACCTCGGGTCTGGAATCAGTGGCGGTGCGGATCCCCGACCATCCGTTGGCCCTGGCGCTGATCCGCGCCGCCGGCGTCCCACTGGCTGCTCCCAGCGCCAACCGATTCGGCCGTATCTCGCCAACCACCGCGGCCCATGTCGCCGAGCAACTCGGCGATGCGGTCAGTGTCATCCTCGACGGCGGACCTTGCCGCATTGGCGTCGAAAGCACGGTGCTGCGTCCGGATCCCCATCCCGTGGTGTTGCGTCCAGGCGGCGTCACGCGGGAACAACTGTCGGTGCTCCTGCACGAATCGGTAGCTCTGGCGGATCGCGAGGGCCGCAGCGATTCCCTGCCTCAAGAAGCTCCTGGACTGCTGGCCAGCCACTATGCTCCAGGTGCGCCACTGTCGCTGCGTCCAGCCGGCTCGCTCTGGCCGGCTGACGCGGCCCTGCTCGCCTTCACCGGCACCGACCTCCCGCAAGGATCGACGGCCGCCATCCTCTCGCCAACGGGCGATCTCGGCGAAGCGGCCGCCCGGCTATTTGCTCAGCTGCGGCGGCTCGACGCCCTCGCTCCTGTGCGCATCGTTGCCGAGCTGGTCCCCGAACACGGACTCGGCGAGGCGATCAACGATCGGCTGCGCCGCGCCGCCGGCCTGGGGTGAGTTCAGGGCGTGTAGACAAGCCGCACGCCCCATGCCGGATGGACCAGCCGGCGATCGACATCGCGGCGACTCCAGGCGGTGAAACGCTCTGCCATGCGTTCGGCCACCGAACCGCCAAGCAGCGGCCGGAGATCCACACTCAGGGCACTGGTGCCTTGGCAGTATTCGCAGCGCGATCCGGCCAGGTCCAGCACACCTTGGACCGAACTGTCGCTGGGAAAACGGCCAGACGGGTTCGCCGCCAGACCAGGCTCGCGAGCGAGCGCCGCCGCCGAAGCGCAGAACTGCAGATCGGCGGCAGAACCCCAGGGATAGGCCCGGCCGTCGCCTCCCTGGACCGCGAGTTGCCATTCGGCAATCGTCGGCAGCCGCCAGGCATGGCCATCGCGTCGGGCCCGCCAAGCGGCGAACGCGACGGCATCGTCGTGGCTGATCCCGGCAATCGGGCAATCGGCTTCGACTGAACTGCCATCGGACAGTTCGAGGACAAACACGCCGCCTTTGCCCATAAAATTACTCTTGCGCCGCCAGAGCGGCACGCGGTCATAGGCAGTGGCACGCGGCGCCAGAATCAGCTGACCACGGCCGAGCGCTTCGTCGATCCGCTGGGTTACCGGCGGATCGTTGATGAACTGCAGCCATTCCGAGCAGGTCGCCTCACGCTTCGCCATGACGAACGGCTCGATGCGTCCGCCTGGAGTCCCGTTCTCGTCGCGCAACTGTCCGCCCGGCACGAACGCCGTCCCCGGGGCAAGGTCGGCAGGCATGGTCGGAACGGCGAGTTCGCTCATCCGGCCGCGCTCCAGGACGACAGCAACCCGCACGCCGTCGGCACTGGTCACGACATAATGGCCGTGATGCAACTGCACCTGGCTGCCCGACGGTAACTCGACGGACGTCCCGCCTGGCGCGTCGGTGCGATCGGCTTGGCGCACGATCGGTTCCAGCCGCACGATCGCGCGACCGCGATTGTTCACGGTGACTAGGCCGGCGAGGAGGTCGCGGTGGGCGCCATCGTCATAGGCGATCGCCTGGGCTTCAGCCGCAGCGGCACCCGCGACGTCGCCGGTCTCCTCGGATTCGCGCAAACGATCGACCCAGAACCCGGCTAGTGCAGCCCGTACCGGCGGATGATCCGGCGCCAGGGCGAGCGCGCGGTTGAGCAGACTGACGACCTCGGCAAGGCGCGCTGCGCGATTGCGTTCGGCGACGCGACCGGCCTCCTCGGCAGCAGCCAGAGCGGCCCGCCGAGCCGGATCGCCGGTTTCACCAAGTTCGCTGCGCAGGCGTCGGATGTCCTCGCTCCGTCCGGCCAGCGTGCCACGAAAGGCGGCAGCGTTAGAGGCGGCGCTTACTGCCTCGGCCAGCCGCACCTCGGCGGCGCGGACGCGTTCGATCCGCAGACCATCCTCGACATGACGGCGGGCTTCGGCTAGGCCGGGATGATCAGATACCAGGGCAGCAGCGCGTTCCACGCAACCTTGGGCAGTCGTTGCCTGACCGCGGGCCAAGGCGGCAACGGCGTCACGCAGCTCGCCATCTGCTTCGGCGCGACGGGCGTCGCGGGCGACGCGCTGCTCATCCTCGCGCAGCCGGCGCTCGGCCAGCGCGTCTCGTTCGCGGCGCTGCGCGACCAACGCACCGAGGTGCTCGACCTTGGCGGGATCGGGTTGCAGCTCCAAAGCGCTGCGCAGGGCGCCGATCGCCGCATCGAGATCGCCCGTACGTTCGGACTCGGCTGATTTCGTGGTAAACACCAAGGCACTCTCCCGCCGTTGGCGCTCTTCGCTGTCACGCCTGGCAACCTGCTCCTGACGGGCACGCAGTTGGGACAAGGCGGCAACCCAGCGTTCGTAGTCGTCGGCGAGGCCTGGATCCTCAGGATGCAAGGCCTGGGCCTGTTTGGCCAGCTGGGTCGCCTCGGCAAGATCCTCGATGGTGCCGCGCTGAGCCGCAGTGGCCGCTTGGCTGCGCAGGTCGGCCGCCCGTTGGCGAGCCTTGCGCACCAGTTCGGCCTGGGTCGCTTCGCGGGTCAGCCGTTCAGCGTCGCTGCGCAGACGCTCGTCAAAACGGGCCGCTGCCTGCTGGGCGTCACGATCTTGCGGGATGTAGGCCAGAATGCCTTCGCTGGCCTTGCGCGCCTCGGACCATTTGCCGTCGGCCACAGCCGTTGCAACGACGGTGCGCAATTCCTCCACGGCCCGCGCATCACGCGTTTGCATCCACCACCAGCCGCCGCCAGACAGCACGCCAGCCGCGAGCAGCGCGATGCCTCCCCAGGTCAGGGCCACGCGATGCCGATCGATCAGCCGGGCAAACAGGTCGACCGTGGTCTCGCGATAGGCCGTCACCGCCTCGCCAGCAAGGAAGGCGCGCAGGTCGGCGGCCATCTCGCTGATATGCTGATACCGCCCTTCGCGTTCGTGGGTCATCGCCTTGTGGACGATGGCGCAGAGCCGACGCGGCAGTTCGCGGCAGTTCGGCTGATGATCAATGCGGGTCCACTGTCCTCCCACGACCTGGGCCAGGGTCCGCCGCATGTCACCGCGCACATATGGCGAGGCGGCGGCCAGCATCTCGTAGAGGATGACGGCGAGTCCGTAGATGTCCGAGCGGTGGTCGACCAGTTCGAGCTGGCCGCGCGCCTGCTCGGGGGCCATGTAGGCCGGCGTTCCGACCGCCGTGCCGGCGAGTGTCTCGTGGTCGGCAGCCTCGCTCAGCTGGACGTCAGAACCGGTCGACAGGTGCGGCTCGGCATTGCCCATGACCTTGGCCAGACCCCAGTCCATGATCAGCACCTCACCATAGGTACCGACCATGATGTTGCGCGGCTTGAGATCGCGGTGAATCACGCCGCGACTGTGCGCAAAGGCCATGGTATCGCAGATCTTCAGGAACAACTGGATGACCTCGAAGCGGTGCTCGGCGTTGCCCGACCGGCCCACCAACCAGTCGGAGAGGACCATGCCCTCGACCCGCTTCATGGTGTAGAAGACGGTACCATCCGGCAGGACGCCGACGTCGTGGATCGGCACGATGCCTGGATGCTCCAGCTGTGCTGTCACCTGCACTTCGTGCAGGAAGCGTGAAACGTCGTCGCTGTCGACTTCGAGACCGCTGAGCGTCTTCAGCGCCACCGTACGCTGGGCATCGCGGTCACGCAACGCGAAGACCACCCCTTGGGACCCCTGGCCAAGGCGGCCTCCGAGAACAAATCGGGCACCCTCGCCCAGCCCGCCGAGCGGGCGCCAGGTTTCCAACGCTTTCGCAAGATCGGCTTCGCGTTCAACGCCACGCATCCGTACAACCACCCGGGTCGGCACCAGGGCCGGCGACGTGGTCGTCGCCGTCGCCTCATCGGGCATGCCGCGCTCCTGGTGCAGTCTGGTTGACGTCTCATCCATGACTGGGCTTCCCGTGTTCCGGGCTCAGGCCATCAGGCTGGAGATGCGGGCGGAGATCGGATCCTCGGTCTTCGGCAGGGCTGGCTTGCCGACCCAGGACATGCCGTCGGGCGCTGCGGTGCCGGCTGGCACCCGGGCACGGTAGACCAGTACGAAGACATGACGCAGAGTGGCCTCCAGATCATCATTGAGATATCCCGCGAGTTCGACGCCCTGCACAGGATGGCCACAGGTCCGCTCGGCGGTGGCTTTGGCCAGGTTCTTCAGCGCCGCCAACCCTTCGCACTCAGGGCCGATGTCAGAGGAGAATCCGAAGCGCCCACCAGGGCCGACCAACACGTCGGTGCCGCACAGGATGGCCACAACCAGGCGAACCTCCTTGCTGTCAACGTCAGCCTCGATGGCCGCACGGGTGGCGAACCACCCGTCTTCATCGATGGTGGTAAGCAGTGCGAGGTCGACGCGGGTGATGAATCCCTTGAGGGCGTAAAGCGGACCCCGCGGCATGGCGCGGAGTAGGGGGGCGTCGTCGTCCATGTCGTATATATGCCGTTTCCCTGGCCGAGCGCCAGAGCGGCTGTCCTGCCCCCCTGGGACCCGTGTCCTTGACCGGCACCCTGGGTTGCCCGAGGCTGCGCCGATGGAGCAGAGCAACACCTGTGCTGCGTGCAGCGCCCCGGTCGGCGCCGAGGAACTGGCACAGGGATTTGCCGTCCGGGTCTCCGGTAGACTGCTCTGCCCACTGTGTCTCGATCGCCTGCCTGGTGACGCCAAGGTGATGGTCAACCAGATGCGCGCCCTGCGCGGCATGGCGGTGACCACGTATCGCTACTACAGCGGCAGACACCCAAGGCTGCCACTGTTCACCTTCACCACCGCCAACCTGGTTCTGGCGCATCGCCGCAAGCTTGTGCATGGCGAGGACTTCGCCGCTCCACCATTGCCTCCTCCCGGCAGCCGTCCGCGCCTGCCCACCGCCTCGGAAGCGGGCCGCGGTGATCGTTCTGGCTGGTTCGCCGTCCTGGGCGTGTCCATCCTAGTGGTGACCGGTCTCGTCTGGCTGGTCCTGCCGAACAAGACCGCGAAGCCAATTGAGCCGGTCCACCAGCCGACGGTCGAAACCCCTGTCCTGGTCCCTCAGACCAGTGACCCACAGCCGCGCAGCGATGCGCTGATCCTGACCGAACTCGAACGCCGGTTGCGTGAGCAGCCGGCCCAGGGGCGCTCCATAGCCGACGAGGCCGAGTTGCTGCGCGATCGGCTTCCGCCACGCGACGTCGGCCTACGCAATCGCGCGGACGCCCTGATCCGTGAGGCGATGGCGGCGGCCGACACGCACCAGCCGAAGCCGGAACCCCCGCCAACGGATCCGACGCCAGCACCACTGCCAGCACCGGTCGCCCTCCCGATCACGCCGACAACCGGGCCACCGCCACTGGTCGTGCCTGTCCCCCACCTCACTCCCGCCGAACTCAAGCCGGTCGAGGTCGTGAAACCCGTCGTCCCGAGGCCGATCGCGGAGCCCGTCATCCCGCCGAAGTCAGATCCCGAGGTCAGGCCGGGCAATGTCGGCGCGATTCCCTGCGAAGCCGTCGTGGTCTGGCCCAAGGCGAGCAAGGCACTGATCGAACCAGGCGCCCTGCCCCGGATCAGGGATGTCCCGTGGCCGTGGCCGACAGACGAGGCGGTCTGGTCACCCGCCATGGACCTCAAGGCCAAGCCAACCAAGCATTTGGCCATTGAATTGAGACTGCCTGGAGCGGCCGCCCCGGGTGGCGCAACCATCGTCATCCATCCCGGCAAGGCCGAGCGTTCCTCCCTCTCGGCGATCTGGACCGACGGTACCGCCAGCACCCCGGCACAGGTCCTGTCCATCGACGGTCTGCGCTGGCAGGCCCTGGCCGTACCTGCCACCGGCAGCGAAGCGTTCGACCAGTCTCAGCTGCGCCTACGCCTGGAGGACATCAAGGATCTCGGCGACCAGCGCCCGTTCCTAGTCGCCGGAGCCAGCAGCCGCACCGATGCCCCGCCAACCGCCGCTGATCATCCGCCACGTCTGCCCGTGCTGCTGCCCTCCGCGATGGCTGACAAGGCCAACGGCTGGTCGACCTTCCGCACCGCGCTGCGCAAGCTGGCTGACGTGCAACTGAAGGATCGCCAGTTCAGCTTCGCCAAGGCCAAGGTCATGCTGCCGTTCCCAAAGAGCCAGGGAGCCATCTTCCGATCAACCGTGCGTGAGGAACTGAGCGCTTTGCTCGCCCTTGAGTCCCTCCCCAATGGCAACCCGGCTGACCTGCCGTACCAGGACGCTGATTTCGCAAAACCTGCCGCGGGCTGGCCTGCCGACGGCATGGACGACCTCGACCGCTTTCCGGTGCTCGCCTTCGGCTGGCGCTGCGAGGCGTGGGGCAACGATGCCGACCTCGCCACGCGCCTCGAACAGCTACTCGGCAAAATGCTGACGGCGGACCGCAAATTGCGCCGGCCTGCCGTAGTACCGGTGCTGATCATCGGCGAAATCGACCGCGCCTCGTCCGCTGAGGTCCCCCTCATCCAACAGCGCTGGGGCCTGGTAGCCGAGCGGGTCGCCAGCCTGGGCATCCCGGTGATCGACCTACGTTCTGCGCAAACCGCACGAGATACCGCCACGGTGCAGCGTAACGCCGCCCGACTTCTCACCGACGGTCTGCGGCAACTCGACTGGTTGATGAAGCTATGACGACGTTGCGACTGGCAACTCGCGCCAGCCCGTTGGCCCTGTGGCAGGCCCGCCACGCGGCCAGCCTGTTGCGACAGGTCCATCGGGGACTGCTGGTGCAACTGATCCCGGTGACCAGTCACGGCGATATCGACCTGGCCACGCCGTTGTACGCGATGGGTGCAGTCGGGGTGTTCTGCAAAGAGGTCCACGCCCTGGTGCTGTCCGGCCGGGCCGACGCTGGAGTCCATTCGTGCAAGGACCTGCCGACCAGTTCACCGCAAGGGATGATGGTAGCGTCAATCCTTCGCCGGGCCGATCCACGTGACGTGCTGATCGGCGCAGCCAGCATCACGGCCCTGAAGGCCGGAGCGTTGATCGGCAGCAGCTCGACGCGACGACGGGCCCAGCTAGAGGCCCTGCGTCCCGACCTGCGTTTCGCCGATCTGCGCGGCAATGTCGCCACCCGCCTGGGCAAGATCCGCCGGGGAGAAGCGGACGCGACCTGTATGGCGATCGCCGGACTGCGCCGCCTCGGCCTCTCGACCGTGCATGCTGCCGCCGTGCTGGATCCATGGACCACCTGCACGCCCGCCCCTGGCCAAGGAGCCGTGGCGATCGACTGCCGTATCACCGATCGCCGCACTGCCCATCTGTTGGCGGCATTATGCGATCGTGACACAAGCATCGCGGTCGGCCTGGAACGCGCCGTGCTGGCCGGGCTCGGTGGCGGCTGCTCGGCTCCGCTCGGCTGCCACGCCGCCCGGGTGGATGGAACGTGGCGCCTGATAGCCCGGCTCGGCACGGCCAAGGGCCTGCGCGAAGCCCGCGTCGCAGGTCCAGCAGATCGCCTCGTCGCCCAGACCTTGGCGGCCCTGCGCGCGTGAAGCCGGCCCGGCTGTTCCTGGTCTTCCTCGGCCTGGGTTGCCGCGCGTTCGGCGGCCCTATCGCCCACTTGGCCGTGTTTCGGCACGAATTCGTCGAGCGCCGGGCCTGGTTGGGGGAGCGCGACTACGCCGACCTAGTCGCCCTGTGCCAGTTCCTGCCCGGGCCGACCAGTTCGCAGGTCGGCATGCTGATCGGTTGGCGGCAGGCTGGCGGGGCCGGTCTGTTGGCCGCCTGGCTGGGCTTCACCTTGCCGGCGGCATGTCTGATGATCGCTGCTGGCCTGACCATCAACCAGCTGAACGTCGCTACCGCCGCACCGTGGTTGCACGGCATGCAGATCGCCGTCTTGGCCATCGTCGCCGGAGCTTTGGCGACGATGTGGCGAGGCCTGTGCACCGACCGCTGGCGCGCCGCCCTGGCCCTGGTCACCGCTGCTGCGGTATTGGCCGCCCCACAGGCGTGGATGCAGCTGCCCATCCTGGCCTGCGCCGGCATCCTCGGCTACTGGCTGCCCGCCACGGCCAGCGATGACCGGACAGAGCCGGCCATTGCGACCCCCTCACGGCCACTGGTGCTGCTGTGCATCGCCGTACTGGCTGCGGGTCTGCTCGCCCTGCCGTTGCTAAGCTGCGAGTGGGGGCGGACCGTCTCTGACCTGTTTCGGACCGGCTCGCTGGTCATCGGTGGCGGCCATGTCGTCCTGCCGCTGCTGAGCGGGGCCTTGATCGATACTGGTCGCATGTCCACTGACACTCTGCTAGCCGGATACGGCGTCGCTCAGATCGTGCCGGGTCCGATGTTCTCAATAGCCGGATTCATCGGCACCGTGCTGCACGGGCCATGGTTCGGTGCACTGGCCATTGGTGCCATCTTCCTACCCGGCGGACTGCTGGCCGTGGCAGCGCTGCCCATGTGGGAGCGCCTCCGTCGACAGCGCACAGCCCGGCGCATCGCCGATGGACTGTGCGCCGGCGTCGTCGGATTGCTGCTGGCCGCCCTGTATGACCCGATCGCTGCGCATGCATTGCGCCATGCGGGGGATGCCGCCCTCGCCTGTCTTGCCATCGCGGCCGTGGTCTGGCGTGTACCGCCCTGGTTGATCGTGCCGGCCTGTGCCGCGTGGACCGGCCTGCGCGGCTGATCGCGTCAGGGCGAGAACCAGCCCCGCGCTGCACCAGGGACATGGCCAGC
>Ga0105046_10014420_pt1 | contig 12181 bp, 13 predicted proteins | sample MAT03_FD_78385 | JGI IMG/M metagenome (GOLD analysis project Ga0105046, IMG submission 78385) | Freshwater microbial communities from Lake Fryxell liftoff mats and glacier meltwater in Antarctica - MAT-03 (megahit assembly) | ecosystem: Environmental > Aquatic > Freshwater > Ice > Liftoff...
CCTACGGCAGACATTAGGCGCAAAGGTAAAGAGCTAACGCTCAAAAACCCTGAATAAAAGTTCCCGAAACGCTTAATAAAGTTATACTGCGAGACACCAGTTTTTCTCTCCAACTTATGATATGGAATATATTTCACATTAAACCCTGCCCACAAAATATCATATTGATAAAAACGATGACGTTCTTTTAATGAATTAATTGCATTCAATGGCTTTCTATCCAGCAACACAAAATCAAATCCTCCTGGAGGAGAGTCCGGCAGCATTAACCGATAAAACATTTTTGAGGTCAATTTTTTTGATGCTGATGTAACGTGTGAAACCCTATAACTTATCACAATATCATTCCCCCGTTCCCACTCCTTGATCATCAACGTGCATTGTTCAGGCGGATCCTGCAGGTCAGCCGCCATGTTAATCACACAATCACCCACAGCATTCTTCCACCCTGCAAGAATAGCAGCCATTTGTCCAAAGTTCCTTGAAAAAGAAAGGATTTTCACATTGGAGTCTTTCTCTCGCAACTTCAATAACTCCAATAGTGAATTATCTTTCGAACCATCATTTACAAACAACAACTCGTATGTATGATCTGGAAAGTGTGTTTTTAATTCATGAACCATGCGCTCGTATAACGGGACGAGCGAACCTTCGTTTTGATAAACAGCGAAACAAATTGAAATATGACTCATATTTACCGTTATCCATTCACAATCAAGAAAATTGAGGGGAGCTGTTTATTTTCCCTTTTCGCACAACAGGAAGATGCTTGAACACAGGTCTGGATATTGCTGCCCAAGTTGATAGCACCCCTCCAAATATTCGGGTGAAATAATATCTGTTTTTAATAACTGATCCCATTGAAAATTGGCCAATGCTTTAAAAAATATGCCTGAACGATGGATTACATTCAGGCCTGCCGCCCTGGCATCCCGCTCCAGAGTGTCGAGGGTGTAGGTAATTTTATGTCCATGATCGGACTCAGCTGGTGTTATCGCAGAATTATGAGTGATCAGCCCCATTTTTACTGCAATCTGCCTTGAGGGAGCATTGGCATTGGGGCAAACCAAAAACAGTCTACCGGTGTCTGATAGCCATTCATCGTTAATTCTCTTCATCACGGCAACCGGGTCATCTATATGCTCCAAGACATGCGTTAATATGATATGGTCATATTTAACTGGTAATACGGCTGCCTCAAAAAGAGTGTGAATAAATTTGGCGCGATCCCCCATCTCATTCCTTGCAATCGCAAGCGCTTCGCCCGAAGCTTCCACACAGGTAATATCGCTGAAGAAAGGAATCAATCGTTTTGTAAAATCCCCTTTAAAACTACCCAACTCCAACAAATTTCCCTGCTTAAAAAAGGGGATAAACACCTTTAGCATAAATGGATGCATCACATCGATGTCAAAATTATATGCATATTTATGTTCGCGAACGTCTTTAATCTCGTTGTCAAAATCTCGCTGTATATTCATCCGTAAGTCCTTAAATATCTTATACGCAAACACCAATTATACAATTAAAGGATTAATCCCAATATTTTGTGTCTAGTACAAGCTGTTCGTAATCCTGACGGGTAATACCTACAACAATTTGATCCCAATAGCGTCCTCTTCTGTAACACCAATTTCTCCTTCGCCCCTCTTCCTTCCAGCCTAACTTACCGCAATAGAAAGAATATGATACAGTATTGTATTCAAGAATAGCACCATCAAGCCTTTCAAAATGCAGTTCGTCGAAAGCGTACCGCATAGTAGCCATGACTGCGTCAACACCATAACCTTTTCCCCGAATATTGACATCTCCTAGCATCACGCCATGCCATGCATGGTTGTTCCGCCAATCAATGTTAATAATGCTGGACACTCCAATAAGGCCAATATCTGGAGTATCAATAGCAAGTCGCTGATTTAACTGGTCATTTCTCAAATTTTGGAACCACGCTTTATGAAAATCCATGGAACTTGGAAAATGCACCAATCCAATTACATCCTGGGTTTCAGCATCATTTGCCCATTTATGTAAAAGCGCAAGATCACTTTCCTCAACGGCTCTTAATGTTATTTTCTTTCCTCGTATGTTCATTCCTACTCCTTCTTAATCAAAATTTTACCGTTAACAATTTATGCTCCGCTACTTATTCTAAAACAGCAAGACCAAAACCAAAACGTCCAAATTCATTACCGTTATACAACAAAAAAAAATTATTATCAACTTGAAACACATGAGGGTAACAAAGCATTTCCGAGTCCCATCCACTTTCAGACACGTCGATGCCAACACCTTCATCATCTCTAATCCAAGTAACTAAATCGTCTGAAAAAGCATAACCAATTCGGTAACTAGCTCTTTTTTTATCTCTAAACCCGATGGCCTCTCTATAACAAAACAGCATATGATATTTGTCTTTAAATTTAAAAACGGTTGGCAGTGCTTGGCACTCATTGGAGTTCAACTTATCACTAACCAATTGCCTACCTTCTTTAACCCAGTAGATTCCATCTTCCGATTCTGCATGCCCAATTTTATAAATGCGTTCCTTTTTATTATTAGTGGAGGTATCAGTAATCCATTTGACACCATAGATATACCACATATGAAAAGTACTATTAAATTTAATAACAAAAGGGTCGCCTACTAAAAAGGGCTCGTTCAATGAAGAAGTTAGAATAGGACCGTCGCCAGTTTTCTCAAAACTCAGACCATTATCCTTACTAATTGCCAACCCGATAGATCCATCCACTGAAACAGAAACTCTTCTACTCCAGCCACCAATGTATCCAAGAACTTTCCCGTTATCTCTTAACACATTAAGTGGAAAAATACCATGTTCGTCATAACAACCAAGTTCACCCAATTTAATAACTGTTTCAGTGGAGATATTGATTATTCCATCGAAATCTTTGTCTATGTCCACGAATGAAATGTGGCTTAAGTATTTTCCTGTCTTATCTTTTTCTCTCGTCGAAAAATAAATCCTGATAAATTCATCAAAGACAAGAGCTTGTGGTGCTTGTGCAAACTCAAGGCAATTATTTGCTAAATTATGTTTTGTTGGATCAAATATTCTTCCCAGTTTTTTCCATTGCATATTCATAACCTCTCATAAAATTTTACTATCTTGTAACTGTGCCAGCCCAAAACCATACCTGCCAACCTGATCTCCAAGATAGAGCATGTAAACAGTACTGTCCAACTCAAAGATGTGAGGGTAGGCAATCATTTCTGAATCCCATCCTCTTCTCGAAACGTCTATACCAGACATTGAGTCATCCCTGCTCCAGTTAATCATATCGTCAGAAAATGCATACCCAATACGATAGCCTCTCTCTTTATTTCTGAAGTTCAGACTATATTTATAACTAAAAAACATATGAAATTTATTTTGGTAAAAAAAGACATCAGGGCTTGCCTGACATTCATTTTCTTCAAGCTTGTTTTCAATCAAATCTTTTCCATATCGTGTCCAATTAATTCCATCAATTGACGAGGCCATTCGAATTTTAAAAACCGATTCTGGTTTTCCGTCCGTTTTTGCCCATTTTTTTCCCGCTACATACCACAAGTACCATTGGTTGTTAAATCTTCTGATTTTAGGGCCGCTTATAGTCATTGGTTCATCAATAGTATAGGATAATACAGGGCCTTTGCCAAGCCTCACAAAGGATTCACCCTCGTCATGGCTTATTGCAAGTCCAATAGCAACATTGTAAGGAACGGATTCGCACCTCGTCCAGCCGCCATAATAAGCCAGCACGTCATCACCATTTCTTATAACAGACGTAGGGTATACGCCAAATTCATCAAAGGCACCTGTTTCGCCCAATTGTAGAATTGGTTTCCTGGATATATTCACCACTTCAAGTAAATTCTTCCTGTTTAGATCAACAAAACCTGTGTAGCTTACATATTGTCCGTTTTTATCAGGCGCAGGCCTGCACGAGAAGTACACCCGAACAAATTCATCAAAGATCAATACGGAAGGCGCCTGTGCAAATTCCTTCATCCAATCCAGACCTTCTATTTTTGTTGGGTCAAAAACCTTTCCCAATTTTTTCCATTTAAACGCGTCTGCATTTTCAGCATTCATGGTGTCATCCTTTTAGATTAATGTATATGAGGCGCTTAGATATTTTTTAATTTCATCTCTGGAATTAAACATCATAACGTCAATAATGGAAAGCCATGGCACAAAATCATGGTCAAGTTGTTTGTAGATCATGTCATTTGATTTGATGAAATATAAATCCATATTTTCACGGCGAAAATATTCCTTTTGATATAGACTAACTCCGCCAATTGGGTTTAGGTATTCAGTTGCATTTCTTGCCCTGCAAAGCGCAATCACCTTTTCTTCCGCTTTTAACTCATGGTTGATCAAAATAGTTGACGAGACCACGAGAGGCGTGGAAATCTGCAAATATTCATTAACAAGACTCAATGAGTTGAGAATAAATCGAAACAAGTTGTTTTCATCGAATGCTATACATTTCTCAATCAGCGGATAAACCTGCTCAAAGTGTGGCGCTTTGCGGTAGGCGCCTGCGATCCTGTTCAACATTGCTTTTTTTTCCTGGAACCAACTATCAGCCAGGAATCTCTCGCAGACATCCAGATAATCAGAATCCCGTTTAAGTGGGAGCGTGATGTACGTATCCTGCCCGTTGACCAAAATTCTATTGCGATTAATCCAACCTTTTTTTGTAAATTGAATATTGTCATAGATCACGAATTCATCAACCGCGTTAATCAGTTGAAAATACCCGATATAAGGAAAAAAATATGGCTGCATGATCGCTATTTTCAAAGTGGATGCTCCAGATCTAAGATGCTTTTATAACATCTTTGATCAAAGCAGAAATCCTTAAAACATCCTGCTTCTCCAAGCCATCGTATAGCGGCAGGCACATGACACGGGAGCTAATATCCTCTGAGATGGGGCAGGATTGCCTGTCTTTAAGAAATGGGAGCGTATTCAATGACGGGTAAAAATATCTTCTTGGATTAATTTGATTTGAATTAAGCACCTGTTTTACTGCCAGAAGCTGAGTCTCGCTCTGAAAAACCACAGGATAATATGCATAGTTATATCCGTAGTTTTCAGGAACAGCGGGAAAAAAAACACCAAGATCAGTTAATTGGGTATTATACATTTCACAAATTATGCGGCGACTTTGGATAATATCGGGCACATTGGGTAATACACACAATCCCATGGCCGCATGAAATTCAGAATTTTTTCCATTAATGCCCAGAGAATAATACTCGTCACCCTCGTGGCCGAAACTTTTCATTTTATTAAGAGTATCGGCCATTTGCGGGGTATGCGCCACAATCGCCCCGCCTTCCACCGTATGAAATAACTTGGTGGCATGAAAACTAAGCGTGGAAATATCACCGTAATTCAAAAGTGACGTATCGTTTAGCGTACATCCAAAAGCATGCGCGGCATCATAAATAACTTTTAGATTATGTTTTTTGGCTATTGATTCAATTATTTCCACTTCAGACGGATACCCATAAACATGCACAGCCAATATGGCTTGTGTTCTTACGGTAATTGCCGCTTCTATTTTTTGAGGGTCAATGCAAAAGGTACGAGCATCAATATCCACAAAAACAGGCTGGCAACGTTCCCACAATATGGAATTGGTGGTGGCAACATAGGAAAAGGGAGTAGTAATCACCTCACCTTGAATTTCAAGCGCTCGCAGTGCAATTTGAATTGCAATCGTACCATTGGAGACGTAATGAATATAAGGCACACCCAAATATTCCGCCAGTTTCTCTTCCAACTCCTGTACCATCACACCATGATTGGTCAGCCAGCCAGAGGCCCATATTTTTTCAAGGTATTTGATATATTCATCAAGTGGAGGGAGGTACGATTTCGTCACATTAATCATTTTGCCTCTTTATGTTAATTTCTCTACCGCACAAACTATGTTTTTTACCGAATTGATAGCAGACCGCCGTCTGCTATCTGTGCTTGATCCATAAAAGTATTGTAACTGCTCAGGCGAAATTATGTAATTGGTTGCAAAAAACATAAAGGTCTGCGAAAATAGGTTTGATGAATGCGATGGAACTGCCAGGAGAGAAAGAAATCCGAGACGCCAACTGACAAGGGGAAGAGGCAGTGATCTTGTTGTTTCAAGCAACCATCCTGATATTGGCAGAGCGCATCCGAAAACTGGAAGACCAATTGGCAAAGAATAGCAGCAATAGCGGAAAACCGCCATCCAGCGATGGATATACCCAACCTGCGCCGCGCAGTCTGCGAAAACGTTCCAGACGAAAGAGCGGAGGCCAGGCGGGACATCGGGGCGAGATGCTGAAAGCAGTGGAGAAGCCAGACCATCTCAAGGTGCATCGGGTGAAAGGTTGCGCGTATTACGGTCAATCGTTGAAACGTCGAAAAGCCATTGGGCATGAAAAACGGCAGGTATTTGATGTGCCACCCATGAAAATAGAAGTTACGGAACACCGCGCGGAAATCAAAGGCTGTGCCTGCTGTGGAAAAGAAACGCGCGCGCAATTTCCGAGCGAAGTGAGCCAGGCAGTGCAATACGGGACAGAAATCAAAGTGCAAATGGTCTACCTGAATACCGAGCAGCATATTCCGCTAGAAAGAACCTGCGACCTGTTGGAAGAATTCTACGGTCATCGTCCGTCGGAAGGGACGATTGTGACAGCCTGCGCGGAAGCGGCGCAAAGAGTGGAAAAGTCAAATGAAGCCATCAAAGAACATCTGGTGGAGAAGGAAGAGGTGGCGCATTTCGATGAAACGGGCATGCTGATTAATGGCATCCTAAATTGGCTGCACAGCATCAGCACACTGCGTTTGACTTGTTATGCCATACATGCCAAACGGGGAAGCGTGGCAATGGATGAGATCAATGCGCTTCGCGTGCCGCGTTTCAAAGGACGTGCCGTTCATGATGATCTGGCTTCCTACTTTCAGTACGACCTGAAACATGCCTTATGCAATGCGCATCATCTACGAACTTTGCTCTTCCTGCTGGAACGCTACCCACAAAAATTGAAACAAAGCCCTGCGCACAATGTGCTTTTGCGATTACAAAAGCACAAAGAAGTTGTGCTTGCCTTTATGGTTGATTTTAATGTGCCCTTTGACAATAATCAGGCGGAACGCGATTTGCGGATGATGAAAGTCAAGCAAAAGGTTTCCGGTGGCTTTCGTTCTACATCAGGCGCACAGAACTTCTGCCAGATCCGCGGCTATCTATCCACTGCCCGCAAAAATGGCGTCAAGGCTCTTACCGCTTTGCGCCTTGCCTTTGCTGATACTCCCTTTTTACCTAATTTTGTCGCGCCGCTTACCTGAGCAGTTATGGTTATAATTATCCTGTTATCTAATTTATGTAGTTTTACAAAAAATATCAAAATCATTAAAGGTATAAAAATGGAAAACAAAACTCATTGGGAACAGATATATCATACGAAAGAATCTGCGCAAGTTAGTTGGTATCAACTCCACCCACGCCTATCGCTTCAATACATCCAAAATACGGGTATTGCCGCTTCTGCGCATATTATTGATGTAGGCGGTGGCGCATCCACACTGGTAGATCATTTACTCGATGTTGGCTTTCAACAAGTTACTGTTTTGGATATTTCACAGGAAGCGCTTGAAATAGCACAGCAGAGACTCGGCGAACGTGCCAAATCTATTGCATGGCTTGAAGCAGATATTACAAAGACAATCTTGCCTCATCATGAATATGATCTCTGGCATGATCGGGCAGTATTTCATTTTTTAATCAATCAGGAAGACCGCCAACGCTATGTTGACCTCGTAAAAGAGGCGGTTAAACCAGGTGGGCATATTATTGTAGCAACCTTCGCCAGCGATGGCCCTGAAAGCTGTAGTGGATTGGAAGTAGCCCGCTACGATCCGCAAAGTTTGCATAATGAATTTGGCGCAGGTTTTGAATTATTAGACAGCGCCCACGAAGAGCATCAAACGCCTTTCGGAACCGAACAAAAGTTCATTTATTGCTATTGCCGTAAACAGGCTCTTCAGGATTAAGTGGGTAAAAAATAATTTGTTTTCCGCGTCCATAAATAACATGAATTGGTTTTGGGCTCATGCTGTTCGGCCACAAAATTAGACAAATCATTTGTCAGGTATTTAAAAATAAGTTTTTATATGAACTGCGCGGACTGTGAATATAAAAGGCAAAGAAGAAACGGAAATATAGCTGGCGACTTCAGCTAAAGTGACGAAATCGCCATGATCGTCGACTCAATGATCAAGCTCTTATAAATCTTACCCATCTGGCTTGGGGCAGGGGTCATTTTGTTATCAAGCCACCATTCGATCAAGGTAAGGATGTTGCAATATGATTTCCCGCAACAGCAATAGGAACGTGACTGCGCCTATTGTGAAGAGGCCCACAGGATTTCTGATATATCGAGGAAAGGTTAGCGGTTACTTTCTTTCGCAACGGGGCAACGTTCTGACTCTTGAAGAGTATCCGAAACAAATCAGACTTCTGTTCGATATATTCAAAAATAAATTTCCCTTCCATCTCGGGATTCGGAGTCCCAGCTTGAGCTGCTGATGCATCAATCTGGCGTATCAAATCAGACAACCCATCCTCCAACACTTCCATCAATAAATGGTCAATGCTTTCGAAATGGCGAAAGAAAGTTATGTACGCCACATCGGCGCGCGTTGTGATCTCTTTGATCGAGACCGAGGCATAATTCTTTTCCAAAATCAAAGAGACCAAGGCATCACGTAATACACGGCGGGTTTTACGAACTCTCGGATCTTCTTTTGATTTCATCTTCTCTCCATCTCTGATACAAAACCATCCGTTTTATAACTTATGTTGCATCAAGATGGTTTTCATTATTGACTTGAAACTCAAAATCATTACAATGCTAAACATATGTTTCTCAGTGTAATATAAAGGAGAAAACATGAAAATCATGATCGATTCAGAAAAAAAAAAGGAAAGACTTGTAAGCCTCAACGCATTCCTCATAGCAAAAAAATGACGGTGAATCAAGTGCAAAGCGCCTACAACGAGATTGCCGGTCAATATGAAAAAAAGATTTGGTTCGATCAACATATTCTCGGAGTGGCTCGGCTCAGAAAGAATCCGCTTGCAAAAGCAACAGGAAGAATTTTGGAGGTAGCATGTGGAATAGGATCGAACATTCCATTTTTCCCAATTGGCAGTGACATTACAGCAATTGATCTGAGCCCCAGGATGCTTGAAGTTGCCCGCGCAAATGCAACCAAACATGGATTGAATGTAAATCTTGCAGTGATGGATGCCGAGCATCTCGAATTTCCAGGTGGAAGTTTTGATACAGTAGTTTCTACATTGTCCACATGTATTTTTCCAAATCCATTCAAAGCCTTGGATGAAATGAAACGCGTCTACCGACCAAATGGCTTGATCCTGCTTCTTGAACATGGCCACAGTAATTTACCCTGACTTGCAAACTATCAAGACCGCCATGAATATGAACACTACAAAGATCATGCAGGTTCCCGCTTGAAATCGCAGGAGAAACTTTTTCTGCCATTGGGCATCTGACTCCCACCGCCTGGGCAATGACTGGATTTCAAAACATTCTCATTCGCGGGCTAGGTTCATCGTCCGCGCTGATTCCTGCGGGAATTATCTCGCTCTATGCAATGGGATTCTTTGCTTTGGCCCTGTGGAGATTTAAAAGGGTGTAAATTTCTGGCAGAATAAAAAACAGGAAACCAAATTGGCTGCCATTTTTTATATGGAAAATCCTTCAATCAACGCTTCCCAGTTTTCAAAATGCAGAATCCCAGCCTGGGTAAATGCTTCTATCTTTGAAGCACTGCCAGATGTCAGCCCGATCGTATGCGTAATCACATCGAATCCATTTTGACGGAGAATTTCTCCCGCCGCCTGCGTAGAGCGGATTCCGCCCAGCGTATCTTCCACGACGAATAATTCAAATTCACGCGGCAGGGTTGCAAAAACTCCGTTAAGTTTGCCAGTCTGAAACCAATCCCCCGCGGATTGCAAACCAGCCCACTCATCGCCAGTCAACGCTGCGGCAGTCGCCGCCAGTGCATGGACTGGCGATGGCTTAATCAGCGCGCCCGCATCCAATCCGCGCTGAGCGGCGAGATATTCCAGTTTACCAAAAGCAATAAAGGGGATGTCTGCCAGCCCCACCAAATTCAATGCGATCTCCGCTTCAGGTGCGTACCCAAAATGAGAATCACCCACCTCACGCGGCGGCGCGGACGGGCGGGCCGTTAACCCTGCCAAATGAATATGCGGCTGGCGCAATCTGGCAAGAATCGCATCATTGATATTCGAGCGGTCGTGCGTATGTAGAAAAGATTCTGTTTCAACTTCCGCAGGCAGGTCGTATGTTTTACTGAACGCATGACTGCCCAATGAATAATGCTGAAACAGCCGCATCGTCTGTGAAAAATTAACATTGCGCGACTGACTTAAAACATGGACACGCAAATCTGTCGGAATAAATGGAAAGCATCCCTGCTGTAAAGCAGCTTCGGCGGGATATTGCCCCGCGGTGTATTCAAACTCAGGGACGACCAACTCACGCGGCATGTATCCATTTATATTGCGCCCGATTTCAATTGCCGCGGAAAATAAATCAGCAGGAAGTTTCAGGTTGGGACGATGTTCAAGAATATCATTCCATAAAGTCGCTAGCAGCAGCGGAACCATATCCCATTCGCTGAAAATTCCACGCTTCTCCAACTCGGCTAGTTTTTCTTCGGGAAAATCAAAATGATCCAATCCCATCAGACTCGCAAAATAATTTAACGTGGCATGCAGTGCCGCACGGTATCCGCCATGATGGACAAGCACACCGTCAATATCGAGCAGAATCACTTTTTTCATTTATGTCGTTTCTCCAACTCGGCCGCAATGTCAGCAGGAGTTAATCCGCGGGCGGCGAGCAGCACAAGGGTGTGATACGTCAAATCTGCCACCTCTTCGATGAGGCGTTGATCTTCCTGTGCCAGCGCCGCCACGACAACCTCTGTCCCTTCTTCGCCAACTTTTTGCGCGATCTTCGGCAAGCCATCGTTGAAGAGACTCGTGGTATAGGATTTTTCGCTCGGGTTATTTTTTCGTTCTTCGATTACGTCAAATAGCCATTGAATACTCATAATTTCTCCAGTTACAAGTTACAGGTTTGAAGGTTACAGGTTTGACTTTCAACTTTCAACCTGTAACTTTTCAACCGTTCTATAAAAACAGGTCCTCTCGCCAGTATGACACGCCGCTCCCGCAGGATTGACCAACACCAACAGCGTATCTGCATCACAATCCACGCGGATTTCCACCACACGCTGAACATTCCCCGAAGTCGCGCCCTTATGCCACAGTTCAGTGCGGCTGCGTGACCAAAACCAAGTCTCGCCAGTTTCAACGGTCAAGCGCAAAGACTCGGCATTCATGTAAGCCAGCATCAACACTTCATTCGTCTCCGCATCCTGCACAATTGCAGGCACAAGTCCGCTGGTATCGAACCTTATTTTCTCAATCAAAATTATTTCCATCTTCCCATCCGTTCATCCGCTTTGCCGAAGGCAATCCGTTGACTACCGCCTTACCGCCACACCCAACCCACTCAACTCTCGTTTCAACTCGGGGATCAACAACTTCCCATCATGAAACAGCGACGCCGCCAGCGCCGCATCTGCGCTTCCTTTTGTCAGTACTTCCGCAAAGTGGAGCGGAGTCCCAGCTCCGCCTGAAGCGATGACAGGCACAGAAACAGATTCAGCAATCATGCGTGTCAACTCCAAATCATAGCCAGCCAGAGTTCCATCGGAGTCCATGCTTGTGATTAAGATTTCACCTGCACCTAATTCCACGCCGCGCATTGCCCACTCAACGGCATCAATACCTGTTGGCGTGCGCCCGCCTGCTACATACACTTCCCAACTGGATCCATTCCTGCGTGCATCAATTGCCAACACAATGCATTGCGCTCCAAAGCGAGCCGCGCCTTCTGATAATAACTCAGGTCGCTTCACCGCCGCCGAGTTAATGCTGACTTTATCCGCGCCCGCTAATAATAAATTCCGCATATCATCCACCTCTCGGATTCCGCCGCCGACGGTCAACGGCATGAAGACAGTCTCTGCCACGCGGCTGACCAATTC
>Ga0105046_10014421_pt1 | contig 12180 bp, 6 predicted proteins | sample MAT03_FD_78385 | JGI IMG/M metagenome (GOLD analysis project Ga0105046, IMG submission 78385) | Freshwater microbial communities from Lake Fryxell liftoff mats and glacier meltwater in Antarctica - MAT-03 (megahit assembly) | ecosystem: Environmental > Aquatic > Freshwater > Ice > Liftoff...
ACTTTAGGCGCCCACGATCGTATCTTCCAACCCTGAGTAGAAAGTTTCGTTTCATGTTCGCTCCTATCACTCCGACGCAACGCTTTGTTCTGGCAATTGCGGCTGCATTACTAGTCACCACGATCGGCTGTACTTCTGGAACCAACGAATCAACGGCTGGCGCAAGCGGTGGAAGCAAGAGCGGGAAACTGCGCATTGGTGTGATTCCGAAAGGGACCAGTCATCAGTTTTGGCGTTCGGTTCATGCTGGGGCGGAGGCGGCGGCGAAGGAACTGGGAGATGTGGAGGTCATTTGGAAGGGTCCTGAAACCGAAGCGGATACTACCGGGCAAATCTCGGTCGTAAAGAACTTCATTACAAACCGAGTCGATGGCATCGTGCTAGCTCCCAATCACTCGCAAGCTCTAGTAGACGTCGTCGAAGAAGCGAAAGCGGAGAGCATTCCGGTTGTGATCTTCGATAGCGGCTTGGCGGAAGGAACTGAAGTCACCAGCTACGTTGCAACGGACAACTATCGCGGTGGACAGCTCGCTGCAAAAACATTGGCGGAAGCGATGGATCACAAAGGCGGAGTGGTTTTGCTGCGATACAAAGAAGGAAGTGAAAGCACAGAGCAACGTGAGAAGGGATTCTTGGATGCGTTGAAAAACGAAGCGAACATCAAAGTGCTCTCGTCAGATCAGTACGCGGGCACGTCGACCGAGAGTGCGCTCGAGGCCGCCACCAATGTGCTCAACAAGTATCGCGACGAGATCACTGGGATCTTTGCCGTCTGCGAACCGAACTGCAACGGAACACTCGAAGCGCTCGTGCAGACCGGGATGGCGGGCAAAGTCAAATTCTTGGCGTTTGATTCGAGCGACAGTTTGATTAAGGGCTTAAGCGATAAAACCGTTTCGGGAATCGTGTTGCAGGATCCATTTGAAATGGGCCGACGGTCGGTGTTGGCTATTGTTTCGCACTTGCGAGGTGAAAAGGTTGAAACCTCGGTGAACACAGGTGAATATGTTGCGACCGACGCCAACCAGAATTTACCGCCGTACGACAGGTTGCTGCGTCCAGAGCAGTTTGGCCAGTGAGGCGCGAGCCGATGGAACCGGGCTTGAGGGAGCGCGACCCGTTACTGCAGATGGAGCAGATTGGCAAACGCTTTGGCGCGACGATCGCGCTCGAGAACGTTTCGCTATCGATTGGTGCGGGAGAAACGGTCGCTTTGATTGGTGAAAACGGCGCGGGTAAAAGCACGTTGATGAAGGTGCTCAGCGGCGCGCATGCACCGGATACCGGACAGATGCGAATCGGCGGGGCGCCATTTCGTCCTAACCGGCCACTCGATGCGCGGCGCGCGGGCGTGGCGATGATTTATCAAGAGTTAAGTCTTGCGCCCGATTTGTCGGTTGAAGACAACATCATGCTGGGGCAAGAGCTACGTGTGGCTGGTCTGTTGCGAAGGCGTCCGCAGCGCGCGCGGGTCGCGTCTATCTTGAAACAACTGGGGCATCCCGATCTTGAGCCGAAGCGAATGGTGCGATCGCTGTCGATCGGTGCCAAGCAACTTGTCGAAATCGCTCGCGCACTTGCTTCAGATGCGAGAGTGATGATTTTTGATGAACCGACAAGTTCGCTGCCCAAGCAAGATGTTGATCGCCTGTTCGCGATCATTCAGCAATTGCAGGCGCAAGGGATGGCGATCATCTACATCAGTCACTTCTTGGAAGAGATCCGTCGCGTGGCGCATCGCTTTGTAGTGCTCCGCGATGGACAGCCGGCCGGTTCGGGGCAACTTAGCGATGCGTCGGATCAGCAAATTGTTTCGTTGATGGCCGGACGAAGCGTCGATACGCTGTTCCCGGTCGTCGAGCACAGGCTGCATGAAAAAATTCTAGAGGTCACTGAACTGGCTGGTAAATCGTCGCCGCGCCAAGTCTCATTCAGCTTGCGCAAAGGGGAAGTATTTGGTTTGTTTGGCTTGGTGGGTGCCGGAAGAACTGAGACGCTTCGGCATCTGTTTGGATTGGAGCGGCTGCGTACAGGTGAAGTTCGCTTGCGCGGAAAGCGACTGGGCACGCGACCGAGTGTGTGCATTCGCTCCGGGGTTGGATTTGTTTCGGAAGATCGCAAGCTCGAGGGGCTCGCCCAAGCGCTTTCGATCGCCGATAACTTGACTTTGAGTGACCTGCGGCCCTACTCGCGCGGCGGATTGTTGCGACTGGGGAAACGTAAAATCGCGGTACAACGTTGGATGAAGCGGCTGCGCATAAAAGCTCGTGGTCCCGAACAAACGATCAGCCATCTGTCGGGCGGTAACCAGCAGAAGGTAGCGATTGCCCGTGTGCTTCATCAGTCGGCTGAGCTGCTGTTGCTCGATGAACCAACGCGTGGCATTGACGTGGGCACGAAGGCAGAAATTTATCGATTGATCGGCGAACTGGCGGCGGAGGGGAAGTCGATCATGTTTGTCAGTTCGTACTTGCCTGAGCTGATGGCGATCTGCGATACGATCGGTGTGATGGCCCGCGGCCGATTGCAGGAGGTGCGGGCTAAGAGCGATTGGAATGAACAGGATGTGCTGGCGGTGGCAATTGCCAGTGATGATCGACCGAGTGCGATGGAGCGCTCTGCGAACGTTAAGGAGACTGTCTCAAAATAAGTTAGCGAATTAGCCAGAACGCGTTAGAATCCGGTTCCGTGAAAACCGGGGCTAACGCCAGACGGCTGATTTGTATTCGAAACGAATCAATTGAGTGAATCCAAGATTGGAATTAGAAGTTCATGAGTGGGGCAGAAAGTAAAGCGCTGGCCGTGAAAGGCGGAGTTAGAGTGTGGCAGCGACTGATGTCAGTGCTGGATACCTTTGGTCCGTTGCTTGCGCTCGCAGTGGTAACCATCGGCTTTGCGATCGCCGATCAAACCTGGGGGCAAGGAAAATTCGTCGAGCTTCGAAACTTAAGAGTCATCTTAGTGATGACAGCGCCGGTGGCGGTGGCCGCGCTCGGAATGACGTTGGTCATCATTACGGGCGGGATAGACCTGTCGGCTGGCACGGCATCGATGTTGTGTGCAACGGTACTCGCCTGCGCAATCAATGCTGGGAATTCGATTTGGATAGCGGTAGCGCTCGCGCTGTTCACGGGATCGCTGTGTGGTGTCACGAACGGATTATTGATCGGTTTGCTGCGCATCCCACCGTTCATTGTGACCCTGGGAACGATGACTGTGTTTCTGGGAATTGCCAAACGATTGGCTGGAGGATCGACGGTTTTTGTGGACCGGAAGCTGATACCGAATTGGTTGCTGAACTTAACGTCAACTTATCCGCCGGATTGGTTGGGTTGGTTTCCCAACGTTGCGACTGGGGTTTGGTTAGCCTTGGTGATGGCGATGGTCGTCGCGGTGCTACTGCGATTGACGGTTTTTGGAAGGCATGTGTTTGCGATCGGGTCCAGCGAATCGACGGCGAGGCTTTGCGGAGTAAACATTTTGGGGACGAAATTGATGGTCTATGCAGTCGCGGGATTGCTGGTCGCAATGGCTGGGATTTATTCGTTCTCGTTAGTAAAAGTGGCTAACCCCATGGATGGCATCGGGAAGGAATTAAAGTTCATTGCCGCGGTCGTTATCGGCGGAGCAAGTCTCAGCGGCGGCCGCGGCGCAGTGCTAGGCACATTGGCTGGCGCGACGATCATGGGAGTGATTTCGAACGGCTGCGACCTGCTCGGCATCCAGAATTCAACGCAAGATATAATGCTCGGAGTGATTATCATCGCCGCGGTTACGTTGGACCAGTATCGGCAGCGGCGGCAAGATTTGAGTTGATCCGTAACGGCGAGTGACGCTTACGATTGTTGCGACAAAAGGATTTATAGATGAACAAAGAAACGCATCCGTTAGCTTCGTTGGATGAATGGGAAGACGATTTACTGCGACGCTATCCAGCTCCGCCGGCGCAGCAGCAGGACCAGGAGGCACAGCAGCAGAACACCGCGCCGCCCAGTAAGTCCTTTCGCAATTACGCAGCCGAAGCGCGCCCTTCAGTCAAAAGGTTCTACGAACTGAATCACCGCTTTCAGACGCTAGGTTTCGTGCAAGCCAAGCGAGCTCAATATCTGTCGCTCGACAAACGTCGAATGGGAATTTGGGAAGCGATGGAATACTTGAATACACTGATCGACGACAGCGATCCGGATATCGACTTGCCGCAGATCGAGCATCTGCTGCAGACGGCGGAAGCGATTCGTCGAGCAGAACGACCGCGTTGGTATATTTTGACTGGACTGATACACGATCTCGGAAAGATCTTGTGCTTGTGGGATGAACCGCAATGGGCCGTCGTAGGCGACACTTTTCCAGTGGGTTGCAAGTTTTCTGACAAAATCGTGTTTTGCGAAGCGTTCGCCACAAATCCCGACTTGACCAACCCGACGTATCAAACCGAGCTTGGCATTTACAATAAAAATTGCGGCTTGGATAACGTGCTCATGTCATGGGGGCACGACGAGTATCTCTATCATGTAGTGAAAGATTACTTGCCGCCTCCAGCGCTGTACATGATTCGTTACCATTCGTGCTATCCGGTACATCATGAAGGTGAATACGGTTACTTGATGAATGAGCAGGATCGTGAGCTGTTCGCGTGGGTGAACGACTTCAATCAATACGATCTGTACACGAAACGCGATGAACGCATGGACGTCGCCGCTTTACGACCTTTCTATGAAGAGTTGATTGCCGAGTTTTTTCCACGCGAATTGAAGTGGTGAGTCTGTAATAGTCAGTAACAGAAGGCGAAACTGCGGATTGCGAACGGGAATTGCGAGGGCTATACAACCGTCACAACCTGACTTATCGAGCGGTTAGGAAGGTGGAATTTAGTTGCTGAAGGCGAGTTGTAGCGATAGCTGAGCGGCAGAAACGTACTGTTTCCTAACGAACGGCTCTTTTCAGGAGTTGCGTTTCTCGCTTTGCATCGCGGATAACTGATGAGTACTGTCACACACAGCCAAATCAACTTTGATGCCATGATTGCTCCGCTGGCGATGCTCGGCGACCTGCCGCTGCAAGTGCAGCAACCTGATGGTCTGCCGAGAGTTTTGCATATTATCAATGGCGAGCACTTCTCCGGCGCAGAACGTGTTCAGCAGTTGCTTGGCAAGCGGTTGGGTGAATTTGGTTTTGATGCGAGGTTTGCTTGCGTCAAACCAAATCGATTTCCCGATCTATGTGGGCTGGAGCATCGTCAGCTCTTGGAGACTCCGATGCGCGGGCGATTTGACCTGCGCGTCATCACTCAATTATCGAAGTACGTGCGCGAGAATTCTATTGCACTGCTGCATGCACACACACCGCGGACTGCGATGATCACTTCGCTGGTCGCACTACGCACTGGGTTGCCCTGGGTGTATCACGTTCACAGCCCAACGTCGCGCGACAGCACGCGTGGCTTCGTGAACCAGATGAATTCTTGGATCGAACGTTACTCGATATGCAACTGCAACTGCTTGATTATCGTGAGTGCAAGCCTGGCGAAAGAGATGCGGCGTTTAGGAGTCGCGGAACAGCAACTGGTTACCGTGCCCAATGGCGTTCCAGCCATCGAGCCGATCGATTCACGAGCGAGAATCGCTGAAAGCCGCTGGCGGCTGGGGATTGTCGCGTTGATGCGTCCACGCAAAGGTGTCGAAGTCGCTTTGCAGGCGATGCAGCGATTGAAAGCGACCGACCGATCAGTCACGCTCGAATTAATTGGCGGATTTGAGACGAACGAATACCAGCGCCAGATCATGCAAATGGTCCAAGATCTTCAAGTACAAGACATGGTCAAATGGACAGGTTTTACCAGCGATGTACCAGAGGCAATTCGCAGGCTGGATGCTCTGGTTCTGCCAAGTCTGTTTGGGGAAGGGATGCCGATGGTGGTGCTCGAAGCATTAGCTGCCGCAGTGCCAGTGATTGCGACCAGTGTCGAAGGAACTCCTGAAGTCGTCCGAGACGGAGTCGAAGGACTGCTGGCCGAACCGCGAAGCGTTGAGAGCTTGGTCGGGAAGATTGAAACGCTGACAGCCGATCGCACAAGCTGGGTTGCGATGAGCGATCGCGCTTTACGACGGCATCGCGAGCACTACAGCGACACCAGGATGGCTCAAGGAGTCGCTGCAGCTTATGACCGCGTGCTCTCGTTGCGTTAGAAGTTGCGCTGCAAAGCGTTGTCTTTGTCGTGGCTCAAGCCAGATTGTCTTTTGCAAATCATGCGGATTATGACGGTAAGCCCAAGCCGGATGGCAGCTAGGTGGGCGATTTTTAGCGGCTCATCGATCTCCGGCCGCATCGGCATGATTTCGCTGATGGTGGTGCGGCAGTACAATTAACTGTCGCTTTCAATGCGATTGCGGTTTTCAACGAGGAAGCCAACTAGGCTCGGTGGCGGTGTACGCGCTCAGCGCGTAGATGCTGCAAAGTGGCGCTTTGCTTGATCCCTTCCTCCCCTGCCAGCATTGTCCCCTCTCCTCGGACACCCACTCGTGAAATGCCTCCTTCTACTTCTGTCCCTCGCCCTCTTCTTCGGCCAGATCGAAGCCGCTGAGAAGCCCAACATCGTTTACATTCTCTGCGATGATCTCGGCTACGGTGATGTGCAGTGCCTCAATCCTGAGCGCGGAAAAATCAAGACGCCACATCTCGACCGACTCGCTTCGCAAGGGATGACGTTCACCGATGCGCACAGTGGCTCGTCGGTTTGCACGCCGACCCGTTATGGTTTGCTCACAGGTCGCTACGCGTGGCGGTCGCGATTGCAGAGTGGGGTGCTGGATGGCTATGTGGCTCCGCTCATCGCGGCGGATCGCCTCACGGTGCCGAGTTTCTTGAAACAACAGGGGTATCACACAGCCTGCATTGGCAAATGGCATCTGGGGTTCACCATCGCAGGCGCGGATAAGAAAGGCGGTGGCAAAGGAAAGGGCGAAGGCGCGCCGGTCGGTGCGATCACGCACGATGGTCCGATGACGCGTGGCTTTGATGAGTTCTTCGGGTTTCATCATGCTAGAATGATGAAGTCGGTCTTCGAGCAAGACCGCGTCACGCAACTCATGGAGCCCATCGATATGCTGCCGACGCTCGCAGCGAAGGCTTCCGCCCAGGTGACCGAACGCGCCAAGAGCGGGCAGCCGTTCTTTCTCTACCTGCCCTTGAACTCGCCACACACGCCCATCGTGCCGTCGAAGAAGTGGCAGGGCAAAAGCGGCCTCGGTGACTATGCCGACTTTGTGATGGAGACAGACTGGGCCATTGGCGAAGTGCTCGCGGCCTTGGACACCGCAGGCGTCGCGAACAAGACGCTGGTCATCGCCACCAGTGACAACGGCTGCTCGCCTGCGGCGAATACCGACAAACTGGAAGTCCAGGGCCACTTCGCGAGTGCGCAGCTTCGCGGCTACAAGGCGGACATCTGGGACGGTGGACATCGCGTGGCCTTCCTGGCCCGCTGGCCGGACAGGTTAAAGGCAGGTTCACAGTCCGCACAGTTGGTCTGTCACACCGATCTCATGGCGACCTGCGCGGAAATTCTGGGCGTCAAGCTTCCCGACGACGCGGGTGAGGACAGCGTGAGCATCCTGCCAGCGCTGATGGGCAAGGAAATCGCGCCGTTGCGTGCAGCCGTTGTCCATCACAGCATCAGCGGCAAGTTCGCCCTGCGTCAGGGGAACTGGAAGCTGGAGCTATGTGCCGGCAGCGGGGGCTGGGGAAAGCCAGGCGATGCAGAGGCGACGAAGCAAGGCTTGCCCGATGTGCAGCTTTACGATCTGAGCACCGACGTTGCCGAGTCAAAAAACCTTCAGGCCGAACATCCCGATGTCGTAGCGCGAATGACAAAGATTCTCGAACAACAGATCGCTAATGGCCGCAGTACTCCCGGCGCGAAGCAGAAGAACGATGCCGCTATCCAGATAATCAAGTCCCAATCCAAAGCAGACAAAAAGTAGTCATGAAAACAATCGTCCTGCTGCTCCTTGGCAGCCTCTCCACGTTACTTCCGCGACTCCACGCCGCCGATACTTCGAAGCCATCGAAGCCCAACATCGTCGTCGTGTTCGGCGATCCCTTACCAAATCCATACCCGGCGGCTGCCCATGAAGCCGAGCGAAATTAACAAAAAACCAGCGACAAAATGATGCCAATCCGAAGCCCATTTTTCTGCCTCCAATCTTTTTGTCTACCCATCCTTGCCGCGCTGGTGTTTGCCCAGCCGCGATGCGCACTGATTGCAATTGGGATTTTTTCCGCAGTCGCAGCCGCAGCCGAAATCCCCGCTGATCACGCGGAGAGAATGGCGCGCGGACGCGAGCTTTTCCATAAGGAAGTCGCGTCGTTGCTGAAGGAGCATTGCGTGCAATGTCACGGTGGGGAGAAGACGGAAGGCGACTTTGATCTCGCGACGCGAGAGGGCTTGCTGCAGGGCGAAAGGATCAAGCCGTTCGATGCAGCCGGAAGCGCGCTGATGAAGCTCATCCGCCACGAGGAAGAGCCGTTGATGCCAGACAACAAACCAAAATTGCCGGACGCTGCGATCGCGACAATCGCCGCATGGATTGAGCTCGGCGCGCCCTACGACGAACCACTCGTCGCTGGCAAGCAACCGCCCCGCGACCGCTCTGAGGTGACAGATGCGGATCGCAAGTGGTGGTCTTTCCAGCCACTCACAAACGCGGCACCGCCTGCCGGAGCCGCGCATCCCGTGGATGCTTTTTTGCTAAAAGCCGCGCAGGCCAACCAGCTCGCGCTGAATCCACCCGCCGAGCCGCGCAATCTGGTGCGCCGCGCTTTCCTCGACCTCGCAGGGCTACCGCCGCAGCCGGAGGAAATCGAAGCTTTTCTCGCGGACAAATCGCCGGATGCGTGGGCGAAACTCATCGCCGATTTGCTGACCGCGCCGACCTTCGGCGAACGCTGGGCTCGGCATTGGCTTGACGTGGCGCGCTTTGCGGAGAGCAGCGGATTTGAGCACGATTACGATAGGCCGAATGCCTTTCATTACCGTGATTTCGTGATTCGCGCGCTAAACTCGGACATGCCTTTTGACCAATTCGCGCAGTGGCAAATTGCGGGCGATGAGTTTGCCCCCGGCAACTCGATGGCAATTATGGCCACCGGGTTTCTGGGCGCAGGCGTCTTCCCCACGCAGATTACCGCAAACGAAGTCGAGCGCACGCGCTACGATGCGATGGATGATATGCTGGCGACGACGAGCAGCGCATTTCTCGGTCTCACTGTGGGCTGCGCACGCTGTCACGATCACAAGTTCGATCCGATTCCCGAGAAGGACTACTACCGCCTGCTCGCGTCGTTTACCACGACAGTGCGAAGCAACATCGAACTGGAACTTGAACCCGAAAAAGCGAAGGCGCTGCGCGAGCCGTGGGTCAAGACCGGCGAACTCATCACGGCAGAGCTGACGAACGTCGAGGCGTCGCTGCGTCCGGCGTTTGACCAGTGGATCGCGGGCAGGCTCGACGATTCGACCGCGCCGATGTGGACGCTGCTGGAGCCGGCTACACTCAAGTCAGGCGCAAAGGCGACGTTCAAGCCGCTCGGCGACGGATCGTATCTCGTCGAGGGCGAGAACGCCTCGAAGGACAACTACACGATCATCGCGCCGGCGTCGGCACCCCGCATCACTGCGCTGCGACTGGACGCGCTCACGCATCCGTCAATGAAGGGCCAAGGCCCCGGTCGCGCTGGCAACGGAAACTTCGGGCTCGGAAAAATCGAGTTGAGCATCGTGCCGCCGACGGGTGCTGACATGGAGGTGAAAGTCGCGCGTGCATTTGCCGATCACGAACAAAACAAGGACCACCTGAGCATCGCCGGTGCGCTCGATGACGACCCGGCTTCCGGCTGGGCGGTGGACGGGCAGATCGGTAAGGATCACGCCGCGGTGTTCGTCTTTGATTCCCCACTGAATCCCGCGCCGGGCTCGAAGCTCATGATCAAGCTGAGCTTCAGTGTGAACGCGCAGCACAACATCGGACGTCTGCGTTTCTCGATCACCGGCGAGGACGATCCAAAACTCGACGGCGATGCTCCACCGCCGGCCGTCACCACCGCGATACAACACGCACGCACGGGCGGAAAGCTCACCGACGCGGACAGCCGGACACTTTTCGACTGGTGGAAGCAGCGCGATAAGTCATGGCGTGACGCGAATGCGAAGCTCGCCGAGCACAACGCGAAGGAGCCGAGCAGCAAGACGTCGGTGCTCGTCTGCGCCGAGGGCTACACGCCGCTCGTCATGCATTCGCAAGGCCCGCCTTTCCTTGAGGAGACGCACATCCTGAAGCGCGGCGACACGAATCAAAAGCGGTCCGTCGCGCAGCAGAGCTTCCTGCAAGTGCTGATGCGCGGTGCGGATGAGAAACGCTGGGCATGGACACCACCGCCGGGAGCGCAATACACGGGGCGTCGGCGCTCGTTGGCGACCTGGCTTACAGACACAGAGCACGGTGCGGGTGCGCTGATGGCGCGGGTGGCGGTGAATCGCATCTGGCAGCATCACTTCGGGCGCGGGCTCGTGGCGACGCCGAATGATTTCGGAAAGACCGGCGCGGAGCCATCGAACGCGGAACTGCTCGATTGGCTTGCGGGCGAACTCATCCGCAACGGTTGGCATACCAAAGCGATCCATCAGCTCGTGATGACGAGTGCCGCATATCAGCAAAGCAGCGGCGCGGATGCGGTGAAGCTCGCGGCCGATCCCGATAACACACTCTGGATGCGGCGTATTCCGCAGCGGCTGGAGGCCGAGGCCGTTAGGGATAGCGCGCTGGCGGTATCCGGCGCGCTGGATCCGACGATGTTTGGCAAAGGCTCGCTCGATGAGCTGAGCAAGCGGCGGAGTATTTATTTTACGATCAAGCGCAGCCGTCTGGTGAACTCCATGGTCGCCTTCGACGCGCCCGAGCCGTTGACGAGCCAAGGCTTCCGCCCGACGACGACTGTCGCGCCGCAGGCGCTGCTGCTAATGAATAGCGTACAGACACGCGAGTGGGCACTGGCTTTCGCAAAGCGTGTGGAGGGAGATGTTAAAGAGGACGATGTGAAATCCGCCGGCGACGACCTCGCCGCGCACATATCTCGTGCCTATGTCCTCGCGCTCGGACGTAGACCGCAGGAGCGCGAGGCGGACATAGCTCTGACATTTATCCGCAATGGTATTGCAGCCTACAGCGGCGCGGAAAAACAGGCGCCGCGTACGCTCGCACTCACAGACTTTTGCCAAACCCTGCTGGCGTTGAATGAATTCATCTATGTGGACTAATCCTATGAACTGCTTCACACGCCGACAACTCTTCCAACACGCGGGCGCGGGCTTTGGCATGTTAGCGCTACAAAGTTTACTGAGCCGCACGGGCTTTGCCTCTGAATTGAATCCGCTCATGCCAAAGGCCCCGCATTTCCCCGCTCGTGCGAAGTCGGTGATCTGGCTTTTCACCAATGGCGGGCAGAGCCATGTGGACACTTGGGACTACAAGCCGGAGCTGCAAAAACGCGATGGCCAGCCCTTGCCGGATTTTGATGCGAAGACGGGATTTTTTCCGAACGCAGTGGGACCACTGATGAAGTCGCCCTTCGAGTGGTCCCAGTACGGGCAGAGCGGCACATGGGCCAGCTCGCTCTTTCCAAATCTAGCGCAGCAGGTGGACAAGATGGCCTTCATCCACTCGATGCACACGGACTCGAATAACCATTCGCCCGCGCTCTTTATGATGAATACGGGCGTGACGCGCATGGGGAATCCCAGCGTCGGCTCGTGGGTCACCTACGGTCTCGGCTCGGCGAGTGACGATCTCCCGGCGTTCCTCGTGATGAGCGACCCAAAGGATCGCGGCCTGCCCAAAGGCAACGCAAGCAACTGGACGGCGGGCTTCCTGCCAGGCGTGTATCAAGGCACCTGGCTGAAGCCAAAAGGCGAGCCGATCGATAATCTCAAGCGCCCCGCCGACCTGACCGATGCGCGCCAGCGCGAGCAGCTCGATCTCTTGGCAAAGCTCAATCGCTCCCATCTTGAAGAGTCTGAGGAGGCGGGCGGAGAGCTGTCGGCACGCATAGACAGCTTCGAGCTGGCGTATCGGATGCAGACTGCCGCCCCTGAGGCGTTCGACACCTCGCGCGAGCCCGAGCACATCC
>Ga0105046_10014423_pt1 | contig 12179 bp, 7 predicted proteins | sample MAT03_FD_78385 | JGI IMG/M metagenome (GOLD analysis project Ga0105046, IMG submission 78385) | Freshwater microbial communities from Lake Fryxell liftoff mats and glacier meltwater in Antarctica - MAT-03 (megahit assembly) | ecosystem: Environmental > Aquatic > Freshwater > Ice > Liftoff...
ATTTGCCTGATTTGCCCGGAGGACAACATTGCGCTCGCGCTTTTTGGCCTCTGTCAAACGCAACGATACGATTCATCCCGCAGCCTCATCGCCACCCAGGGAACGGGAGTTATCCACGCCCCCATCACCCGCCTGCGCTACGATTACCACGGCATAGGCCGCTCGGCCGCCGCAGGCATTCTCCATGGCAGTTCATTGCCACCGCTCCGCCCATGCCTTATTCCCTCACCTTCCTGCCAAAGATGACTTATCCGCTGCGAGACACCGGTCGCGCTTTGCCTCCTTGCTACCGGCATTTTTTCCCATACCGTGATCCCTGTGGTTCGTAAAAGAAATTCCCCTCTCCCACCGGCCTTGAAAAACGACCTCCCGCCAGATGCCGGCATGGCCTCGCAGAACCCGATCAAGGTTCTTGATCAATTGCTGGTTACCCGGCTCATTCTCACCGCAGCGGAATTAAAACAACGCAAGGCTCCCTACCGGCTGGAAGAGAGCATTCCCAGCGAACCCCGCCTGATGCTTATCCGGCACGGTGCCGCCGATTATCAGATTGATGATTTTTCCTGCCGTCTGGGCAAGGGGCAGATGATCTTCATGCCTTCATGGGTTCGCCGCTCGTGGAGTGTGGCCTCCAAACCCGGAGTCACTTCCCTGGCCTGGTGCCGGTTCTCGACCACGGATTGCGAACTGAGCGATTTGACCCTGCCGATTATTCACAAGGTGGCGGATCTGGACTTGGAAACCGCGAGTTTTCAAAGGCTGGAAGATCTCCTGGCCCAAAAAAATCAGGCCGCATTGTTGGAAGCCGAGGGAGAACTCAAAGCCGTGCTGGCGCGTTTCTTCGCCCACGCGCCGATGCCGGTCTCCACCCGCCAGAAGCCGTTGAGTTCCGGCGAGCACGGCATCGAAAAATCCCTGCAATATCTCCGCGCCCACTTCGCCGATCCGAAAGTGCTCCGCAAACTGGCCCCGATTGCCGGCCTGCACCCCAAGTATTATCGCCTGCTTTTCCGCCAGCACACCGGATTGAGCCCGAGCGCTTATCTCATCCAGTTGCGGATGCGCACCGCGCGTTACCACCAGCACGAGTCATCCCTCCGGGTTAAAGAGGTGGCCTCGGCGGTCGGCTATGACGATCCCTTTTACTTCTCGCGACTTTACCGGCGTTTTTGGGGACATGCTCCCACCGACGATCGCAAATCCCTCCAGGCCGCTCCGACTCCCCCGCGGCGCACACGGCCAAAAGCCTGAAAAAAATCGAAAAGACCCTAATTCTTAGGGGATCAAATCCTCTTCGCCCGGATTAAAAGAAGGCGAGATGGCGAGCAAGAAAAGCGGCCACCGGAGCGCGCAAGTCCGCGAAGGGAGAATCAAGGTCAAAACCATGACCCGCGCCGGGAAGCAAGTGACTCTCACAAGCTACACCGTGACGCTCAAGCCCGGCCGCCAACTCCCGGGCAAAACGAACAGGGACAGTCTGATCTTCCAAGCCATGCGCGACAAACACCGGGGGCAGCCCAGGACCAAAGTGAAGTACGGGGGAGGCCGCCTCGCGCACCGCAATAGCATCTTCGCATGGTTCGCCAAAGTGCCAGCGGGAGCCGATTTCCCTCACATCATGTGGACCGTAGAATGAGATGATGGCGGATACCGTCGAGAGAACATCGCGGTCCCGCAGGGCTGTTCCGGCGGCAAGGAGGGCAAGGTGTGCGCCTGCCGAAAGGCCAAAGAAAGCGAGCCGCGCAGGATCAACGCGCCAGCTTGCCGCATTCGCCCGCACGAAACGCACCGCTGCCAGGCAATCGTGAAGACAGTCCGGCCAGCAGCTTCGCACCGGCGGGCTTTTCAGAATTTCGCCGGAGAAATGCGTCAGCCGGTAGTTGATCGAAAAAACCGCATAACCGCGTTCGGTCAGCGCCGCCGCGATTTTGCGCTGCCGCGGCTCGGCCTTGTCGCCCTGGGCCCAGCCTCCGCCGTGGATCACGATCACGGCCGGACGCAAGCCGGGCCAGGGCGCGGGGTCCGGCAGATAGGCGTCGAGCTTCTCTTCGCGGTCTCCCCCGAGGAAGGAAACATCGGCAAACGTTTCGATGCCGGCCCAACCGCTCACGGTTTGGGTGGCAGGGTGATACCTGCCTGCTTCCAAAAATATTCCTCGCGCCACACACAGTTGGCGAATCCGACGGCATGGTAATTCTCGTCAAAGAGACGCTGGAATTCCGCGCGGCGTTTTTCCGCCAGGGCGCGGAGGACCGGGCTTTGTTCCTTCTCCACGCGCAGGGCCAGGAAAAAATCATGCTGCATCCGGGCGTAGCGAAGTCCATCTTCGAGGAAGGTGATGCGGGCCAGGATTTTCTCGTCCCCCGCCGCCTCTCCCTTGGCTCGCGCGAGGATGACCGCCCAGGCGTCCAGGGTTTGCGGCCGATAAAGATCGGGGATTTGCTGGATGAAAAACTCGGCTCCGACCGGGGCCTCGGGGTCATCCTCATCCGTGCCTTTCAACTTTGCCTGGGACAGCTCGCCCATGCGGGTCGCCACTTTGTCCGTATGTTCTTCCAAGGCCGCGAAATATTCCCGAATTGTTCCCGCCGCAGGCCCGAATCCGTTTTTGCAGTAATCCTGCACAATGGCTTCGACATCCTGGGAGGGATCCCAGAGCAGCTTGGCGAGCACGTAGTAATTCAATCCCTGCGTGGCCCAGTGATGGACGATCGAGTCGTAGTCGGCGCCGATCATGCCGGTCTGGTAGCAATGCTTGAGATCGCGGGAGAGGCGCTTTACAAAAACCGCAGGCATGGCATGACCTTGATGGAGGGTGTTTGGCCGGAGAATCATCTCGCCCGCATGGCTGGCCCAGCCGTCCCAGTTGCGGCGGTCGTTATCGAGGATGAATTGGTCGAAATAATTGGTTCCGACAAAAACGAGAAGGCTGTTGGCCGGGAGCCGGGCCGCGAGGGGGGCCGGACGGAAGGCCGAATAAGCGGTGACTCCGACTTTTGCCCCGGGTCTGAGCCGGTCCACCTCCCGCGCCACCTCGGCAAAGAAGCCGGTCATGCGGTCGGAAAGTGCCGGGTAGAGGGAGAAAAAGGAAACCCCGCCGATCAGGGAACGCACCGCCATCAATTGCCCGTTGACCGGATCTTTTTTCCGGCAGGCTTCGCAGAAGCAATAACTGTTCACTCCCACATCGTTGGGGGCGATGGAGACGACTTCGTGTTGCGGATCCTTCGTAAATTTCCGCACCGCCTCCTCGGCCATCGCGGTGGCGAGGCCGGGCGCGGACTGGCAGAATTGTTCGCGCGGAGGCTTTTGGGTCCGCCGTCCGGTGGGTTGGAGGCTGAACCAGCCGGGATCCTTCGCGCCGGAGCGATCCCACCAACCCGCGTAGGCATGACTGGCCCCGGCGAGATAACTTTGCCCTGTCCGCATGAGATCAAACCAGGGAAGGGCCACATCGTGACGCTGCAAATGCGTTTCCAGATCGCGCTGCAAGAGGGCAATGCTGGTTTCCGCGCGCCGTCCGGAATTCTTACCGCGGATTCTGCCGGTGGCGGGATCGGTCTCGAACCGTTTCGAGCCGCCGCCCATGTCGCGTAGCTTGCGGATTCTCAAAGCTGGAGCGTCTGTGGCATCAATGGGCCCGACAGCAAGCGAGGGCGTGAGCGGATGGATGGAGCCCAGGTCACCGGGCCAGAGCCAGCGCACGCCGCAGAAACGTTCCAGAAAAGTGATGGCGGCAAAGCGGGTGCCGTCGAGTGCGAATCCATCGGGCTTGCGGTCGCTCCCGCAGAGGATGAGCAGGTTGCCCTTGGTCAGGATGCGATAACCCTCGTAGGGCAGGCCGGACGAAGTCACGCCGCAGGCCTGACCCAATTTCGTCTCGCCCACCACGATGGCGGAGCCGAAGCTTTCTCCCGCGCGGGTGCGGATATCGCGACCGCCGTCATCGCGCGGTGTCAATTCCAATTGCGATTCTTTCACCACGGAAAATTCCGCGCCTGTGACTTTTTTGAGTTCTGTTTTCAACAAATTCGCCGCCTCACGAGCCGCGGCGGAAGGGGAGTCCGGCACGATGATAACAGCCTGTGCTTTTCCCCCGGAGGCGAGTGAGACAGGCGCACCCTGGACGGGTTCGCTTTTCCAAGTGGGGGCGAGTTGCTGTTTGACCATTGGTTCCACGGCGGTTGTCTCGATCTCGCCTGCCAGGGCCTCAAGTTTCCAGGGTTCACGCTTGCTGGGAGCCTTTAGGACCTTGCTGGCGAGCATGGCGGAACCAATCAAGTTCCCATAAGTGACTATGCCGGTCTGCGAGGTCAGGCGGGTCACATCCCGGCCAAAGAAATAGACGGTTCCCTCGCCAATGCGGTGAAAGATCGCCAGCGCGGCACTTCCGTCACTCAGCAAAGACTGCGCACCGTTAAGTTCAGTCAGAGCCCAGCCGCCGGGCTCCATCCAAGGGGCGGACTTGAGCCCGGTTGTCAGCGGCGAATCGGATGAAACGACTTGGCGGCCTTTCGGGCTTTGTCCCCGCCCCGCCCCAAGCAATGCGGAGAGGGATCCAAGGTTGGGCGCTGTTTGCGACAGAACGAGCGGCGCGTTGCCCAGAAAAATCAAGGTTCCCCCGCGTTCCACCCACTGGTGGGCCTGGGCCGCCTGCTCATCGGTCCAGGGAGTTCCGGATTTCTCATTCAGGCTGGCAATCACGACCAAAGCCGCATCGCCAAAATCCGCCGGTTGCGGAAGTTCCGGGGAAATCTGGTAAGCCACATCGAAGGCCGCGTCCGGTGGAGTGAGATAGCGCGCCGCGAGATAAGTCGCATCGCCGGCGCCGATCTCCTGCCCATAAAGCCGGGCGGAACCGGCCTCTGCCTGGAGAGAAGTGCAGAGACCGAGGAGACTAAGAAATGGCAGGAGATGCTTCATGGAGGAGCGGGGCGGTGGCGCAAAGAGAAAGGAAGGCGTCTTGCAGCAGGCTGGCATACAAGGCGTGTCCAAAGGCATTAAAATGAATTTCATCCTCAACGAGCCCGGCGGCGGAGTTTTCGCTGGCGGCAAAAAGTTTCTCCATATCAATCAAGCCGCAGCCGGTCTGGCGCGCCGTCTCGCGGATGGCTTGTTGATAGGGACGGAGGTTGTCCGCGCAGCGCCTGCCCAGGGCCGTTGTCGTTCCGGGAGGATGATTGGTCAGCAGAAGTGGCAGCCCCTTGCCCTTGCGAACCAGGCGAATGATCTCGCCCAGTACGGCCGAAAACTCCAAGGGACCCACGCGGGGTATCTCCCGCCCCTCCAAAAAGGAGCAATCGTTCAACCCGAACTCCACCAGCACCCAACCGGGCAAATGTGGCAGCACATCTTTCTCAAAACGGCCCAGTCCCAGGGTCACCGTCTCGGAAGGAATGCCGCGATTATAGACCTGCCAGCCCTTCCCGGTGGCTGCATCCAGACCGTCCTGCAGCAGCGCGGACCAGCGTTGGCCCTCGGGGAGCTTTTTGCCGGCTGTGATGGAGTCGCCCAGGCAGATGATTGTTCTCATGGCGTGGCGGCGGGATAAAACTTTTTGTAAAGAACCTCCTCGCGCCACGCGATGTAAGGCAGGTTGATGGCGAACGGATCCTTGTCGAAAACTTCGCTGAAAAACTTCTGTCTCTTGACCAGAAGCGCGGAGACTTTGTCTTTGTCGGGATTTTCCTTGGCCGCCTCGCGGTAAACTTCCGTTTGGATTTCCGCATAGTCCACGCCCAGTTCCAGAAAACGAATCCGGTCGCGCACCACCGGATCGTCTTTCGCCTTTTCACGGGCTCTCGCAAAGTAGCCGCGCAGCTTTTCGATTTCCGCCGCGGTGTAAATATCCGGAGCCAGACGTTGGATGACCTCGCGGGCGAAGCTGTTGACATCAATCTCCTCCTCGTCGCGCAGAGCGGATTCGGTGGCATCGCCAACGCTGCCGGCCATGGCATTTGTCAGGCTCTCCAGCTCGGCAAAGTAGGCTTCGATCTCCCCGGCCGCCGGACCGAACCCCGTGCGGCAGTAGTCTTTCACAATCGCGTCCACATCCTGGGAGGGATCCCAGAGCAGGCGGCCCAGCACATAATAATTCAGTCCGACCGTGGCCCAATGGTGGATGATTGAGTCCCAATCTGCGCCGATCATGCCGGTTTCGTAACACCGCTTCACATCAGCATCCATCTTATGAACCCAAACGACGGGGAATCCGTGCCCGGCATGGAAGGCGTTGGGACGCAGGATCATTTCGTTGGCCTTGCCAGCCCAACCATTCCAGTTGGCCCGGTCGGCTTTCAGGTTGCTGTCGTTCAAATAATTCATGCCGGTGTAAAAGAGCACCACGCTGGGATCGAGCTTCACATGCAGCGGCGGCGTGCGGTAGTAACTGTAAGCCGTCGCGCCAATGCGCGAACCGGGGCGCAGTTTTTGCACCTCCTTCGCGACACCGTTGTAATACGTCACCACCCGGTCGCTCAGCGCCACATAAGGCTTGGCAAATTTCATCCCGGCGATTTGGTAAAGCATCATGATCTGACGGCCATTGGGCGGATCGAGTTTCCGCGAAGCCTCGCTCATGTCCCAAGTGTTGGACCCCCCGTCGTTGGGTGCAAACGGCGCGGCGTCGAGCAGGGGATCCTCCTGGAATTTTCCCACGGTCTGGACCGCTGCCGCCTGGATCAGGCCCGCATTGCTTTTGTTCAGTGTCGGACGAACCGGGGATTGAATGCGTGTTCCCGTGGCTTGGAGCGCAAACCAGTCGGGATGGTCTTGGTGGTATTTCTCATACCAATCATCGTAAGCATGCGTGCCGTAGAGGCGCTGATTCATGCCGGCCCGGGCGGTGGCGAACCACGGGAAAGCCCGGGCGTAAATGCGGATGAAGTCGTCCTCGGTTTTGCCCAGGAGTTTCAAGCCGCGGCGGATTCGGCTTACCAGATTACTCTTCGGATTGTCGGCATAGGCTGAACGCATGAACTCCTCGCTCCAGTATTGCGGAAGGTAAGGCTCATGGTACGCGGGACCCGTGATGGAAATATTCCGCAGTTTGCGAACGGCAAGCAGCGGCGCGTCGGAGACCTCCAGCGGTTTGGCTGCGAGGGATTTCGCGGCGGGCAGGACGGTGCCGAGCGGGCCCGGCCACAGCCACCGCACGCCAAACTGCTTTTCCAGAAAATCAAATGTGCCGAACAGCGTGCCGAAGAGTTCGAGTCCGTTGGCGCGACGGTCGTTGCCGGCAATGACCACCACCCCGTCTTTGGCCCGGTGCAGAAAGCCTTCGGGAGGCAGGCTGGCGACATCCACTCCCTCGCCAGCCACCCAGCGGGAATTCCCAAGGAGAATGACCGAGGCGATTTTTTCGTCCGGCGTCTTGGCGCGATAGAAGACGCCATCCCGTTTCTCCACCTCGTCCTCAGTCAAGACGGTAAGTTCGGTGCCACTCAGGCCCTTGATCGTGCGCTGAAGTTCGATCACCGCCTGACGGGTTGCCGCCGTCGGTTCCTTGGCGAGGATGATCGCCGCCGCTGCCTTGCCGTCCTGGACAAGCGGGCTGTCCGCTCCCTCCAGGACGCTTTCTTTTCGCTTGCTCACCAATTTTTGTTTGAGGGGAGCGTCAACGACTGGAGCCGGTTCCTTGTTCGGCCCGAGGGGGATCAACTCCCATGTCTCCCGCTTGGTCGGGATTTTGGCGACGCCCGAGGCCAGGATGAATTGATCAATCAGATTCACATACGTCTCGATCCCGGTGTCGGGCCGGGCGGCGGTCAGTGGCTGGCCGAAAAAAGCGGCCTGACCGGAACCCAAGGCGTTGACCGCCGCGTTGGCCCGGGCTTTGTCGCCGATCAAAGGCCGCGCGGTGGTGAGGTCCGCCAGGGCATAGCCGCCGCTCATCCAAGGGCGGATTTTTTTGCCCAGGCCCGGCTCGAGTTTTAACGCTTCCTCCGTCGGCTGCCCTTCGATTCCCTTGGTCACCTGTTTCGCGCCGAGCAGGTCGGCCAGCCCGCCCAGTCCATCGCGGGTGGGTTTAAGACGCGCCAGGGACTCGCCAAGAAAAACGACCAGTCCGCCTGATTTAACAAGATCGCTCAACTCCGCCACCTGCGCCTCGCTCAGCGTAGCGGCGGTGGAATCCTGCGCGCAAAAAATGATGGCCTTGTAATCCGAAAGTTTTCCGCCCTCCTGAAGGGTGCTGGTGAATTTGGCCGGAATGTCAAATTCCGCCGGTTGGGGCAGCAGCGCGAGGGACTGGAGAATGACCGCTTCATTGAGTCCGGCCTTGCCCCCGACCAGCAAAACGCCGCCCTTTGCATCAGGGAACTGCTGAAACTGCGCATCCGCCCAATCTGCAAAAAGAAGCAAGGTGATGATCAAAGTTGTGAAATGTCGGGTCAGGTGAGTGTGGGATTTCATGAAAAAGATTCAAAGGGCAGCGGCTTCCGGGATTTGGGTCGGCGCAGCCGTGGCGGGGAGGCTGGCAAAGGCCTGCCGGACGGCCGCGCGGGCATCGTCGAGAAACGCCAGGGCTTCGGGGTGCGGCTCCCCGCCGAGGGCGAGCAGGGCTTTGGCCACGGCGAGGTGCAGTTGCCAGCGAAAATCCTCAATCACGTCGGGATACCAGACCTCCTCGGGTTCCTGCGGCGGACGCCACCCCACGACCGTGCGCTGCGGATGGCCGATGGCATTAGGCGCATCGGTGGCGACCAGCAAACGCACGATGGCAATCGCCTGACGGCGTTCCGACCCGGTGAGTTCGCTATTTTCCGCCAGGGAGGCGCAAAGCAATGCCGTCGCCGTGCGCGCGTTGTGAACCAGAGAGGGATCGGACGCCAGCCGGGACAGCGGCTCCAAACACGCGGGAGACGCGCAGTGACGAAGAAAGACCAGCGCGGAAATCCAGTTCGGCGCGAGCCGCTGGCAGAGTTCGGGACGACGGGGATCATCCGTGGCAAAACCAATCTCGCGGTTCTTGATCGCCTGAAGCAGGCGGAATTCGGCCGCCGCATCCCGCCGCATGGCAAGGATGACCGCCGCCCGCCAGGAAGCCTCCGGCTCGGCCAGCATGTCGCGCAATGGCAGCACGGCAGCCTCCCCGGCGAGATAGAGCAGGAACATGTGAGGACCAAAACCGTGCCGGGTTTTTTCCACCAATTCGTTCAGTTTTTCCGTGGGTAAAGAAAAGGACGAGGCGTCCACATGATAGCCGAAGCCGTCGTTTGACTTCGCCCCGGCCTTCAATCCGCCGGTTGATTCAAGCTGCTCGCGCAGCCAGTTCAAAGGCACCTCGCCGGCCTTCGATCCGAAACGCGCCACAAAGGCCGCCGCCAGACCGGCGACCTCGCCAATTCTTTGCATGTCCCGCTGCATGCGGAAGGATTGGTGGGCATCCGGCGTCGCACCCACCGCCCGGCAACCAAGCAGGACATTGTCCAGACCGACGGGTAGGAGCGCGCGATAAGGAATTTCGCAGGCTGTGCGCGTGCGCCAGTTCCGGCAGCCCCAGATCCAAAAGGCGGACTCATCCGATTCAAATTCAAAATCAATGGCATGGCTGTCGAAGTGACACGCCGTGTAACTGATCGCATCGGGAAACGTTCTCCGCTCGACCAGATCCGCCAGGGTCACCAGGTATTCCGCCTCAATATGCCGGGACTGCCTGACCCCAAGAAGCGGGGCAATGTACGTCGGATGTTCCTCGGCGGTGAAACACCCCGACCGGTAATGGCGCAAGCCCATCAATCGTGACCGCGACAAATCTTCCGACTGCGTGGCATCCACAAAACCCGCATCGAAGTTCAGGATGCGCAAAAATAACTCCCCATCGCGCCAGCGAAAACGTCCGGAAGCTTGCGAGAAGGCACTCGGCAATCCGTCGGATCGGCCGCTGCCCTGGAAGGGCGCGCCCGCCCTCACGGCCAGATCGGCGTCGCCGGTGGAATCCACCCACGCCTCGGCCCGCAGACGGCGCAGTCCCTCAGGCGCGGAGATTTGCACAGCATCCACCCGGCCGCTCTGAGTTTGCATGACAGGGCCGATCATGGTTTCCCGCCAGACTTCCACACCCTGTTCGCGGAGCATTCCTTCGATCACCAATGTCTTGGCCATAGGATGAAACCCGGCCACGTTTTTCCGCTGACCAAAAAGCGGCATACACTCGGAGGTCCGGCGGTCGAGCTCACGCTGCAGCCCACCCTCCACTCCGAAATAATACAAATGAATCCCACCGCCGGTGCCGACGCCACCGGGTACAGGCATGAGTTCCACCGCAGCCACACGAACCCCCTGCCGGGCGGCGGATAATGCCGCGATCGTGCCTCCGGTACCCAAACCCGCCACCACCACATCATAGGAGGACGACTTCGGCTGAGGAATTTCCACAAGGTTTCCGGCCCGCCCGCGGGCGGACGGGACTTCCAGCAACATTTTCCCCGCGAGCACTCCGGCATCACTCAAGGAACCGACATCAGCCCCGCCTCCCAAAAATGCGGTGGCAGCGAGCACGGTGTTGGACGGCAACCCATCAGGCACATCCGCAGGATCAAAAATTTCCGCCGCAACAAACGAACCGTGACTCACCACGGCCCCGGCCAGATCAAGCGACTTCCGCGCGTATGCCAGCAACGCCAATGTCACCTCACGGGGGTAAGCGCGATCCGTGGCAAAGCGCAGCACGGATTCGTTTTCCCACAGGCTCGCTTCATAAGTGGCGCCAATGACACCTTCCACCGGCTTGGTCCATTCCACCCGCGCAGGAGAAACCGCCGCCGGATGACGAAAAAACAACGCGGCCTCGCGGCGGACGGGATGCGGCACCGGCAGACCAGGCCGCCAGATCCGGGCCAATTCGCCCGTGACGCTCGCATCCACCCAGCGACGAGCCCCAATCCATACTTCCCCTTCCTTGGCCCAAAAACCCATCCGCGTCACCAGCCCGTCGTTTTCCTCCCAGGCAAAAGGAGCGGCGTAAAAAAGAAAGTTTACCCCGAGCAATTGCCCGTATTCCGCCGCAACAACCTCCACGCACCCCCCGTCAATCCGTCCACTTTGCCAAGCCCGGCGTTCCTGCAAATATTTCTGAAAATCCCTCCAGCACTTGCTTGCGCCAACCTGCGCGGATTGAAGAAAGGACCACGACGCTTCCCGTACTAAACCGGTGTGGCGGCTGATCAAAAGAACACTTTGCCCGGTCTGCCGCAGGGCCGCCGCCGCACCAAATGCGGAACACGAATCCCCATACACAACGGCGTCAAAAATACGCCCTCCGTGTGTTTCAGCTTTCATATTCCATGACCCTATCCCAAGGCTTAACCAAGAGCCATAGACCCAACGTCCGATAGAATGGAGAAAAGACTCATTTACCAAGAACGTCTAAGTTGCCATCCAAGCGAGGCAGACCGATTCCCGCAGACAGAAAAACCGCCGCACAAGAAGTCCGGATGAAACTCGAAACCCGTCTTAGGCCAGACGGCGCTTGGTGCGGAAGAGCACGAACGCCAATCCCAAAGCAACAAGCATCCAAGTGCCTGGCTCGGGAACGGTTTGTAGGAGAATGCTGTCTATGTTCACCGCTCCACCAACCCCCGCAATGGCAAGCGAATTGAAGGATGTGTAGATGCTTGTGCTGTCCGTGGCATTCAGCATGGTTACACCATCAATTTTCGTGGTGATGGAAAGCGTCGTGGCATTGGTTCGCTCAATCGCGTACTCCAGGGTGTGGGCAGTGGTCCCACTGACGACACCGGAGGTATTGAACCCAATCGTCGATGACTGCGTAGCGCTTGACAAAGCGCTTGAGGTATTCGTGTCACGCTGCTTAATCGTCGTGCCGTTTGCAGAAGGATTCACACCAATAGCCAGACCCGCAAAATAGCCCGCGTATTGCTGCAAGTTTGTAGCCGATATCGAAGCTTGGTCTGAGGTAATGGCGGCTGCGGAGTTGGCATCGTAGAGGCTGATGCGGAAGGTCTCACTGCCAGTCGAAGGTGTCGCGGTGAACCGGTAATTAAGCGTCAGGGTAATCTTTTCCCCCGTAAGGAGCGAAGCCGTAGAGAAGGCGGTATAAACGGAGTTCCCGCTGAGGACATTCATGCTTTTGCCCAATCCACCACCAACGTTATCATCAACCACCGTTGCGTTATTAGCCGTTGTGTTTGAGATCAGGAACCAGGGCGTCAGATTGC
>Ga0105046_10014424_pt1 | contig 12179 bp, 12 predicted proteins | sample MAT03_FD_78385 | JGI IMG/M metagenome (GOLD analysis project Ga0105046, IMG submission 78385) | Freshwater microbial communities from Lake Fryxell liftoff mats and glacier meltwater in Antarctica - MAT-03 (megahit assembly) | ecosystem: Environmental > Aquatic > Freshwater > Ice > Liftoff...
CGCGTTTCAATCAGCGCAAAGCTGCCGAACTATTGCAACTGAGCTATCACCAACTGCGCGGCTATTTGCGCAAGTACAAGTTGGGTTGATTGTAAGCCGAACCGAACGGGTGCGATTCAAGGTGATATTTTCAAAGTATGATCGAAAATAAGTTTCAAAATCCATTTGAATCCTGGCGTGGCGCTAAAGGATACCGTTCGTGCTGAGCCCGTCGATGCATGTAGCCGCGCGCTATGTTGTGCACAAAATGCTGCGGCTGCGTTAGTATTTATACGGCTCTGCACTTCGACTAGCTCAGTGCGAACGGTTCTTTTAAACATCACTTTGAAATGCACCCGAATTGAACTTACTTACTCCCAGCTTTGCACAATCACCTTAACTTGCGCGTCGTCTTTGAACGCGCGCAGCTTAACGGGTAGGGCACCATCGCTGGCATCGCTATAGCGCTCGTATTGTACGGTCCAGCCATTTTGCTTGAGCACGCTTAACCGCCCGCTGCCATCAAAACTGAGTTCCGGAAAACTAAGTTCCGGCGCATTCGTTGTGCCGCTTGATTGTGCGCGTGCACCGCGCACCCAAAAGCGCAGTTCTTGCATCGGAATCGTCCAACCGGATGCGGCATAGATGAGCGCCCTGGCGTCATCACTGTGTTGCGGCGCGCCTTTGCTATCGGTCAAGGTGTAGTTGCCTGGCGCACCTTCTAAACGCCAAGTTTGATTGCTCAACGGTGCACTAAGCTCGAAGCTAATCTGATCACCGTTTTGAGTCCAATCGAAACGACCGCTGCCGCCGTCGTGCGCATTTTTGATCGCAATTCGTCCGCGCAAACGAAAACTGCTTTGTGCTTCAATGTTTTGATCGCGCTGTATTTGGTTTGCCTGCGCAACGGGCGTTCCCACGCGTGGACGCGGGCTGACGCAGGCGCTTAGCACGAGCGCAATCAGCGCAATATGTGCAAATTTTAAAGCGCGTGTCGTCATAATTTTTGCTTGGTCAAGCGTTCGACCGTGCTTTTCAGCGGCTCGGATTCAGGGAATTTCTTCAAGGCCTCCTCCCAAATTTCACGTGCTTCTGGTTCCGCGCCCAGCGCCCAAAGCGCTTCTACCAAGTGCGCAGCAATTTCACCTTCCGGTTCTGCTTCATAAGCGGCGCGCAGTTGCACGATCGCTAGATCAAAACGGCCACCTTTAAAATAGGCCCAACCTAGACTGTCCATGATCGCAGGCGATTTTGGTTCAAGCATATAGGCCTGTTGAATGTAGTTGGTGGCTTCCTCTACGCGCTCGGTCTTGTCGAGCAAGCTGTAACCTAATGCGTTCAGCGCCTGGGCATTTTGCGGGTCAATTTCAATGACCACTTTTAAGTCGCTTTCCAGCGCCGCGATGTCACCGCGCGCAAACGAATTCATTGCTCGCGCATACATAATCGTGGTGTCTTCAGGCATGCGATCAAGCGCTTCGCTCAACGTCGAATGCGCCGCGTCCAAACGCTTTGCTTTAGCCAGCAGTTCTGATTCCAGCAAATAAGCGTCGACGATGGCTTGGTTCGGCGCGTCGGAATTTTGTAACGCATCCAGCGTCGCGCGCGCGCCCTTTAAGTCTTTGGCCGACTGAATCACCGCAATCCGCATTTGGGCATTCGGCCACAGCTCGCCTTTGCTAACCGCGCCATACCACGTAAGCGCCTTTTTCGGTTGTTCAATCAACTCATAAATTTGCCCAAGCAGACTTTGACGGCTGGCTAAAGGCAGCCCTTTACTTCGCTCAATTTCGCGCGCAAGTTTAACTAACGCCTTCTTTTTCGCGGCAGGTTTAACAGTCTTGCCGCCTTTCGACTGATTTGCTAGGACTAGCGCAATTCGCGCCTGATAAATTTCGTCCTCGGCTTTAGGTGCTGATTTTAATACCGCATCAATTTCAGCAAATCGGTTCTGGCTGTTCAATACTTGCACATAGCTCAGCCGCAGGCGGGCATTTTCTGGATCAAGTGAAAGTGCTTTTGCATAGCTTTTCGCTGCCTCATCACCACGCTCAAGCGCAATTTCAGCAAGCCCACGCCAAAGCCATGCCTTTGGGTTTTCCGGGTCGGTTTTGATTCGATCAGTGGCTAATTCCAGCGCTAAATCATTTTGTTTTAGTCGCAAACTGAGCGGCACTAAGCCGCGATCAATCGGCAAGGCTAATAATTTAGGCTCGGCTTTCAATGCTTGCAGCAGTTCGACCGCCAAGCCCGCCGCATCGGGTGCCGCAACTAAGTTGAGCGCTAAGCCTGCAGATTCGGGGCTGTCCATTAGCAGCAGAGCGCGCAATTTAATCAACGCTTCGTCTTTTTTCCCCTGCACGATTAGCGCAAACGCCTGCGCCTGGAGTGCGTTCAAATTTTGTGGCGCGATTTCAAGCCAGAGTTCGGCCGCTTCCTGTGCAAGGCCGAAATTGCGTGCCGACAGGGCGAATCGGGCTGCGCGTTCGGCAAAATCCGCGCGTTTTTCACTTTTTGCTGCTTGGATATACAGCCGCGCGGCTTCTTCTGGGCGTTTGTCAGCGGCGGCAAATTCGGCGGCAAGGGCTGTATCTAATTTGCTTGGGCTTGGCTCAAATTGCTCTAGCTTGGAGGGCTGTGCCGTGCTGTTAGGGTGCTCGGCCAGAGCATCACTAGAGGTTTCAGCATCACTAGAGGTTTCAGCGGCAAGTGCAGGTTGTGCGCACGAAATCACAACCGTCAAAAAGAGGGTGGAAAATGGCAGCAATCGGGGTAATGCAAGCATTGAGTCGTCCTGAAACGTGTTTCGCTAATGCGAACGGGGTTATGGGTGGCAGTTTATGGCCGGCTAGGTGAGCTGTTAGTTAAATTGCGCCATCGTCTAACGCGCACATGCTACTTGATGACTCAGCGCCAGGGCCGCACACTTAGCGCCTAAGATTAAAGGCTTATGCGCATCATTTTGCACTCTTTGCTATGCACCTAACTGCACTCGGCGTAAATCACGTCAGCGCGCCGATGGCGGTGCGCGAGCAATTGGCCGTGAACTTGACTGAGCAAGACGCTGTTTTGCAAGGTTTGCGCGCGCTTCCGGGTGTTACCGGAGCGATGATTTTATCGACCTGCAACCGCACCGAGCTGTATTTTGCCCAAGCGAAAGCGGCGAACGGCAAACTACACAGCGTTCTCAGTGACTATTTAGCGATGCGCGGCAATTCCGCGAACTTGGCAACGCACTTTTATCAGCATCAGGGTGCCTCAGCGGTACGCCATGTTTTTCGAGTTGCAACCGGTTTGGACTCGATGGTTTTAGGCGAGCCGCAAATTTTAGGCCAGCTAAAAAGCGCTTACGCCCAAGCGAAAGCCGCAAATTCGCTCACGCCCGCGCTGGAACGTCTATTGCAACAAAGCTTTTTTGTCGCAAAACAGGCGCGCACGGATACTGGGCTGGGGCAAAACCCGGTCAGTGTCGCATCCAGTGCAGTACGCTTGGCACGGCGCATTTATGATGATTTTGATCGGCGCACGGCCTTAATTATTGGTGCCGGTGAAACAGCGACGCTGATAGCGCGGCATTTGCGCGCACAAGGCTTGAATCGATTGCTCATCACCAATCGCACGTTTAGCCGTGCGCAGGCGCTGGCAGAGGAATTGGACGGTCAAGCGGTCCTGTTTGGGCAGCTAGACCGGCACCTGATTGACGCCGATATGGTGATCACCGCGACTGCATCGAGTCAGCCTTTGCTCAACGCCGAAAAGGTACAGGCGGCGATCAGCGCGCGCAAACGCCGAACGCTATTGCTGATCGATCTGAGCGTGCCGCGCAACATCACCACCGACGTTGCAGATTTGCAGGACGTGTTTTTGTACGGCGTGGATGACTTGCGACACGTTGCCGAACAGGGTCAAAACGCGCGCATGCAGGCGGCGATTGCGGCGGAAACGGCGATCGATGGGCACGTTGATGAATTTATGGCCTGGCTGCGCGCACGTGAACGCTTTGAGCCGATTTTGGCGTTGCGCGAACGCAGCCATGCCGCGCGCGATATCGCGCTCGCCGACGCGAAGCGCAGGCTGGCGGCGGGTGGGAACAGTGCGGAGATTTTAGAGCGCCTTGCGCATCAGCTGACCAATCAAATGCTGCACGCGCCGACCATCGCGCTGCGCGACGCGGGTGCGGCCGGGGACGATGCCTTAATTGCAAGCGCCGTAAAGCTTTTGCGTTTGGATCGTTAGCGGGCTATGCACACGGGCGCGATCCAAAGTGATGTTTTCAGAATAGGTGTGAAGACAGATTTCAAAATACGTTCTAGCCCTGGCGTAGCGCTGAAAGAAACTGTTCGTGCTGAGCCCGTCGAAGCATGTAGCCGCAATCTTCGTGATGCACAAAGCGCTGCGGCTGCGTCAGTATTTGTGCGGCTCTGCCCTTCGACGAGCTCAGGGCGAACGGTTCTTTTAGGTTTGGTTCGAAAAGAACTCCGAACATCACTTTGGATCGCACCCTATGCAAACGCATATTGATCTCAATTGCGATTTAGGTGAATCCTTTGGCTCCTGGAAAATGGGTAATGACGCGGGTGTTATACCGTTCGTAAGCAGCATCAACATTGCCTGTGGTTTTCACGCCGGGGATTCGCGCACGATGCAACAGACGCTAATCCTGGCGAAATTGCACGGAATGCGCGGCCTTGCAATCGGTGCGCATACCGGTTTGCCCGATTTGCGTGGCTTTGGCCGCCGCGAACTCGCGCTGGATGCGCAGGATTTGTACTGCGATACGCTGTATCAGCTGGGCGCACTTGCCGCGCTGGCGAAAGCGGCGGGACTAACCATTCGACACATTAAACCGCACGGCGCGCTTTATCATATGTTGGAGCAGCAGCCCAAATTGGCACACAGTTTCGTGTCTGCAGCGAAAGATTTTTCGCCGACTCTGCAAATTTATGGCTTAGCGCAAGGAAAATTGCTGAGCTGCGCAGCGGGTTTAGGCATGCCGGTCAAACACGAATTTTTTGCCGACCGGCGCTATTTGCCAAACGGTGGCTTAGTGCCACGCGGGCAACCGGGCGCGGTAATTGAAGATGCAAATATTGCGGCAGCCCAGGTTATGCAGGTTTTGCAACACGGTAAATTGACTGCACTGGACGGCGCGGAGCTTGCACTTGCCGCCGACACCGTCTGCATCCATGGGGATCGTGCAGATGCCGCAGAATTTGCCGCCGCTTTACACGCACAACTTTGTGCCAGCGGCGTGCGTATTGGAGCGGGTACATGAGCGTTTTGTGGGGTGTGGCGGTATTGATTGTGGGCATGGCGCTGCGGGTGAATCCATTGGCGGTGGTGTTGACGTCAGCATTGACGACCGGCTATTTAGCGGGAATTACGCCGTTAGCGTTACTTGCCCTGATTGGCGAGAATTTTCGTGATAAGCGTTTTTTGATGGTGTTTTTGTTGGTGCTGCCGCTGGTTGCCACGCTGGAGAATTTGGGGCTGCGCGAATACTTAAAGCGCATGATGTCGGCGCGGCGCAATACCACGTTGGCATCCGTGCTCAGCAGCTATTTTTTAGTGCGCCAAATTGCCTCAGCGTGTGGCTTGACCTCCCTCGGTGGGCATCCACAAAGCGTTCGGCCGCTATTGGTGCCGCTCGCGGAATCGGCGGCCATGCAGCGTTGGGGCGTGCTTAAAAAAGCGCAGTTGGAAAAACTAAAAGCGTTTTGCGCCGGCACCGACAATATCGCGCTATTTTTTGGCGAAGACGTATTCCTCGCATTTGGCGCCGTGCTGCTCATTCAAGCTACGCTTAAAGATTACGGGATCGCGGCGGAAGCATTAAATATCAGCTTGTGGGCGATTCCAACGGCTATTTTGGCCGCGATTATTCACTTGATTCGTATTCGGCGATTCAAACTGTGAGCGCGATAATTCCGGCCACGAATTTGCCGACCTCAACTTTGCCGACCTCAACTTTGCCAACTTTGACGCTAGAGCCCGCATTCTGGCTGCTTGCGGTGCTATTTGCCGTGGTTGCTATCGTTTGTTTTCAGCGCAAAGCTTGGTTGCGCGGTGTTTTTTGGCTGACGCTGGGCGGCTTGTTTGTGTTAGCGCCGTATTTGCCCCCGGTTTGGACGGGTGCGCTGGTATTGCTGAGCAGCGTACTGGCGTTTGCGGCAAACTCTGAGCGCACCGAAGATGCTGCGGCAAAGGCGCAAGAGGCAGTCGCTGCCGAACGCAGTCTGGCATTAGGCACCAAATTGTTGAAGCCTGCGATTGCCTTGCCGCTGCTAACCGTGGCGATAACACTGGTGCTGCGCGGTATTCACGGCAATGTCGGTTTTACTTTTGCTTTGAACGATGCGCCGCTTATCGGCCTGTGCTTTGCGGCAGTCATCGTTTTGATCGTGGCATGCGCCGATTTGAAATTCGCGCCGCAGCAAAGCGCAATCTTAGGCGCTCGCGTGCTCAATCAGATTGGCTGGCCGGTGCTTTTACCGATGTTGCTGGCAATTTTGGGCGCAGTTTACGCAAAGTCCGGCGTGGGTGACGCGCTTGCGGTGCACTTAAACGGCGTTTTCCCGACCGATAACCGCTACGCCTGCGTGGCGTTGTTTGGCGTATCGATGGCGCTGCTGACGATGCTGCTGGGTAATGCGTTTGCCGCTTTTCCGGTGGTGTTGGCGGCGGTGGGAATTCCTTTGGTCGTGAATCTACATCACGGCGATCCAATTGTTATGTCGGCAATAGGTATGTTGAGTGGCTATTGCGGCACGTTAATGACGCCGCTGGCGGCAAATTTCAATTTAGTGCCGGTTATTTTGCTGGACATTGAGGATCGCAACGCCGTAATTAAGGCGCAAATTCCAACCGCACTTTGGCTATTGGCTGGCAATGTGGGTTTGCTGTGTTTGCTGGTTTATCGTTAGAAATAGGCGGTTTTCATTTTGCAAAGTCTTTAAGGAAACCCGTTCGTGCTGAGCCAGTCGAAGCATGTAGCCGCACGCTTCGTGATACAAAAAGCCCTTCGGCTGACAGGCTGAAGGCGCGAGTGAATCTATATTGAAAGTCATTTGGCATTGAAAAACATTATGAACATACTACTGACAGGCTTTGACCCCTTTGGCGGCGAAACCACCAACCCATCTTGGGAGGCGGTGCGTGGCTTTAATAACCAGCAAATCGCCGGGCATCAGATTCATTGCCTGCAGTTGCCGACGGAGTTTGGCAAAGCCAGCGCGATATTGACTGCGGCCGTGCAGAAATCACAGCCTGAACTGTGCTTGTGTGTCGGGCAAGCAGGGGGCAGGGCGTTGATATCGTTGGAAAAAGTGGCGATCAATTTCCGCCATGCGCGGATTAGCGACAATGCCGGTATGAAGCCTGAGCATCAAGCGATAGACGAACATCTGCCGACGGCTTATTTCGCAAACTTTGACTTTAGCGACGCACTGATACGCCTAAATGCAGCCGGAATACCCGCCGAAATGTCCTACAGCGCTGGTGCGTATGTCTGCAACGAGGTGCTTTTTACGCTTTGTCAGCTGCAAACACTTACCCCGAAACTGCGCGGCTGTTTTGTGCACATTCCTTTTGCGCCAGAACAGGTGCTAAACAAACCAGGGCAGCCATCCATGTCACGCGAAATCGTCGAAAAAGCGCTTCTGGTATTGATTGAAGCGGGCGTAAATAGTCATGAGTGAGCCGATGAAAAGCGCAGCAACGGCCCCAGATACTTTAGTTGTCGCCATTTCATCACGCGCGCTTTTTGATCTGGACGATGCGCATCAGCTGTATTTGAAAGAAGGCTTGGACGCCTACATGCGCCATCAAATGGCGCGTGAAAATGAAATTTTGGCGCCGGGTATTGCGTTTCCATTAGTGCAAAAGCTGCTTAATCTCAACAAGCTCAATCCCGCGTCCCGCGTGGAAGTTATTTTGCTTAGCCGCAATTCTGGCAATAGTGGTTTGCGCATTTTTAATTCGATTGAACACTATGGCTTGGATGTGGTGCGCGCCGCGTTCACCAATGGCGCGCCGCCACACGCCTATATCGAAGCGTTCGGTGCTGACTTGTTTCTATCGGCGCATGCGGAAGACGTTAAACAGGCTCTGGATGCTGGTTTTGCTGCCGCAATGATTCTGCCCGGCGCTGCGAATGCGCAGCGTTTTCCAGAACTTCGCATCGCATTTGACGGCGATGCAGTGCTGTTCGGCGACGAAGCCGAGCGCGTATTTCGCGAGCAGGGCATCGCAAATTATCATGAATCCGAACGCGCATTGGCGCAAACGCCGCTATCAGGCGGCCCCTTCCGAGGCTTTTTAAGCGCGCTGCACCGCCTGCAAACCGTGTTCGGCGTCGAAAACCCACCGATCCGCACCGCACTCGTCACCGCCCGCAGCGCACCCGCACACAAGCGGGTGATTCTGACGCTGCGCGACTGGGATATTCGCTTGGACGAAGCGCTCTTTCTGGGTGGCCGCGACAAAGGGCCGTTTTTAGCGGCGTTTGGCGCTGATATTTTCTTTGATGATCAAAGCAAAAATGTTGAATCGGCGGCCGCAAAAAAGGTCGCCGCGGCACACGTTCCGCATGGCGTGGCGAATCTTTAAATGCGATATTTAATTGACTTTTTTATATTATTTACAAAATTGAGTTAGGGATATTTTCTTATTTTTTATTTAGTTTTTTTCAGGCCTATAAATTTGAAGCAACAAAGATAGCTCAAACCCGGGTTTATGCTTTAATAGACTTGTTTACAATTTCCAGCATTTGCACTTTAATGTACTCGCCATCTTTCATTATCTTATTAATTCGAAAAATTGCCTTCCTTCATCCGTTTGCAAAGCGTTTTCATTTTTATACTCGTATATTGTTTATTTAATTATTTGCTTTGTCTATTCAGATCTGTCAATTTAGGGCGCAATTTGAACGTAAAAATACCGGCAACCACAAACCAAGGCGTATGGATCCGAAAGTTTCCGTAAATCGGCAACATCGCAAATTTGCAAACTTGCAAAACGTTAAGGGCAAGTTTAAAAAATAACATAACGGACATTGACGAGGTCAGGCAATAATTTACTTTGACAGTTCTTGATAAACAATTTACAATTTTTCGAAAAAAATAGTGTGGACCAGAACCCGCTTAAAAAAACGGGGTGTATGCCGAAAATCCTGATGAGGACAAAAATAAAATCAAATGAAAAAAATAATTTCAATAATTTTAGTAGTAGCAATGGTATCCACTAATTTATGCTATTCGCAATCATTACCACCAAAGCAAGCTTCTCCGCTCAATGTCAAACAAATACACAGCGGGCATAGCTTGACAGATCCTTTATTCAGCCCCAATTGGCCAGGGCAATATGTAAATTTAATTGGCATTGTAAATTCTTTACCTGCATGGCAATTATTTGACGTAATGGTTGGAAAATCTACCGCACCGGGGTCAGCTCTCCGAGCACGCTGGGAAACCCCTCCTGGATTCGGATCACCCGATGCACGTTTGGGAATAGCTAATTGGCAATTGTTATCCATTACAGAACGCGTGCCGCTCCTATATGAAGGTGGAGGTACGCAGCAGTGGTATTTAGATGGCATCGCAGAGCAAAAACAATATCTATCTTTGTTTGTAAATAATGCTTGGAACAATGGCAACAATGGAAATGGTGCACCAACATTATTGTGGACGACTTGGGTGCATATTGATACAACGAATAATGCTAATAATACTGCTTTCAGACAAGCGTTAGACATTCAGGGGGCTGAATGGGAAAGGCTGCAAGATTATGCAAACCAAAATAGACCACTAGCTGCGCCACCATTGTATATAATCCCCGGACACAAAATGATGGCTAGATTATATGATGATATTCAACTTGGTAATGTACCTGGAATAAGTAATATTAATCAATTTTTTGGTGATAATATTCACACCAATAGCATAGGTGCGTATGCAGTTACTATGATTCACTATGCTAGTATTTTTAATCAAAGCCCTTTAGGTATAACAAATAATCTTTTACCAGGAGCTCCAGCCGGCACACCTATCCCGTCCATCACCCTTGCAACTTATTTGCAAAATATGATTTGGGATGTGGTTTGCAACTACCCCAGAACGGGAGTGAACTGTAATCCAACAACTTTCAACCTGATCTACCAGAACGGTTTTGAGTAGACCAACAACACCGGACATGCACTTTTAACCGATATCTAGACCAACAACACCGGACATGCACTTTTAACCGATATCTAGCGGCAGCGTAAATCCTGACGCTAGTCGATTCGCTTGGCGGTCACCTTCTCTTCGGCATTTTCGCGCCGCGCAGTCGCGCTCGCTCAGTGATTTCATCAGGTATCCAACTCAAAACCATTGCTGACCGCATTGGAAGATTCGTGCGCTACATTTGGAGGTAAATTGTTACTGGATCATCGACTTCGGTTATGTCTGCGCGGCTGAGCACGACCGCGCCGCCAGGGCGAATGGTGTATTGAATTTTGTCCCGCTTCTCCTATCTGAGTGCACGGCGAATGGTTTCCGGCACAGTCGTTTGGTAACGATCAGTTAGGGTGGATTCGACTTCAAGCGTAGTAGCCATAGTGCGCTCCAATCAAAACTGTCGTCGATAGTAATGTAATTGCCTTGTCTGGTCGCGCGCGCTGGTAAAATTAAGTTCGCGACGAACCCCACCCGCGTGCTGTCTCGTGACATTCTTGGCGACTTAGGCGATTGCCGGGCGCGCAAAAATTATGTCCAATATAAATTGGGTCATTTGGAACAGCCATTGGGAAGCCGAGTTTTGCCGCGTCGCCGAAGCGCACCCGCAAGTGCGCGCTTATGCGAAAAACCACAATTTGGGATTGGAAGTGCCGTATCGCTTTGGCTCGGAAACCCGCAAATATTTGCCTGATTTTATTGTGCTGGTGGATGATGGTCGGGGGCCAGAAGATTTGCTGCACTTGGTGGTCGAAATCAAAGGCTATCGAGGTGAAGACGCGATTGAAAAGAAGTCCACCATGGACACCTATTGGATTCCAGGCGTCAATCACCTAGCCAGCTTTGGCCGTTGGGCGTTCGCCGAGTTCACTGAAATATTCCAGATTCAAGCCGACTTCGAGGCCAAAGTGACCGCGGAATTTGATGCGTTGATTGTGCAGGCCAGCAAACAAGAGGGCGCCAAATGAAAACTACAACGATTCAATCAGCGCCCGCGACATTTCACGTGTGCGATGTGTCTATGAATAAGGTTCCCGACCGTTTTGCCGCCTTCGACAAAACGTTCCAATTAATCGGAGATCAATTTAAAGACCATTTTCCCGACGCCAGGTAAATGGTCTATTTAGGCTCAGTCTGCATGCGCTCGACAAACAAAGCCCCAAAGGGGCGCAATGTGATAGCCCAGGGCAACGCCCTGGGTACGAGAATTTATCGTTACCCACGCCGTGTAAGGGCGCAACTGGCCCATGCCGGAAATAATTCCGATCAAATAGAACGACGCACTTTTACGCAGTCGGCATTAAATGTGCCGCCCTTACAGGGCTTGCGAGGTGTCGTCCACCCTTCCCAGGGCGTTGCCCTGGGCTATCTCATGTTGCCGCTTTGCGGCAGAGAACTGAGTATTAACACCAAGAAATCTCTAAAAAGCGTGGGTTGCTAAATGGCTAAGGCAATGAAAATGGGCGATGCCGCCAGTACCGACAACCTCATTATGTTTGCCACGGAAGACGGCACAACGCGGGTAGAAGTGCGTTTCGAGCATGACAATGCATGGTTGACGCAAAAGCAGATGGCGCAACTTTACGAATGCAGTCGCGACAATATTTCACTGCACCTAAAAAATATTTTTGCCAATCGTGAACTTGATCCGCAGGCAGTTACCGAGGATTCCTCGGTAACTGCCGCAGACGGCAAATCCTACCGAACAACCCTTTATAGCCTAGAAGCCATTATTGCCGTCGGTTATCGCGTACAAAGCCAACGCGCCACGCAGTTTCGCACTTGGGCAACAAACCGACTGAAGGACTACATCCTGAAAGGGTTTGCGATTGATTCCGTGCGCTTCAAGCAGGGCACCCGTTTCGACGCGCGTTACTTTGAAGCGTTGCTGGAAGAAGTGCGGGAAATTCGCGCCAGCGAACGCATGGTGTATCAGAAAATTACCGATATTTACGCGACAGCGGCAGACTATTCACCGCAAACGGCAGC
>Ga0105046_10014425_pt1 | contig 12178 bp, 7 predicted proteins | sample MAT03_FD_78385 | JGI IMG/M metagenome (GOLD analysis project Ga0105046, IMG submission 78385) | Freshwater microbial communities from Lake Fryxell liftoff mats and glacier meltwater in Antarctica - MAT-03 (megahit assembly) | ecosystem: Environmental > Aquatic > Freshwater > Ice > Liftoff...
ATACAAGAACTTCCAAGGCGGCCACGTCACCTGCGGCGGCATCGTGTACCAGTCGGATGTGTATCCCAAGGAGTTCCGCAATCAGTACATCGCGGGAAACCTGCTTTCAAACACCGTGAACTGGCACAAGATGACGCCGAAGATGTCGAGCTTCACGGCCGAGCACGGCGGCACACTGCTCGACAGCCACGACACTTGGCACCGGCCGGTCGATTTGATCCAAGGGCCCGACGGCTGCGTCTACGTCGCCGATTGGTACGACAAGCGCGCCGCCCACCTCGACCCCGTGGACGATTGGGACAAAACCAACGGCCGGATTTACCGCATCGAATACAAGGGGATGAAGAAGGCGGAGCCGTTCGATCTTCGGAAGAAATCGGTGAAGGAGTTGGTGGAACTGCTGAAGCATGAGAACGTGTGGTGGCGTCGGGAAGCCCGATTGGAACTTTCCAATCGGGCCGACCGCGCCGAGGTGTTACCCGAACTGCGGAAGTGGCTGAAAGAAGAAACGGGCCAACTCGCGCTCGAAGCCCAATGGGCTATCTACGCTTTGGGCGAGGTGCCGATCGACAAATCGACCTATGAGCACCCGAACGAATTCGTGCGGGCGTGGGCCATCCGCTTGGCCGGCGACTTGCCAACGGCGCGTGAGCAAGAGGCCCATCGCGATTTCCTGACCCAAGCCTGGGTCCGATGTTTCGTCGATCGGGAACAGAGCGCCGCCGTGTTGGCGCAGTTGGCCTGCACCGCGAAGCGCATCCGCTCGGCATTCGGGGCCGAACTGGCGATGCGGCTCGTCCAACTCGAGACGATGCCCGACGACCCGGCCATCCCGCAGCTAATCTGGTGGGCGGCCGAATCGCACGTGACCACGAAGATGCCGGGCTCGGTGGCTCGAAAAGAGTTCTTCCAGATCGGCCGAGACCGATTCGCCCCGCATCAGCGGTTCGTCTTCGAGCGCTACGCCCGTCGCGTCGCGGCGGAGCCGAAGGAGTTCGCGGATAACTTGTTGAACGTGCTGCTGTTGAAATTCAGCGAGAACCCCGAGAAGTTCATCGCCATCTGCACCGGCATCGAACTGGGCCTCGCGGCGGAATACCCCGAAGGCCCGACGGCGGAATTGATCCGGGCGTTGAAGCACCACCCGGCACGCGACAAAGCCCCGGAACTCGTCACGCGGTTGCTCGTGCGCTTGGGGGACGCGGAAGCCAGGACGCAAATTTTGAACGACATCCGAGACGACAAGCAACCCGAAGCCAAGCGAATCGCGGCCCTAAAGTTGTTGACGAGTTTGCGGGCCGCCGAGTTGGGCCGACTCGCCCCGGAGGCACTCGCCATCGCGAAAACGGACGCGGTGCGTTCTGCCGCGATCGCCGCGCTGGCCGCGACCGGCGACGATAAAACCGCCGGCGTGCTACTGGCGCGCTACCCGGAAGCGTCGGCGGACGTGAAGAGGCAATCGCTCGCCGCGCTGCTGTCGCGGCAACCGTGGGCCGCGGAACTATTCCGCGCTTTCGACACCGGTAAATTCCCCAAGATGGACGTGACCAACGACCATGCCAAGCTCGCGCTCGCGTTCAATGACAAGGCGTTGACAGCACTCGTCGAAAAGCACTTCGGCAAGATCGCCGCGGCGACCCCGGGGGAGAAGCGGGCCCGCATCGATTCGCTGAATGCGATGCTCGGCCGCACTCCGCCGGGCGATGCGGCTCTCGGGAAAGTGCTGTTCGCCAAGCAGTGCGCCGCGTGTCATCAACTGCATGGCGAAGGCGGCAAGATCGGCCCCGACCTGACGAGTGCCGAGCGCAAGAACCGCTACTTCCTGCTGACGCAGATTGTCGATCCTAGCGCCCACATCCGCCCGGAGTTCGTGAGCCACAAGGCGACAATGCTCGATGGCCGGAGCATGACCGGAATCGCCACGGCCCAATCGGCGGAGTCGCTCACGCTCTCGTACTTGGAGAACAACAAACCGGAAGTGCGGGCGCTGAACCGCAAAGAGATCGACACCATCGACGCACTCGGCGTCTCGCTGATGCCGGACAAACTACTCGATACCCTGAGCCACGACGAGATCTACCATCTTTTCGCTTACATTCAAAGCGAACCCGCGAAGCCGAAGAAGGACGCCAAGTACAAAATCGCGCTCATCTCCGGGTCGCTGGAGTACAAATCGGACGAATCGCTGATCGCCTTCCAGAAGATGTTGGAAGAAAAATACGCTGTCGAGTGCGTGCGGATGTTCCGCAAGACCGACACCGACATCGACGGCCTCGACAAACTAGCCGAGTGCGACCTCGCCATCTTTTACACGCGGCGGCTGAAGCCCGATGACAAGCAGTTGTCACTGATCAAGAAATATTGTGACAGCGGCAGGCCGATCCTCGGCATCCGCACCGCGAGCCACGGCTTCCAGAACTGGCTCGAGATGGACAAAGACGTCTACGGCGGGAACTACAAGAACCACAACCCCGGCGGACCGAAATGCGTGGTGAGCCTCGTCGAGAAGCAGAAGGATCACCCGATACTCAAGGGTCTGAAACCGTTCAACTCGTCGTCGAGCCTGTACAAGAACACCGGCCACGCTCCGGATGTTACGGTGCTACTGACGGGGGCGATCCCCAAAGAGAACGAACCGCTGGCGTGGACGCGGGAGCGCAAGATCGACGAGAAGACACAGCGTATCTTCTACACCTCGCTGGGCCACACCGACGACTTCGCCGAGGCGTCGTTCCAACGCCTCGTGATCAACGCCATCGCTTGGTGCCTGAACGATGGCAAATCTTTTGCGAAGTGAGGTGCCGATGCACAATCGGTAGCGAAAGGGTTTTCGAAGTGTGAACGTCTCCGCACAAGCCGGAGGCCGAAAGTGTATCGATCGCAGTCGAATCGGAATTCCGTGACAATTCCGATTCGACCGATTTTCGGTTATCTCCCCAAGCGCTTGCCATCCTTGTCGACCCAAGAAAACGGACGGACTACGTCGACCGGCTTCGTGGAGACCTTTTCGCCCAAGATATTCTCGAAGACGGAGCCGTACATCGTCTCGATTTTCTGCATCGAGTGGGCCGCGAGCAGTTGGTGCACGATGGCTTGATTATTCACCACGACGTTCCGCACACCGCCGCCTTTGCCGACGACTTCTTGCCTGCGGGCGCCGGGTGCGGCATTCGCGTTCTTCTGACGGTCGTTGAATTCCTTGTCGCTCAGGCGGACATCCGGCCCGTCGATGGGCGGCGGCGGGAGCTTCGGGGCCAGCGGCCGGCCCGAGGGATCCTTGTATTGCAAGGCGTCCTTGTCGGTGGTCGTTTCGACATCCCACGTGATCGGCTCGACCTTCAAACCGGTTTCGTTCATCAACTTCTCGGCGTGGGCCTTGCGGAAGGCTTCTTTGAATTTCGCGCCTTCGCCTTTGCTACTCCTATTCGCCGCGAGCAAGGTATCGACGACCCACTGGGCTTCGCGCAGGAACGTGGCCGCATCGACTGGCCCAGCGACGCAGTGCAGCACCCGGCCGTCCGGAGCGCAGAAGTAGCTGGCGACGTTGCCGCCCTGTTTGTTATTGCCGACGATCTTGAACGTGCCGACTTTTTGATACGAGGTTACGAAGTTATCGTTCACGAACTTGCCGACCTTTTCGTCCGTCAGGGCGCCCACACGGAGCGCTTCGGCGTTGTTTCAGGTCAGGCTCGCATCTTCGAAATGCCCGCTGATGTGCAGCACCAGTACGAGCTTTTCTTCCTTCTTCGCCTGTGCCGCGGCTTCTTTGGGCGACTCCACGAAGTCGATGGTCGTACCGTGGCGGGCGCAGGTGGTCGGTTTCTTGGGCAGGTCGATGGCGAAGGCCGGCAGAGCCAGCACCGCGATCAGCAAGAGGGTTCGCACGGGTTTGAACTCCGCAAAGTTTCGGACGGGATCATCCGAATCCAACATACCTCGAGCGCGCTCACTCCACACCTGCGAAGTCGGAACTCGTTACATTTCAGTTGCGCAAATTCGGCTCGTTCGTGCTTTCTTGGGCGAAGGGCATGACTTGTATTCTCGCACGAATCAATGCCATTCCAAATCGGTTCGCCGAATGATCTCCCGATGCGACCCGCCGAGCACGAGTTCGTAGACACCCGGCCGCTCGAGCGTTTCACCCGGCGTCACCCGGCACGTCCGCTGTTTTTCGCAGGCTCGTTCCAAGTGGCTTCTCAGGCAAGCGGCACAACTGAGGAAATAGGTCTTCAATTCACGAGTCGGGCCGTCGCTCCACTCGGAGGCGATTTTGAACTCGGCCGGGGACTGGCAATCGCACTGCACCGGGTACGGTGGCATCTCGGGCATGGTCGCACCCTCAGCCGGAGACGGGAAAGGGCGGATCTCGACCTTCGATTTCCGCCAGGGCATTCAGCGCGGCTTTGATCTCGGCGTCTTTCTTATTGCGCCCCCAGACCGGTTCGTATTGCACGCCGTCGATTTCCGCGGCGATCTTGAAGCACTTGTCGTGATCCGGCCCTTGCTCGTCGAGGATGACGTATCGCGGCGTGCTGCCGAAGTCGCGCTGGGCCACTTGTTGGAGTTGTGATTTCGAACTGCTGGCCAAAGCTTCTTGGGCCACCCGTTCGATTTCCGGCCCGATGAATTGCAAAATGAACGCCTTCGCCGCGTCGTAGCCGCCATCGAAGAAGATCGCCGCGACGAGGGCTTCGAACACGTCGGCCAACAGATTCGCCGGCATCTCGCCGTTCTGGAGCAAGCCTTTTCCGAGGAATACATAGTCGCCGAGTTTCAACGCCCGGCTGAAGTCGGCGCAGGTTTTCCGGCTGACAACGACCGACTTCACTTTGGTCAGGTCGCCTTCCTGGAACTCCGGGAAGCGGCCGTAAAGTTGTTCGCACGTCACGAGGCCCAACACGCTGTCGCCGAGGAACTCCATGCGCTCGTTCGAGGCTTGCCGGGTGTGTGCGCTCGAGGTGTGCGTGAGGGCGGCCCGAAGTAATTCGGGGCGTTGAAAGCGGTAGCCGATGGACTCTTGACATCGTTCGAGAATGGACTGTTCCCGAGACAATTTGGGTGGGGCCGATGCGGGCATGCGAGCACGAACTGGGGATAATTTGAAGTTGTCAACGTAACCCGTCGTCGCCGATCCGTCAACGCTCCGCCGAGTTTCGTTGTTTCGCGGCCCGGTCCGCTTTAGAATCTTCCGCAATCCCTATCCTCCAGTATCCCCGAGTCTCCGATGTCCGCGGCCACCGATCTCAATTTGCTGTTCGGCATCTTGGCGCTGCAGGCCGATCTCATCTCGCAGGAGCAGTTCGTCGAAGGGTGCGCCGTCTGGTCAGCCAAGAAGAATCAACCGCTGGCGGACATCTTGGTCGGGCGCGGATGGCTCGCCGCGGACGACCGCGCCCTCGTCGATCGGCTCGTATCGCAAAAGTTGAAGAAGCACGGCGGAGACCCCGCGGCGTCGTTGGCCGAAGCCGTGTCGCCGGCAATCTTGCAGTCGCTCGCCGCGATCGGCGACATCGACATCGACTCCACGCTCGCCCCGGAAGGCCCGCAGCGGTTGGCGACGCTCGGCGGCACCGAGGAAACTGTCCGCAGCAAATACACCATGACACGGTTGCACGCCACCGGCGGGCTGGGCCGCGTCTGGTTGGCCCACGATGCCGGGTTGGATCGTGACGTCGCCCTCAAGGAACTTCTGCCCAATCGCTCGCAGAGTGCCGAAGCCTTGGCCCGCTTCCTCCGCGAAGCCCGCATCACGGGTCAGCTCGAACACCCCGGCATCGTGCCCGTGTACGAGTTGATCGCCGATCCGAATTTGCCCAGCCCGATCTATACGATGCGGTTCATCCGCGGGGCGACGCTGGCCGAAGCGTTCGCCGGGTATCACCGCAATCGGGCATCGGGCCGGGTCGGGCCGCTCGAACTGCGCGAGCTCCTCGGGGCGTTCGTGTCGATCTGCCAAGCCGTGGCGTATGCCCACTCGCGCAGGGTCATCCACCGCGACCTCAAGCCGGCCAACATCGTCCTCGGCGACTTCGGCGAAGTCATGGTGCTCGATTGGGGTATCGCGAAGATCCTCGGCGAAGCCGACCCGCGCGATCCCGGCGCCACCCGTTTGGCCACCGGATCGGTCACGGCTACCGCCGAGGAGGACATCGCAGCGACGCGGGCCGGGTCGGTTCTCGGTACACCGAGTTACATGGCCCCGGAGCAAGCCGAAGGTCGAATCGACGACATCGACGAACGCACGGATGTGCACGGGCTCGGGGCGATCCTATATGAACTGCTGACCGGGCGTACGCCATTCGAAGGGGCGAGCGTCACGGAAGTGCTGGCGAACGTGATCGGGAAAGTGCCGGTTCCGCCGACTTCGATTTCGCCCGACGCGTCGAAAGCGCTCGAAGCGATTTGCCTGAAGTGCCTGCAAAAGAAGCGGGAAGATCGCTTCGCGGGGGCCAAGGAAATCGCCGGGGAAGTGCAGCGCTACCTCGCGGACGAACCGCTGCTTAGCTACCGGGATTCCGCACGGGTGCGCGCTGCTCGATGGATTCGCCACCATAAAACGGTCGCCGCGAGCTTGGCCGTCGGCATCCTCGTGGCTCTTCCCGTGCTGTCGCTGGCGCTCATTCTCGTTTCATCGGCGGCCTCGAGCGAACGCGAGGCACGCGTACGTGCCGACGAATCCGCCGCCCGCGAGAAGGCGGCGCGGGCGACGGCCGAAGACAACTTCCAGAAAGCGGTGCGTTCGGCGGAATTGGTGAGCGACGAACTGGCCCGTGGCATCAAACCGATCGCGGGGACGCAATCGCAAACGGTCGCCGACATCCTCGGCCGCGCGGAGACAGTCTATGATGAACTCCTACAAAGCCCCGATCCGCCGGCGCGGGTTCGGGCGAGCAAAGCCAAACTCCTGGTGCTGCTGTCCGAAGTGTATCGGGGCATGAACCGGTTGAAGGACGCGGAAACGCGCGCGGACGCCGCGATCCGAATCTACGACGAATTGCTCGCGGTGAAGTCGGCCGAAGAACGGGAGTACCGAATCGAACTTGGCCGGGCCCACCACCGCCGGGGCTGGGCGATTTGGGATCGCGGTTTGGGGCGGAAGGCCCTCGTCGATCTCGAGCGGAGCGCGATGTTACTCCAAAGCGCGAACCTGAACGCCGACGGGGATACCGACGCCCTCTTTTCCATGGCCAGCGCGATCACCATCAGTGCCAATATCCATCTGGATTTCGGCGATACCGCCACCGCCAAGCCCCTCTACGAACGGGGGCTGAAACTCCGCGAGGACTTGTTGGCGCGGTCGCCCGACGATCCGACCGCGCAAGTTCAAGTCGCGATCAGTTGCGAACGATTGGGCTTACTGCTGACTTCCCCGGATCGGTCGGAAGCGGGAACCAAGCTGCTCCGCCGGGCGGTGTCGTTGGCCGAGAGCGCGTTCTCGAAAGACCGTAGCAACCACGAGAACGCGCGCCATTCCATTCGCTCGCTCAGCACGCTCGCGCAGACCGTAGGCACTACGGAGGAAGCGGACAAGCTCTCGGCCACGGCGCGGAACTTGGCGGAGACATTCGCTCGCCGCGATCCCGATGACAACATGTGGGAACGGGAAAATCTGAGGCAACAGTTCATTGCGGTCGGCGGCGAGAAAAAGAAATGGGGGTCGATGACCGAACCCCAGAAGATCGATCTGACGCGGCGGATGCTCGCGTTGCTCCACGGCATCTTCGCGGTTTGCGAAAAGCGGTTGACCGTCTCCGCGGACAGCGCTTTGTGGATCAGCGACCGAGGGAACATCGCGGGGAGATTGGCCGACGAATATTTCACCCTCGCCCGACTCGGGGTCGAACGCGAGCTGAATTTGAAGCGCGGGCTCGAGCTCACCGATCTTTCTGCGGAAGTGTATCGGCAGAGTCTCCTGCGAGAACCCGAGTCGCACGAATTGGCCGTCGGGTTGCACTACGCCCTTTACATCGCGACTAATATTGCGCTGGCGATTCGCGCCGATGCGGACGCGCTCCGTCGGCACTGGTACTACCTCGCGACGATCAACCGACATTACGACGCGGTGGCGCGGAAGTTTCCAGACAACAAGTTCATCGCGCGGGAATCGTCGCTGATGTCATTGCGGTGGTGGCTACCGCAGAATTTCAAAGGGGACTGGCGCGAACTGGCCGACGAGACCGCGCTCGGGCATCTGTTCGATTTGCTCGAGACGATTCCCGATCCTGCGCAGGGCGAAGACGAGGCGAACCGTAAACGGCAAGCAGGCAAACGGGAGCACGCCGCCGACTTGCTGCGAAGATACGAAGAGAAAAAACCGCTCCCCGAGCGCGGCCGGAAACTGCTCGAGCGATTCTCGAAGCCGACCGCTTGACCGCTCCCCCGAGGACAGGCCGTGCCCCCTCCGATCACCTTCCGAACCATCCCTGGGCAAGGCGACCTTTCCGAAGTCGCGCGCGATCTTTCGTTCCACCCGCGCGCGAATGCGGCCCCGAAAATTCTGACGCCGGGCCAGATCGACGCCTTCAACCGCGACGGTTACCTCAAACCGATCCGCCTATTCGACGGCGCCGAAATCGCCGACCTACGCACCTACTTCGACGGGCTGCTGGCGGCATACACCGCCGAGGGCCAAGACAGCTACTCCATCAGTTCGGCCCACCTCCGGCACGGCCGGGTTTGGGACATCATCACGCATCCGAGCATCGTGGCGGTCGTCGCGGATTTGCTCGGGCCGAGCGTCATCGCGTGGGGCTCGCACTTCTTCTGCAAGATGCCCGGCGACGGCAAGCGCGTGAGCTGGCACCAAGACGCGAGCTACTGGCCACTGACGCCTTCGAAGGCGGTCACCGTCTGGCTGGCCATCGACGACGCCGACCCGGGCAACGCCAACATGCGCTACATCCCCGGCACGCACGTCCTCGGTCACCTCACGTGGAAGCTCAGCGAGGTCGATGAGGCGAACATCTTGAACCAGACGGTGCCCGATGTCGAGCGCTACGGCGAGCCGTTGGATGTGCAGTTGCTAGCTGGGGAAGCGGCGATCCACTCCGACCTCTTGCTCCACGGCTCGGAGGCGAATCGATCCAACCGCCGCCGGTGCGGCCTGTCGCTGCGGTACACGGCGGGGGACGTGCGCGCGTATCTGGGCTGGGATGAGAAGGGAATCGTCGTCGCCGGCGACCCGCCGGCGCACTGGGGCAATCGGGCGCGACCGGAAGCCCCTTGAAATGGCGTCAGCCGGATCCGCGGATCGTCGAGAAGCCGAATTGCCCCGAGCTTTCGAGGGCGGTGTTGAAGTTCTTCCGCTTGGCCCACAGGAGTTCGACAGCCCGCGGTGTAATCCGGTTCGACGAGACATCGAGCGCGTCGAGTCGGGTCATCAATGCGGAAAAGGCCAACCGAGCCGCGCCGGGATCGCCGACGCGATTGTGACCGAGATTGAGCTTGCGGAGCCGTCCGAGAAACTCCGACTCGGCGAGGGCGATGACCCCGTCGTCGCGGAGTTGGTTGCCGCCGAGGTCGAGTGCCCGCGCCGAAGCCATCGCGAGGGACGCCGCCAAAGCCGTGGCGCCGATGGGGCCGATGTCGTTCTCGCGCAGATCGAGTCGGCCGGAGCGTTTGAGCATTCGACCGAGGAGATCGGATTGCGCGAGCGCCGCCACGCCGACGTCGCCGATGCGGTTGGCGTGGAGCCGCAATCGATTCAACCGCGAAAGCGTCGGGCTTTCGATCAGCGAGACGAGGCCCGCATCGGCGACATCGTTGCCCGAAACATCGAGCGTGCGGAGTTGCCCGAAGAACGGCGAGCGCGCGAGCGAGCGTATTCCATCGCAGCCGATGGTGCGGTTGTCGTTGAGGTGGAGCGCCCGCAATTTGGCGAGCGATCGGGCGTTCGCCAGCATCTCCGCGCCGCCGTTGCCGATGCCGTTGAAGCTGAGATCGAGCGATTCCAGCTGCTGCAAATACGGCGATCGCAAAAGCAGGTTCAGGCCGCCGTTGCCGAGGTCGTTGCCGCAGAGGTCGAGTTCGCGGACCTGCGCGAGCGCCGGGCACTGCGCGAGTTTGTCCATCTTGGCTCCGGCGTCGAGGAACTTCACCCGGCGGATGGCGGTGTCGCGAAAGAGCCGGTCGCCGCGATCGCAGAAGACTCGCGCATCGACCGACACCGTATCGAGTATCCCCCGGCGAAACTCGCATCCGGACACGAGTTCGCGCAACGGTTTAGTCCATTCGGCGTGGAAGCGGATCAGCAATTCGTTCTGCCGGCGGAGCAGCGATCGCTTTTGCGCGTGGTCGTCATCGAGCCGGGCGATGGCAATTTGCAAGCGGATAAATTCGGATCGAGCGATGTCGGTCGGCTGATTCGATTCGCCCAAGTAATCGGCGTAGATGAGGCGCGGGCCATCGTCGGCGAAGGCCGCGCGGATCGGCTTCAAGAAGGCCACTTCTTCGGCGGTCGTCGGCATGGCACCATCACACACCGCCCGTCGGTCACCGTCAATAGCTGAAGCGGACGCCGAGGCGGTCGCGGAAGATCGCCAGTACTTCGGGGGCGATGTCGATGCCGCCGCAATCGAGTTCGCATAGCGGCGAAAGATATTGCGATTCCGCAAGGGGGCGGAGAACGGCGCCGCCCAGCAGGGGATTGGCCGAGAGGTCGAGCCAGTTCAGCCGAGCGAGTCTGGAGGAACCGGCCAAGATCTCCACCGCGCGAGTACCGAGACGGCAGTTCCCGATGCCCAGACCGGAGAGCCGCCACGATGGCGAGTTGAGTAAATAATAGACGCTCCGGTGCGTGATCAGGTTGTTGCTCAGGCCGAGGATTCGAATCCGGGCGAGTTCGGGGCATTCGGCCAACTCTTTGACTCCTTCATCGGTGATCCAGTTCCCGAAGTTCCCTTCGCCCCGGTCGTTGTTATTCGCCAAGTGCAGCGTCCGGAGATTTTGGAATCGTCCGCACTGCGCGAGAACTTGGCAGGACGCATCTTCCAAATAATTCCCCGAGAGCGCGAGCCACGTCAGCGATTCGACCCACGGTGCATCGCAGAGCAGTTGCACGCCTTCGGTGCGCAAATAATTGTCGGCGAGATCGAGCAGCCGCAATGCCGGTGGACCTTGGCTTTTGCAAAGTGGTTCGAGCGTGCTCGCGGGGATCGTGCCGCTGTGCGCGCGGAGGTGGGTCGCCCGACTCCAGAATGCGGAATCGGCCAGCACTTCCATATTCTTCCGGGCGCTGCCGGAGCCGTTGATTTCGAGCTTCGTCAGCGATTCGAGCGACCTCGTCTTCAATAGCGGTTCCAGTGAAATCCCCGCGAGCGCCGTACCGGAGACATCGAGCGATTGCAGCCGCATGCCGGGTGAGGCGTTCTCGAAGGCGCGATAAGCATCGGGACCGATGGGGTTATCGGAGATGTCAAGTCGGCGGAGCGGAGCGCAGTTGCAACCGGACAGCAGTCGATCGAGTTTAACGGATGAAATGTCACGCCATCGCAAGCCGAGTTGAGCGACGACATGGCGATTCATGATGTCGTATAATGGCAGCAGCGAAAAGGAGTCGGCTTGCAACCGAGCGCTCCCGCCGAACTCGATATTGTCTAAGGGCAGACCGACATGATTTTGAAGTACGGTGCGGATTGTTGAGAAAGGAAAGAGTACGCCGCCCAGATCGAAACTGCGGAAGCGGGGACGTCCCAGAGCCGCCAAACGCAATTCGATATCCGACAGTAGCCAAGGCGAATCGCTAAAATCGTAGTGTCGGATGAGGGACAAACTACCATCCGAGATATTTGCGAGAACTGCGTCGTCCACCGCATCAGGTCCGTACATAGCGCGGATAGTCGAAATCGGCTGCTCCGCGAACAACCTCACGGCTTCATCGGTGTCGATTCCGCCATCCGTCACATCCTCGATGAATCCGCGCCGCCAGACCCATTCGCGCAGTCCTGCGGGCGCCGTGAACCACGCCCGTTCGTTCGTTGCCAGAAGAGCGTGCTCGCGATCTTCCAACTCCCGAAACTGCGGATCGTGCTCATCGGTTCGCGCCAGTTGGCACTGCACGCGGATGAACTCCCCGCGGTCGGCGTCGCCGGTTTCGTCGAGGAAATCGGCGTAAACTAACCGCGGGAGGTCGTCGTCCGGATTCGCGATGATCGACTTCAGAAACGCATCGTGTGGCATG
>Ga0105046_10014428_pt1 | contig 12178 bp, 13 predicted proteins | sample MAT03_FD_78385 | JGI IMG/M metagenome (GOLD analysis project Ga0105046, IMG submission 78385) | Freshwater microbial communities from Lake Fryxell liftoff mats and glacier meltwater in Antarctica - MAT-03 (megahit assembly) | ecosystem: Environmental > Aquatic > Freshwater > Ice > Liftoff...
GGCTGCATCCCGGGCCGCGACGATGCGAACTGGCGCGATGCCGAGAACCTCCTGCGCCAGCAATCCGAAGGCGGCGAATGGAAGGCCGGCAAGGACGGTCCGAACTGCCAAACCTCCCGGCCTCGCCTCGAAACGAGCAGGCGCTGAACGCTCCCGCCCCGCGCTGGGCGCTCCCGCTCCGCGCTGAACTGCGGTCATAGGAGGGAGGTCGGCACTTTGGCGAAGCTGCACGGGCAGTTTGCTCCTGCAGAGCCGGCCGTCGTTCACTGCGTCATCTGATCAACAGGGCATGCCAACGGCAAGAGTCGCGCTGCGGTCCGGTATGAAGCGGGACGGCTTGGCCGATCCGAGATTGCTTTGGCAGAACCCCACAGGTGTTTGGGGAATCGCTGCGACTTTTGGCATCGCGACCAAGCCTGCGATGCGGGTGGTCCGCATGCGTTCGGCATTTCCCAATCGTTACGTTTGATGGAAAAGATGGCGCAGCTTCTTGCTGCCATCGCGAAAGAAGCGGCCCATTCGCGCTTCGCCGTTGTGCCAGCCATCGCGCACGGCTTCCGCGCCGTCCTCGGCGAGTTCGCCGGCTTTGTGCATGGCCGGTCCTGTGGCATCGCGCACACGATGCTCGATGTCTTCGAGCAGCCGCGCGACACGATTTTGCAGTGTGGCCTTTGGGCGCAGTGCGCGGGCGAGCAGGCCGATGGCCAGGCCGGCGCCGATTGCGATGAGCATCGTGGTGCCCGGATTCCTCCGGATGCGTTGCTCGACGTCGGTGCAGCACTTGGCCGCGGCATTGGCTGCGGGTTCTGAGACTGGTTCATTCATGGCGGTCAGCGGGTTGTTTGTTGGTTCGGCAGAATTCGCAGGCCTTCACCAGCCCGAGGAAAAGCATTGCGGGCCGCAGGCAGGCGAAGGCGATGCCCACGAAGGTCGAGGCGATTGCGCGCAACGGCAGCAGATTGATGAGAAAGCCTGCGCCTAAGCCTGACACGACAGCTTTCACCGGCTCGTGGCGGGCAAAATCTTCGGCACGCTGCATCAGACTCTCGATCGCGGGAAGTGGGACGTTGGTTGGTTTATCCATTGCAACCAGTGTATCGCGCCGCGATGCGCGGCTGCGTGTGTCAAAAATTGATTCGCTGGGCAGAATCCGTTCGAGCCTTCGGACTCGATCCCGAAAGCGCGTCGGAACGCTGCATCCAGCCCGCTGTGGACAGCGCCACGCCAAATGCGCGCACTGCCCGAAAGATTCATACGACCGGTGCGCGGTCGTCGCGCGAACTTGGAAGCATGAAACATTTCTCCTTCGCCAGCCACTGGGACATCGTCAAAGCGCAGCTCAAGCAACGCTACAGCCAGCTCACCGACCACGATCTCGCCTACGTCGAAGGCAAAGGCGAGGAACTGCTCGCCCGCCTCCGCGAGAAGCTGAGCATGTCGGCGAAACACCTCGATGAGGTGCTTGTCGAACTGCATGAAGCGGCCGGCGGAAGGCTGGAGCAGATGAAAACGAAAGTCGGCGAATTGGCGGAGGACGCACGGACGAAGGCGGGCGAACTGAAGGATGCTTTCAAAGTAAAGGCTGCGGAAGTCGGCGAGGAAGCAAAGGCGCAGGCCGCGGCCGCCTACGGCAACGCCAGGCAGCGCGCGCGCACGTTGTTGGAAGAAGGCACCGAATATGTGCGTCATAACCCGCGCGAATCGCTGCTCGCCGCGCTCTGTGCGGGCTTCGTGGCGGGGCTGATGATCCGACGTTGATTGAAGGCCCGAACCTATGCTGTTCCAAATACCCACCAACAAGACAGTGACCGAGGCGGCGACTGCGCTTCAGGCTGCCGTCCAGGCGAATCACTTTGGCGTCATGCAGGTTTCACAACCTCAAGGAAACGATGGTGAAGAAGGGAGTCGAGTTTGCCCGTGAATGTCTGATCTTCGAGGTCTGCCAGCCACAACAGGCCAAGAAAGTCCTCGACCAAAACATGAGCGTTTCCACTGCGCTGCCGTGCCGGATCTCCATTTATGAGGATGGTGGGAAGACTATGCTGGCCACCTTGAAGCCAACGGTTCTCCTCGCATTGTTCAACGTGCCGCAGTTGAAACAGGTGGCCCAAGAAGTGGAAGATCCGATTGTCAAAATCATGAATGTGGCTGCGGCAGGTTGACCTGTCCGCCGGGTGCCGGGCGTTTTTCGTCGTCCCTTTGTGTCAACGGCCGACTCAGGACTCCACCCGTCGGGGAATGTCACAAAGGCTGTCGGGGGGCCGAAGAAGAGATCCCGGCTTGGGAGCGGGTGGACGCCATCAAAGAGAACGTGAGCAACCCCCGTTCATCGCCTGACTGCAATGTGGCGAGCGCAGCCGTCGCGCGGTTGCCGTCGGTTAATGTCCGCGGCGGTAGGAGCGGCGATGGCCCACGACGACCCGGCCCGACCGCAATAGGTCGGTGACTGCGAGGGAGGCTTCGCGGCTGTTATGGCTGCTGGACGAGACGGCGACGATCAGGTCGCCGAGAGTGAATTGTGACCGCGCGGCGGCTTTCATGGGCTTGTTCATGCCAGGAGTAGCATCGTATTCCGTGCCAGCCGTGTCCGTCTCTGTAGAATGCCGCCGAACGATGAAAATGTGTCGCAGGAGACGACAACGATGTTTGTTTTTTCGACACCCGCGGATGGCTGCCGCCCTGCGATATCCAGTGCATGACAGCTCCACGCATCGCCTCGGCCCGTTGTTCCATCCAAACAATGCAGACGCACGACCGGGCGGAACCGTATGGGAGAGCGATGCGCACCAGATTCCTGCACGCCGTCATCCTCGCCACATCCATGCTCCTCAGCGCCTGCGCTACCAAACCCATGAAACCTCTCGCCACCGTCCCGAAAGTCGAAGTGCCACGCTACATGGGCAAGTGGCACGAGGTCGCGCGGCTGCCGATGTTCTTCCAGCGCGGCTGCGTCCAATCGACGGCCGAGTATGAATTGAAGCCGGACGGCACCGTGTCCGTGACGAACCGTGCCATTAAGAACGGCAAGCCCAAGCAGGTGAGGGGAATTGCGACCGTGGTGGATTCCCGGACGAATGCGGTGCTGGAGGTGCGATTCAACGAGTGGTTCTCCGTGTTCATTCCACGGGCGAAGAAGGGCAACTATTTCATCGTCTGGCTCGCGTCGGATTATTCGGCGGCTGCAGTCGGCACGCCGGACAGGAAGTGTCTTTGGATCCTGGCGCGCAAGCCCTCTCTGGCACCCGCCAGCTACCGCCAGATCGTCGAGCACTGCCGGGAGCTGGGCTTCCCGGTGGAGAACTTGATCGTCGAGCCGACTCAGACTCACTGACGTTTCATTCCCTCCGGCGGGACAGTCCTGGCAGGATTCAATGTGAGTCCAAAGGCTAATGCTGGCCAAAGCAGAGCGGCGCGTGAGTGCCGCGAGGCTTTGAACTGCGGCGGCTGGAGGCCGCTTTGGCTTTGCGGAGGAGCGATGGGCGGAATCGCGGAATGCGCCGCGCGGACGAAGGGCGCTGCGTTCCTTTGCGGGGCGACGGTGACTTTGAGCGCCGGACCCGAGGCGAAGGGAAAAGCGGGTCAAGCCGCGCGCAGTCCAAAGGCTGGCGCCACGCTCGGCGCAACCATTTCGCTCATCCAGTGGACTCACTTTCGATCACACGCGGACAGTCCGGGATGACGTTTTTTCGTGGCTATCGCGGCGGCTTCGGATTGTAACGTCTGGGAATGCCCCCTCCGCCCAGGACCTACCTTGCGCTGCTGAAGAAATTCTTCGTCCTCGCAAAGGCGTTCTTCAACGGCGGCGCCAAACGCACCGCGCGCCTCTGGCTGGCGGCCTTGCTCGGGCTGTGTGTCGCGGTCGGTGTGGTGCAGGTCTTCCTCAGCTATTCCATGCGCGACTTTGTCACGGCGCTCGCCCAGCGCGATCGCGCAGCGTGGGTGCGCGGGCTTTGGAAATATGTGGGCATTTGCCTCCTGTCCGTCCCCATCGGAGTCTTCTATCGTTACTCGCAGGAGCGGCTCTCACTCGCGTGGCGGCGCTGGCTCACGCAGCATCTCATCAAGCGCTACTTCTTTAATCGCGCCTACTACCGCATCCGCGCCTCGGAGACTGTGGACAACCCGGATCAGCGTATCGCGGAGGACGTGAAGCTCTTCACCACGGGCGTGCTGAACTTCTTCCTCGTCATCGTGAACTCCCTCGTCACGCTCGTCGGCTTCCTCGGCGTTCTCTGGATGGTCTCGGGCAAACTGGTGGGCGTTCTCTTCCTCTATGCCACCGTCGGGACGGTCGTCTCCATGCTCTTCGGGCGGCGGCTCGTCGGCCTCTATTTCAACCAGTACCAAAAGGAAGCCACCTTCCGCTACGGCCTCATCCGGGTGCGCGACGCCGCGGAATCCATCGCCTTCTACCGCGGAGAAAAGCGCGAGCATCGCGATCTGGTCGAGCGCCTCGATGACGTGCTGGAAAACTCCTTCTGGATCATCGGCTGGACGCGGAACCTCGGCTTCTTCGCCAACGGCTACAACTACCTCGCCCTGATCATCCCGGGGCTGATCGTGGGCCCCATGTTCATCAGCGGGCAAGTGGAATTCGGCGTCGTCACACAGGCCGAGGGGGCATTCGCCGCAGTGCTCGCCGCGCTCTCCATCATCATCGCGCAGATCGAAGGCCTCAGCTCCTTCACCGCCGGCATCCGCCGTCTCGGCGACCTGTGGGACAACCTCGATGAGTTCGACGCCGAGGACGCCCGCGAGGCGGAGGAGGCGAAAGGGGGAGTCAACGAAGAGGCACTCCAGCTCAAGCTGGACGACGTCACCGTGAAGACGCCCGCCGGCGACAAGACGCTCACGCAGCACCTCAGCCTCCAGCTTCCCCGGCGCGGAAGCCTGCTCGTCATGGGCGAGAGCGGCTCGGGAAAAAGCTCGCTCCTCCGCACCATCGCCGGCCTCTGGCATCCCGGCGGCGGCACCATCGATCGACCCGCCCACAAGCACCTCATCTTCCTCCCGCAAAAGCCCTACATGGTGCCCGGCAACCTCCGCGCCCAGCTCATGTATCCGCTCAATGAGGAGGACGCCGATGACGCCGCCATCACCGCTGTCCTCGAAAACGTAAACCTCCACGACATCTTCACGCGGGTCGGCAACGACCTGGGCAAAGTCGTGGACTGGACCAATGTCCTCTCGCTCGGCGAACAGCAGCGCGTCGCATTCGCGCGGCTCTTTCTAAAAAAGCCGGCCATCGCCTTCCTCGACGAATCCACCAGCGCGCTCGACGAGGAGAACGAACGCTTCCTCTACGAAAAGCTGCGCGCCTCCGGCATCGCCTTCGTCAGCGTCGGCCACCGCTCCACGCTGAAGGAATATCACGACCGCCTCCTCCTCCTGAAAGCCGACGGCAGCAGCGAAATCACCGCGCTCAAAGCTCCGTGAACTCACGCCGCTAAGAGCGCGTCCGGAAAGACCGTGCAATCGGAACACAGGCATCCTGCCTGCACAGCCTGGCCGGCTGTGTTCCGACTTTCCAGACAAGCTCTGAGCTGCGGCCAAAAAATAGGCGCAATTTGACAAGGCCGGTGGAGCGCCCGGTGCGAACTAAAGATAGGAGTTCACACGTCAATCAAACCCAAACCCATCGAAAGAAAAACATATGTCCCTAGGAACCATTCTACTCATCGTCCTCATTCTATTGCTGGTCGGCGCAATCCCTAGCTGGCCTCACAGCAGAAATTGGGGTTACGCCCCAAGCGGCGGACTGGGCTTGGTGCTGGTCATCGTGATTATCCTGCTCCTGCTGGGCAAAATCTGACCCGGCGGCCAACACCCTTGGATTCCGCAGTTCTCACATTCGCACGACCCAGTTGCCGGCGGGAATCCCCCGACAACCAACGCGCTCCTCACTCCCAGGAGAAACCTCAAACAAACATCAAACACCCCATGAAAAAGATTACCGCATTCACCACCCTCGCCGTCACTTTGCTCGGACTGGCCGCCTGTGACTCCAAGCCCGAATCGAGCCGCAAAGAGGCGCTCGAAAGCAAGGCCGACGCACTGGAAAACAAAGCCAAGACAGTCCTCAAGGACAGCAAGGCGGACGCAGCCGACCTGACGAAACAGGCCGGACTTGACGCGGAGGCAGCCAAAGACGCGGCCAAGGCACGCGCTGAGGCAGACAAAAAAGCTACGGAGCAAACCGCCGAAGCAGACAAGAAAGCTGCGGAGCAAACCGCCGAAAGCATCCGCAAGTTTGGAGAGCAAGACGCGAAAGCCCTCGAAGAAAAGGCCAGGAGCGCCCGCGAGCAAAAATAGTCCGCGAACACCATGAACAAACTCAAATTCAAAGGCGAATGGAACGAAGTGAAGGGCAGGCTCAAGCAGAAGTATGCCCAGCTCACGGATGACGATCTCACCTATATCGAGGGCAAGGACGACGAGTTGCTCGGCCGGCTGCAAAAGAAACTCGGCCAGGCGCAGGACGAAATCCACAAGCTCATCGCCACCATCTAGCCCCCAATGCCTTCCGGGTATTCTGAACCGAACAGGAGGCGACGCACCGGCAGTGGGGCAGGCGACCCTGCCTCAGTCTCCTCTGGCGGCTCGCCGGAAGAGGCAACGGCGGGGTCATATACCTCGGATGTGTTTCCCCTAGGGCAGCTCGTTCCTTTCGGCAGCCTCGGGCCTGAAGATGAAATCCTTCAGGCACTCCGATCGGAAATGACCAGGGTGAGTTCCCCGGCGGATCGCGCCTTCAAGCCAAGGCCGACGCTGGCGAGGAACCGCGTCTCGGAAAGCCTGTTCGCAGCACAACGCCCACCGTTGCTTTCTTCCGGCGAGTCGCCTGAAAAGACTCAGGCAGGCGAGTCGCCTGCCCCACTGCCCACTGCCCGCTGCCGGAGGTTCGCCTCCTCTTTGGGGCGGAGTATCCGAAAGGCATTGCATCTAGCCCCACCCGGTCATGCTCCACTACGCCATCATCTTCCTCATCATCGCGATTGTCGCCGCAGTCCTTGGCTCCGGCTTTGTCGCCGGCACCGCCGCGTGGATTGCCAAGGTGCTGGTTATCGTCTTCCTCATCCTGTTCGTCCTTAGTCTTATCAAGGGAAGGCAACCCAGGGCATAACTCTATGAAAAACACCATCACCCTCGGGGTCGCCCTGCTCATCATTGGCGCAGCGATGCTCGCTTACGGCCACTTCTCCTACAAGACGCAGGAAACCGTCCTCGAAGTCGGCCCGATCAAGGCGACCGCCGAGCACACGAAGACCGTCCCGCTGCCGCCGATCATCGGCTGGGCCCTGGTCGGCGGCGGAGCGGTGGTGCTCGTATTCGGCGCGATGCGGGGCAAGGCGTAGTCCTCATTGCCGAGGCACGAGCGCCGTTGCTGGAAACGCGCGCCGGTCATCCTGTTTTGAGAGCAAGGCGGCTGGATTCCGTCGCCGAGAGCTGAGAAGTCGGAAATCCAATCCGCTTTGCTCGCTTCGCAAACTTTGGAGCCTACCATTCCTCATCCCGGTGACCGCGTCCTTGTCGCGACCCGTCGCTCACGAGAATGCCTCCTAATCTTATCCCCAAGCCACCATCGGGCGCTGCACCAGTAAAGCCTGCTCTTCAGGCCATTCACTTTTCGCCGATCCTTGCCGAGGTGGCGAAGATGGGAACGCGCGACGTCCTTGCACGGATGAAGACGGCTGCCGAAGGATTGGCTGATGCCGAGGCGGCGAGGCGGTTGCAGGAAGTCGGGCCAAATGTCGTCGTCTCGGAAAAGCATCGCGGGTGGCTCTGGCGGCTGTTCACGGCGGCGCGCAATCCGCTGGTCATTTTGCTGGTCGTGCTGGCGGGGATTTCATTTGCGACCGGCGATGCGCGAGCCGGGACCGTGATGGCGATCATGGTGATCCTCGGCGTGACCCTCCGCTTTGTACAGGAGTCGCGTGCTAATGCGGCTGCGGCGAAACTGAATGAGATGATCACGGTGACGGTGGCGGTGGTGCGCGGCGGGAAGGAGGAGGAAATCCCGCTGAAGCAGTTGGTGCCCGGCGATGTGGTCACGCTTTCCGCGGGCGATATGATTCCGGCCGATGTGCGGGTCATTGCGGCGAAGGATCTCTTCATCACACAATCGGCGCTGACCGGGGAGTCGGTGCCCGTCGAGAAAGTCGAGGCACCCGAGACGCGCGAGGATGTCCCCCCGTTGGAGTTCACCAATATCTGTTTCCTCGGCACGAGCGTGGAGAGCGGCGCTGCGACGGCGGTGGTGCTGGCGACCGGCGCGCAGACTTATTTCGGAAGCATGGCGGGCAGCATCGTGGGCGACCCGGTGGAGACGAGCTTCGACAAAGGCGTGAAGGATTTCACGTGGATGATGATCTGGTTCATCCTGCTCATGGTCCCGCTGGTCTTCCTCATCAACGGGCTGACCAAACACAACTGGCGCGAGGCGTTCTTTTTCTCCGTCGCCGTGGCTGTCGGACTCACGCCCGAGATGCTGCCGATGATCGTTTCCGTCTGCCTGTCGAAAGGGGCAATGGCGATGTCGCGGAAGAAGGTCATCGTGAAGCAACTCAGCGCGATTCAGAACTTCGGCGCGATGGATGTGCTCTGCACCGACAAGACGGGCACGCTGACGATGGATCAGGTCATCATCGAGCGGCACTGCGACGTGATGCAGAAGGAAAATGAGGACGTGCTGCTACACGCCTATCTCATCTCGCACTTTCAGACCGGGCTGAAGAACGTCCTCGATCGCGCGGTGCTCAAACACAGCGAGGCGCACGCGAAGCTCGCTATCGATCAGTATCGCAAGGTGGACGAGATCCCGTTCGATTTCGTGCGCCGCATGATGTCGGTGGTCGTCGAGACGCCCGACAAGACGCATCAACTCCTGACCAAAGGCGCACCCGAGGCGGTCTTCGCAAAATGCACTTTCTTCGAGCTGGACGGGGAGACATTCGCGATGGAACCGGTGGTCGTCGGGGACTTGATCGAGCAGTATCAGCAGCTCAGTGCCGATGGATTCCGCGTGCTCGCCGTCGCCCACAAGCCCATCGCCAGTGACGACCCGCTCATCAACAAGGACGACGAGTGTGATTTGATCCTCAAGGGCTACGTCGCCTTCCTCGATCCGCCGAAAGACTCCGCGGCCAAGGCCATCAAGGCGCTGCAAGGCCACGGCGTGACGGTGAAAGTCCTCACCGGCGACAACGACCTCGTCACCCGCAAGGTGTGCCGCGATGTCGGTCTGAACGCCGACAACATCCTCCTCGGCAGCAAGGTCGAAACGATGACCGACGACGAACTCGCCGAAGCCACGGAGACGGCGCACATCTTCGCGCGCCTCTCGCCGGCGCACAAACAGCGGATCATCCGCGCGCTTCAGAGCAAGGGGCACGTCGTCGGCTTCATGGGTGATGGCATCAACGACTCGCCCGCGCTTCACGTCGCCGACGTCGGCATCTCCGTGGACTCCGCCGTGGACATCGCGAAGGCCGCAGCCGCAGTCATCCTTTTGGAAAAAGATCTCATGGTCCTCGACGACGGCGTCATCGAAGGCCGCAAGGTCTTCGTGAACATCCTCAAATACGTCCGCATGGGCGCGAGCTCGAACTTTGGCAACATGTTCAGCGTCCTCGGTGCCAGCGCGTTTCTCCCGTTCGTGCCGATGGCTCCGATTCAGGTCCTCACGAACAACCTGCTCTACGACTTCTCACAGGTGCCCATCCCCACCGACTCAGTCGGCCCCGACCAGACCACCAAGCCGCGCCCGTGGCACATCGGCGACATCCGCAAATTCGTCCTCTTCATCGGCCCCGTCAGTTCCATCTTCGACTACACGACCTTCTTCGTGATGCTCTACGTCTTCGGCTGCTGGGACCCTGCGCGCGCCTCGCTTTTTCAGACGGGCTGGTTTGTCGAATCGCTCATCACGCAGACGCTCATCATCCACGTCATCCGCACGAACAAGCTGCCATTCATCCACAGCCGCGCGAGCTGGCAAGTCTCGCTGACGACCGTCCTCGTCATGGCCATCGCCGTGTGGCTCCCATTTTCCCCCGTCGCTGCAGCCCTCGGCTTCACCGCTCTGCCGCTGCTTTACTGGCCGATCCTATTGGTCACCGTTCTCTGCTACGTAGTCCTCACGCAAGTCGTGAAAATGTGGCTGCTCCGCAAGATGTGGATTTGAGCGGACGACGCTCCACGAGAGCTGCTGCGGATCGATTGAGGAGGTTTCGCGGAAAAGATGCCGCCTGCCGGCATTTGCCGTGCGAATATTCGGCACCATCATGATCCTCGACGCCACCTGCCACATTTCCTTCACCGCAGAGGCTCCCGTTCCCGCGATCATGATGCTGCGTCCCCGCAGCGGTTACGCCCAATGGATCACGCGCGAGGAGTATGCCTTCTTGCCGCACGCGCCTGTGGTGGAATATGCCGACCACTTCGGCAACCTCTGCCAGCGCGTGCTGATTCCCCACGGGCAGTTCGACGTGCATTGCAGTTGCCGGGCGCACGCGGCGGACACGATCGACGTGGACCCGTACGCGGGATTCGTTCCCGTGCATTTGCTCCCGGAAAGCGCTCTCCAGTTCCTGCTGCCGAGCCGTTTCTGCCAGTCCGACATGCTGCACGATCTCGCCACTTCGATTGTCGGCGGACTGCCCGCGGGTTACCCGCAGGTCGCGGCCATCGAGCAATGGCTCCGCGACGAGATGAAATATGTCCCCGGGGCGAGCAATGAGCACACCTCCGCTGTGGACACTTCGAAGACAAAAACCGGCGTCTGCCGGGACTATACCCACCTCGGAGTCGCGCTCACGCGCAGCCTCAATATCCCCGCGCGCATGGTCGTCGGCTACCAATACAAGCTGGAGCCGATGGACCTTCACGCCTGGTTCGAAGCCTTCGTCGGCGGTCGCTGGTTCACATTCGATGGCGTCCAGAAGCAATGCTGTGGCAATCGCATCATGATCGGCTACGGACGCGATGCCGCGGACGTGGCGCTCGCGTCCAACTACGGCGTGCTGCAGCTCACCACGATGAAAGTGACCGTGGAGAAAGCGCCCCCGAGCGGGAGTCATTCGAGCCCGTGAACTGGTTGCGCATCATTCACGAGACCACCTACCGGTATCGGACCGATGTCCGGTTCGGCCCCCACCGGCTGATCCTGCGTCCGCGCGAAGGTCACGACGTGCAGGTGAAGGACATGCGTCTGGAGATTGCGCCGGAGTTCGAACTGGAATGGAGCCGCGATCTTTTCGGCAACTCTGTGGCGACCGCGTATCTTCTCAGCCCGGCGGATCACTTGCGCATCCGCAGCGAAGTCATCCTCCAGCACACCGCGCCCTTTCCTTTGCGCTCCGGGCGTCCGGCCACGCCGGTGCCATTTCCCGTGAAGTTTTCCGAACTGGAATCCGCCGTGGCAGCGGCCTATCAGGTCACGACTTTCCCGGACGATGTTGCCCGGGTGAAGCAATGGGTCGGCAAGGCGATCCATCTCAGCGCAGTGAATGGCGCCGAGGATGCCGTGGCCGCAGTTGCCCGCGCCATCCGCGACACCATCGATTACCGGCGGCGCGATGCGAAAGGCGTGCAGACGCCGACTGAAACGCTTGCGCTAAGCTCCGGCTCCTGCCGCGACATGGCGACGCTCATGCTGGAAGCCCTGCGCGCCATCGGCCTTCCGGCGCGGTTCGCCAGCGGGTATCTCGACTGTGCGGCGTCGGAGGCCGGTCGCGCTTCGACCCACGCCTGGGCCGAGGCCTATTTGCCGCAGGTCGGCTGGACTGGCTACGATCCCACGCTCGGCGAGGCGACATCGGGCAAACACGTCGTCACCGGCGTCAGCAATCATCCGCGCGGAGTCATGCCGATCAGCGGCACATTCTTCGACCAGCAAGGCTCCTATCTCGGGATGACCGTGACCGTCCAGACCGAGCGCCTCGCCCAGGCGCCGGATCTCGCAGCGCCAGCAACGACTGGAAAGCAGCCAGCCGGGGACGAACGGGCATGAGTTGCCACAGAGGGTAGATCGACGAGAAGAGATTCTCCGGGCGGTTGGACGAGATCCACAGACTCATCGCAGCAGTCGTCTGCTGCTTTGTCCTCACGCAAGCCGTGAAAATGTGGCTGCTCCGCAAGATGTGGATTTGAGCGGGTGAGACGTCGTGCCCGATGGATA
>Ga0105046_10014429_pt1 | contig 12177 bp, 6 predicted proteins | sample MAT03_FD_78385 | JGI IMG/M metagenome (GOLD analysis project Ga0105046, IMG submission 78385) | Freshwater microbial communities from Lake Fryxell liftoff mats and glacier meltwater in Antarctica - MAT-03 (megahit assembly) | ecosystem: Environmental > Aquatic > Freshwater > Ice > Liftoff...
GGCGCTGAGGTTCTCCGACGCATTGATGCGAATCGTCGGACCCATCGCTTCCAGATTGTTCAGGAAGAAGATCGGTGACTCGTTGAAGCGGAAGTTCTTGATCGGGCGCGTGACTTTGCCGTTCTCGATCAGGAACGTGCCGTCACGCGTGAGTCCCGTGTACAGAATCGTACGCGGATCCACGCCGCGGATATACCAGAAGCGCGTCACGAGAATGCCACGCTCGGTGTTCTTCACCATATCCGCGATGCTCGTGGTGCCGCCAAGCATGCGCAGCGAACGCCCGCCGCCACTACGCGTGGGCTGCACGCCCTGCTTCTGCGCCCAGAACCGATCGTAGTTCAGGTTCTTCACCACGCCGTTCTCGATCCACGTGACTTTCTCGAGCGGCATGCCGTCGCCGTCGTATCCACCGCTGGTGCTCGGCGAATCGGCGGGGTCGGTCAGTAGCGTGACACGCTCGTCGACCACCTTGAGCCCGATCTTGTTCCCACCGCCCGCTTTCGAGAAGAACGAGCGGCCTTCGTCGGCCGAACGCGCCTGCATCGCACCGGCGATCAGCTGCACGAGATTGCCGACGGCCGTGGGCTCGAGGATCGTGGTGTAGCGACCGGGCTCGATCGCAACCGGACTGCGCGAATCCTTGGCTTTCTGCACGGCCGTGGCGGCCACGCGCGCCGGGTCGAGATCGGAAAACGTATTGCCATCGGTGCAGGCCCAACCCGAACCCGTGCCGTCGGGCGACCGCACGGTCGTCGTCATGGTGACCGACGAACTCGAGTCGTAGGCGAACAACCCCTTCGAATTCGCCAGCGCCGACGCACTGGCCCGACACTCGATGAAGCCGGTCGCGATCAGGTCGTTCGCGCGCGCCAGCTCGGTCACGATTTTCGACGCGGCCGCACGCTCGGTGGGCGTAGGCATCGTGATGCTGCGCTCGCGCGCTGCCGGATAGCTTTGCGCGCCCAGTTCCGGCATACGCTCCGGATTGGGCGGCACCAGCTTCGCGATCTCATACGCCTGCTTCGCCGCCGCCGCGAGCGAAGCTTCATCGAGACGATTCGTGTTCACGCTCGCCGCACGATTGCCGGCATAGGCCGTGATCGTGACCTGCGTGTCCTGATTCTCGCCCGACGTGGTGACTTGATTCAACGCGAAGCGCGTGTCGGCGCGCGCCGCACTGTTGATCGATACGCGTGTCTCCTCCGCCGGTGAATTGCGCAAAGCGCGCTGTGCGATCTCCTGCGCCTCGGCGCGCGTCAGAATACCCGCCGGCGCATAGAGGGAACGGGGGCCGAAGTCGCTCACGCTCTCCTCCCGGTGTTGATGATGTTGGTCTGCTGGAAGAGCGACGGCACGCAGCCGTGGCTCACGGAGTTCGACTGGCCCGGCTGCCCCTTGGCATCGCCGAAGGCGCCGCCGAGTTCGTAGCTCTTCTGGCCGCCGATCGCCTTGAGCGACTTCCAGAAATCCGGCGTGCGGAACTGATACGCGACATCCTTGAGCTGACCGACGATCTTGCCACCCTTCACTTCGTAGAAGATCTGACCGGCGAATTGTCCGTTGTAGCGCTGCTGATCGATCGAGAACGAACCGTCGCCCACGATCGCGATGCCCTTGTCCATCGTACCGATCATGCTCTCGAACGTATTGTCGTTGTTCCCCGGCACCATGCTCACGTTCGGCATGCGCTGGAACTGCACATCGGCCCAGCTCTGGGCGTACGAACAGCCGTACGAGCGCACCGGCTTCCCCACGCTGGTGTAATAATCGGTCATCATCGTGGCCTGCTCGCGCGTGGTCTGATAGTCCACGAACACGCCGTTCTTGATGATGTCGAACTTCACCGGCTTCACCGCTTCGTCGTCCCACCCGATCGCGCCGAGCGATCCCTTCTGTTCACGATCGCCCACCACGTTCAGGAGGTCGGATCCGATGCGCAGCTTGCCCAGCACCTGCGCCGGCGGCGCTATGAAGCTCGTGCCGGCATAGTTGGCCTCGAAGCCGAGCGCGCGATCGAGCTCGGTGGGGTGTGCGATCACTTCGTGCACTGTGAGCCATAGATTCGACGGGTGCAGCAGCAGGTCATAGCGACCCGGTTCCACCGGCTTGGCACTCAACTTCTGCACGGCCAGCTCCGCCCACCTGGGCGCGCGCTCGGCCATCTTCGAGTTGATCACCCACTCGTAGCCCAGTCCCATCGGTGCGATCTCGCTGCTCTGCACTGTCTGGAAATCGGAGAAGTCGGGCGACACCGCCGTGATCGACATGCTCGGCGACGTGCGATAAATGGTCTGCACGAGGAACGATCCGTCGCTCGTCATGAGCGACTTCTCTTCGCGTAGGAAAAACATGCTCGACGAGACGTTGCGAATGCCCTTCACTTTGAGCGCCGATTCGTTGGCGGCCAGCAGCAGCGCCACCTTGTCGGTGATCGCCACGGTAAACGGATCGGTTTCGATCGGACTCTTCCACTCGCCGATCTGATTGCCGGGCGTGGGGGCGAGCTGCACCGGACGGAGCTGACTGGCGCGGTTGGCGCGCGCCTGTTCGAGCGCGGCGCGGGTGGCGGTCGCCACCGAGTCCTTGTCGAGACGGCTGGTCGCGGCGAAGCCCCACGCCCCGTCGACCAGCGTGCGTACGCCGAGTCCGAAGGTGTCGGTGTCGCTCACCCCCTGTACGATGCGCTCGCGCGTGTTCACGTTCTGTTGGCGGCGGGCCGCCACACGAACGTCGGCGTACGAGGCGCCGCCCGACTTGGCGACGTCGAGCGCCGCCTGCATGAGGGCCTTGATGGCCGGGTCGTCGGCCGACGGCAGGTCGGACGAGATGAGGCTGGGAGCGGTGATCAGCGAGGCGGAGGGAGCCGAGGCGGAGGCTGATCGCGAGGCGACCAGACTACCGGCAGCCACGGCGGCGCTGGCCTTGAGGAACTCGCGGCGGGAGCGTGTCATGAGCAGATCATGAGCAGGGCGGGAGGAGACGCGGACAGACCACGGGCGTGTCCGGGAGGAAGCGACGGTCGTCGCAACTTACGCGTCCGATGCCGGTCCTGTTGAGTACCACCCTCGGGTGAGCCAAGCGCTCGATTTCGCGGTAGCTTCCGCGGAGCGGGCCCGCGCTATCGCGCTGGGCTCCGTCCCTCACGTTTACGCCGTTTGGAGCTACTAGACCATGCCCCTGCTCCGTCGTCCCTCGCTGGCCGTCGCCGTCCTCGTACCGCTGGCCTTCCCGCTCGTGCTGTCGGCCCAGATCCTCCAAAAAGCGCCGGGCGCGCCCGTCACGCTCACGCCGGCGCAGCGGGACGCACGCGCGATTTATCAGGAGATGGTCGAGATCAACACCGTCGATTCCGTGGGATCGACCACAAAGGCCGCCCAGGCCGTCGCGGCCCGCTTCAAGGCCGCAGGCTTCCCGGCTGGCGATATTCACCTGGTGGGCCCTCCCAGCGCCCCTACTAAGCAGAATCTGGTGGTGCGCTATCGCGGCAAGGGTCGTGGCAAGCCCATTTTGCTGCTCGCCCATCTCGACGTGGTGGCCGCCATCCGCAGCGATTGGCCGCGCGACCCGTTTACGATGACGGAACAGGACGGCTACTTCCTGGGGCGCGGCGTGGCCGACGACAAGTCGATGGCGGCCATCCTCACCGCCAACCTGCTGCGCTACAAGAAAGAAGGTTGGGTGCCGGAGCGGGATCTCATTCTCGCGCTCACCGCCGATGAAGAAGGCGGCGGCGACAACGGCGTGAGCTGGCTGATCGCCAATCATCGCGAGCTGATCGACGCTGAGTACGCGATCAACGAAGGGGGCGGCGGCACCCTGCAAGACGACAAGCCACTATTCCACTCGATTCAAGCCGCGGAGAAGGTGTACAACGACTACACGCTGACCGTGCTCAACACCGGCGGCCATTCGAGCGTGCCGCGCAAGGACAACGCGATCTACTCGCTGGCGTCGGCCCTCTCGCGCATTCAGCAGTACACGTTCCCGGTCGAACTCAACGACGTGACGCGTCCGTTCTTCGAGCAGACGGCCAAGGTGGAAATGCCTTCGATCGCGGCCGCCATGAAGGCACTGGTCGCCAACCCGGCCGACACGGCAGCGGCGCGTATCATCTCCACCGATCCGCGCTACGCGTCGATGTTACGCACCACGTGTGTGGCCACGCGACTGTCCGCCGGACACGCCAACAATGCGTTGCCCCAGACGGCCACCGCCAACGTGAACTGCCGGATCGCCCCCACGAGTACGGGCTCGCAGGTGAAGGTTACGCTCGAACGCATCATCGGTGACGCGGCGGTGAAAGTCACGGGCTCACGCGAGGATCGGAAAGACGGCGCCCCGGGGGCGATCAACGCCACGTTGCTGCAAGCCACCACGCAACTCACGAACACGATGTTCGGCGGCGTGCCGGTGATTCCCACCATGAGCACCGGTGCCACGGATGGCTATCGGCTGCGCGCCGTGGGCATCCCGACCTACGGCGTCAGCGGCATCTTCTCGTCGCCCGGCGAAACCAACGCGCACGGGCGCGACGAGAAGTTGCGCGTGAAGAGCTTCTACGACGGACTCGACTTCCTGTACGCACTGGTGAAGCAGGTGGCCGGTCCGAACGCCGGCAGGCCAATTTCCTGACTAAGCCTTCATGCCAGGTTCGCTGTCGATCACGGCGCGCGCGATATCGACCATGCGCACCGAGCGATCCTGGCTGCTGCGCTGCATGATCCGATACGCCTCCTGTTCGCTACTACCGGTGCGGCGCATCAGCAAACCCTTGGCGCGTTCGATCAGCTTGCGCGCTTCGAGCTGCTCCTTGGCTTCGGCCGCCTCACGACGGGCCGACAGCAGCTCACGCGCTCGCGTGACCGCCATGCGTAAGGTGGCATCGAGCGCGGCCGGCGGCGTCGGCTTGGGCAATAACGCCACTGCGGTGCTGCGCAGCACGTCGGCCGAGCTCATCGTGAGAGACAGATCGCCCGTGATGAGCACCACCGCGGTCCCGGGCAGCGCCGCCGCGATCTCTTCCGCAGCCTGGACGCCACTGGCGCCGGGCATGTGCATATCGAGCAGCACTGCATCGGGCGTGAACTGCTGCGCCTTGGTGATAGCCTCCGTTCCGCTCTCGACCTCAGCGACCACCATGTGACCGAGCACACCAAGGAGGTCGACGAGGGTAGACCGCTCGAGCGCGTTATCTTCAGCCACCAATATGCGAATGGTCGACGGCAAATCCGACATTTGTTACTCGTTTGAAGAAGCGGGAGCAAAGACTCCCGCAATGTGAGCCTGCAATTCGGCGGCGCGCAACGGCTTACGGAGGACAAATGCCGCGCCGTGCGACTGACCGGTATTGACCATGGGTTCCCATCCGGTAATCACCCCGACCCGTACGTCAGGGGCCTCGCGACGAACATACCGTAGCAGGTCCCAGCCGCTACCGTCGGGTAAGCCGACATCCGTGAGGAGGAGATCGTACGGAGTGCCAGCACCGCATGCGAGGTTTTCCCGCGCGTCGGCACAGGTGCTCACGGCGTCTACCCGGTGGCCATCGGCTTGGAGGATGCGTCGCAGGAACTCGCGACCGTCGTCATGGTCCTCGACCACGAGGATATACTTCGGGACCACCGCCTGAGGCGCGACGGCTGGGGCCGCCTCCCGTTGTGCGGTAGTCCCAACGGCACGAGGTAGACGCAGTGCAACTTCTGTTCCACGTCCGGGAACCGACGAAATCGTCGCCGTGCCACGGTGCCGACGGGCGATGCCGTACACCTCGGCCAACCCCAGTCCCGACCCTTTCGACCCCTTCGTCGTGAAGAACGGCTCGAAGGCCCGCTCCTGCACATCGGCACTCATCCCCGCACCGGTGTCGCGGATCGCGAGACAAGCGTCGGCCCCTTCCTCGAACGTGCGCATGGTGAGCGTCCCTCCCGCGGGCATCGCGTCGACCGCGTTCTGCACGAGATTGAGCAGCGCTTCACGGATCTCGCCCGGCAGCCCGCGCGTGTGGACCGCGGGCGCGAACTGGCGCTCGATGCGGATCGCTCCGCTCTCGCTCGATCGACGCAAGCGCATCGGTTCGGTGAGGTCGAGCACCTCCTCGGCCAGTGCCGTCAGCTCGACCGGCTCGTCGCCACCGGCATGCACCGGCTCCTGCCGGATAAAGCGACCCACCCGTGACGCGGTCGCGGCCCCGATCTCCGCCGCCTTGTGAATGCGATCAGCATAGTCGCGCACGGCATCGGGCGACTCGGCGTAGTGCCGCAGCAGATACGCCGCCGCCATGATCGGATTGAGCGCGTTGTTCACATCGTGCATCACGCCGGCCGCCAGCTGCCCAACCGCGCTCAGCCGACGTTCGCGCAGACGATCTTCCTGTGTCGCAATCAGCGCGCGCGAACGCGCTTCCACCAGCTGCTCGAGGTGTTCGCGCTCACGCGCGACCTGCTGATGCAGCTCGGCCTCGCGCGTTTCGCCCTGCCGGAGCTGGCGTTCGAGGCGCTCACGATCGGTGACGTCACGATCGAGCAGCACCACGCCCGTCACGTCCTGCTGTTCGTTGCGGATCGGCGAGGCAAACGACTCGATTATGCGCTGTGCACCGAGACGCCGCACTTCGAGCAGCTGCCGCCGCACCACGTGGCCGGCCAGCGCACGCATGGCCGGCGAATCGAGAAACGACAGCGGACGGTTGTTGGCGACATCGTGCGGTGCGTCGAACTCCCACAACTCGCGCACCGTCGCTGGCGGTCGCGTGGGATGCTCGAGGTCGGCCAGCCCGTTCGTCTTTAGAATGCGCCCCGCCACATCGGTGATTCGCACGGCGGAGGGCTTGAGATCCATCAAGGTCGAGAGCTCGCGGTCGACCCGTGCCGCCTTGGAGCGCTGTTCGTCCTGTGCCGTCGCATCGGTGGCGGTGAGCAGCAGCAACGTGTGATCGAACGACACCGCGCGCACATCAACCATGCGCCCCTCGCGACCGATCGGCAGCTGTTGCGTGGTCGGCGCTTCTCCCGCCAGCACGCGCTCGAGTAGTGCGACACCGGCCGACCCCAACGGCAGGAGCACGACGTTGCTCGACTGCGACGACAAGGGCGCGCGGGCATCGACCACGAACCAGTCGCGCCCCAGCGTATTGACCGCATACAGCATCCCCGAACGCAGAAAGAGCGCCGCGGCCGACGGCAGCGCCTCCAGCAATGCCGTCGCACGCGCCGGATCGGGCGCGCCATCATTCGTTGAATTCTGCGTATCCATCTGGTACAAGAGTAGCGACGATTGGTCCCACCCGTCAAACGTGTCGGCGGCAGGCAACGGCCCACCGGCAGCGTGATTTGCGTCCGACCAGTAGCTTGGTGCTATGTCTCCTTCGTTTCGCTCGACACTCTGGCGGGTCCTGCTCGTGCAGGCCGTCACGCTGGCACTGCTCGGGTACCTGCAGTCGCGCTACACCCTGATCACGCCGTAGGCCTGATGCATTGGATCAACTGGGCCATCGTCGCGGCGTACCTGACCATCGTGGTCTTCGACGGCCTGCGCCGCACGCGTGGTACCACGAACATCGAAGGGTACTTCCTCGCCAATCGCAGCCTCCCTTGGTGGGCAGTCGGCCTGTCCGTCATGGCGACGCAGCTCTCGGCGGTGACCCTGATCGGCACCACCGGCCAAGGTGCGACCGACGGCCTACGCTTCGTGCAGTTCTACTTCGGACTGCCGATCGCGATGGTCATCCTCGGGGTCACCATCGTGCCGTACCTGCACGGCGCGAAGGTGTACACGGCGTATGAGTTCCTCGAGAAGCGCTTCGACGCCAAGACGCGCTCACTCACGAGCTTTCTGTTTCTCCTCTCGCGCGGCATGTCCTGCGGCACCATCCTCGCCGCTCCGAGCGTCGTGCTGTCCGCGATCTTCGGGTGGGATATCACGTGGTGCGTGGCCCTGATCGGCATTCCCACGGTGATCTATACCGTGCTGGGCGGCGTGCAGGCGGTCACCTGGGCCGACGTGAAGCAGATGTTCGTGATCGTCGGCGCGTTGACCGCGATCGTCGTGGTGCTCATTGTGCGCATGCCGGTTCCGTTGGACAACGCGCTCGAGATCGCCGGCGCCACCGGCCGTCTGCGCGTCTTTGATTTCTCGTTCAACCTCTCGGAGACGTACACGTTCTGGTCGGGGATCCTCGGCGGCACGTTCCTCATGCTGTCGTACTTCGGCACCGATCAGAGTCAGGTGCAACGTTACCTCGCCGCCAAATCGGTCGACGAAGCGCGCAGTTCGCTGCTGATGAGCGCATACTGGAAGATCCCGCTGCAGGCACTGATCCTGCTCATCGGCGTGCTGGTGTTCCTGTTCTATACGTTCACGCCGGCACCGATGCTGTTCAATCCGCAGCACAGCGCTCAAGTGCAGCAGAAGGAGCCGGCCACGTTCGCCGCGCTCGAGGCACGCTACTCCACGGCCATCACGCAGCGCGACGCCGCTGCACGCCAGGCGTCGGCCGATATCGACCGCGGCTCGGATGCCGCCACGACCAGCGCCCTATTTGCCTTCCGGAGTGCGGACTCGTCGGTGAACGTGGTGCGCAAGGAGGCGCTGGCCGCAGCAGGGCGCGTGACCGGTGAGGCGTCGCGTGATGTGAACTATATCATCCCGCGCTTCGTACTCGACCATTTGCCGCTGGGCTTCGCTGGTGTCTTCCTTGCCGCCGTGCTCGCCGCCGCCATGTCGAGCATCGCCGCCGAGCTGAACTCGCTGTCCACTGCCACCGTGGTGGATTTTTATCAGCGATGGTTCAGGAAAGAAGGCAGCGACGCGCACTTCCTGTTCGTCTCGAAGGCCTCCACTGCCGTGTGGGGCGTGTTTGCCTGCGTCGTGGCCGTGTACGCCGCCAACCTCGGCTCACTGATCGAAGTCGTGAATCGCTTCGGATCGTTCTTCTACGGCTCGATCCTCGGCGTGTTCATCCTCGCCATGATCCCGCGCACGAAGGCGCTCGGCGCGTTCGTTGGACTGTTGAGCGGCATGGGCGCCGTCGCCGCCGTGTCGCTCGGGGTGCCCAGTGTGAGCTTCCTGTGGCACAACGTGATCGGGGCGGTGGTGGTGGTAGCGGTTGGTACAGGTTTGAGTGTGGGCGGGGGGACGAGGATGGAGGAACAGCAAACCCCCTAGGAAGCAGTGGGGAGGGTTTCAGGAAGCAGGGAGCAGGCGTCGTTCCCCTGCCTCCTGCCTCCTGAGACCCTCCTTCCTCTTTCCTGGGGAGTTCGAGTTCGTCGTCCTCTCGGACGTGTCTTACATCTTCGGCTGCCCCACCACCGCCCCCCCGGCCACCAGATTCGCCAGTATCCTTGCCGCACCCGGCACGCCGTTCGGTAGCTGGCGGAACAGCGCCAGCGTGACGTACACATAGCGTCCCTTACCCAGTGGGGCCACGAGTACACCGCCCTGCTGTACGGGCTCGTTCGGATCGTTCATCGCGAGCAGCGGTGTGTAGCGCTTGTCGAACGTGCTCGGCATGTACGTCGCGCGTTCCTGTGCCCAGTCGGCCCAGTCGGCGGCGCCGATGCGGTTGGGGCCGATCAGCAACGGGTGCGCGGGCTGTAGCACGGTCACCGGTGCCTGCTCCATCGTGACGCGCGCCGCCGGGCGCGTCCACTGCATGGGGTACGGCAGCACGCTCGGGAATCGGTTCATATCCTGGGCACCATACTGCACCACGAGTGTGCCGCCCTTGTTGGCGTAGTCGAGCAGACGCCCGTTGTTTCGCACCAGCGCATCGCTGGCTTCATAGGCGCGCGGTCCTACCACGATACTCGTGAAGCGCGAGAGGTCCGTGCTGGTGATCATCGACGGTTCGATCTTCTCCACCGCGATGTCGAGCTGTTCGAGCGCTTCGAGTCCGGTGTCACCGACGCCCTTCACGTAGCCCACGCGAGCGCGCGGCGGCAGCTTCACGACTACCGCCGAGAGATACATGCCGGATCCGCCGTACAAACGCATCGGCGTGATGTGGTCATACTGGATATTGAACACGCTGCGCGTGCTCATCGCACCATCGTGCAAAGCGAGCGCGATCAGCTCCAAGCGGCCTTCCTTCACGACACCGCGCACACGGAACGTGAGTATCATGACGCCATCGGGACCCAGCGTGCGTGTTCGCTCCACCGAGTCGGCCTTGAGCCCCTCGGGAAGCTCCAACTTCACCGACACCTTGGTGTCATGCGGATACGACGACTGAATACGCACCGGCACGATGCGCTCAACCGGCACGCCGGCACGGATGTACTCCATCGTGCTGCCAAGATTCACCGTGATTCCAGGCACCGCTGACACGGGCACCTGCTGATCGCCCTTGATGGGATCGGCGAAGCGATACACCACCGGCTCGTTCAGCGTTACCTCTTCGCCGGCAATAGTGAGCTGGGCCTGCACCATCGTGGCGCGCTGCTCCTGTTGCTGCGCTTCGTTGCGCGCGTCGATCGGTTCCTGAAACCAGTCCTGCTGCTTGCGCCCCAATGCACGCCACCACGGCGAGTTCGCCTGAAACGCGACGGCCCAACGGTTGAGTACCGCCGCACTGTCTGGGCGGATTGTCACGTCACCCGTTTCTCCCGCACGCCGACCAAGGCCCGCCACCAACGCATTCACCAGCTGCACCGGCGCGCGACCACGATTGAACACCGTGATCGTGACCGGCAAGGAATCGTTCACCGCAACCTTCACCGCCTCGCGCACGGGAAACGTGGCGCGTGGAGCCGTGGCTTCCACCGCCACACCCGCCGCCAACACGAGGGAGCGTTCGGCGCGATCAATCGTGGTCACGAGGGCATCCCACAACGCCGGCGGTGCTTCGCCCGATGCGCGGCGAGATAAACTCGAGGGCGCGCCCGGGCTACCGGCGATCAGGATGCCCGGGCCGCTGCCGCTGGCGTTGCGCACCGCGCGAAACTGCCGGAGTGCCTGCGCCAACGGGACGACGATGGGTGACGGGTCATCCGCGCGATACGAGACGCGCGCCGCCGCGATCGTGCGCAGCGCCGAATCGAGCATCGGCTGCGCCGACGCCGGAACCCTCGTCCGCAGTGCCGTCCACGTGGTATCGATACCGTCGAACAACGACTGCTCATTGCGCGCCATCTCCGGCCCGACCCGCGTGGCCTCACGCGACAGATACCCGAGGATCGTGCCCTTCCGTTGCAGTACGCCAAAGCCTTGCGACTTGTGCTGCGACCGACTCTCGGCCGCGATCTCGTAGTAGCTGCGGCCAAGTAGCGGGTCGTATTCACCCACGTTCACGCGCAGCGTGGCCGAATCGGGCGTCTGGCGCGCGCTGCGATAGAACTTCTGCGGCGTCCACGGCAAGCCGAAGCCCTGCACCGGGAACCGCACCGTGTCGGCGGCCAGATCATACGCTTCGCGTGCCAGCAGCCCCGACACCTGATGATGCCCGTGCCCGTCACGCGGCGTGCCACTGAAGAACGCCACCATCACGTGTGGGCGAAACGCGCGTACGACACGCACGACATCGCCGAGAATCGAATCCTTCGGCCAGTGCGTGTAGGTCTCTTCGGCGTTCTTGCTGAAGCCGAAATCGTAGGCACGGGTGAAGTATTGTCGGCCGCCATCGATACGGCGCGCCGAGAGCAGCTCCTGCGTACGGATCGCGCCGAGCGCTTCGCCCAGTTCGTTGCCGAGCAGATTCTGTCCGCCGTCACCGCGCGTGAGCGACAGGTACGCGGTCTCTACATGACGTCCCTTGGCCAGCCACGCGATCAGCGGCGTGTCTTCGTCATCGGGATGCGCAGCAACGGTGAGCACGCGCCCCGTGGTGCCAAGCCCAGCGAGGGTGGAGCCCAACGCTGCGGCGCCGCGATCGAGCGTCACGTTCTGCGCGGATATGGTGCGGCCACCAGCGACCAGCGCCGCGGCAATAGCCGCGGCGCTGGTCATCATCTGGTGGACTCGGGTGCGCCGAAGCGCCTTCACTGCCCCACCTGCATCGCTGAGCGCTCCACGGCCACTTCGCCGGTTTCCATGACCATCGCAATGATGCGCGCCTGTTCGGCCTGATGCGCATCCATGTAACCTTCAGCCGGGCTCGCACGCTCGGGACGTCCCACATAGCGCACACCGACCGATGCACCGGCCGACGCGCGCAGGCGCGGCTGCACATACGTCCACGCA
>Ga0105046_10014433_pt1 | contig 12177 bp, 12 predicted proteins | sample MAT03_FD_78385 | JGI IMG/M metagenome (GOLD analysis project Ga0105046, IMG submission 78385) | Freshwater microbial communities from Lake Fryxell liftoff mats and glacier meltwater in Antarctica - MAT-03 (megahit assembly) | ecosystem: Environmental > Aquatic > Freshwater > Ice > Liftoff...
CCAATGATTTGGCTATCAAAACCGCGATAAATACCACTAGTTGGCTCCATGGTATAACCCACTTGTAATTAAAGAATAAGCTATAAATTCATTATAATTAAATTAAATTATAATTAACAATATATATTTTTACATTAAAAAGGTTAGATTATTGAATTTAGGTAATCATAATGATATATTAATAGATATTTGGGTTCATCGCGAGAAATGAGTACCTCAATTATGTAAATTAAGATTATATAATTTACATAAGTGAGGTACTCATTTCTCGCGATGAACCGTATTTTTCTAAATGGCAGATTACCATCGTGGCTTATGATCTTTTGCAAGGAGGCTATTATTTTGCATGCTTTCATAAATAGAGGGATTCTTGATAACTTCAGGTTTTAAAACTTTTTCCAAGTAATCATCCACAGATTGAGAGGGTTCGCCGTTATGTTTTGTGCGATAAAGATCTATTGAACGCTCAAGAAACGCTTCTTCCAAGTGAGATTGAAGCCAGGTATCCATCAGATGGGCGACCGTCGATGAAATAACTTCTTCAAAATCATTTATTTTGCGATTGGCTAATTTCTCTCTTATTTTTTTTACATCCACAACCTTGTTAAACAAGCTGACAATGTTAGGTGCTGTTATAGAAAAAAAATTTAAATTAAATTTGTCATCCAACTTTTTTAAGTATTTAGCTTTAAGATTATTTGCAAGCTGATTTGTGGCTTCGTTTAAATGAGGTTTGCTTTGGATAAATTTTGGAAGGGCAAATTTATTTTGTAAATCATTTCTATAGTGAATAACTTCCTGTTGGATGATCTTTCTTTTGTCTACATTTGTCAGTAAATAAGATTTTAGACGCAGAAGTTCTTGGTTTTCATTTTTTTTATCAAGTTTCGTAATCACGCTATCATATAATTTATAACCACTTCCAGAATTAATTGAGTTTGTTAAATAGTAGGACAAACTAAGCAAAAACCAAGGAATAGTAAGGGTTGCAGTGCAGGGAATAAAAAAACTAGAGACAAAAAAAGTAACAGCTAAAGCCGGTAGCATTACTTGAGAGAAAATTCTATAATTTTTTTCCTCGCCTTTTGCTTTCACAACTGTTTTAAAAGAAATTTTGAAAACCTTAAAAAGGCCATCTTGATTTTTTATAAGCGCCCCAAAAGTTCCCGCCAATTGAGCAAGAGTTAAATTTCTTTGCTCTAATATAATGTTTTGCAAATCATGCCCACGCAGGATACTGATGATCAAGGCTGTCAGTTTTTCATGACCATTAGGAATTTTTCTTGCGATTTCTTGTGCTAAAATTGTTACACCGGCACCCGTTGCAGCATTTAAAGCAAAGCTTGCAAATGAAGGGAAATTTCCGCGTAATCCTTTTGTGGTCGTTTGGATCGCTGTGGCAAGCATGGGGCTATAACTTATAAAATCTGCAAGGGCTCTGAATTTTAGCAATTTTTTATCTTCGATTTGAACACGGTCTGAACATAGCCCTAAGGCATCCAAAAATATTTTAGTATAAATCATTGCATTAATGGAGTTTAAAATGCAGCGACTAGGCTCTTCACCTAATAAAACAGAACAGGTGAGGGCTATGTCTGCTCCAAGAAGACTTGCAATTCTTGGATGATCTTTTGCCCAAATTATAAAATCATTCATTTCTTCTTGGATGTGGGTTGGAAAATCATGGGCTGATATCGGGCTGTTTAGCCATTCTTTTACTTCATGAATCATCGAATAACCGGCATCGGCCAACATTTTCTTTTGAACAATAATTTCTTTAGTTAATGGGGGAGTGTAGAATATGGAAAGAAATTCACTTTTAATGAGTTCCTTGCATGTTTTGATATTTGGAGTTTTGCAATACTTGTCAAAGTATTTTTGATAGTATAGGTTTAATTCGCGGTTAGAATCTTCATAATTGTTCATCTGCAAAATAGTTAGCTTATCGTTTTTCAAATGCAAATTATTTTCTGCAATAACCTCGATGATTCTCATTAAGACTTCATTGTAGATTGATAATGAATTGTAATTTTTTCTATCGGGTGGAATTTCGTTGGCAGCATCTTTTTTTAATTTTTTTAAGTCTAAAATTCTGCGACTAAATTTTTCGTTGAAAATCCAGTATTTTGGGTCGTTGTCATCTAATTTAGTCCCTAAAGATGATAATTTTAGTTGATTGGGGTTGTATTTGTATGGATTTGGCTGTATGATCATGTCACTTTTTCTTTTTAGGATAAAATTTAAAAGAACTAATAATAAACTGCAACTTAAATGAAATTTTAATCATGGAAATAACGACCTATTATACGTACATAAAAACACACCACGAATATATCCCTGTTTTGAGTAGTCTGACGAGTGCAATTAAAATTTTTCTGTTTGTCTTCTGTGACAATGAAGATCTATTTATAAAAAAACATCAATACCGAAGTTTAAAAAAAAATAGCATTTCACGATCGTTGCTACTACTTATACCCCTAGTAGGAAACTTTTTCATAGCACTCTATGATTTTAAAAAGCAACAGCAAGCAGATTTTGCTTTAAAAATTGTTCAACTTAATGGCCTCGCTCTTGCAAATTTGTCAAAAAAGAAAAGAGATACTGAAAAGTATGTAAGAGCTGCGATCAAACAAGACATCCGTGCGTTATCTCTTGCATCTTTAAGATTAAGAAATAACCTTAAATTTATTGAAGAAATGGTTTTTGAAAACAGATCAATTTTTGGCTTTGCTGGTGACACTATTCGAAAAGATTCCAATTTCATTTTTGATAAAATGATAAACTATGACCTATCTATACTAAAATATGCCCATAATGATATCCAACGTGATGAAAATTTCATGATATCTGCCATGGAAATAGATAGGGGAGCCCTAAAAAACTCCAAAATTTTAAGGAAAAATGAAGCCTTTATAAAAAAGGTTGCAAATCTTAAAAAGTTTAACGAAGACTTTCTTTTGCTTGCACATAAAACTTTAAGAAAGAAACAAAGCTTTATTAAAGAGCTGATTCAGATCAATCCTAATTTTCTTAAAATTGCGCATATGGATCTTCGTATGGATGAGGCTTTCATGAAAGAGCAGATCATCAAAAATCCAAAAACCTTGATCTATTCTCCACTACGAGCAAATCCCGATTTTGTTGCAAAAATGATGAAAATAACTTTAAATGTGTTAGAATTTGCAGATGATGCGATCAGAAACGATAAAGCTTTTTTAAATCAATTTCCTCAAGAGGAATTCAAAGTCTTGCAATATGCTCATATTAGCTTAAGAAGAGATCCTAGTTATATCAGGGAGATGGTTCTACAAAATAAATTGTCTCTTAGATGGTTTGACAAAACTTGCAAGCAAAACTTTGAAACTGTTCTTTTGTTTGTTGAATATGGAGGAATAGAAGAGCTTCAATGGGCATCTTCCTTACTGAAAAAAAATCGTGAACTTGCAAAGTCATGCATCACATTAAACCCAAAGGCATTGCTTTTTTTTGATGAATCGATCAACACAAACGTTCCCAATTTGCTTGAATTGGTCGAGATCAATCCTGAAGTCATCAATTTCATTATCAAAAAAATTCAAGCGCAAGAAGAGTTTTTTGAGGCATGCGTAATTAAAAACTTAAAATCCATGCAATTTTGCCCATTTGTAAATGAATTGGAAAAATACACTTCTTTTGTTTTAAAAATGATTGAAAAACACCCAATTATAATGAATTGCGTTGCTAAATCTTTGAGAGACAATTATATCTTTATTCGAAAAGCCATGTACATTAATTTTGAGATATTAAAATATTGCAATAAAACTGTAAGAAATGATTCTAATTTGTTTTTTGAGGTAATGTTAAAAAATCCGGCAAATTTAGCATTTGCACACCCATCCTTAAAGGCAAATGCTGCATTTATCTTAAAATTCATAAAAAAAGATTCAACTTTTTGGTCTAATTATAATATAGAATTAAATTTTAATGCGATCAGACCCTATATTGATGCATCACTCATGCATGATAAAATATTTACCGATGAAATGAAAAAACTCGATTTGCTCGATGACCTCACAAACTATTTCCTGTATAGAAACAACGATAATTTGTAAATGTTACCCTTTAACTGATTGGATTGGCGGGGGAAAGGTATGTAAAATCCTGGTCGGACCAAAGTAAAGAATTAAAACAGGTGAGCTGTTTTTTAGTTGAAAGGAACAAGCAAATTGGTTATAATAATTTTTTACAAAACAAAGGCCAGCGATTATTATGTTAAAAAGCATGACGGCTTATGCAAGAGCTTCCACAGAAAAGGCTATCGGCCGAGTTATTGTCGAAATTCAATCGGTCAATCGAAAGTTTCTAGAGGTGAATACTCTACTGCCCCAAGAATTAATTAGCTTTGATACAGACATCAAAAAATGGGTAGGGGAGTCGATTACACGAGGTCAGATCAACTTTAAACTTTTTGTTAATTATGAAAATGTTTCGCCCGTTACTATTAAGCCTAACTTGCCGTTAGTACGCCAAATTAAAGATGCTTGGGACCAGATCGCAAAAGAATTGAACGTAAATGAGCCCTTTAAGTTAGACCTTCTACTTCAAGAAAAAAGTATATTCCTCTATACCGAAGAATTTGGCGACAAGGAAGAATACAAATTAGCTATTCATGAGACTTTAAGTTTAGCCATAAATGATTTAATTAAAATGAAAAAAATTGAGGGTGCTAATCTTGCTAAAGATATTAGCCAGCGCATCGATCACATTCATAAATTGGTTGAACAAATTGAAATTCAAGCACCAAATGCCACAAAAAAACTAAGGGAAAAACTTCTTGAAAAAATGAATGAAGTGCATCTTGGTTTTATTGAACATGAAGATAGAATCCTCAGAGAAGTTTGCCTTTTTGCCGAAAAAGTGGATATTGCCGAAGAAATCACACGTTTAAGATCCCATTTAAATCAATTCACTGATCTTTTAAATAAAGATTTACCAACGGTTGGCAAAACATTAGAGTTTATCGTGCAAGAAATGAATCGCGAGACCAATACAATCGGGTCTAAGGCGTCCGAGGTGGAGGTTTCCAAACTTGTTATTGAAATGAAAAGTGAAATTGAAAGAATTCGAGAGCAAATACAAAATGTTGAATAATGTAAATTATAAAGCCCCAAAATTATTAGGTAATCTTTCAAGAGGGCACCTTTTTGTTGTAAGTGCGCCTGCCGGCACCGGAAAAACAACACTTGTCAAAAAATTAGTTAACGAATTTAGTTGCATCAAGTCATCCATTTCAACTACAACAAGACTTCCCCGTCAAAAAGAACAAAATGGAGTTGATTACTTTTTCGTTACGAGAGAAGTCTTCGAAGAGAAAATTGCACAAGGGGAGTTTTTAGAATATGTCGAGCTTTATGGCGATTATTACGGAACTTCTAAAAACAGCATAGAAACCTTGCTAACTGAAGGCAATCATGTTATGTTAGTTATCGACACAAGAGGCGGCTTAAAATTAAAAAAATTGATGAAGGCCACCCTTGTGTTTATTATGCCACCATCCTTAGAAGAGCTTTCGTTAAGACTTCACAAACGTAAAACTGAATCACAAGAGGTGATTGAAGAGCGTTTGAAATGGGCAGAGCATGAACTTGAAGATGCTAAGTATTACGATTATGCCATTGTCAATGACAATTTGAAAACAGCTTATGAAGCCCTTAAGAGCATTCTGATTGCTGAAGAGCATCGCATTATTTAAAAAAAATAGAGGAAATTAATGGAACATCAAGAAGATCTAACGAACGAACAAATTAAGAAAAAATTTAAAAGTCAATTTGAGCTTGTTGGCTATGCGATAAAACTTGCAGAAAACATGATCCAATCAGGTCGAGGACCAAGAGTAAAATCCGATTCCCAAAATGTTGCCATCCATATTTTAGATGAAATTAAATCCGGACTTGATAAATTCGAAGATATTCCAAAAGAAGTAAAAGCTGATCCATCCGATGCTATAAACGGCAGACCCTACCAAAGAGATTCTAATCAAAAAGATTCCGGCAGAGAAGACAGTAAAAATACAGAACGTAAGCGCACTCGTAAAATTTTAATGGATTAATCAAAAAAAAGTGGAAGCGTTCACATCTTATGATGTCGTCTTGTTTTCGTTAGCGATTTTATTTTGTTTTATGCTGCTTGTGGCTGTATTTTTTTTCGGCCTATGGGTGCAAAAACATCAAGTTTGTTTAAGTCCTTACACGAAAAAGCCGCTACGTCTTGGATCGACTATTCCCTATCAAACTGCAGAAAAAGTATTAAGGTACCTGTTTTTCATGCGTCAATATGATAATCGCATGTTTGACGTAAGAAAAGCAGCCTTTTGCCGAGAAACCGGAAGACTTTTTCCAAATGCCGTTTACTACTTCGACACCATGTTTGTAAATTGGTCTTTTTTAGAAAAACGGTATAAAGGATCTTACGTATCGTGGGGGAGTTTATCTGAAGAGCAAAAGAAAATGATTCAAGGTTGCCACTACAGTTTAGATGGCTATCAGACGGAATATTCATCAAGAAACTCATCTCCACGAATGATCGAGCCGGAACTTGCCCACTTAAAACCCGGCCCCCTTTACGTCGATCTGGAAACTAAGGTGCTTCTTGGCTGGAAACTGGTCACTGATACCTCATTAGAAGTTCTAGTCGTCCAAAAACCTATAGACCATTTGCTGTACTAGTTTTTCAACAAGAGAGATCAGATAAAAGTTTTAAGTGTAATTATAAGGCAGGCCGACAGCCTGCATTTCATTCGATTTTACCTAGGGCGTTGCCAAATGTCATCAACTTAAGGGTTTTGCAATACAAAACTTTGCGGCTTTTTGGAGTGCGGTGACTTGTCACCGCTCTGTTGCTCAAATCGACTCGTCGATTTGCTATTAATTCTGAATTTATATAAAAAATTCAGAATTAATGAACCCGACAAGTCGGGTTTAGGGTAGAGCGGTGACGAGTCACCGCACTCCAAATTAGCGAATTTTCTTAAGTTGATGACATTGGGCAACGCCCTAGGTGTAAATAAGTTAAAGTTGCAGGCTGTAGGCCTGTCTTATAATTGTTTTTTTAGAGATCGTGCGAATATTAAAAGAGAGAAAAATGAAAGAGAAAATTTTAATCACATCAGCACTGCCTTATGCAAATGGCCCTCTACATTTTGGTCATATTGCAGGTGCTTATTTACCGGCAGATTGTTACGCAAGGTTTAACCGCTTATTAAAAAATGACGTGCTCTACATTTGCGGTTCCGATGAACATGGTGTTGCCATCACGATGAGCGCAGATTTGGCAGGAAGAAGCCCAAAAGATCACGTAGACATCTTTCATGCTATCAATCAAGATTTTTTCAAGCAACTTAATATTTCTTTTGATCATTATTCAAGAACAACTTGGGAAGGTCACAATGAAGCAGTTTGTCAATACTTCCTTGATCTTTTACATAATGGCTTTATTGAAGAGCGTGTCACAGACCAACTTTATTCAGAAATAGATCAAAAATTTTTAGCTGACCGCTATGTAGTTGGAACCTGTCCAAAATGCGAATTTGCAGAAGCAAGGGGAGATGAGTGTCCAAAATGCGGCGCAAGCTACGAAACAACCGATTTAAAAAACCCACGCTCCAAACTTTCCAACGCTCCGCTAACTTTAAAAGCTACAAAACATTGGTTTTTACTTCTAGATAAATTTAAAGAGCGCCTGACAACATGGCTTGAGACCAAAGATTGGAAACCAAACGTTGTCAATTTTATAAAAGGGTACGTTAAAGATCTTCATGCAAGAGCCATCACTCGTGATTCCAATTGGGGTATTCCAATTCCATTGCCGGGAACGGAAGGCAAAGTCCTTTATGTTTGGTTTGATGCCCCGATCGGCTACATTTCAGCAACAAAAGATTGGGCTTTAAAAACCGGTAAAAAAGATGCTTGGAAAGATTATTGGTGCGATGAAAGCACAAAACTTGTGAATTTTATTGGAAAAGATAACATCCCTTTCCACGGTGCTATATTTCCTGCGATGACAATGGGGCAAAATCAGCCCTACAAGCTTGTTGATGAACTTCCTGCAAATGAGTTTTATAATTTAGAGGGCAGGCAGTTTAGCAAATCCGATGGTTGGTTTATTGATTTAAAAGAATTTTTTAAAACCTATACGCCGGATCAAATCCGCTATGCAATTGCCTCAAATGCACCTGAAACATCAGATTCAGAATTTACCTGGAAAGACTTTCAATTGCGCTGCAATTCGGACCTTCTTGGTAAATATGGTAACTTGGTCAATAGAGTTTTAGTTTTTGCAAAAAATAATTGCGATGGAAAACTGCCTCCCATGAGCGAACTACAGCCTGTAGATATTGAGTTTTTAGCTGCCGCAAAAAATCTAGTTGAGGAAGCCAAACAAAGCTTTAGTAAATTTAAAGTTCGACGTGCAAGCCAAATCGTAATGGAACTTGGCTCCCTTGGAAATATTTACTTTGACCATAAAAAACCATGGACCGCGGCAAAAGTAGAAGAATTGCGTCCTTCAATGCAAACAACGATTGCGTGTTGTATTGAATGTTTGAAATTATTAGCTTTGATTTCGTTTCCAATCATTCCGACAGCGGCAGAAGAAGTTTACCGACTGCTTGGTTTTAAAACAGAATTAAAAGATGCCGATTGGGAATCTGTTGTAAACAGTCAAATACAACTAAACACAAAGTTACAAGAGCCTAAAATATTATTTACGAGAATTGAGGAGAGTCAAATGGAATGCGAAATTGCTAAGTTAAAAGCGATGAGCGAAAGCGCAAAAAGTCAAGCAGATACTGGACAAGTTGTGGCCCAAGTTCAAGAAATCGCACCGTTAAAAACTTTAATTGAATATGATGAGTTTGGAAAACTAGACCTTCGAGTTGCAACTATTTTGGAAGTTACACCAGTTCCAAAAAGTAAAAAGCTTTTAAAAATTCAGGTGGATTTGGGCTTTGAGACGCGTACAATTGTATCAGGCATTTCTCAGTTTTACAAACCTGAAGATTTAGTCGGCAAAAAAGTTGTGGTTGTGGCCAATTTAAAACCTGCCACTTTAATGGGAGTTCAAAGTCAAGGAATGCTTCTTGCAGGTGAAGACGCTTCTGGCTTGGAAATACTTTCCATCGAAAATCTATCCAACGGCTCAACCGTTAGATAAAAATTTTGTCGATATTAATCTGGAGTGCTTAAGACTTAGTCATAGCTTTTTGCTCAAATCGACTCGTCGATTTGCCTTTCGCCAAATTTGCGATTGAGCGATTGGGGGACGGTTATAAAGGTTCTTTTCGAGCGCGTCTTTAGAAAATAGGGAGACATATTAGGGAATGTGATTTTTTTTTAATAAAACGATAGAAAATTAACATCCTAGCCCATACTAAGCCCAAGAGAGCTTGCGACTTAAAGGCGTGCTGGTGTGGTTCACACGAAATTAAAAACTAACTCCTTAAGGTGTTCCTCTCTTTTCTAACCGAGGATTATTCTTGAAGCAATTTCCCCCTCATCTCCGCTTCGTTAAACTAAAGATCAATCGATGTCAAATTTTTTAGACTTGTCAATTTTGATGATTCTTTAATTGTTCAAATAAGTAAAAGTTATCTTTTTACATAACATATATTATCAGACGTTAAAACTATTGATTCTCGTGATTCTGTATATCTGTTTACCCCGTGTGTATAAAGCCGCAAGGCGAATGGAACGCGGGGTCCTAACAAAAAAAATCAGCCGCGTTAGCGATTTAAGGATCATCACACATTATATTTCATTTTAATCGCTTTAAAGGTCTTCTTGCAATATGCTCGGAACATGGAAGAATGCTCATTATTTAACTGCTTGAATTAAAAATACTATGCGAATTTGTTGCAAGATCCCAATCATAGATGCGATCGCTAATTCAAAAATATATAAGACTCCCCTTTTTTTAAAAAAAGTTGACTTAATAATCTATTTTACTATTATGAACTTTGAAGGCGGAATAGATTTCGTCGCTAAATTTTTAGGAGCTAATTATGAAGAAAAATATTTTGAGTTACTTTTCTATGGCCCTTTTAATCGGGGTATTCTCGATTACAAATTTGAGTCTAAACGCGATGAACCACCAAATGGAGTCTAATATGATGAAAGCTAATATGAATCAAAACAGTACAAAAAATCTTGTAGAGATTGCTCAAGGAAACCCTGATTTTAATACCCTTGTAAAAGCGGTTATTGCAGCAGATCTAGTCTCGACTCTTCAAGGACAAGGCCCATTTACGATTTTTGCACCTACAAACGAAGCCTTTGCAAAACTTCCCCCTCAAACACTAGCGGATCTTCTTAAACCAGAAAACAAAGCAAAGCTTGCAGCGATCTTAACTTATCATGTTGTTGCAGGCAAAGTCCTTGCAGCTGATGTTAAAACATCTAAGGTCAAAACAGTCAATGGTAAAGAACTTGATATTAAAGTAAATGGTTCTGATGTAACAGTTAATGGCGTTAAAGTCATAAAAACAGATATCGTCGGTTCTAACGGTGTAATTCACGTGATCGATGGCGTTCTTGTTCCTAATTAAGTCTTAATCCCCCACAATGTTTGTGGGGGATTTTAAATCTTATTGAGTCTAAACTTCAAAGAACCCGCAATAAAAATTTAACATTTTCAGTGCAGGTTTTTTTAATTATTTAATTTGCAGATTTGTTTTCTTATTGATATGGGTTCTTGCACCATCTGCAGTAAGAGCAACACCTCTAAATTTTACCGAAGGAGCACCGCATGCTACTAACGCATCCAATGCCTACTTCTATAATAGCTTCTCTAAAATCATTTCAGTAATTCAAATTTAATATTAATTTACCTTAAACTTTAAATTTTGCCGCTTAAAGCCTCTTCCTTTGAAGATAACAGTTACACTTGTCATTTACGTATATTTTGATCATTGCATATATTTTGTATATTATGTACAATAAGTATATAGACAAATACAAGGAAGTGATAAATGGGGGTTGCTATGGAAACCATAACATCAAAAGATATTAGAGAACACCTTTCGGATGTTCTTAACAAAGTGGCTTATAAAGATCAAAAGTACATTATTACTAGAAGCGGAAAAGACGTTGCCGTTATTCTTTCAATGGAGGAATGGGGTCTAATTGAAAAGATGATGCAAAAAATGGAAGATGAAGAAGACGTTCGAGATGCTGATCAAGCACACGCAAGATATATAAAAGAGGGTGCAATCCCCTTTGACCAAGCAATGAAAGAGTTAGGTCTATAATTCATGTATGACCTTGAAATAGACAAGAAAGCTTTGAAGGAACTTAAGAAAATTCCAGATTCCGATCAGGAAAAAATCACTAAGAGGATTAACGCTCTTAAAGAAAATCCAAGACCTGTAGGCTACGAGCCACTTCATGGAACTTTATCAGATTACTATCGGATAAGATTTGGAAATTATCAGATTGTCTATGAGATTTTTGATAAAAAATTAATTGTTTTTATATTTAAGATTGAAGGGCGTGGTAGCGTCTATAAAAATAAATAACGCTTAACGAAATGGTTCACATTCTAATCTATTCAATTAACAAGTATTTAGTTGCTTTAATGATTTAAAAAGGAAGCTATTAAATGACATCAAAAAAAATTACAATTCGTGAATATAAAGCTGAAGATGCCGAGGATCTGGCAAAAATTTACTATAATACTATTCATGAATTCAATATTCAAGATTACACTCAAGAACAAGTTAACGTTTGGGCTCTTAAAAGCAGTCTTGAGACCACCTACTGGTCAAAGAAGTTAGAAATAAGCAAGCCTTTTGTTGCGATTTTAGATAATACAATAGTAGGTTTGCTGAATTTGAACCTGATGGACACATTGATTGTTTTTACTGTCATCACGAATGGATTGGCTATGGAATAGGTCATGCTTTAATGAACGCCATTTATGAAAAAGCAAAGCAAAAAAAATTCTGCGGATATTTGCAGAAGTTAGCATTACAGCGCGCCCTTTATTTGAAAAACAAGGCTTTATTACAACCAAAGAGCAGACAGTTGTACTAGAAGGCGTTCAGCTAACCAACTTTAAAATGGAAAAAAAATTCAATGATCATTCAACAGTATTAGATGAGAACATAAAAATACCCGCAATAAAATTTTAACATTTTAGCGGGTA
>Ga0105046_10014434_pt1 | contig 12177 bp, 12 predicted proteins | sample MAT03_FD_78385 | JGI IMG/M metagenome (GOLD analysis project Ga0105046, IMG submission 78385) | Freshwater microbial communities from Lake Fryxell liftoff mats and glacier meltwater in Antarctica - MAT-03 (megahit assembly) | ecosystem: Environmental > Aquatic > Freshwater > Ice > Liftoff...
GATCGACAAGCGACTGGATGCGCTCGCTGTGCGTTTTGGCGTTGCTTATCAGGCAAAAACGCATTGAAGGTAAGCAACAGTCCTACAGCAACGGCGCTAACAATCTCAATGGCGCACTCAAGGTGTCGCGCAACCAACCCACACGTTTGATGCGCTGATCGCAATCGGGCAGCAGTGAGCGAATGTAGCTACCAACGTCGGCGATTTCGTTGTGCGAGTAGAAAATCGTCATGACTTCGTAATTCAAAAACAGGCTACGGGCGTCTAGATTGGCGGTACCGGCGGCGGCGGCGCTGTCATCTATCAACATTAGTTTGGCGTGCAACATGCGCGGTCGGTAAAAGTGCACGTGTGCGCCGCAGTGGCTAAGTTCGCGTAAATAGTTGGTGCGTACCCAATCAACGATTAGATTGTCTGAGCGTTTTGGCACCACGATCAGCACGTCCACGCCGCGCCTAGCGGCAAGTGCCAAGGCATTTTGCAGCGCTTCGTCAGGCACAAAATATGGGGTTACTAACCAAAGCCTGCGCCGCGCGGTAAAGCACGCGGACAGGACCGCGCTGTACCAGGTGTCATCGCGCATATCCGGCCCGCTGGGAACAATTTGCACGCGCGCGTTGATGCGCGCCAGTTCACCCCGGATTGGCGGCTCGGACAATGCCGCTTGTAGCGTGTCTGCCACCGCAGGACTTAGACGTTCGCCGGTTGCGAACTGCCAGTCCGACAGGGCGATATTTTCTAACGCGCGCGCAGCCGGGCCTTCAATGGAAAAGCTAAAATCTTGCCAGGCGCAAGGAACATGCAGTGCGCTCAAATAGCATTGCGCGATATTGCGCCCGCCCGACCAAGCGAATTGGCTGTCGATCGCCACGATTTTACGGTGGTTGCGCAAATTTGCGACGCGCAGCGCCAGCAAACGGGTGACCGGGCGAAAGCGAATCAGCTGACCACCAGCGGCGCGCAAGGCACGCGCGGCGGCCGAGCGCAGCGCAATCGAGCCAATATCGTCCACCAGCACCTTTACCTCAACGCCTGCGGCCGCGCGCTCAGTTAATGCCGCAAACACCTGGGTGCCGACGGTATCGCCGTCCAGATCGTACATATCAATCAGCACGCGCGTGTTTGCGGAGCGAATCAACGCGATCAAGTCACTAAAAGCGTGCTCAGGGCTGGTGTGAATGCACACCCGATGCCCATCGACTGCGCCGGACACGCCCAAACCGCGCAGCAATAGATCCATCGGATGCGCCAGCGCTTCTTCAACCACCGGATAGCTTGCAGCCGGTAAGCGGCCCAAACGATGGCGCGGGCGCGCCAATTTGCGCGCGCCAAACAGCAGATACATGAAAACGCCGACATAGGGCAATGCCACGAGCACCAAAAGCCACGCTGCCGTCGAGGCGGGCGCGCGCCGCTGTTTGAGTACATCGCCAATCATCAAAAGCGCTACGAATACACCGAAAGCCAGTGCCAATACTTCAATAGCAAAGAGATAAGGATGAAGGTCGAAATTCGGCATGGTTTGCAGCTACAGCCGGAAACTTTGCCCTAAATACACTTCAATCACTTTCGGGTTTACGGTCAGGGCATCCGGCTTGCCTTCGGCTAACACCACGCCGTCATTGAGCACATACGCGCGATCCGTAATACCCAGCGTTTCGCGCACATTGTGATCGGTAATCAACACGCCTATGCCCAGTTTTTTGAGCTGCTGCACAATCTTTTGAATCTCCCCAACGCTGATTGGGTCCACGCCCGCGAACGGCTCGTCCAAAAGGATAAATTTTGGGTGTGCCGCCAGCGCACGCGCAATTTCGACGCGCCGCCGCTCGCCGCCGCTCAATGAAACTCCGATCGAATCGGCGATATGCTCAATTTGCAATTCGCCTAACAATCGATCAAGTTCGGTGTCGCGATCTTTCGCGCTCAGACGCGGATTGAGTTCTAACACCAAGCGAATGTTGTCGGCGACGCTAAGCTTGCGGAAAACGCTGGCTTCTTGTGGCAAATAGCCAATTCCAGCCAGCGCGCGGGCGTGCATAGGCAAATTTGTGAGGTCTTTGCCGTCCAGCGAAATCTTCCCAGAATTCGGGCGAATCAGGCCGACGATCATGTAAAAGCACGTTGTTTTACCCGCACCGTTTGGGCCGAGCAGGCCGACAATTTCGCCCGGGCTGACTTGGCAGGAAAAATCCCGCACCACGGTGCGCGCGCCATAGCGTTTCGCGAGAGATTCTGCCTTAAGCATAGGATTCAGTCTTGAGCATAGGATTCAGTCTTGAGCATAAATTGAGTGGGTCATCGTGGCTGGAATCAAACTGGACAATAAAGTGCCGCAGTGTATGTCAGCGGCACGTGCATACATGCGGTTGCGCTTAAATTGGATGTTTTTGCTACAGTTAATGCCCTGTTACGACGGCCAAAGGAGTGCGCCAGGATGTCGCAATTTTCCAGCTTTGCTCAGTTTTACCCGTTTTATTTAAGCCAACACCAAAACGTGCAGTGCCGACGCCTGCATTTCGTCGGCACCATCGGCGTACTGGGACTGTTACTGCGGGCGGCAGTAACTGGAAACGCTTGGTGGTGTCTAGCCGCATTATTTTGCGGCTACGGTTTTGCCTGGGTAGGGCACTTCTTTTTTGAACATAATCGACCCGCAACTTTTAAGCATCCGTTGTATAGTTTTGCCGGTGACTGGGTGATGTTCAAAGATATTTTGACGGGTCGAATCAAGTTTTGACGGCAATCGCCGAAAATTTTTTTGTTTAATTTTTTATTGAATATGGGGCAGCACAATGGTTGAGCTCGACGTTGACGTTTCTGCACTAAGTGTGGCTGAGCAACGCATGCTAGCGGGCCTAGTGCCACTGTTGGACCCGGCACGCGAGGGCGTTTTACGCATACACACAAACAGTGTTCCTGGCGCTTGGCAGTTGGTGCCAAACACCGCACGTTTGAGCGCGCTGGATTTGATTGCACCGAGCGGCACCGTGCGCGCCAGCTTATCGCGCCCGATCGTGCTGGGTGCGTTAAAGCGCATGGTGACGGAACTTGCAGGCATGCCAGCACCGCGAATTATACCTGTGGCGCTGAATAAACCGGGTCTGCCGCTAGCGTCGCCGTCCAAGTCGCAGCCCAAAGCCCCCGCTCCGAGTGCCGCTAGTGCAATGAATAAAACCGTCGTTCGTCCTGTTATGGGTGACTTAAAAAAGGCGGATTTGAAAACTCATGGCGCAAAAGCAGCGGAAATCGTCACTGACCCGAACGGTTTCGCTGGCAGCCCGGATATGCCCGCTTTCTTAGATGCGCTGATGCAAGAAGGGCCGGGAATTTTTGATTTACGTTTTCCGAACAACGAGTCAGTGCGCATTGATCGCGGCAATAACAGTTTTCGCTGCCGAGGCTTTAACCGCAGCAATCTTTATATGCGCCTGATGCAGCACGGGGCACTGTGGGCAAAGCTCAGCGAAGTTGCGCGCCCGAAAAGTGACGAGACGCAAGCCAGTATGGGGCCATTATTGTTCACCTTAGGCGTGATGACCGCGAAAGAACGCTTTATGTTGGGCATCCGCAATGCCGCCGGTAAATATGACCACACCGAGCTTGAGTTTCAAATCCGCACCCCAGTCGCCTATGCGCGCTTCGCCGATTTTGGCCGCATTGCTGAGGCCTTTAAAGAATTTTCACCGGTGGCGGATGCCGCGCAAAAACTGGCGATCGCGCCCGTGGAAGTGTTGGGGTGTCTAAACGGCTATGCCGCATTGGGCTTGGTTCGCACCAAGCCGCGTGCGGTGCATGCTACGTCCGTGCCGCAAGACAAACCGGCCGATGCTAAAAGCCTGTTTTCGCGGATTAAGGCGCGGTTTACTTGAGTTCCAATCAGCTTAGGTTGGCTCAGCTTAGACTGGCTCAGCGTAGGCTGGCTCAGCTTAGGCTGGCTCAGCGCAATCTGATTTAGCGGATTCTGATTCACGCGCGCATCGGGTTTCGCCTGCCACACTCGCTGACTTATTGCGTTAGAACTTCGAAACTATGACTGCTCCAGCCACCTCTGGCCGCTGGCGACTGGGCTTGTCCCTTGCGCTGCTTACTTGCCTGTTTTGGGCAACTTTGCCTGCAGCGCTAAAAATATCACTCGAAGTCGTCGAACCGATGACTTTGACGTGGTTTCGCTTTTTCTGCGCCTTTGTGTTTACCGCGATTTTATTGGCGGTACGCGGCCAAATGGCTGGATTTCGCGACTTAGGGCGTTTGCGCTGGCAGCTGCTGTTTGTGGCCGCCATTGGCTTAATTGGCAACTACATCTTATTTTTGCTGGGTTTGAAATACACCACGCCCGCGAACGCGCAATTGCTGATTCAAAGTGCGCCGCTGATGTTGGCAATTGGCAGCATTATCTTATTCAAAGAAAGCGTCAGCCGCGGTCAAATTTTTGGGTTTTTAGCCATCGCGGTGGGTTTAAGCCTATTTGCGTTGGAACAGCGGGAAAAATCAGTCGCGGCGGCTAGCTACGCATTCGGTGCAGCGCTGATTTTTGTCGCAGCGGTTAGCTGGGTGGTGTATGCATTAATCCAGAAAAAACTGCTGGCGCGGCTGGCATCGCAGCAAATCATGCTGGTGATGTATTTCATCGCCACATTGGCGCTGCTGCCGTTTGCGCATTTTAGTAATTTTGCCCACATCGATTCGGTGCACTGGTGGGCAATTGGCTATTGCGCAATCAACACGATTGGCGCGTATGGCGCATTTGCTGAGGCGTTTGTGCATTGGGAGGCTTCGCGCGTCTCAGCGGTACTGGCGGTTACGCCGATTATGACGGTTACGGTGATTAGCGTGCTGGCACCGCTGATGCCCGAGCATTTGACGCCAGAACGCATCGGCGTTTGGGGTTGGTTGGGTACTGCGCTGGTGGTCAGTGGCTCCATTTTAGCGGCATTGCTTAAACGTAAGCCGGTAGCGGTTTTGCCCTAGATAATGATGAAACCTTTATCCGTCACCGCCGGACTGATCGTCAATGCGCGCGGCGAGTATTTGCTGGCGCAGCGCCCGCGTGGCAAAGCGCATGAAGGGCTTTGGGAGTTTCCCGGCGGCAAGATTGAATCCGGTGAAGATGCAGCGTCAGCACTGGCACGGGAACTTAAGGAAGAGCTGGATTTAGAGCTTTTATCCAGCGCGCCACACGGTGTCTACACGCATGTCTATGAAAAAGAACAGCTTAGCTTGACGCTGATCGTGTTGCGCGTACTTGATTGGCGCGGCGATGCAATTGGTTTGGAAGGCCAGGCGCACCGATGGGTCAGCCCCGCGCGAATTCATCGTTTGCAAATGCCCGGCGCCGACCGCCCAATTGCGCTTGAACTCGGCCTGCCCGATACTTTTTTGATCACGCCCGAACCGCCTGCGCCCAGCGCTGGCGGCAGCGCACGACGGATTTGGCTGAGTGCGCTGGAACGATCTTTGCAGCGCGGGCACAAACTGGTATTGCTGCGCATCAAACAAACGCCCTTGATCGAACAGCGTGCAATCGCAGCGCTGGCACGCGATCTTGTGAAACAGCACGGCGCGGAAATCATGCTGCAAGACGATGCAGAGCTTTGCGAACGCTGGCGTTTTGGCGGCGTTAGCTTGACTTCCAAAGCGCTCAGCCGCAGCAAAAAGCGCCTACTGCCCGCCGAGTCATGGCTCAGCGCCAGCTGCCACACGCCTGCCGAGTTAAGTCTAGCCAGCGCCATAGGCTGCGATTTCGCCACGCTAAGCCCAGTGCTGCCGACCCAAACCCATCCCGGCGCGCCGGCACTGGGATGGCCGCGTGTGGCGGAGTATCTCGACGCACAAACGATGCCCATATTCGCGCTCGGTGGTTTGTCGGCCCCGGATTTGGTTGCGGCAAAAGCTGCAGGAGCTTGGGGGGTCGCGGGTATATCGGCGTTTTGGGCCGCATCATAGAACCTGTTTGTCCTGATTCTGAGCCCTAAAATTCTGGGATTTTGTGAGTGCCCGAATCAGTCAGCCCGAATCAGTCGGTAGAACCCTTCGCGCCTTTAGCCTGTCGATGGGCAGAGCCGCAGAAATACTCACGAAGCGGCATGGCTTTATGCATCACGAAGCGGCATGGCTTTATGCATCACGAAGCGGCATGGCTTTATGCATCACGAACTTTGCGGCTACATGCTTCGACGGGCTCAGCACGAATGAATTTCCTTCAGCGTAACGCCAAAATTAAAACCGTTCGCCCTCACCGGACGAGGTTTAACAATGTCGCCAGAAGCCGACTGGGGAAATAGGCAACTTAGCTAGAACGAACTTTACGCCTTGGCGATATCGATACCAATTTGCGCTGAGTGTCGTATTGCGATACGCAACGCATTACAACAACGAACGGCGGATAATTGCGGCTTCGTTTACTAATCCACCGTCGTTACGGAGCAAAAATATGTGGCGCGCGATAACCATCATTTTGATTGCGCTATCGGCCTTGGCACACGCGCAATTTAGCGCCTCTGTGTTGGTCAGTGCTGCGCGCAGCCAAATCGGCATTACCACGGGCTACGATCCACGCTATCAGCGGTTGGATTACCCCAATGGTGATGTTCTGATCAGCAGCGGCGTTTGCACGGATGTCGTGATTCGCGGCTTGCGCCATCAAAACATCAATTTGCAGCAGCTGGTACATGAAGATATGCGCGCACATTTTGCTGAATACCCAAAGCTGTGGCAGCTCAAACGCCCGGATAAAAATATTGACCACCGTCGCGTTCCAAATTTGCAGCGGTACTTCATACGCCAGGGCTGGGCACTGAAATTACCGAGCAATAAGCAGGCGCACGCTGTCGATATGTTTATGCCCGGGGATTTAGTCACCTGGATGTTGCCGGGCAATTTGCCGCACATCGGCATTATTTCTGACAAGAAGACGTTTTTTGGCAATCGTTATTTGGTGCTGCATAACGTCGGTCAGGGCACCCAGGAAGAGGATGCTTTGGATAGCTGGCCACAGACAGGGCATTTTAGAGTGCCGCCGAATAAGTCGCAGTAGGTTAAACGCCTGCTGTACCAAGGCCTGCGCTTGCATTACCCTTCACGCTCTTTGATTCTTTGCAAACGGAGTGCGTATGACCCAAATGTTTGGCCAAGTCCTATTTGGAATCTTCGGCCTTGCGGTGCTAATCGGCATCGCTTACGCATTTTCGAAAAATCGCTCCGCAGTTGATTGGAAGCTGGTGCTGACCGGCATCGCGCTGCAGGTCGTGTTTGCGATTTTTGTCATTTTAGGGCCGCAAATGGTGGCTGTGCTGGCCAAAATATCGGACGACCTACCAGCGGCGATCGTGGGTTTTGCCAAGGCTTCCGTATTCGCTAGCCTGGTACTTGCAGCTGCGCGGCACTTTTCAGGTGATGCTAGATTTGGTCGCCTTGCGGCTTACGCGTTCGGTATCGCGGCGGTGCTGTCACTGCCATTTATGGGCAATATTTTCGACGTTTTAGCAAAAGGCTTCGTCAATATCTTGGAATTCGTCTCGGCCGGATCTAGCTTTGTTTTTGCCGGCTTAGTAGACATTCCGAAATCAGGCTTCATTTTCGCCTTCCAAGTGCTGCCGACCATTATTTTCTTTGCCGCGCTGATGGGCGTGCTGTACCACCTCGGCGTGATGCAGTTGATCGTGCGTTGGATGACGATCGGCATCACCAAAGTCATGCGCGTTTCGGGTGCCGAAACCACCTCCGTGTGCGCGAGCGTATTTATCGGGCAAACCGAAGCGCCGCTGACGGTGCGCCCCTACATCGCAAAGATGACGGAGTCTGAGCTGCTCACCATGATGATTGGCGGCATGGCGCATATCGCCGGTGGCGTTATGGGTGCTTACATTATTATGTTGGGCGGCGGCGACCCGGTTGCGCAGGCCCTGTATGCGAAACACTTTTTAGCCGCATCGATTATGGCCGCGCCCGCAACCTTGCTACTGGCGAAAATTTTGGTGCCGGAAACCGGCGAGCCGTTGACGCGCGGTGAAGTGCGTTTGCACGTGGAAAAAAGCGCCAGTAATGTGATTGAGGCGGCCGCCATTGGCGCAGGCGATGGTTTAAAATTGGCGCTCAATATTGCCGCGATGCTGCTGGCGTTTATCTCGTTAATCGCGCTTTTCAACGCGATCTTGGGCTGGGCCGGGGAGAGCACAGGCTTCACCGCGTGGATTAACAGTGGCGCGCCACGCGCAGTGCCTTTCGTTTTTAACCTGCAAACGATTTTGGGCTACATGCTTGCCCCAATCGCTTGGATTATTGGCGTGCCATGGGCAGACGCGACAATTGTTGGCTCCCTGATTGGCCAAAAAATTACACTCAACGAATTTATCGCCTATCAAGAGCTTTCTAAAATTACGGTCGGCACCGGCCCTGGGCAAATCAGTTTAGATGCACGCATTATTGCCACCTATGCCCTATGCGGCTTTGCCAACTTCAGCTCGATTGCAATTCAAATCGGCGGTATTGGCGGCTTAGCGCCAGAGCGACGCGGTGATTTGGCGCGCATGGGGCTGATTGCGGTATTGGGCGGCTGTTTAGCCACTTTTATGACGGCAACGATTGCTGGGGTGCTGTTGAAGTTCACTTAAAACGTTTACGGGTTTGGTGTCCTATTTAGTTCGTCATTCCCGCGTGCTGTTTGCGGGAATCCAGTCGGCTCAATGCACGAAAATACTGGATCCCCGATAAAGACATTCGGGGATGACGAATAAACATCAAAATCCAGGCGTAAAAAAACCCGCCGATGCATCTGGCGGGTTTTTCGATACTGAGTCAGCTAATTAAGCAGCAGGTGTTGCTTCAGCAGCTGCGGCATCAGCCGCTTTTGTTGCATAACGCTTGCGGAACTTGTCGACACGCCCGCCCGTTTCAATGGTCTTGTGCTTGCCGGTGTAAAACGGATGCGACTTGCTGGAAACGTCGATCTTGACCAACGGATAAGTTTCGCCGTCAGTCCATTTGACCGTCTCTTTAGTCTTTTTGGTCGACTTCGTCAGGATGGCGAAGTCCGTGGTCACGTCTTGAAACACGACCGCGCGGTATTCGGGGTGAATGCCTTCTTTCATGGCTTTTGCGTCCTGCAAAGTGGTGATTGAACAATATTTAAAATCAGATGGCGTTGAGCTTCGCTGGTGTATGCATGCTGTGCATTTACCAAAAAAGGTCGCGAAATATAGCGGAAAACATGCTGAATGGTCTAGTGCCTGAAATTTGGACTGTTCATAAGCAGTGATTAGTCTTTGCGCTGGCATTCCGGACAAAAATACAGCCGCCTGCCCGCCAATTCCATACGTTCTATCGTGTTGCCACATTGATAGCAAGCCCTGCCCGCGCGTTCAAATGCGGCGAACCGGTAGCCTTCAAAGGGTGCGCCATCGCCCTGCAATATGCCTGCGACGGCCGCTTCATTAGTGACGCCACCTGTGGCATAGCTGCGTCTTGTAACGCTAAGTAGTTGCTCAGCCAAACGCATTAGCTCCAAATCGGTTAAGTCTTTGGGCCTGACGCCGGGGTGCAATCCGGCATAAAACAGCACCTCGGTGCGCAAGTAATTGCCCATACCAGCCAAAAACGCTTGGTCGAGCAGCAGTCCTGCCAGTGCTTTGCCCGCAAAGCGTGGGCTGATAAGCCTGTCCGTAAGCGCGTTTGCGTCCAGCTTGGGATCCAACGCGTCAGGGCCAAGTTTGCGCAAAAACGGGTGTTCATTCAGCGACTCAGTGCGCCAGACAGAAATATCGGAGGCGCTAAACAGGAACACGGCGGCTTTTTCCGTGTGAATCGCCAGCCGCAGGTCACGCGAAGTTTTCGGCACTTTGCCGCGCGCCGCGATTTTCCAAACGCCATACAGCTGATTGTGGCTATATATGCTGAAACCGCAGTCAAAATGCGTCAACAACGCTTTACCGTGGGTTTCAAAGCCAGTGATTGCGCTGCGTGCAAGTGGTGCTTCGTATTGTTTTAGTTCCGCAAACTTGAACCAAACCTTGGTCAGCGGCTTTGTGGCGATCGCGGTTTGCAACAAATCAGCCGCCCTACGGATTTCGGGGCCCTCAGGCATGGTGATTTAAACTCATTAAAGCTGCTGGGATTTTGCAAAAGTCACTGGAAATAGGGCGTGTAGATAAAAATTGTAACCTTACGCGGTGATTTCACATCTCCTGCATTGCTGTGCAGCGGCTTAGATTCTATATTCCCCCCACGCGATTTGCGTCGTCGACCATAGCGGTCATTAGATGAAAACCTTTCTTCCCCCCAAAGCGAACCTTAAGCGACTGGGGCATGCGAAGTACGGAGATGCAGTGAAGTTAGAGCTAGGCGAGGCGGTATGGGAGAACCCATTGATCACGCCCGGCACACTGGCGCACTTTAACGGTTTTACGACCGATACTGAATTCACGGTCTCAGCGAACCGATCGATTTCAAATTTAGCCTTAAAAAAAATATTCTTCGCACTCGCTTGTGCGTGTTTAGTAGTCGCGGGATTTAGCTTCACACAGGGAAATGTTTTGGTGCCAGTGTTTGTGCTAATCGATTTGGCGATTGTTTGCGTGGCAATTTTGGCGGTGGCTCAGGCAAGTACAGCATGCGACAGGCTGGTTGTCGATCCTGGGCGCAAGCTACTGTCGGTGCGAACCACGCGAAAACATTCAACATCACAGCAGTCATTTAACGTCGCGTGGGTCCGTCTTCAAATCGAAGGGCCGATCAGTGCGCCGCGAATCTATCTGACCGCGAGCGGCAATTCGGTCGAACTCGGTAGTTTTTTGAACCATGAACAACGCGTAAGCTTGGCAAATCAGCTAATGAGCTTTCTTGAGTTGGCTAAAGCGCGCGCACTTAACTAAACTGTAGGGCTATGGAAAGAGGTCGGAATGCGATGAATACAAAAATGACGGCGGCAATTGCAGCAATTTTCAGTTTCGCCAGCACCAGCGCCTGGGCAAACCCACATCGCTGGCAGCTCAATATGACTGAGGGCGTGACTGAAGTCAGCCGGGCGGTGCAAACCTTGCACATGCAGATTTTTTATATCTGTGTCGTTATCGGCGCGCTGGTGTTTGGCGCAATGTTTTATTCGATGTACAAATTCCGTAAATCTAAAGGTGCAGTCGCTGCGACCTGGAGCCATTCGACCGTTGCTGAAATCATTTGGACCGTTGTGCCTATCGTGATCTTGGTGGTGATGTGTATTCCCGCCACACGCGTCCTTTATCAAATGTATGACACCAGCAAACCAGAAATGACGGTCGCGGTTACCGGCTATCAGTGGCTGTGGGAATACGAATATCAAGGTGAAAACGTCAAGATCTCCTCTCGCCTAGATCGCGAAGCGGATCAAACCCGTCGGCTTAATTCTGGGCGCGACCCCTATGCGGTGAAAGATTACTTGCTTAACGTTGATAACCGGCTGATTTTACCGATCAACACCAAAATTCGATTTGTTATCACTGCTGATGACGTTATTCACGCGTGGTGGGTACCCGCTTTTTCGATCAAGCAAGACGCAATCCCGGGATTTATAAACGAGGCTTGGACCAGAATTGATGAAGTAGGCGTGTATCGCGGCCAGTGCGCCGAGCTTTGTGGCAAAGATCATGGTTTTATGCCAATTGTTGTTGAAGCAGTCACCAAAGCGGAGTTTCAGACGCGCCTAGCGCAAATGCGCGCTGAGCAAAACCCGCTCGACCCGCAGCCCGTACTTGCTGGAGCGCCTGCGCTCACTGCATCGTCATTCGAATAGAATATAAAGGTCAATAAACATGGCACACGCAAGCACGCATGACGATCACGCCAGTGATCACCACGACCACGATGCGCACGACGATCATGGGCACAAGCCCATAGGTTTTATGGATCGTTGGGTCTACACCACGAACCACAAAGATATCGGCACGATGTATTTGTTGTTCTCGCTACTGATGTTTTTCATCGGCGGGACAATGGCGTTAGTGATTCGCGCTGAGTTATTTCAACCGGGATTGCAGCTGGTACACCCCGAGTTTTTCAATCAAATGACCACAATGCATGCCCTAGTAATGATTTTCGGCGCGGTCATGCCGGCATTTGTTGGGCTAGCCAATTGGTTGATTCCGATGATGGTCGGCGCGCCAGATATGGCGTTGCCGCGCATGAACAACTGGTCCTTCTGGATCA